>ENA-OSEO01000214-OSEO01000214.1-sediment-metagenome-genome-assembly--contig:-NODE-214-length-164628-cov-42.202193_pt1 | contig 164628 bp, 147 predicted proteins | sample MGYA00237883_ERZ534232 | MGnify/ENA metagenome assembly ERZ534232
CTCTGCTCGATCATTACCCAAATTCATCGCAAATGTTGGTTTATGTGCTCTCCAGTAAATCAAATTTCAACAGCCTGCTAGTGAATCAAGGGAAAGCCTTATTCTTGTAGCACTAGCGACGAAATTAACTAAAAAGCCTTCACCAACATTAAAATCATTGCAGTACCTTGCAACTTGATGAAAACCTGAAGCAAGCTTGCTTAATACACTTGAACGAGTTGATTCATTTTTTACATATTTCGCATCTACTATTATATATCTGCCTTCAGAAGACTTAAGCACAAGGTCAACTTCTCCACTGGCCGATGCAGGCTCAACAAAAAACTCAACGCCTTGATCAAGGATATACTCTTGAACGTCTATGGCTAATGCTACCTCTCCTTTCTTTCCTTCTAGTCCATCTTCTGCGTATTGTCGCAAACGACTTTTCCTAAACCACTCAGAACGTTGTTTGTACTTTATAAGAATTGAATATATTGAATTTCTTTCATCAAGGTGTTCATCGAGATATTCATAAAGACCATCTACTGCAACATCACGTATGACTGCCACCGCATCATCAAACTTAATTAACTCGTCATTATTTAAATATTCGCCGAGACAAGAAATGACAAACTGTTGCTTTTCAAATCCTATATTTTCTAGACCAGAAACCCCTTGAACAATCAACCAACACACTGACGAATGCTTTATGTTTGTTTCAGCTGTATATGTACCAGGATTATATGAACCGTTACAATCAGGGACTTCAATTAAAGTCTGTTTAATACGACTAACATGCTCACCCTCGACTTTAGACAAATCTTCAACGACATATCGCAATAGAGGATGGTTTTGTATCCAATGGAGGAGTTGCCTGCATGAATTGACAAACATAGCATTAGGGCATGTTTGCACTCTCCGAAATCTAGCTCGGAGGAGATAACGCGTCCGTTGTATTAGAAGTTGATCCATTTAAATAAACCCCTTGAACATATTATTGAGTAATTTTGTCGCCCGCTGCACCCCACCCAAATGATCTTGCAAATGAACATTTGAATGGCACCCTCTGCAAACCAGATATTCTCTTCTTTTGATTTGGCCTAATTGCACCCAATTACCCAATCTACAAAGAGGGCAATCAATTTCTATCTCTTTTCGATCAAAGTTTGGAACATTGATACTTATAGATATTTTCAACATGCTTCCCCGCGAGAGTTAACGTAAGGATCACCGGCGGCTGAAAGCCGTCCGGTGGATTCTTTGGTTATGCTTTTTATCCTTTTATAATTCACTGTACAATTTATTATCCAGAAAGTGGCATAGAGGATCACATTTTGTTGTTAGAAGTTTTCATGAATAGGATATTATATGTCCCTTCTATTTTTTGGGACATATTAATTTCATTAATTTTACCATTTCTTTATAATCAGATACAGGACTCCATTTACCATCGACCATCAATCCAGTATCTTCTCCAAAACCAGTACTCCAATGTCTGACTATTGTAAACTTTCGAGTTTCGCAATTTATTTGATATGTGACACGGTATTCGATTATACCTTCCCTGTTGGTTACTTTCTCGTACGTTTTAACTTGAAGAAGATTTGGGTTCTTCGAATCCACTCTGGTTAAACTCTCTTTAAGATAATATGATTTGGAAATTTGTTGCCCGCCACCGAAAAATGGTGTTTTATATTGATCATACAAGATCATTGTTTCTTTAGCATTTGCAAATAGTGGGAACATCAATACTATCAAAATAAGCAGCCATAGTTTTTTCATAAGTTCTCCTTGCATGTACATAAATTAATACTGCATAACAGTTGTAATAAGTGGAAAGCTGTCCATGATATCATCGCATATAGATGGCCCTTTTTTCCACTTATTATGATATTAAATGCCATAACATGGAATATTTATCAACCACGATTCCGTTTATTACGGATCGATCAGCTTGATTCTACTTATTCGGATATTATCATATGAAACATGGAAAACAAACCCAAGTTTCATCCTAACCCGGAACTCAAGCTCATGGAACAGGTGCGCGAGACACTCCGTTACTATCACTATGCATACAGAACCGAGAAGACCTATTGTTATTGGATTCTCCGCTACATCTTTTACTTCGGGGGTAAGACCCATCCGCGCACGCTCGGCGCGCACGACGTGGAAACCTTTCTTTCCCATTTGGCCAATGAAGGCAAGGTGTCCGCTTCCACGCAAAGGCAAGCACTGAACGCGCTCGTCTTTCTTTACCGTGATGTCCTCGACCTACCCTTGCAAGGTAAGATTGCACCGGTGCGCAGCAAACGTCTACCGAGGCCCCCCACCGTGCTCAGCCAGGCCGAGGTTCAAAAACTCATCGGGGCCATCGAAGGCAAACATGCCCTGATGGCAAAGCTTTTGTACGGCAGCGGGCTACGCCTCATGGAATGCATCCGTCTGCGCGTGCAGAATGTCGACTTTTCTCAAGGGCTGATCTTTGTCAGGGGTGGAAAGGGCGGCAAAGACCGGACCACCATCCTTCCCAAGAACCTGAAGGAAGAGCTATACCAACAGATAGAAGCGGTGAAGAGGCTCCATCATCAAGACCTTGAAGAGGGTTTCGGAGAGGTCTCTATCCCCGAGGCCCTGGCCAGGAAATATCCCAAGGCATCCAAGCAGACCGGATGGCAGTGGGTCTTTCCGTCCCGGGACAGATCCGTGGACCCGCGCTCCGGAAAGGAGATGCGCCACCATGTGCTTGAATCGGGTCTGCAGAAGGCGGTTCAGCGGGCCGCGCAGCAGGCAGGCATCGTCAAGAAGATAGGCTGCCACACGCTCCGTCACAGTTTTGCCACCCATATGCTGGAAAACGGCGTCAACATACGGGTGCTTCAGGAATTGCTCGGCCATGCCGATGTCAAGACCACCGAGATCTATACGCATGTCATGGCGCGCGATATCCGCAATCTGCAGAGTCCGCTGGATCGCATCGGGTCCTAGGTGAATGCCTGTGAAGGTCTGATGCGCGTTCCGCTCTACCTGATTTCGGCGTCCGTCAGATAGCAGGCTGGGTCCTCTCCCCAAATATCGCCAGTCACTGACTCGGCGCGCGCGCGGAAGTTGCCGGCGCAGATGTCAAGCCAGCGGCAGGTTTGGCAGCGGCCCTGGACAGAGGCCTTTTTGTTCTTCAGGCGCATGAGAAAGTTGTTGGCTTTATTCTCCCAGATCTCTGAGAAGGGTTTATCGAGGACATTTCCCAGGGTCTTATCGCGCCAGAACTGGTCCGGGTAGACATCGCCGTTCCAGTTCACGCAGCCGATGCCTAAGCCTGAGGAGTTGCCGGCATTCATCTTGAGGAGCTCCAGCACGTCGGCGGCGCGCGGATTGTTTTCTTTGAGCATGCGCAGGTAGACGTACGGGCCGTCGGCGTGGTTGTCGACCGTGAGCACCTCGACGTTCAGGCCCTTGTCCAGCATGGCCTGGGTGCGGTCCATGATCAGGTCGAGCGTGGAGCGCGTCTGGTCATGGCTCAGGTCTTCATCCCTAAGCGCGCTGCCGCGGCCGGTATAAACCAGGTGATAGAAGCAGATGCGCGGGATCCTTTTGTCTTCCATGAGGTCGAAGATGCGCGGGATCTCGGAAACATTGCGTTTGTTCATGGTGAAACGCAGGCCCACCTTGATGCCGGCCTCCATGGCGTTCCTGATGCCGGCTAGAGCCATCTCGAAGGCCCCGTCCATGCCCCGGAAGCGGTCGTTGACTTCGGCCAGGCCGTCCAGGCTCACGCCGATGTAGGACAGGCCCATATCTCCCAGAATATGCGCCATGTCGTGCGTGATGAGCGTGCCGTTGGTGGAGATGACCGCGCGCAGGCCGGAGGAGGTGGCGGTGCGGATGAGCTCGGGCAAATCTTCGCGCATAAGCGGTTCGCCGCCGGAAAAGAGGATGACCGGCGCGCCGTAGTCTTTCAAGTCCGCGATCAAGGTCTTGCCCTGGGCCGTAGTAAGCTCGGTTTGATTGGGGCCGGCGGCGGCGTAGCAGTGCACGCACTTGAGGTTGCAGGCGCTGGTGCAGTTCCAGACCACCACCGGGCGCTTGTCCGCCGCGAACTGCAGCAGGTGCGAGGGCAGTTCCTTGGATGCGCGGCCGTAGCGCAAGGGGTCCGAGGCCTCGACCGTGCCGCAGTAGAGTTTCGAGATGCCTATCACGCCTTACTCCTTTGCAGTATTTCCATGATGCCCTGATCCGTATACTCCTGGGCCGTCAGGTGCGCCGTCATTCCCAGCTTGGCCATGGCCCCGCCCGTGACTGGCCCGATGGCCACCAGGCGCTTGTCCTTTAAAAGTTCCAGGTCGCCTCCCAGGAGCGTATGTGCGTTCCTGGCGCCCGAGGGGCTGGTGAAGATCACGGTATCCACCTTGGCGAGCATGGCCGTGAAGCTCTGCGTGTCCGCACCCTCTGGCATGACCGTGGCATATACCAGAATTTCGTCCACCTGGGCACCCTTTTCCGTCAAGGCCTGGACCAGGTAGGGGCGAGCGCCTTGCGCGCGGGGTAGGCAGACGCGCTTGCCTTCAAGGTCCTTGTCCGCGAGCATGTCCATGATGCCCTCGGCGCGGAACTCGGCGGCCATGGCGTCCGGGATGATGCCGTAGCGCGCAAGGGCGTCTCTGGTCTTGGGGCCGATGCAGTAGACCAGCTTGCCGGCCAACGCCCGGGCGTCTTGTCCGGCGGAAAAGAGTTTGTCCATGAAGAGCGGCACGGCGTTTTGGGAGGTAAAGATGATGATATCATAGAGGTTGATATTAGGCAGCTCGAAAGGCAGATCCTGAATGGCGATGAGCGGGTACACGTTGGTACGCGCACCCTGCGAGGAAAAGAACGCCGCGGCCTGGAAGGCCAGGTGGCTGGGCCGCGTGATCAATATCGATTGGCCCTTCAAGGGCAGGTCGGGCACATGCAAGATCTCCGCGCTCAGGTCGCAGACCTTGCCCACCACCATGACGCAGGGCGAAACGATTGCCTGCTCGCTCGCGGCCTGGCCGGCCTGGGCCAGCGTGGTGAGCACGTGGCGCTGGGTAGGTACGGTGGCGTTCTGGATAAAGGCGCAGGGCGTATTCGCGTCCATGCCTTCGCTGATCAGGCGCTCGGCGATTGCGCCTAAGCGGGTAGCGCCCATGAGGAAAACGATCGTGCCGTTCTCGCGCGCCAGCAAGGACCAGTCCAGAAAACCGTCATCCTTGGTGGGGTCCTCGTGCGCGGTCACGATCTTGAGCGAGGCCGCCAGACCCCGGTGCGTGGGCGGGATCCCGGCGCTAATAGGCCCGGCAATGGCCGAGGAGATGCCCGGTATGATCTCGCAGGGTATGCCGTTACGGCTCAGAAACAGCGCCTCTTCGCCGCCGCGTCCGAAGACGCAGGGGTCGCCGCCCTTGATGCGGGCGATGGAACGCCCCTGCCGCGCCAGGTCAAGCAGCAGCTGGTTGATTTCGGGCTGCCGCATGTAGTCTTTTCCGGCGCGCTTACCGACATAGATCTTCTCGGCCCCTGGTTTGGCCAGGAGCAGGATCTCGTCGGCGATGAGATCATCATAGACCACGGTGTCGCAGGCGCCGATGACCCGCACGGCCTTGACCGTGATGAGCTCCGGATCACCCGGACCGGCGCCGATCAGATAGACCTTCATCGTTTCTCTCCGTAGAACCTGTCCAGCAGTTCCTCGGCCACGAGGCGACCGATGTCCGCTGAATCGCCATACCTTGTCATGCGTTCGATCCTCGTGCCGTCGTTGTTTCCGATCATAGCTACCATGCAGAGGCGGCCATCTTCAATCACCGCATACGCGCCGGCCGGGATGCGGCAATCGGCGCCCAGGGTGGCCAGGAAGGCCCGTTCGGCCAGGGCGCAGCGACGCGTCGGTTCGTGATCGAGTCCCTGGGCTAAGCCGATGACTTCCTGGTCGTTCGTTCTCACCTCTACGGCGATGACGGCCTGTCCGGGCGAAGGGATCATGGTGGCGGCATCAATGGGCTTCCCCGGCGCCAATCCCAAGCGCTTGACTCCGGCGGCGGCCAGGATCACGGCCTCAAGCTCCGGCCCGATCTTGGCTAGGCGCGTGGGCACGTTGCCGCGGATGGGCACGCAGGTGACGTCGGGCCTAAGCGCCTTGAGCTGGCAGATCCTGCGCAGGCTGGAGGTCCCCACGCGCGCCCGCTCGGGCAGATTCTCCAGGGAGGAACCTTCGCGGGTAAAAAGCATATCGCGCGGGTCTTCACGCTCAAGAAAAGCCGCGATTCCCAGGCCGACAGGGTTCGTCGACTGCATGTCCTTGAGGCTGTGCACGGCCAGGTCGATCTCGCCCGATAAAAGCCGGCCCTCGAGCTCCTTGACGAACACGCCCTTGCCGCCGATGGCCTCCAGGGGCGCATCGGCCAGGATATCGCCCGTGGTCTTGATAATGCGCACCTCGAAGTCGCGCCCGGGGTAGGCCTTCTCCAAGGCCTGCCTGACGAGCGTGGTCTGGGTAAGCGCCAGCTTGCTACCCCTTGTGCCGATCCGTATAGTCCTCATCGAGTTGAAAAATCCTCCTGGTATAGTCGATGTGCTCCAGGCTGGGGTGTTCCCTCAGGAAGCTCACCGGGCGGTGAAGAAAACGTTTCAGTGCGCTGCCCAGCATCTGCTCCATCCGCACGCGCTCTTCCTCTGAGCCCGCCATGGATCTGGCCTGATCGCGCGCATAGCCCTCCATGAGGGCATAGAGGTCCTTGATGCTGGCCTGCACCGTCAGACTTTCCAGCCACTGTTCAAAAGCCAGCACTTCGTGGTCGATGATCACGCGTGCCTGGTCGAGCGAGAGCTGGCGGGTGGTGAAATGTTTGTCAACGATGGTTTTGAGCGCGTCGATATCGTAGAGATAACAGTTGTAGAGCTTGCCGACTTCTGGCTGGACGTCGCGCGGCACGGCGATGTCGATAATGATCATGGGGCTGCTTTTGCGCAGTTTCATGACCTCGCTCATCATCTCCCTGGCGATGATGGGCTCTTTGCTGCCGGTGGAGGTTATGACAATCTGTGCCTGAGCAAGCTCCTCCTTGAGGTTCGCGAAGTCCCGGGGCGTGCCGTCCAGCTCGCAGGCCAAGGCGCAGGCGTTTGCATAGGTGCGGTTGAGGATAATAAGTTCGCTCACCCCTTTGTCTTTAAGTCTTTTGGCCGCGATTGTACCCATGTCGCCGGCGCCGATGACCAGCACGCGGCTCTTTCTGATATCGTCAAAGATATGGCCGGCCAGCTCCACGGCCTCGGAGGCCACGGAGACCGGATAACGCCCGATATCGGTCTCGGAGCGCACGCGTTTGGCGGCCCGGAAGGCGCGGTGCAGGGCCTTGTTGAGATAGAGGCCGGTGGTGCCGGACGCCACCGCCTCGCGGTAGGCCTCCTTGACCTGGCCCAGGATCTGGGGCTCGCCCAATACCAGCGAGTCGAGTCCGGAAGCCACCAGGCACAGATGACGCAGAGCCTCGGGCCCTGAGAAACGCTGGACCACGCGGCTTATGGCGTCCGATTCTAGGCCGGAGCGGCGCGCGATGAGGTCGATGACGGCGTTCTCCTGTAACCCCACCCAATAGACCTCGGCGCGGTTACACGTGGTGACGGCGTAGGCCTCGCCCCCCTGCGCCAGCAGTGCGCGCAAGTCGGCGTACGCGATGTCGATGCGCTCGCGCAACGCCACGTCGGCCACGCGATGGTTGATGCTGAGGCATCCTACCGGATTCATGGCGCCATTCCCGGCCTAGGGGTATATGGATACATGCCCCAGAAGAGCACCACCGCCACCACGGTGATACCGAATCCGCACACGGTGATCAGGGCGGTGCGACGACCCATCCATCCAAGGGCATAGCGCTGATGAATGCCTAAGGCGAAGACCGCCCAGGTCATGGCCCCGCTAAAGATCTTGACCGCGATGTCGGCCAAGGCGATGCCGGAGGCCGCGGCCCAGAAACCGCCGAAAAGCATGCCCAGCGTGATGGCCACAAAGCCGGTGCTCATGGAATGCATCAGGACTTTATCCAGGATGGTCAAGGGCGGTAAATCCTCTCCCATGGCATGGATGGACCCCTTGCGGATCAGGTGTTCATGGATCAGGTAGGCCGCCGAGGCGACCGTGGCCACGATAAACATGGATTCGCCCAAGATGACCGCCATGGTATGCAGGGGATACCAGAGGTGGGAGGGTGGGATGACGCCTCGACTTAAACCCGCCTGGGGCGAAATCAGGGCCAGGATAAAAGCGGCGGCCGGGCTATAGAAGGCCCCCAGGGCGATGGTCTTGCGGCGCAGCGTCAATGGGATGAAGATCAGCGTGGCGCACAAGACCATCATATTGAGCGCCTGCGGCAACGATGTCAGGGGCAGAGCCCGCATCTTCAAGCCCAGGAGCACGATGACGCACAGGTGCGCCAAGGCGCTTATCGCCAGGAGCCCCCGGCCGGCAAGCGCCAGGCGCGGCGCACGCAGGAACACATACAGGATGAACACCAGGCCGGTGAGCGAGTATAGGACCATCAACGCCATCATGGCAGGATGCCCTCCAGATCGATGCGTTGACCCAAGGCCTGTTCCAGGATCGCATGCACGAGCTCGCTGTCGTGCTGGCGGATGGCGTCTATAAGCTCGGAGTTCACCAGCACCTCGAAAACACGCTTATGCGCAACATGCCCGCCCTCCTGACTCAATACCAGCGGCCGCAAGGCGCCCAGGATCCGCGCTAGGATGACGTACTCATCGCCGACCATCGCCCCCAGCTCCATGCGCAGACGTTTTGCCAGGGCCGGCGAGACCCCGCCGGTGGAGATGGCGATCTTGATCGGGCCCCGTTCCACTACCGAGGGCACGATGAAGCTGCACTCCTCCGGCCGGTCGACCACATTGCAGAAGATCCGCCGCTTAGCCGCATCGCGGCTGACCGCCAGATTGACGGCCTCGTCATCGGTGGCCGCGATTACCAGACAGGCCCCGGCCAGGTCAGGGCTCTCATAGGCATTGAGCTTCAGCTCAACGCCGTCAAGGTCCTGGATCTCGGGCACGATCTCGGGTGAGACCACCCGCACCTGGGCGCCAGCACCGAGAAGGGTCTCAACCTTGCGCAGCGCCACCAAGCCGCCGCCCACGACCACGCACAGCCGGTCCTTCAAGTCAAGGAAGACCGGATAATAGCGGTTCTCGCCGTTCATGCCACCTCTCTCAGCCAGTCGATGATGAGCGGGATTGTCCGGGGGTCGCGACGCAACTGATGCGGCGCGCCCTCCAAAAGGGTGATCTTCTTGGGCGTAAAGGCGGCCTGGAAAAGCTTGTAGGCATGCGCAACCGGCACTACGCCGTCCTCCTCGCCATGCACGATGCCCACCGGCCGCGGCGCGATGAAGGGCAGCCATTTGACCGGTTTGAGCTCCTGAAAGCCGCGGTACCAGGCATTGACGTCTTTGGGAAAATCGGCATCCTGGATCAGCCCGAGCTCACGGAAATGTTCACGCAGAACAACAGGGTCTTCCGGCAGAATCTCGGCCAGATCGGCCGGCGTGGCCATGAGCAGGAGGCTCTTAAACTGGTGGTCCAGGCTGGCCAGCTTGGCGGCTATGGCCCCGCCGGCGCTGAATCCGACGCCGTGGATTGAGTGCGGATCGATACCCGGCGTATTGTACACCAAGTCGTACACGGCGAAGAGGTCTTCATACCAGGCCCGCATGTCAATGCTGCCCGAAGACTCTCCGCAGCCGCCGAAGTTAAACAGGATACAGCTATAATCATGCGCGACGATCTGTTCCACCATGGGTAGGTAGCCATGGTCACCGGGATCGGGTTTCGATCCTGGAATGCCATGGCAGATGATCACGGCGGGCTTCAATCCCGAGACCTTCTCAGGATAGTAGCGCCATACCTTTATCTGATTCTTCCCGCGCGCAAGGCGATATGCGTTCGACTTCATCTTGCAGAAGGTTAAATCTCCTGTATACAAAGGCCCAGGCCTTCAACTCGTATTCATCCAAAATCATCTCGTCCAGGTCGGCGTACTGACGGATCGGTATGCGGTGCCGGCTGGCCAGTGATTGGATCGTACCCACCGGAAGCGAGAGCATGTTTGCGGCCTGGTCGAGGGAAATCCGCTTCTGTTCGGTAAGCCCCATTTTTTTGAAGACAAAGGTCTGGTGGATGGCCGTCTGGGTAGCCTCCCGGTCAAGGGCATAGGCCCTGTCGATGATATCGATATATTCCAGATCCATTTGATACCGGACATTGGCATGCTCCACCATGGCCCGGATATCGTCGGGATAACGCGTGAGCATATCAGTCAGGATCTTCAGAGCCGCGGGCATATCATCCAGGAAAAAATAGACTTCGGCCAGATACAGATAGGTATCGCGGTCCTGATCGCCCAGGGCGCGGGAATGCTCGAACATTTCAAGCGCCAGATCGAGATGCCCGAGTTCGCGGTGACAGATACCGATAAGCTTGTAGATGAGCGGACTTACCGAACACAGAAAGCGGGCTTTCTCAAGATCATCGGCCGCGATCGTGTAGTAGCCATGGTCCATCTTATCGCGCGCCCGGCCCATGAAGACCTTGAAGCGCGTCTCAAAATCCTTGTTGGAAAGACTTGCCGCGGGGTCCTTGAAGTGATAGCCCGAGGTGCACAGATCGATGTAGGCCCGTGACTCCTCCAGATCTCCTTCGCGCGCCAGAACCTCTATCACCCGTTGGCAGAGGTTCTTAATAGGCAGGATGGTATCGGCCTTGTTGATGACGTACAGGGTGACCCCGCCGCTTTCATCGCTCTCCATCTCGGAAAGGTGTCTGGCCTCGTCAAGCAGCTCCCGGAAAAAGAGATTGGCCATATCTCTGGAATTATTGATGGAAAGCGCCATGGCGGATTTATACTCGCCCCCGGGACAGGTGAACTCGTAGCTGACCCACAGCTCGCGATATTCTTTATCAATACGTTCGACCTCGATCGAGATGAGCTCGATCTGGGCCCGTGATTGTTCAAGCTTGCCGCGCATGCGTTAGATGTATTCTCTGTAGGCCCAAATGTCAACAGTCATGGGAATCATTGGCGCCAAGCTCTGGACAAAAGCAGATGATAGTGGTATCCGGAAATTCGTCAAGGATTTCTCATATGCTTATGAGAAGAAAGGAGTGTGAATGCGCGCATTTTTAAAGGCCCTTTTCACGAGTCTCCTCGTGGTCATCCCCGTGGCGACCTCTCTGGCGGACGGCCTGCCCAAGGCGATCGTTGACGAGTATGTTTATCAAGTGGGAAATATCCAGCAGGGCAAGCCGATCGTGCACGATTTCATCATCAAAAACGTCGGGGATGCCCCCCTTACCGTCAAGGCCCAACCCTGTTGAGGGGCAAAAGTAACGGTCCCGGAGGGACCGATCACACCGAAGGCCTTAGGTAAGATCACCGTGAGTATTGTGACAAAGAATCTGCGGGGGAACTACCGGAAGAATATCCAAGTGCTTACCAACGATCCGGCCGCCAAAGAAATCACTTTCAGCATCCATGCCAATATCCTAGAGACTCTGGCCATCATGCCCGCCTATGTGAACTTCGGCCAAGTGCCTGTAGGCGCTCAGAAGGTGGTGGAGATCAGCCTAAGCAACAACGGCGAGGAGCCGATCACCATCAAAGAGGTGAGCGCCAATCCGGCTGAACGTCTGCGTATAAACCCACAACCGAAACTACCCCTGAAACCAGGGGAGAAAAAACAACTGTCGCTGACCCTCATGGCCGGGAAATCGCCTGGGATCTTTGATGGTTCGGTTCATATCAAGACCGATTCAGCACTCATTCCGGAGAAGATTATCTATGTTCGGGCGGAAATAGCAGATCTCCAATAACGCGTCATTATATGTAATAGAATAGGAGGGGATGAAACGGATGTATGGCCGGAAGAGTCTGTGCACAGTCTTGGTGATATGCAGACCGCTTGGCGGCGTCCTCCATGGAATACCAAGGCAAGCGTATGATTAGGATGTTTGTTGCGGATCTGTCGCCATACGCTGAGCATCCCCATGAAAAACAGCTTTAGAAGACATGTTGTCACGGTAGGAGCACTTACCGGCATCAGCCGCATATTAGGCTTTGTACGCGACATGGTGACCGCCTGGCTCCTGGGGGCCGGTCCCCTGGCCGACGCCTTTTTCGTGGCCTTCCGCATCCCCAATCTCTTACGGCGTTTCATGGCCGAAGGTGCGGTCAGCGTGGCCTTCGTACCGGTCTTCAACGAAGCGAAGGAAACGGACGGGCTGGAAAAGGCTTTATCCATGTTCCGTGATGTCATGACGCTGATGTTTTACAGCCTGATCGCCGTTGTTATCCTGGGGGAAGTCGTTGCACCGGCATTGGTGGCTGCAATTGCTCCCGGTTTCTACCATGACCCGATCTTTGCCACCACCGTGCATCTCACCCGCATCATGTTTCCCTTCATCCTGCTGATCGGCATCGTGGCCTTGTTCATGGGCGTGCTCAACTCCCTGGGTCACTTCGCTGCCCCGGCGGCCGCTCCAATTATCCTCAATATCTTCATGATCGGCGTGCCGGTCGTAGGCTATGTCCTTGTGCCTATATTCAAATCACCGGCGGATGCCCTGGCCTGGGGAGTTATGATCGGCGGCGTGGCCCAGATCGTTCTGCAGATTCCGGCCCTGAGGAGATACAAGGTCCCGCTGTCTCTGTCGCGCGACTTTCATAATCCCCGTATCAGACAAGTCACCCGACTGATGGGAGTGGCCGCCATCGGCGCCTCACAGTATCAGCTCGGGGTCTTCATTGGTACGCTTCTGGCTTCATTGCTCGCCACCGGCAGCGTATCATATCTGTGGTACGCCAATCGCCTTGTAGAACTTCCGCTGGGGATCTTTGCCTTTGCCGTGGGGAATGTGGTTCTGCCGGCCATGAGCACGGCCTCGGCCCGTATGGACTATAAGCGGCTCGCCGCTCTTATGCGCGGCTCGCTGACCACCGTGCTGTTATTCACCATCCCGGCCACCATCGGCCTGATCGTGTTGGCGGAGCCTATCATCTCGATCCTCTTCATGCGTGGAAAGTTTACTATGGGCGATGTTCTCAACACCGCCCTGGCACTCCAAATGTATGCCCTGGCCTTATGGGCCATCGGTTATACGCGCATACAGAATCAGGCCCTGTATGCCATGCAGCAGGCCAAGCTCGTGGTCAATATCGGTTGGCTGTCCCAAGGGTTGAACATTCTCTTGAGCATCGTGCTCATGCAATTTCTCCGTCACGCGGGCATCGCCCTGGCCAGTACGATCGCCGTGTTTTTTCAACTCGTCTGCTTTCATGTCGTCTTGGCCCGTAAGGACATCAGTCTCGACAAACCTTTTTTCCAAACCTGCGGTAAAATGCTGCTGGCGGCGGGTGCCATGGGTGTTTGCCTCTACCCCTTCGTTCTGAATCGTTTCTGGATGAAAGGCCTGAATGCACACAGCCTCGGTATGCTTACACTCTGTGTCGTCCTGGCGATTGGAGTCTATTTCGCTTCCCTGTGGCTAATGGGGATACGGAGCATACACCGAAAAACATAATATAGTAACGCTATAATATAAGAAGTGGATACTTCTTTTCCGCACGACGAGAGAAATTTCTTACCATGCACAGGAGATAAAAAGTGCTCAAGTGAGCCTTTAATACCCATTGAATGATAACGGGGAGGTTTAGGCCTTCATTATACATTAATAATATTATTAGGTTACTAATCGGTCAAGACATGGCATCATGTTTGCTTAGATAATGCCAGAAAATATTTTGAGGATTTCATGATGAGGCTGACACGTAGAGAGATACTTGAAGAGCTAGGGCGATTAGGGATCAAAGGGTTGAACGATCTCAAGGCGGCCTGCAGAGAGTTCGAAGTGTATTGGAACTCTTTGCACACAGGGATAGTACGACAATCACGCTGGTATTGATCGACACCGACCCCAAAGGCATAAGGAATGAAAAAAGATAAAACACTTCATAGTTTTGTAGTTGACAAGGTAGAGGACTTCTCCCCGTCCTTCATTTGCGCCAACGCTGACGCCATTCCCCACCTTTTCCAGGTCTCGCTCCTGGGAGATCTTGATGTCCGGGCCGAGAAATTGCCGGAGTTGTTTCTGTATCTCATGGAGCAGATTACGGCCTTTGACACCGGTCTCATCTATATATGGGAACCGACCGACATGTGGTTCTGCCGTGGTGTTCAAGGCCAGATCCCTGAATCGCTGGAACAGGGCAACCTCTTTACTTATACGATCCGCAAGACCGCCAAGCCGCTTCTGATACCGGATACTAAAAGTATCGGTTCGGCGTTTTCCGACATGCCCTTCACCTTCTCGTCCATGATCGGACTGCCTATCTTTATCGATACACACAGCATCGGATGCGTGGAGCTCTATCGTAAAGGCGGCGAACCTTTCACCATCAAGGATGTGACGCTCATCAAGCATCTGCTGATGTATTCGGAAAAAGCCCTGCGCGATTGCCTGGGACATGAGGGTAGCCGGGACCACCTGCTTGACCTGAGGATGGATATCCCCCAACGACACGTGGTGCTGGATATCCTGCACCAGTACGAAGAGCAGGCCAAACGCCTGGCCTATCCCTTAAGCATAGCCATCGTCGCGATCGAAAATGCCGAACGGTTTGGTCAACAACAGGGTGTACTCGATGGAACCAAAACTTTGAAAACTTTGGCCAGACGCATCAAGGAAGGCCTACGATGCTATGATCGCGTGCTGCGCTATGAAGAATACAGCTTCTTCGTCATACTGCCGGGCAGCTCGGCCCTGGAAGCCACAACCGCCTTGCGCAAGGCCTTGGCTCAGTTGGAAGATGACCTAGGAGACAATCTGACCGTCGGTCTTGTCACCCTGCCGGATGAGGCCCAGGATGCCAAAGGCTTAATCAATGCCGCCCACCAGGCCCTCTCCTTTGCCAGGAAAAAAGGCTTGCACATGGCCACCTATACCCAAACCGGTGCGATCAAACCGACCAATCTCTCTCTGGAGCTCACGCTGTTCAAGATCCTGCATGCCGGGCCATCCTTCGAAGCCTTGGACAATCTGCTCGAACTCTGGAAAATCCAGTGTCAGGCGGATGATATCACCCGACAGGATGATCCGCCCGGTACGCCCGTCTTCTGGGATGGTCATTGTCTGGGTTATCTGAGACATCAAGGGCTTTCGCAAGAAATCTGCCAGTGGATCATCTCCTATCTTGCACCGGCTTGGGCGGTCGCGACCGGACGGAATGCCGATATGACCGACTGGCATACATCCCTGCTCCTGAACATCTCGGTGCTGGCGGATATCCGCGCCGGTTGCCCCATGGGATACTCACTCAAGGTGGCCGACCAACTGTATTCCATGGCGCGCTCCTTAGGCCGTGACGAGATGGAATGTCTGCGATGGGCCACCTCGGCTCTGGCGGCCAATATCGGCTACCTCGGCATCCCGACTTCCATACTTACCAAGGACGAGGTAAACACGCTCGACAAGAAACGCATAAAGGCGCATCCGCTAATTGCGTTACGCATGATACGGAATGCCAATTCCCTCAACCTCGATAAGGACATCCTGGCCTATCATCACGAACACATGGACGGCAGCGGCTATCCGCGCGGCTTGAACGGGATCGACATACCGGAGGGAGCACGCGCCCTGCGGGTGGTGGACACCTTCAACGCCATGATCTCGCCACGCCTTTATCGGTCGCAGAAAAAATATGACGAGGCCTACAGCGAGATGACCTCGAATGCCGGGATTACCCTGGATCCTGATATGACCAGGCTCTATATGGGCCTTATCGGTTCTTCAACCAGCGGTGATGGGTGATACCGTACTTCTGGACCTTGTAGTGCATGACACGCTTACTGATGCCCAGCGCCTGGGCGGCGTCCTTCTGAACCCAATCATGCTTTTTCAGGGCATCCAGGATGAGCTCTTTTTCGGTATTCGCCAAAGATGACAGGCGCTGGCCCTGATCCGTGGTCTCATCGTTCTTCGAACCGGCGGCAATGGAGATATCATCCGGCCTGATAAACTCGCCTTCGGCCAAGAGCACCGCCCGCTCCATGCAGTTTCTGATCTCTCGGACATTACCAGGCCACGGATAATCGATCAGCATCTTCAAGGCCGCCGGATCAAGATCGGCTGCCGGTTTATTGAACTCCTTGGCATAGCGGCGTATGAAATACCGCACCAGCGGCTCGATGTCTTCCTTGCGTTCGCGTACGGGCGCAAGATGGATATTAACCACATTGATCCGGTAATAGAGATCTTCCCTGAACTTACCCTCTCGCACCAGACTGAGAAGGTCACGATTCGTGGCGGCGATGACGCGTACGTCAACCTTGATGGTGCGTTGCCCGCCCACCCTCTCAAACTCACGTTCCTCTAGGACCCTGAGGATCTTACCCTGCAGGGATATCTCCATATCGCCGATCTCGTCTAAAAAGATTGTGCCCATGTTGGCCTGTTCCACACGCCCGATGCGCAGCTTGATAGCGCCGGTGAAGGCGCCTTTCTCATGGCCGAAGAGCTCGCTTTCCAGGAGATGGTGCGGCAGTGCAGCGCAGTTGACCTGCACAAAATTATTGCGCGAACGGACCGAATTATGATGGACCGCTCCGGCGATCAACCCTTTGCCGACCCCGGTCTCCCCGGTGATAAGCAACGTGGTGTCGGCCTTGGCCACCTTCTCCGCCATATGCAGGGTTTTTTTCAAGGACTTGCTCGTACCAATGATGTCGGTGGTGCGATAGATGACGTCTTCCTGGGTATGCCGCAGGTAATCGATCTCATTGCGCATGCGTTTCAAGGAAAGCGCGTCCTCGATCTTTTGCGCTATCTCGGCCAGGCCGAAGGGCTTCTGGATGAAATCCTGGGCACCGTTCTTCATGGCCACCACGGCCGTATCGACCGAGGCATAACCAGTCATGACGATTACGATCGTGGTGGGACTGATGGTCTTGACCTGCTTCAAGAGCTCGATGCCGTCCATGCCCGGCAACTTGATATCGGTCAGCATCAAATCGTATACATACTTGTTGACGCGCGCCAGGGCGGCTTCGCCATCACCTGCCAGTTCGACATCGTGGTTCTGTCCTTTGAACTCCTGAAACAGAACCTGTCCGAGATTCATATCGTCTTCGACTATAAGAATATGCGCCATATACAATTTTGTAATCGGGCTTTTATGACGAAAACTTAAGCCCTTAAATTATATATATACGCTTAGAGATCCGCGGCGGCAAGCTCCTTAAAGGGCAGACCGATGCTCTGAGCCACCGGCGCATGCGTGATATGCCCCCGATGGGTATTGATGCCTGACAGAATGGCCCGGTTGTCGGCCGCGGCCTTGAGTCCCCTGCCAGCCAACGCAAGGGCGTACGGCAGGGTGACTTGAGCCAGTCCCCAGGTGGAGGTCACCGGCACCGCGCCGGGCATGTTGGCCACGCAGTAATGGACAATGCCGCCCACGAGAAAGACCGGATCGTCATGATAGGTCGGCCGGGTCGTTTCGCAGCATCCGCCCTGATCCACGGCTACGTCCACGATCACTGCACCCCTGGGCATTTCTTTAAGATGCGCAGTCGTGATCAGCTTGGGCGCCGTGGCGCCGGGGATGAGCACGGCGCCGATCACCAGATCTGCGTTCGCCAGGCTGCGTTCGATATTCTCCGGCGTCGATGCCAAGGTTTCGATTTTGACCCCATAGAGGTCGTCGAAATGCTGCAGGATGGATTTGCGCACATCCATAACCGTAACCCGTGCACCCATGCCGACCGCGATCTTGGCCGCATTCTGTCCCACCGTACCACCGCCGAGTATAACCACCTTGCCGCGCGCCACCCCAGGGATGCCGCTTAAGAGCACCCCGCGTCCGCCATAGGTCTTCTCCAGATACTTGGCTCCCTCCTGCACCGCCAGCCGTCCCGCGACCTCGCTCATAGGCTCCAACAGCGGCAGGTGTCCATCCGGCAATTGCACGGTCTCGAAGGCCACGCCGGTCACACCTTTTTCCATCAGCATACAGGCCAGGGCCTTATCCGCGGCGAGGTGCAGATAGGCGAACAAAATCTGTCCCTCGCGGAAGAGGTCGTATTCCTCGGGCAGCGGTTCCTTCACCTTATAGACCATATCGGAATGCGCAAAGAGCTCCGCGTGGGAAACCATTATTATCGCTCCGGCTTGAAGAAAGCTCTCGTCCGGGATATCGGCGCCGAGTCCGGCGCCTTTCTCGATGTAGACCGTGTGGCCCGCGGCTGTCAATGCCCGTACCCCATCCGGGGTGATAGCGACGCGGTGCTCGAAGCGCTTGATCTCTTTTGGTATGCCTACACGCATGGTGGTGGCCTCCTTTTATTTGCCTGCCCTACGGTGAGCGATTACTCACTCTCTCTACCAAAACACCCTTTTCCTGTCAACCAAGATCGTGATCGTCACTCTATCGGACCTCTGATATGGACCACTTTAAACGCCGTCGCGCCCAGGCCGTATTATTTTATCACGGTTGACCACGATAGGGATGTATATTATGCTGCGTATACGTGCTGAAAGGCGGCTCCGTACGGACAATCATCCAAGCGATGTTTTCTGCATAGCTTGGTCATAAGGGGGATGCATGCTGTTATCAACGGTGGTGGTCACGGAGTTCATGACCAACTGTTTTATCGTGGCGGACGAGGAGACCAAGGAAGCCCTCGTCATTGATCCGGGTGGCGAGGGCGATCGCATCAGAAGTGAGATCAACCGCCTGGGCGTCAAGGTGATCGGAATTATCAATACCCATGCGCACGTGGACCATATCGGCGCCAACCAGGCGATCAAGGACGCTTACGGATGCGAAATTCTCATGCATAACGCCGAGATGCCCGTGTTGCAGGTAGCGTCCAAAATGGGCCGTCTCTTCGGCGTCAACCTCGAACAGCCGCCATCGCCCGACCGCTACCTGGCCGAAGGCGACACCATCGCCTTTGGCATAAACACCCTCAAGGTTCTGGAGACACCCGGCCACTCACCGGGCGGCATCTCGCTCGTGTCTTCGGACGGTCGCAGCTGTTTTTCTGGCGACACCCTGTTCGCTGGCTCCATCGGCCGCACCGACCTGCCCGGCGGCGATTACGAAACCCTCATCCAGGCCATCAAAACCAAGCTCATCCCGCTCGGCGATGACATCCGTATCTATCCCGGACATGGACCGGCGACATCCATTGGTTCGGAAAAGCGCTACAATCCATTTCTCTAAACAAGGGAGGACGCTATGAAAGGCATGCAGAATGGTACGATTATTATTACCCTGACCCTCATAATGACACTAACCGGCTGCGCCAATCGCTTCAATTTGCCCGGGATAGGCCAAACCGCCGCCCCGACGGCCGCGGTTCAAAGCGAAGCACCGCCCAGCCCGGTGTACCTGGATTTTAACGATGTGCTTGTCCCACCCGAGCTCAAACGTTCGGCCAACGAATGCTATCTCTCCAACGGATTCGGTCGCATGGTGCTTACCGGCAGGGTGGAAGGCGATTCGCTCTCGAAGTTCTTCATCTCCAGCATGCCGTCGACCGGCTGGCAAGCTCTCGATCAGTATAAGTATCAAGGCGCCATCAAGCTCTTCTTTGCCAAACCGGATAAGATCTCGACCATATTGATCACGGAAAACCCCTTGGACACGAAGGTGGAGATATGGGTGACGCCCCTCACGCCCCGCTAGCGGGATGCACGATCATCTTGTGCATTACCGGCGGCATAGCCGCTTATAAGGCGCCGCTGATCGTGCGCAGTCTCACGGCACGCGGCGCCCGGGTGGATTGTATCCTCACGGAGGCCGCCGCACATTTTGTTACCCCTTTAAGCCTACAAAGCCTGACCGGCCGTCCAATCTATACCCGCATGTTCCCCATCGAGCATCAGCAGAATTATGAGATCGAACATATATCCCTGGCCGACAAGGCCGATCTCGTCCTGGTGGCGCCGGCCACGGCCAATTGCCTGGCCAAACTGGCGCATGGCATGACCGATGATCTCGTCTCGGCTACCGTGCTGGCCACCAAGGCCCCGGTCCTCCTGTGTCCGTCGATGAACGTGAACATGTACGAACACCCCGCCACGCGCGCCAACCTCGCGACCCTCGGCAAACGTGGCCTGATGATTCTGGAACCGGACAAAGGCTTCCTGGCCTGTGGCTGGGAAGGCAAGGGCCGCCTACCCGAGCCGGAGCGCATCGCGGCCGAGGCTGTCAGGCTCCTGACTCCACAGGATCTGGCCGGTCGGAAGTTCCTCATCACCTGTGGTCCGACCTGCGAGGATATCGACCCGGTGCGTTTTATCACCAACCGCTCCACCGGTAAGATGGGCGCCGCGCTGGTTGAGGCCGCCTGCCTGCGTGGGGCCGAAGTGAGTGTGGTCAGCGGTCCGGTAGCGCTCGAGTTTGCCCCCTGGGCCAGGGTGATCAACGTGCGCTCAGCCTCCGAGATGCTTGTCGCGGTTCAGGATTCGCTTCCCGGCATGGACGTCCTCATCATGGCCGCGGCCGTAGCCGACTATGTGCCCAAGGAGTATCGCGACCAGAAAATCAAGAAGGGTCGCTCGGTCCTGACCGCCCTTGAACTCAGTCCCAGCCCGGATATCCTGGCCACCATCAAACCGCTGAAGGACAAGAGATTCTTTGTCGGCTTCGCCGCCGAGACCAGTGATCTGAAAGAGAACGCCTTGGGAAAAATGAAGCGTAAAGGCCTTGACATGATCGTGGCCAACCGCGTGGGCGAAGAGGGCAGCGGTTTTGCTGCTGACACCAATTCCGGCATCCTGATTACGGCAGACGGCAAGCAAGAGGCCTTCGAGCATGTGGAGAAGACCAGACTGGCCCATATGATGCTTGACAAGATCCGAGGTGCGTATTGACCGCGACGAACATGCTGGCCCAGATCCTGCGGGAAGAAGCCTTGTGGACCGGCGATTTCCTCATCATGCCACCCCGAAGCGCGTCGAAGCCTACGCCATCAGGTTTGGAAGATATCCGCAAAAAGCTGGGAAACTGTACCCGTTGCGGCCTGGCCGCGACCCGCACGCATATCGTGTTCGGCGAAGGCAACTCAGAAGCCCGCATCATGTTCATCGGGGAAGCCCCGGGGGCCGTCGAAGATGAAACCGGCCGACCCTTTGTCGGTCCGGCCGGCCGGCTCTTGACCGATATCATCGAAAAGGCCATGGGCCTAAGCCGCTCCGAGGTCTATATCGCTAATATCCTTAAATGCCGCCCGCCCGGTAATCGCGACCCGCAGCCCGAGGAGGTGGAGCAATGCATCGGCGTTTTGAAGCAGCAGATCATGGAAATCCGACCCGAGGTTATCATCGCCTTGGGTCGCATCGCGGCCCATACCCTGCTCGAGACGACCACACCGATCAGCAGCCTGAGGGGTACGTTCAAGGAATACCTGGGCATCCCATTGATGCCGACGTTCCATCCAAGTTATCTATTGCAGAATCCATCCAAAAAGAGGGAGACATGGGAAGACATCAAAAAAGTCATGGCATACTTGGGTTTGCCCTTGCCGCGCTGATCCAGCTGCTCTTCCCCTTGGCGGCAGACGCATCCGACGTCATCGTGCTGGAGGTCAAGGACACCATCACCCCGCCGGTGGCCGCCTATATCACCGAGAACATCGATCAGGCGGTACGGGAAAACGCGCATGCCGTCATCATCCGTCTGGACACCCCTGGCGGGCTGGATACGGCCATGCGCGAGATCATCCAGAAAGAATTGAACGCCCCCATCCCCGTGGTCGTGTATGTCTCCCCCAAGGGGGCGCGCGCGGCCTCGGCCGGAGCGCTCATCTGCCTGGCGGCGGATGTGGCCGCCATGGCGCCGGGCACCAATATCGGGGCCGCGCACCCAGTCGGCATCGGGCCGGGTGGCGGCGGAGAAGAAGACAAAGGCGCCAACACCATGGTTGAGAAGGTCACCAACGATGCCGTGGCCTATGCCAGGAGCATCGCGCGCGAACGCGGCCGCAACGAAGAGTGGGCCATTCAGGCCGTAAGCAAGAGCATATCCACGCCGGCCCGCGAGGCCCTCGAAAAGCATGTCATCGATATCATCGCGGATAACCTGGACGATCTGCTCGTCAAACTGGACGGCCGCGTGATCAAGAAGGGCAACGCCACCATCACCCTGAAAACCAAGCAGGCCCGGCTCAAAGAACAGCCCATGGACTTCCGCACGCGCCTCCTGTCCACCATCTCAAACCCCAATGTCGCTTACATCCTCATGCTCATCGGTCTGGCCGGCATCTACTTCGAGCTCTCCAGTCCGGGGGCGATCCTGCCGGGCATAATAGGCGGTATCTCGCTGATCCTGGCCTTCTTCGCCTTCCAGACCTTGCCCGTGAACTATGCCGGGGTGGCCCTGATCCTGCTGGCGGTAATCCTGTTTTTTGCCGAGATCAAGGTGCCGAGCTACGGCCTCTTAACCGTGGGAGGCATCATCTCCATGGTCTTTGGATCGCTCCTGCTCTTCAGGACTCCCGAGCTCTACGCCCAGGTGTCGCTGGGCGTCATCCTGCCCATTACCGTGTTTTTCGCGGCCTTTTTCACCCTGTGCGTCTATCTGGTCGTCAAGGTGCACCGCACCGCACCGTCCACCGGGGCTGAAAGTCTCGTGGGTGAAAAGGCCCACGTATACGCCTGGACCGCCGACGGCACGGGCAAGGTCTTTACCCATGGCGAGTACTGGAACGCCCGTGGCCCCGCGACCATCAAACCGGGCGATATCGTCGAGGTGGAGCGGGTCGAAGGCATGGTCCTCACGATCAAACCGCAGGGTGATGGTGCTTGAGCCCATGCCGTTTGCCTGAAGGACACCCATGATCGCCGTGGCCCTTTCCGGCGGTGTCGATTCCGCGGCGGCCGCCATCCTGCTGCATGATCGCGGCGAGCATCTCTTGGGCATCAGCATGCGTCTGGGCGACGGCCTGCCCGACGACGTCCATCTTAAACGCGCCGAGGAGCTCTGCGCAAAGCTGAAAATCGCTTATCACGTCATCGATCTTTCCCAGGCCTTTGATTCCATTCGAAGCTACTTCTGCGAAGCCTACCGCGCCAGCCTCACCCCCAACCCCTGCGCCGTATGCAACCGCGACATGAAATTCGGTCTGCTCTTTGAACAGGCGCTCTCGCTGGGGGCCGATACCCTGGCCACCGGCCATTATGTGCGCCGGGAGATGCATGAAGACCGGTGCTTCCTTTCCCGCGCCGTCTGGAAGAACTCTCAGGAATATTTCCTGGGCCTCCTCCCCCAGGAGGTCCTGCGGCATACCACCTTCCCGCTGGGAGATGTGACGCGGCCCGCGGCCGCGGATCTGGTGCGGCGTCTGGGGTTCGACATCCCCTCCCAGCCATCTTCGCAGGATGTATGCTTCATCCAGGACGACTATGTCTCCTTTATCCGAGAATTTAGCGGCTATCGCCCCACCCCGGGGCGCATCCTCGACATGCACGGCCGCACCGTCGGCTCCCACCGCGGCGCCCTGCATTATACGATCGGCCAGCGCAAGGGACTGGGCATGGGCTTCGGGCGCCGCGTCTATGTCCTGGACGTGAACGGGGCCGCAAACACCGTCACGATCGGTGAGCGGTCCGAGTGGCCCCATCAAGGCTTCTTCATTGATAGTGTCAATTACATGAAGATCGCCGCGCTCGAAACCTCCAGCAGAGTAACCGTCAAGGTCAGGTACAAGCAGGACCCCGTCAACGCCACCATACGGCCCACCGCCGACGGCTTGTGGGTCGATTACCCCGATTTATTCGCCCCCGGCCAACTGGCCGTTGCCTATGATCAGGGTGGGGCGATCCTGTTGGCCGGATTTATCCGTGCCCTTAGGCCTCAGGGAAACGCCGACGAGCACCCGGCATGGAGCCTTATGCGCCAGGATGATAACGGCCACCGTTTCCTGGTTTCGATCCATGCCACAAAGGCTAAGGCCCAGCAGGCCCTGGCCGCCTTGGAAGGGCGACACCACAAACAGATGTACTGGATCGAACCTGCGTAAGGCCTAAAAGTCCCGGATATTCAATGATCGGGATTCAAGGGGCAGGTACTGTTGATGCAGTTGGGACAGCCCTCGACCAACAGGTGATTGGTCCAGTAAGCGGCAACGATGCCGAGATAGGCGCTCCCCAGCATTCGTAAACGATCTAACAGGATGATGCCGGCCGGTACCGCCATACGCAGGAGATAAGCCACCCCGGCCCAGAACAACTCCGCATATCCGAACGAGCCGGCGCCCCGCGCCAGGAAGTTGCCTACACACGACCCCTCCAAGGGTATGGGACAGCGTTTGCCATAATAGGGGCACTTCCGGCAGGTGCCGGCATAGATCACGGGATAGGAGAGCACCCAGGCCAACAGATAAACCGCAAGACCTACGATTTTTCGCCGGGCGCTGATGGCCATCCCGAGCAGAAAGAATGCCGTCAGAAGAAAGACCGCCTTGCGGCTGGCCTGGCGTGGAAACTCGCTATAACGATGCTTGCGCGGCGGTCTCAGCATGCTTGAACTCCTCAAATAATTTTATTGCATGCCGCCAGTAGATACCGGAGGCGTACACCATTGCAAGGGAAAAAGATCATATCCGCGTTTTGCCTCCATGGTATGAGGATTGTCATCCGCCCGATCTTGCCTGCACCCATGAAAATTACTTGCTCCCAGGAACAAACGGGCTATTAATATTTAATACTATACAGATCCATGACCGAGGAGTTTGCTATGAACTCGTTTGCCGTTCAGGGAGGCTACATCATCAAGTCAGCCAGGGAGGTAGTGCAGGACAGCTATGTCATCGTGGAAGGTGCACGCGTCCAGGATATCACGCCTATAAAACCGCACGGTATGGAGATTATCGGCCATAGCCACGACATCGTCATGCCGGGATTGATCAATCTGCATACACATGCCCCCATGACCCTTTTCCGCGGCCTGGCCGACGACCTGCCCCTGATGCAGTGGCTCGAGGATCACATCTTTCCCAGCGAGAAAAAATTCGTGAACGAAGAGTTTGCCTACCTGGGCTCCCTGCTCGCCGCGCTTGAGATGCTGCATTCCGGCACCACTGCTTTCTGTGATGGGTATTTCTTTGAAGACCACGTGGGCCGGGCCGCGCGTGAGGCCGGCTTGCGCGCCTGGATCGCCGAAGGGTTCGTGGGGTTTCCGACCCCCTCCATTGCCGATCCGGCGCGGGCGCTCGAATATGTCCGGGATTTCATCACGCGCTGGGAGCATGACGAGCTGATCAAGCCTACCATATTCTCGCACGGGGTCTACACCTGCGAGCCTGACTTTCTCGCCGCCGCCTACGACCTGGCCGAGGAATACGACATCCTGTACCAGATCCACCTAAGTGAGACCATGCATGAGGTGCGACAGGTGCGCGAGAAGTATCACATGTCGCCGGTGGAACTCCTCGACTCGGTCGGCGGACTTTCCACCCGCACCCTGGCGCATCACTGCGTGGCGGTCGGTCCAGGCGACATCATGATCCTGGCCTGCCGGGGCGCCTCAATATCGCACAATGCCGAGAGCAACATGAAACTGGCCGCAGGGGTTGCGCCCATACCGGCCATGCTCAGGGCCGGTATCACGGTCGGGATCGGCACCGACGGCTGCGCCAGCAACAACAACCTCGATATGTTCGGCGAGATGGCCACCGTTGCCAAACTGCATAAGGTCCACACCCACAACCCCACCGTCCTCGATGCCGCCACCGTGCTGGCCATGGCCACGGATCAAGGTGCCAGGGCCCTGCACTTCGATGGAGGGAGCATCCAGAAAGGCGCGCCCGCGGATATCATCGTCCTCAACGGCAACCGCCCCAACCTCGTACCCATTTACAACCCGGTCTCACATGCCGTTTACGCCGCCACCGGAGCGGATGTCCGCGACGTGATCATAAACGGCAGAATCGTGGTGAGAGACCATCGCTGCCTCACCATTGACGAAGAAGCCTTGATTAAGGAGTGCCGCCAGATTCAGAAACTGATCGCCCGCAGATAGTAGTCCCCCGTCACCCTGGCGTTCTCCCCACAACATTCGCGCGCCTGTCCGTTCCGAGAGCACCCTCCCGGCTAATGCGGAAAAGAATGCCCGGCCTGGCGGCATAGTTTTCCGCCCCGCTGATCCAAGTCATGAGGAAAGACCTGCCATGCGTTGTCTGGCCCCCGAATTGCTTTGTTCAAGCAGGGCAATACAATTGCCGATAAGGACACAATATGAGGGTAACGAACAGAGATCTTTACTATCAGCTGGTGAGAGACATCGGAAACGTCTCGGAAAAGATGCTCGATCTGAACAAGCAGCTTTCCTCGGCCAAGCGCATCAATAAGCCTTCGGAAGACCCCGTTGGCATGGCCAGCGTCCTGGTAACGCGGACCGAGCTCAATGCCTTCGACCAATTCTCCAAGAGCATCGTCAACGGACGAGGCTGGCTCAACAGCACCGACTCCATTCTCCAGGAGTTGGACAACCTGCTGGCCCGCGCTTCCGAGCTGGCCACCTCACAATCATCGGACACGGCCACAGCCGACACCAGGACCGGGACGGCCGAAGAGGTCCATGAACTCTATGAGCAAATCCTCGGTCTGGCCAACTCCAAGTACGGCAACAAATACATGTTCGGCGGTACCATAACCCAGACGGCACCATTCGAAGATGTATCAGGGGTGGTTCAATACAATGGCAATGACGACACCTTCTCGATCAAGATCGGCAAGACCGACACGGTGCAGATCAGTCTGCCCGGCAGCGAGGTCTTTACAAACCCATCCGGCAATATATTCACTACACTGTCAAACCTTGAGCAGGCCCTGAGAAATAATGACCAAACCGCTATCCGCGCCTCCCTGACGGATATCGAGGACGCCAGCCAGGTCATATACAACAACCTTGCCAGCGTCGGCGCACGTGAAAACCGCCTCGATTATACCGAAACAAGGCTGGGAACGGCCAAAACGGACACCACGGAACGCCTGTCGGAAACCGAAGATCTGGACTACGCGGAGGCCATCCTGTATTTGCAGAACCAGCAGGTCATTTATCAGGCCACGTTGAAGAGCGCTTCCATGATCACCAGTATGAGCCTGATGAATTACATCTCGTAAGAAAGGGAGTCCGTACTTGGAAATTGAAACCATACGCTTCGGCAAGATAACCATCCAGGATGACAAGGTGATCATTTTTCCCAAGGGGCTGCTGGGTTTTTCCCAGCGCCGTCGGTTCATTCTCTTCCCCCATAAGGAAGGCTCGCCGTTCTTTTGGCTCCAATGCGTGGAAGACGGCAAACTGGCCTTCGTGCTCATGAACCCCAAACTGGTCGTGAACGAATATGTGATCGACATCGATGATGACAACCTGAAAGACCTTGAATGCGATGACGGCCACGGCCTCGATGTGCTCTGTATCGTCACCATCCCGCACGACGATCCGCGCAAGATGACCGTCAATCTCCTGGGCCCCATCGTAATCAACGTAAGCAAGATGCGCGCCGTGCAACTGGTCTCGACCAACAGCGCGTTTTCGCACCGCCACCCGGTAATAGCCGCTTAACAGCGCCAAAGCCAGGGAGCCGCCAGGCTCCCTAACCCATATCCCTTCTCCATCTATTTTTTGATAGCCACCGCTTCCATCTCAAGGGGGAATCCACCCGGGATCGCTCTGACCGCCACACAGCTCCTGGCCGGCGGATGCTCCGGGAAAAAACGCTGGTATACGGCGTTCATATCCGTGAAATAGGCCATATCAGCCAGAAACACCGTCATCTTGACCACCTGTGACAGAGAGCTTCCCGCGGCGGCCAAAGCCCGGCTGATATTGCTCAGCACCAGCTCCGTTGCCCGGACGATATCGTCATGGATCTGGATATCCTTGAGCGGATCCACCGGCAACATGCCTGAAACGAAGAGGAACCCACCCGCTTCCACCACATGGGAATATGGTCCGGCCTTGGTCAATCCATCAACCGTATAGGTCTTCTTTTCCACGGCGACCTCCTTGCTTTTTCAAGCGCAGCATGCACCAGCCAGAGCTGTGGGACAAGGAGAAAACGAACATCCCCCTCGCTAACCGACAGGCCTACTGCACGCGCTTTCCCATTGTATGCGCATGCGTTTTGCGCTAGCCTGCCCCCCATGGTATCCATAACCGCCACCGTACATCTGCTCAAGGGCTGCGAGCGGAGACTCTTGAAAGGCCACCGCTGGATCTTCAGCAACGAAATTGCCGGGGGGCTCAAAGATCTTAGCCCCGGGTGGGTGCAGGTCGTATCCGCCAAAGGGCTCGAGCTGGGGATCGGCTACCTGAACCCGCATACGCTGATCGCCATCCGCTTGGTGTGCCGTCCGGGGGAAACACCGACCCCGGAATTCTTTCGCCGGCGCCTGGCTGAGGCCGCCTTGCGGCGCCAGGAGCTGTATCCTGGGGCCGAAGCCCTGCGCCTGGTGTACGGCGAAGCCGACGGGCTACCCGGTCTCATCATCGACCGGTTCGCCGGCGTCTTGGTTTATCAAATCACGACCCTGGGCATGTCCCTGATTGAGGAGCGCCTGCGGGAGCTTCTCATCGCTACGTTCAAGCCTCAGGCTCTGGTTTATCGCAACGATACCAAGGCCCGTACAATCGAAAACCTGCCCTTGGAGAAGGGCGTAGCCTACGGACGCATTCCCGAACCGCTCCAGGTGCGCATGCACGATCTGGTCTTCGAGCTTGATGCGCTCGAAGGCCAGAAGACCGGCTTCTTCCTCGACCAGCGCGACAACCGCGAGGCCTTGCGCCGCTGGGCCCATGGCAAGACCGTGCTCGACCTCTACTGTTATGACGGCGCCTGGAGCCTGGCGGCCGCGAGCGCCGGCGCCTCCGAAACCATCGGCGTGGACCAGTCCGGCGCGGCAATAGCGCGCGCCGCACGCAACGCTAGTCTGAATAACCTGGATCAGTGCCGCTTTATTGAAGATGATGTCATCGTCTTCCTCAAAAATCTGGGGAGAAGGACATTCGATGTCGTCGTCCTTGATCCGCCGGCCTTTGCCAAAACCAGAAGTGCGGCCGAGCAGGCCATGAAAGGCTATATCGACGCCAACCGCCGGGCCCTGTTGGCATTATCGCCGGGCGGCCTCCTGGTGAGCTGCTCGTGCTCGTACCACATGAGCGAGGAAGACCTTAAAACCGCCATCCTCAGGGCCAGCCAGGCCAGCGGAAAAGGTTTACGACTGCTGGAATCAAGGGGCCAGGCCCTGGATCACCCGGCCCTGCTGGCCATGCCTGAGACGAAATACCTGAAATGTTTGATCCTGCAGGTGGTATAATTTACATGATCCCGCGGTAATACCCACCGTCGATCGGTATGGAAGCGCCTGTGATATAGGCCGCCTGGTCCGAGGCCAGGAAGGCCGCCAGCGCCCCGAATTCGGACGGGGCGCCCAGGCGCTGCAGCGGGATCTCCTTTTTCCAGCTTACGGTGATATCGTCCGGACTGATATTCTTTTCCTTGGCTATCTTGGCCGCCAACTCCTCCACGCGGCTGGTCAGGAAATAGCCGGGCAGCAGATTGTTGACCGTGATATTGTAAGGCGCCAGTTCCCGCGAGAGGCTCTTGGCCAGCCCGATAACCCCGGAACGGATCGTATTGGAAAGGATGAGCCCGTCAATGGGTTGCTTGACCGCTATGGACGTCATATTGATGATCCGTCCCCAGCGCTTGGCCTTCATAACCGGCAAGGCCGTACGGATCATGGCGATGGTGCTCATCAGGTTGAGCCGGAACCCCTGTTCCCAGGTCTCGTCGTCAATGGCCTCGAACCTAAGCGCCGGCGGTCCGCCGGCATTGGTCACCAGGATATCGACGCCGCCCAGATCGTCCATGGCGCGCATGACAAAACCGGAGGCTTCTCCGGCCAGGCTCACGTCGGCGGCGATGGCGAACACCTTGATGCCTTCCGACCGCAGTTCATCCGCGGCTTGCTCAATATTGCTCGCATCACGGGAGCAGATGGCCACGCGCGCCCCTTCCATCCCCAGCGCCCTGGCCACGGCCAGACCGAGCCCCTTGCTCGCCCCGGCGACGACCGCCGCCCTGCCTTTCAGTCCCAGCTCCATATGCGTCCCTCCTTGATGAGCCCATAACAGAGATCGCCCCTGGTGACAATATGCTCGCATGCTGACGACCTTTCCCGGACCGGGCCTTGTTGTTCCGACAAAATCTCTTACTATTATTTAAGGGCACAAAGATGAGCCAAGGAGGTAGGTATGCAACGCGACCTGAAGGCCATGTCACAAAAAGTCTATGATCTCCTCATCATCGGCGGCGGTATCACCGGGGCGGCCATGGCCTGGGATGCGGCCTTGAGAGGCCTGAGCGTGGCCCTGGTGGACAAAGGCGATTTCGGAGGGGCCACATCGGCCGCCACCTCCAAACTCATCCATGGGGGGCTACGTTACCTCAAAAGCCTGGAGGTCGGACTGGTGCGGGAGTCGTTGCAGGAACGCCGCATCATGGAGATCATCGCCCCGCACCTGGTCTACCCGCTGCCCTTTATCTTCCCGGCTTATGGCTGGGGCATGCGCGGTCTGCCCGCCGTTTACTCTGCCATGGTCTTCTACGATACCCTGTCCTTTGACCGCAAATGGCTCAATGACGAAGACAAAAAGATACCCGGCCATGAGCGTTACTCGGCCGACGAGCTCCTGGCCCTGGCACCCGGCCTGGAGAAAAAGGACCTCAAAGGCGGCGTGGTCTACTATGACTGCCAGATGTACTCCCCCGAACGTCTGACGCTCGAGTTCATCCTGGCGGCCTGCGAATACGGCGCGAATGTAGCCAATTACGCCAAGGTCGAAGACTTGATCATCGAAGGCGCCACGCTGACGGGCGTGCATATCCGCGACCTGCTCACGGATAAAGAATGCGATCTCAAGTCAGCGGTCACTATCAATGCCACCGGCCCATGGGCCGACCTCCTGCTCTCGCAGCTGCGCGGCCGCACGCACCACGGCCTGATCCGCTCCAAGGGCATCCATATCATCACGCGTCCGCTCGGCCAGGAGCACGGCATCACCCTCCAGACCCCCCAAGGCCGCCACTTCTTCATCCTGCCCTGGCGGGACCATAGCCTGATCGGCACCACGGACGAGGTCTACAAGGGTCACCCGGATGAATTCAAGGTAAGCGAGAGCGATATCATGGGCCTGATCAGCGAGGTCAATGCCACCTATCCGACCGCCAAACTGACCCGCGGAGACGTGCTCTTCCAGTACGGCGGCCTGCGGCCGATCGTGGAAAAGGAGACCAGCGTGGAGATCGAGGTCTACGACGCCTCGCGCAAGTACGAGATCTACGACCATGCCGTGGATGACCAGATCCAAGGCTTCATCACCGTCATCGGAGGCAAGTACACGACCTCGCGCAACCTGGCCCAGCAACTGGTGGATCTGACGCTGACCAAACTCGAACGCGACCCCATCCCCTGTCTTACCCACACCACCCCGCTCTACGGCGGAGAGATGAGCCGCTATGCGAGCTTTCTGGACCGCGCATACAAGCAGCAGCCGGGCGGACTCCCGAACGAAATACTCGCCAACCTCTGCCGCAACTACGGCACGCGCTTCTCGGACGTGCTCAGGTCGGCCGAGAAGAAACACCTCAAGCCTCTGTGCAAACACCTGCCCGATATTATGGCCGAGGTCACCTATGCCATGGAGAAGGAAATGGCGGAATCTTTGAGCGACGTGCTCTTTCGGCGCACGGGCCTATGCACCCTGGGCAACCCCGGCGGCGATGTCATCGAAGCGGTCGCCGAGGTAATGGCCAAGACCCTCAAATGGAAAAAGGCCCGCCTGCTGTCCGAGATCGATAAGGCTTTGGCACACTTCGAGACCTCAAAGGAATAAGGCGTTCCGATCAGCTCAAGAGTTGGAAACATTTTCCCGAACAACTCTTACATGCCGGCAATGTTTGAGAATTGTCGCAACCGGATCATGCGACCGGGTCCTGGATGGACGGCATTTATGAAATATGGGCTTCGCTCAGGCACACACAAGAGGAGGTTACCGTGAAAAAAGCATGTTTGATCGCCACCTTGTTCTTTATTTGCAGCCTGCCCTGCTGGGGTATGAATTATCACCTTGAGATCCTGCAGGTCGGCAATCTGGAATCCTTTGATATGGCGGTTGCGTCCATGAAGGCTGAGTTGGCCCAAAACGGGCTTGTCGAAGGACGAAATCTGAAAATCAACCGCACCATAATCGAGGCGTCTGTCAACGCGAGCGCCTGGGAAAAAGCCAAGATCTTCCTCAAGATCGGCTCCAATGCCTCACGCATTGCCAAGGCCAAACCAGACCTGGTCGTCACGGTCGGGACACCGGCCACAAAGTATTCCAAGGACAAAATCATCGCCGCCGGCATACCCTTGGTGTTCACCGGCGTGGCCATTCCTGAGCTCGTGGGATGCAGATCCAAAACCCAGGCCGGACCTGGTTTTACCGGCACCACCATCTATCTTGAACCCCTCGACGTGCTCCAGACGCTCAAACTCGCCTTCCCACGGCTCAAAACCCTGGGCATCATCTACAGCGATGACGAGAACGCCGCCTTGTATGTCGAGGATATCAAACGCTCCTGTGCCAGGCTGGGCATTGCCGTCTATGCCAAGCAGGTCAAGCAATCCGAAAAAATCACACCTGTCGCGGTTGACCTGAAGGCCAAGGGGATCGATGCCTTTTACATGCCGCTGGATAGCTATTATACCCTGCGGGACTATGAACCCATTAGGGAATTGCGCGCGTTGGCGTATCAGAAGAAAATCCCGGTGATCGGCTCGGTCATCGGCGGCCCTACCCATTCGCGCGGGGCGATTCTTTACATCGCCTCTGATTTCAAGACCGTGGGCGGACTGACCGGCAAACAAGTCGTGAAAATCCTCAAGGACGGTATCAAACCTGAAGCCATCGCGATCGCCCGCCAGGAGAAACTGGAGGTCTTCATCGACCGCGGGGAACTCAAGGCCCAGGGTCTGTCTCTCTCCCCGCAGATCCTTGAAATCGCCCAGCCCTTGCCATGAGCAGGGGACCTTTTCCGACGGCTTAAGCCTTCCAGACGATCTCGGCGGACTTCCGCGAAACCGTGCGCGAAAACACATAGCTGGGGTAGCCCAGGACCAGGCTCGTATATACCCTTTTTCCCCTGGGAACGCCCAGTTGTTTCCTGATGGCCGGATTGAACTGCACAGCCAGGGTCAAGAGGCCGGTGAAGCAGCTTCCCAGTCCTAGGGCATGGGCGTAATTGACGATGGTGGTGGCGGCAATCGAGCAGTTCTCAGCGGCAAAGGGTTTCAGCCTGGGCCCGTGGAGCAGGATGAGCACCGGCGCGTTGTGCAGGATAAAGTCGCGGCCCGCCAGGTAGTCCTCCTTGAGCGTGTCCATGAGGCGTAGGTAGCGCAGGTTAGAAAGTCCCGTGGCCTGAATGATACGTTTGGCGAGGCCCTGTTGGGACTTCTCGTGCACTTTGAGAGCATAGCCGAAGATGCGCCTCGCGACCGTTTGGATGAGGGTTTTATCCGTCACCACGACATAGCCCACGTTCTGGTCGTTGCTGGCCGTGGGCGCATAGTGCGCCAGGTCGATGATCCGCTCCAGGATCTCGGCCGGCACGGGCTTGTCCTTGTATTGGCGAATGCTGCGGCGACTCAGGACGATCTCGCGGAACACCTCGGGATTGAGATCGGCGCGGTTGATCTTGACGGCCTGCTTGTCATCCAGACCCGTATGCCGTATGGCATCACGGGGACAGACCGCGATGCAGTGGCTGCAGCCGTTGCAAAAAGTTGGTTCGACCGGGGTGGGTTTGCCGTCCACCAGGCGCCAGACGCCGGCCACACAGTCACGCACGCACAGCATACACAGGGTACAGGCTTCATCGTTTCGCTCGATCAGCATCGTTATCCCCTCCCGCTCGCGTCCATTATGCTCAAGGCGCGCATTCCGTCAATATTGATTCGGGCCTAAAGGGTTTACGGTCAAGATCATTTCTGCGCTATAGGAGATACGGCATCGGGCATCATTGACACAATTCCCCCCCTCACGGCAGGCAATTAACGATGAAGGAGGAAACCGGTATGAGTCCATCCTCTTTGAGTCCGGCAAGGCCGAGGTGAAGGCCGACGCTCTTGAGGCCCTCAAGAAGGTGGCCGATGTCCTCAAGAGCACCACGAATCAGGACATCATCGTGGCAGGGTACACCGACAACGTGCCTATCAAGGGACGGCTGACCCGGACATATCCGACCAATTGGGAACTCTCCGCGGCGCGCGCCATCTTGGTCGTCAAGATCCTCGCAGCCGATGGCGTCGATCCCAAGCTCTTAAATGCCACCGGTTACAGCGAATATCACCCGGTGGAGGAAAACGACACCCCCGAGGAGCGCGCCAAGAACCGCCGTATGGAAATCATCCTGATGCCCAAGCGCTCATAATAAAAGTGCGCCCTTCGCGAGGGCTGTATAAATAAAACCCCTGGTCCAGGAGACCCTCCGGTAATAAGGGTCTCCCTGGTCTTTCTTAGAAAACCTATCAGGGCTTACGTTTCGGTAATTGGCCCTCGGCCTTCCCGAACAATCCCAGATAATTTCCATACCCGGCCTTCACCATCTCGGCGCTGGGGATAAAGCGCAAGGCGGCCGAATTCATACAGTAGCGGAGACCGGTCGGCGCTGGACCATCGGCAAAGACATGGCCGAGGTGCGAATCCGCGTGGCGGCTTCTCACCTCGGTACGGGTCATGAAGAAGCCGCGATCCTGTTTTTGAATGATATTGGCTGGCTCCAGGGGCTTGGTGAAGCTGGGCCACCCCGTGCCGGAATCGAACTTATCCCGGGAGCTGAACAACACTTCGCCCGAGACGACATCCACATAGATGCCGTCGGCATGATTGTCCCAATAGGCGTTGTCAAAGGCTGGTTCAGTGGCCCCATTCTGCGTCACCCGGTACTGCAGCGGGGTGAGAACCTTCTTTAAAACCGCATCGGATGGTTTGCGGTAAGGGCCGCCCGTATACTTAGGCAGATTGAAGCTGGAATCATCTTTACTGCCACCCCAGACCTTTTTCAGGAATTGGTCGCGGCCGGAATGGTATCGATAGTAGCGGTAGCGGATGGGGTTCTTTCTATAATAATTCTGGTGGTATTCCTCGGCCTTGTAGAACGCCTTGGCCGGCAGGATCTCGGTAACGATCGGCTTGTCGAATCGTCCGGAATTCTTCAGCGCCTGTCTGGATTCCTCGGCCAGACGTTTCTGCTGGGGGTCATGATAGAAGATGGCGCTGCGATATTGGGAACCGCGGTCTACGAACTGGCCGCCTGAATCAGTCGGATCGATCTGGCGCCAGAAGACGTTCAAGAGCTGCTGATAGGTGACCTGGGACGGATCATAGGTGACCTGGACAGCCTCGACATGCCCGGTCTGTCCAGCCGAGACTTGCTCGTAGGTGGGATTGGCCATGTCCCCCCCGGTATAACCGGAAATCACGTTCTTTACGCCGGGAATCTTTTCAAACGGCGGTTCCATGCACCAAAAACAACCGCCGGCAAAGGTGGCAAGCTCATATTTCGTCGGAGCGGCGATCACGCTTGAAGGCCCCATGATGAGCACTATCAGCAGTACCATGACGATTCCTTTTGACATATGGTACACCTCCTTGACTTAAGATAACTATAGACGCGCCGGCCGGCTTGAATGATTCTCTCGGTCCTGAAAAAGTTCATGGTCACTTGAGTTTGACACCGTCAGTCCTTATACTATAGGTGATTCAGTATACACTGCATGCTGATCGATCCTACAACTGTGAGGAGAGGCCTTGGAAAAACAGCATAAATTTTCTCTCTGGTATGTGCTGATCGGGTTCTGGGTGGTACTGATCATCCAGAGTATGATCGCCCAGTTGTTCATCGTCAAAACCATTCCCTACTCTCAGTTTCTGAACCTTCTCAAAGAAGGCAAGGTAACCGAGATCGCCATCGGCGAGAACCAGATCCAGGGCAAGATGAGGGATTCCGCCGGCAAGCTGGAGGATTTCAAGACCGTACGCGTCAATCCTGAGCTCTCGAACATGCTCGATCAGTACAAAGTGACGTTCAAGGGCCAGGTCGAATCGACCTTCCTGCGCGATCTCATATCGTGGGTCCTGCCGATCTTTCTGCTCATCGGCGTCTGGTATTTCTTCATGAAACGCATGGCCGGCCAACAGCCGGGCTTCCTTTCCTTGGGCAAGAGCAAGGCCAAGATCTACATGGAAAACGAGATCACGGTCAGATTCGGCGACGCGGCCGGGGTAGATGAAGCCAAACAAGAGCTCGTGGAGATCATCGACTTTCTGAAGACCCCCGGCAAGTTCACCGAGCTGGGCGGCCGTATCCCCAAGGGGGTGCTCCTGGTAGGGCCGCCGGGTACGGGCAAGACCCTGTTGGCCAAGGCCGTGGCGGGCGAAAGCGGTGTGCCCTTCTTCAGCATGAGCGGTTCGGACTTCGTAGAGATGTTCGTGGGCTTAGGAGCCGCACGCGTGCGCGACCTCTTTACCCAGGCCAAGGAGAAGGCGCCCTGCATCATCTTCATCGACGAGCTCGACGCGCTCGGCAAGGCGCGCGGCATGGGCGTCATGGGCGGTCACGATGAGCGCGAACAGACGCTCAACCAGTTGCTGGTGGAAATGGACGGCTTCGACGCCACGGTGGGTGTCATCCTCATGGCCGCCACCAACCGGCCCGAGATCCTTGATCCGGCTCTTCTTAGACCCGGACGGTTCGACCGCCACATCCTGGTGGACCGGCCCGACAAGACCGGCCGGGTGGCGATCCTCAAGGTGCACCTGAAGAATGTCAAAACCGAGCCCGGGTTGGATGTGGACAAGCTGGCCGCCATGACGCCCGGCATGGTGGGCGCCGACCTGGCCAACCTGGTGAACGAGGCCGCGCTCCTGGCCGTGCGCGGCGGCAAGAAGTTGGTGGGCATGCACGAGTTTGAAGAGGCCGTGGAACGCATCGTGGCCGGACTCGAAAAGAAGAACCGGCTGATCAACCCGCGCGAACGCGAGATCGTGGCCCACCACGAAATGGGCCATGCCATTGTGGCCATGAGCCTGCCGGGCACCGATCCGGTGCAGAAAATCTCCATCATACCGCGCGGCATCGCGGCCCTGGGTTACACCATGCAGGTGCCCACCCAGGACCGTTTCCTCATGAGCCGCAATGAACTCATGAACCGCATCGCCTCGCTCTTGGGCGGCCGCGCCGCGGAAGAGCTCGTTTTCGCCGATATCTCGACCGGGGCGCATAACGATTTGTCGCGGGCCACGGATATCGCCAAGAGCATGGTCAAGGAATACGGCATGAGCCAAGCCCTCGGCCAGGTCTATCTCTCGCATGACCGCCGGGCCCAGTTCATCGATATCGGCCAGGAGCCGCGCGCCGACTACAGCGAGGCCACGGCCCAAGCCATCGATCAGGAGGTGGCCCGGATCATCGCCCAGCAGTACCAGGTGGCGCTAGCGATCCTGCAGGAAAAACGTAACGTGCTTGAACAAGGCGCGCACGTCCTCTTGGACAAGGAAAAGATCGACCATGACGAGATCCTAGCCCTGATGCAGGGCGCCTAAGGAAGAGCCCGTCATGCCTTAGAGTATCGGCTGAATTCCGGTGCCGGCCATGTCCTGGGCCTTGAGCTCGGTCAGGAGCCGGTCCTTTTCGGCCCAGAGGGTGTTGATCCATTCCTGAAAGCGCGCACGGAACTGCTCATCGTTGGTGTAATCGCCGATCAGGTCCTTGTCGAGCGGCAGGGTTTCCACGCGCACGACGATCTCGGTTACGCGGCCGCACAGGAAGTCCCAGAAGCTCTTGTTCTCCTGGGGGTAGTAGATGGTCACATTCACGATCGCATTGATGTAGTCACCCATGGCTGACAAAACAAAGGCGGTCCCGCCGGCCTTGGGCTTGAGCAGGTTGGCATACGCCGAGCCCTGTTTGTCGTGCTTCTCCGGCGTAAAGCGTGTACCTTCCACAAAGTTCATCACGGAAATGGGTAGGGTCTTGAATTTCTCGCAGGCATGGCGGGTGGTCTCCAGGTCCTTGCCCTTAAGATGCGGATGCTTCTTGAGGAAGGCGTCCGAATAACGTTTCATGAACGGAAAATCGAGCGCCCACCAGGCGACACCCATGATCGGCACCCAAATGAGTTCCTTTTTCAAAAAGAATTTTAAAAAGGGAATCTTGCGGTGCAAAACCTTCTGCAGGACCAGGATGTCCACCCAGGTCTGGTGGTTGGACAAGACCAGATACCAACCCTTGGGATCGAGCTTGTCGACCCCGGTGACATCCCAGCGGATCGAGCGTTTCAATCCGGCGTTGAAGTTGTTCACCGCGATCCAGAACAGAGATATCTCGGTCAGCACGGCGGTGCAGAGCTTGCGGAAACCCGCATTGGGGATGATAAATTTAAGGAACCCGAGCAGATAGACCGGCCCGAAGCAGATCAGGGTATTGACGACATAGAGGAAAAACGAAAAAGCCCCTATGATCTTCTCACGAAATTTTACCATGGTGAACCCTCTCCTTCTTCAAAAATATCAAATGTTCATCACTTGGCTGGGTGTTAAAGGATAGCGAATGAAAAGTAAAGGCCATGGGCTTAGGTTTTACAATACTTTTACGATTAAGTTATTCCTTGACTTTTACCGATGAGCAGGCTAATGCAAGTGCGCACAAGTAGTGAACTGACGACCTAAAAATGTGAGAATAGTATTTTCTGATGATACAAACGTTAACCCATTCAACCCCCAACCAAGACTATCTTTGGTATACCTCATACAGAAGGAGTAAACATGGATTTCAATGCGCTCAATCTCAACGCGGAACTTCGCAAGGGAATCGCTAATCTCGGATTCACCGACTGCACCGAGGTGCAGGAAAAAACATTCGCCGTCTCGCTCTCCGGCCGGGATGTCTGCGTCCAGTCACAGACCGGCACCGGCAAAACCGCGGCCTTTCTCATCACCATCTTTCAGCGCCTGCTAGCCGAGCCGGACCTTACCGGCAAGCAGACCCTGGTCATTGTCCCCACGCGGGAACTGGCGGTCCAGATCGAGGAGGAGGCCAAGGCCCTGGGGCGCCATCTGGCATTCACCATCGGCAGTTTCTACGGCGGCGTAGGCTATGCCACCCAGGAAAAGCTCTTGAAGGACGGCGTGGACCTCATGATCTGTACACCGGGCAGGCTCCTGGATTATCTCCAGTCCGGCAAGGTCAATTTCAAGCGCATGGGGTTCCTGGTGATCGACGAAGCCGACCGCCTCTTCGACATGGGCTTCCTGCCCGACATCCGCCGCATCCTGAAGAAAATGCCCGCGGATGCGCCGCGCCAGACCATGCTCTTCAGCGCCACCTTGAGCCCCCTGGTCAGGAACATCGCCTCGGAATACATGCGGGACGCCGTCGAGATCGTGGTTTCCCCTCAGCAGATGACCGTGGACACCGTCACCCAGGAACTCTATCATGTCGGCCAGGCCGAGAAGATCAGTCTGCTGCTGGGTATCCTCAAACGGGAGAAGCCGCGCAATACGCTGATCTTCACTAATATGAAGAGCACGGCCGTGGAGGTCGCCGCACGTCTGGAAAAGAATGGCCTGAAGTGCACCTATATCATGGGCGATCTGCCCCAGAGTAAGCGCCTCAAGATCATCGAAGGTCTGAAATCGGGCAAGATTCAATATCTGGTGGCCACCAACGTGGCCGCCCGCGGACTGCATGTGGACGACCTGGATCTGGTGGTCAACTACGACCTGCCCGAGGACTGCGAGGATTATGTGCACCGCATCGGCCGCACAGCCCGGGCGGGCAAGACCGGTAAGGCCATCACCTTGGCATGCGAGCAGTATGTGCATGCCCTGGAGGGCATCGAGTCCTTTACCCATATGAAGATCCCGGTCATATGGCCCGAGGACGATCTCTATGCCGTGGACAAAAGCGCCGGCATGCGCTTCGGTTCGCTACGCTCCGGTCGGGGCAAGACCAGCGGACGCGACCGCGAACGCGGCAAGACCGGCGGACGCGAACGCGGCAAACCCAAAGATCACAAACCGATGTACGGCAAACGCGCCGAAAGCACCGGTAAAGAGCGCGACCAGTCGCTCAGCTCTCCGCGCAAACAGACGCGTGATAAATCCTCTGAACATCAGCCCCTGCCGGAAAAGCTGGAGGATCGCCTGGAGTACTACCGCCGCAAATACGGCGAGAACTTCAAACCCCGCGCGGCCAGCAATACCTGATTGGGCTTATCTCCCTACAGGCGGCGCGTCAATAAGGCGACTTAAGCCTTCTCCTTGATCGCGGCCAGTAGCTCACAGATCTCAATAGTCGGGTTGCCGTCCAGAAGCGGCCCGATGGAGCCGAAGAGCTCGGCGAAATACGAGGTCGCGCCGTGGTGCTGGAAAGACTCCTTGTCGCGGTACTTCTCGTACATGATGAACTTGCGGGGTTCCTTCCTGACGCGATGCAGGGCATACGCCAGGGTGCCGGCCTCGCCTTCGACCTTGGGGATAATGTCCAACAGAGTCTTCTCCATCTCCTGTTCCTTACCCGCCTGGGCCGTCATGGTCGCTATTACCACCAGCATGCGTTCCTCCTATCAATTGATTCCCATCCGTCGCTACAATCCTTCAAAACACAAAATCACATGCGTAATGCAATCTGGCCCCCCTTGAAGATCAAGGGGGGCCGGGGTACCTAAACTTCTGGTGCTTTATCTTTTGCCCAGGATATTGCGTGCCACGACCACGCGCATGATCTCGTTGGTGCCCTCGTAGATCTGGGTGATCTTGGCGTCGCGCATGTGGCGTTCCATGGGATATTCGGTGGTGTACCCGTAACCTCCCAGGATCTGCACGCCGTCGATGGCCGCGTCCATGGCGGTGTCGGAGGCAAAGTACTTGGCCATGGCGGCCTCTTTCTCGAAGGGCAGGCCGTTGCTTTCCAGCCAGGCCGCCTTGAGGATCAGCATCTCGGAGGCATCGATGCGCGTGGCCATGTCCGCCATCTTGAACTGCAGGGCCTGGAATTCGGACAGGGGTTTGCCGAACTGCACGCGCACCTTGGAATATTCGATGGCCTCTTCCAGCGTGGCCTTGGCGATACCTAAGGCCTGGGAAGCGATGCCGATGCGCCCGGAGTCCAGGGTGGTGAGCATCTGGCGGAAACCCGAACCGGGGTCGCCCAGGATGGCGTCCTTGGGAATGCGGGCGTCAATGAAGACCAGCTCCGAGGTGCCCGAGGCGCGGATGCCGAGCTTTTCCTCGACCTTGCCGACCGAGAAGCCTTCGGTCTCTTCAAGGTCGACCACGAACTGGGTGATACCCTTGTAGCCCTTGGACTTGTCCGTGACCGCCGCCACCACCGCGTACTTGGCGATATTACCGTTGGTGATGAACTTCTTCTCGCCGTTTAAGATCCAGTGATTGCCGTCCAGCACGGCCGTGGCCTTCATGCCGGCCGGGTCCGAGCCCGCGTTGGCCTCGGTCAGTCCGTAGCATCCGTGCGCCTGGCCGGAGGCCACCGGCGTGAGGTACTTGAGCTTCTGGCCCTCGCTGCCGAACTTGTTGACCGGGAAGCCGTAGAGCGAGTTGTTGACGGACATGATCACGCCCGTGCTGGCGCAGCCGCGCGAGATCTCGCTCAGGATCAGGGCATAAGCCACATAATCCATGCCGGCCCCGCCGTACTCGGCCGGGATGGCCACACCCATGAAACCCTGCTCGGCCATCTTTTTGACGACCTCGTCCGAATGGCGGTGGTTCTGATCGAGCTCGGATGCAATCGGCTTGAGCTCCTGGTCGGCAAAACGCTTGGCCATATCGTGGACCATCTTGTGTTCTTCGCTTAATGCAAAATCCATATACCCTCCTCGTTGATTTTCTCCTCTGTATAGAACTTATACACCCGGCCGGGCACCGGGAAAACCATTTTTTCTACCATCCTGATCGAAACCCGCAGGCGCCCACGGGCGCTAAACAGGGGATAAAGGCTCCATCAGGGCCAAACCGCCGGGGATTGATTTATCGGGTCGTCTCTGCTAAAACGCGCCCATGGACAGGTCCCTGATCGATATGGCGGCTGAGATCCTCTTAAACGCACGGCATGCGGTCGCGTTGACCGGCGCCGGGATATCGACCGAATCCGGCGTGCCCGATTTCCGTTCTCCCGGCGGCATCTGGGAACGCTATGATCCGACCATCTTCTTCTATGACCGTTTCATCGCCCAACCGGATTTCGTCTGGAAGCAGCTGCTCGATATGCACAGCAGGGGCGGGCTCACGATATGGACTGCCGAGCCCAATCGCGGCCATGATGCCCTGGCCTGGATGGAGGCCGTGGGCATCCTTAAAACCGTCATCACCCAGAACATCGACAACCTTCATCAGAAGGCGGGCAGCGAGCATGTGATCGAATTCCACGGCAACATGCTCTATGTACGGTGTCTGGATTGTTCCCGCCTCTACCGCTACGATGAGATCCTGGACGAGATCGCCCGCCACCTGCCGCCGCGTTGCGACTGTGGCGGCGTGCTGAAACCGGATATGGTCTTTTTCGGCGAAGCGATTCCCCAGACGGCCCTGCACGAATCCGTTGAGGAGGCTGATCGCTGCGATGTCATGCTGGTGATCGGCACCTCGGCCCAGATAGAACCGGCCGCATCCCTGCCGCTCATCGCCAAGGGTATCGGGTCGCTGATGTTCCGCTTCATGCACATCGGCAAGCCCGACAAACGCTGCCATGTGATCGAGATCAACCGCGAACCCACGCCGCTCACCCAGGAGGTTTCCGATTTTCTGATCCAGGGCTCGGCCGGTGAGGCCCTGCAGAAGATTACCGAACGCATCCAATGCCTGCGAGGAAGGGCCTCATGATTTCCGGCCGCACCAAGGTATTCACCATCATCGCCCATCCCGCGGCGCATGTGATGGCCCCCAGGATCTACAACCGTCTCTTCGAGCGCCTGGGCCTCGATATGGTGTATATCGCCCACGCCGTACCGTCCGCAGCGGTGGGGCAGACCATGCAGGTCTATCGTGCCTGGGAGAACCTGGGCGGCTTTAACGTGACCATACCGCACAAGGAGATCACGGTCGAATTCCTGGATACCCTCTGTCCCATCACCGCGCATACCGGCGTGGTCAATACCGTGGTGCGCCAAGAAGACGGGACCCTCTTGGGATACAACACGGACGGCCTCGGCGCCCTGCATGCCCTGGGCGATGTCAAGGATACGCGCTGTCTGGTGCTCGGCGCCGGAGGCGCATCACGGGCGATCGTTGACGCCCTGATCCATGGCGGCTCTACAAAAGTCTATATCCTCAACCGCTCGCGGCTCAGGGCTGAACAGCTGATCGAACAGGCCCCGGTTGATAAGGCCGCCCTATTCACCGAGGATCTTCTGCCGCAGATGGATATCGTTATCCAGGCCACGCCGATGAGCGAAGCCATACCCTTTGATCTGGACCTGTCGCTACTTAAACAGGATGCGCGCCTGCTCGAAATCGTCATGCACGACACGGCCTTTTCACGCCAGGCCGCGCAGCTGGGGCTGAAACTCATTCCCGGTTTCGCCATGCTCTACCACCAGACTCAGCGGAATTTCAAACTCTTCACCGGCCTCGACATCACCGACGACGACGTCCGCGATGCCTTTGCCCTTCTCGGGTACCGGCCATGAGGACCTACATCACCTGCGCCAAACGCAAAGGCCATCCCAAGGTGCCCCTCGAGGTCTGCCTGCATACGTGCAAACGCCGCAAAAAATGCGTCGTGTTTTATAAGATCCAGAATCCCGCCCTTTTCCCGGAGTTCGAGGATCATGCCGTGAGTGGAACGCGCTGAACACGCTGAAAAAAGAAAAACCCGCCCCTTCTGGTTTCAAGATCAGTGTACGAAATGCGAATTTACCACGAAGCTCACGAAGAAAGGCCTTCGGCCGGTCAGAGTAATCGAGCTCGCCTCGCGGCTTCGAGACGAGCTCGGTTGTTCATAGTTAGATATCGACCTTGCCGGAAAGCATGGTCTTGGTGGGACGGAAGACCTCCAGCTTGAACTTGTCGGCCAGCTCATTGCACTTCTGGCACAGGAGGTCGAAGCCGATGCTCTTGGCCAGCATGAAGGGCCCGATGCCGCCGCCGCCATTGGCCATGGCGGTATCGATGTCCTGGGCATTGCTGACCACGCCCTCTTCCAGGAGTTTGGTGGCCTCATTGACCTGCAGGGCGATCATGTGGTTGGGATCAAATTCCGTGGTAGGGTTGGAGGTGTCGATCTGGGGACGTCCGGCGGACCAGTCATAGATACCCTTGCCGGTTTTCTTGCCCAACACCTTGCCGTCAACGTACTTCATGAGCCCGGCGGTCGGGGTATAGTCGACCGAGATGGTCTCGGAAAAGTATTTCTGATTGGCCATGAAGACATCGAGCCCCACGAAGTCGATGGTCTCGAAGGGGGTCATGGGCACAAAGGGTTTGAACACGGCGTCAAAGTCGTCCGGTTTGGGGTTGCCGCGATTCAGGAGCGTCTGCAGCAACAGACCGGTGGGGGCATTGACGCGGTTATAGATAAAGCCGGGCGAGTCTTTCTGCACGATGACCGGGATCTTTTTCATCTTCAAGGCCACATCACGGGTGATCTCGATGGACTCTGGCGTGGATCCGTTGCCGTAAATGACCTCAACCAGCTTCATGAGCACGGCCGGGTTGAAGAAGTGCATGCCCACGACCTTGCCCGGGCGCTTGGTGGCCGACGCGATCACGGTCACGCTCATGGTGGAGGTATTGGTGGCCAGGATGGCATGTGCGGGCGCCAGCCGGTCCAGGTCGGCGAAGATCTTCTTCTTGAGGTCCAGGATCTCAGGGGCGGCCTCGATCACCAGATCGGCATCGCTGACGGCCTTGGCCAGATCAACGATCGGTTCCAGCCGCGAAAGGGCGTCCTTGCGCGCCTCATCGGTCAACTTGCCCTTGCCGACAAGCTTTTCCATGCTCTCGGTAATAGTCTGCACGCCTTTGTCCACGAAACGCTGCTCAATGTCCTGCATGGCGACCTTGTAGCCGGCCATGATCCCGCACTGGGCAATGCCGTTGCCCATGGCGCCGGCTCCGATTACGGCAATCTTCTTCACATCTTCACTCTTCATAGTAACCTCCTTATGCATTAATAGTTGTGCTTAAACGGACTTAGGCTTTGCAACTCCGGTTCCAAAACCCTCTCCACCGCATGTCCTGCCCCTCAAGCCTGACCTGACCGAGGCAGGACATCGATTTGATTCGCGAAAACAGGCAACCAATTTCGCGCATGATTGTCGAAATATCATCAATTGTTGATTTCTCGACAATTGCCGGGTATGCTCTGCCGATGTCAAAAAAATCATACCCTGCGAGCCCTTCGACTTATGCCCCGGCAACCATCTGCGCGGCCTTAAGCCTCTTGCGCGGCTGGTTCTCGCTGGACGAGTTCTCGCACTTCATCGACCCCGCAGAACGCAAGCCCACCACAATGCTGCGCTGCATGGATACCCTCATACGGGAGGATTGCATCACCCCCCGCAAAGATGAACCCGGCTGCTACCTGTTCAAGGACCAGGAAGCGGCGATTGATATCCCACCCGCGCTGCACCTGCAAATGGCGAGTTTTTTCCAGCAGACTGAAGCGTCAGCCCTAAAGATCGCCGGCCACCTGGAGGCGGCCGGCGCCCTCTCGGAGGCCATACCCTACTGGAGCAAGGCCATCCGGGATGCCTATGCCACGGGCGACTCTCAGGCCTGCATCTCCCTGATCGAACGGGTCTTCGCCTACATCGCCGCCTTGGATCCGGACCGCCACCGCAACACGGAAATCCTGCAGCTCTTCCTGGATGTCTTCGAGGCCGTACCGCTCTTCCGGAGCGCCCCGAACATCGACCGGATCGTGCGGGCCGTACTCGATATCGGTCTGGCCCTACCCTATTCGCCGACCGTGGACAAGGCCATGCTGTATTGCCTGTGCAGCCTGGTATGGCGGGGCAGGATCGCCGAGGTCAAGCCCTTGTGGATCAAGATCTTCTTCAAAAACAAGGCCCGTCATTCACTGGAGATGAAGCAATTCCACCGCGCCTTTCTGGGGGTGCTTTTTTACCTCAAGGGCAAAATCGCCCGGGCCTCCAAGATCTTCGACTCCCTGGGCGGCGATACGGAAAGCCTGCCCAATGACTTTATCCTGCTCGAATATTTTTTGCTGGTGGCCCACTGCTATGCCTTGTCCGGCCGGATCGCGCGCGCAGTGAGCCTGATCGATTCCATCCGTACGCACGCGCATATGAACAAGCGCCGTGACGTCGAGGCCTGGGCCCTGGGCACGCTCGGCATCATCCTGATCGAGAGCGGCTGGTACGACGAGGCCGAAAACATCCTATCCGAGATCGAACAGATCGAAAACTGGGATGCCCATTTCGTGTCCCGCCTGGAATACTACTGGATCAAGGCCTATTTGTCGTACGCCAAAGGACGCTTTTCAGAGATCTCAGAATCACTTCAGAAATTGTTCAGCACCCGCGACCGCGGCTACAAGGTGGTCAATTTCTTCATGTCCTCGGGCATCGAGGTCGCGGTGTTCTTAAAACGCCTGTCGCCGGAGCGCCTCGAGCAATACACCCTCACCCCATTCGCCCAGCTCTTTGTCGGGCGGATCGAAAAAGACGAAATCTATCCGGCCGTAGCGGGACAAGTCAAGGCCTATGAGGCCTTTCAGACCTTTCGCCGCGGCGACGGAAACGGAGAAACCCTGGCCAATGACATTGCCGGGGCGGAGACCCTGCTGCTTCAGGCCGGGGCCCGCCTGGCGATCGTCAAGGCCCGGATCATGCGCGCAACGATCCTTTTCGAGCAGGGACACCAGGAACGGGCGGTCGAAGTCCTTGAGGAGTATCGCGCGGTGATCGAGGAACTGGGGGATGGACTGATGGGCGGCTATCTGCGCTATCATCTCAAACCGGAACCGCCGGAAAAGCTCCTGCTCAACGCGGTCATCAGCCTGGCGCATTCCCTGGGCACGCTCAAAGGCTCCGAGATGCTCATCAATAAGGCCATGGAGACGCTGAACCGTATCTCCGGCGCCGAACGCGGAGCGATCTTTCTCTGCGATCAACTCAATCAGGGAAAACTCGTCCTGAGGGCCTCCCAGGGGCTTACCGCCGAACAGGTGCTATCCGATAATTTCCAGGAAATGTATGCCTGGCTCAAGCGCACCGCACAGGAACGCCAGCCGCTGATGTGGGGCGGTCCCGGCGAAGGCAATCTTAAGCCTAAGGCCGCCATCTGCGCCCCGCTCATCATCCGCGATCAGGTGGTTGGGGTGGTCTACCAGGACAACCGCATCTTAAAAGACGTGTTTTCCTGGCACGCGGTGGAGCTCATCCAGGCCCTGGCCACCCAGGTGGCGGCTTCGATCGAGAATGCGCACGCCTATGAGGAGATCGAACGCCTGAATGCCCTCTTATCCGAAAAGACCGCCTACTACGAAGAGGAAAGTCACAACCCCAAGGATTATCAGGAAATCATCATCAAGTCCGACGCCATGCAGCGCGTGGCCTCGCTGGTCGAAAAGGTCGCCCAGCTGGACACCACGGTCCTGATCACGGGCGAGACCGGAGTGGGCAAGGAGCTGATCGCGGCGCTGATCCAGAGACTCAGCGGCCGCGCCGAGAAACCCTATATCAAGGTCGACTGCACCACGCTGCCCGAACACCTGATCGAAAGCGAGCTCTTCGGACATGAGAAAGGGGCCTTTACCGGGGCCGTCGCCGCCCGCATGGGACGCTTCGAACTGGCCGACGGCGGGACGCTCTTTCTCGACGAGCTGGGCGAGCTGCCGCTCAATCTTCAGGCCAAGCTTTTGCGGGTGCTACAGGAAGGCGAGTTCGAACGTCTCGGCTCCACACGCACCCGGCAGGTGGATTTGCGCATTCTGGCCGCCACCAACCGCGATCTCGTCTCAGCCGTGGCCAAACTCAGTTTCCGTGCCGACCTCTTCTACCGGCTCAATGTCTTTCCCATCAATATCCCCCCGTTACGAGAACGCACCGAAGATATTCCATCGTTATCCATGTTTTTCCTCAGCCGTATATCCAAGGTGCTGGGCAAACGCTTCGCCGGCATCACCCGCCGCGATATCGCCCGGCTCAAGGCCTATGACTGGCCCGGAAATGTCCGCGAGCTCAAGCATATCATTGAGCGCTCGGCCATCTTGAGTCCGGAAGGCCGCTTCGTCTTGTCCCTGCCGGCCGGCAAGGCCGCCGCAGGCATCCACCGCCTCACTTTGGCCCAGGTTGAGGGAAGCTATATCACCGAGGTCCTCGAACGTACCGGCTGGAAGGTCTCCGGTCCGGACGGGGCCGCCGCCATCCTGGGCATGAACCGCACCACCTTGCTTTCGCGCATGAAGAAACTCGGTATCGCTAGACCGGGGAGTCATGCCGTGCGCGCGCACTGACGATATTTCGACAATCTCTTGCGGGGTTGCTGCCGCCCGCTTCAGGATAGCACCCAAGGCCCATGGATATGCGCTACAGCCAGTCGAATGATGAAATATGGCATAGCACTTGCTTTCTCACCGGCGGTATAGTTAAATATAAAGTTGAGGAATTTTCATCGAGGAGGAGCAAGCATGCTGTACAGGAACGACACCTTGTGTGGAATATTTCATAACCAGGCCCTGCGTTTCGGCGACACCCGTGTCTTCTTGAAAGCCAAAGGCACCGCAAGCGGCACTCCTTCCGATGAAGACTGCGCCCTGACCTGGCGACAGGTCCGCGATGAAAGCATTGCCCTGGCGCGCGGATTGCTCGCCCTGGGCGTGACGCACGGCGAGCGGGTGGTGATCCTGTCGGAAAACCGGCCGCAATGGATCATCACCGACCAGGCCATCCAGGCCTGCGGGGCCATCGGCGTCCCTATCAGCCCGGCCACCAAGCCGGAGGAACTGGCCTACATGCTGGACGACTGCGTCCCGCGTGTAGTGATAGCCTCGAATATCGAATCCGCCCGCATGGTCCGCACCCTGTGCAATGCCAACGAGTCTCTGCACGAGGTGCAGGTGATCGTCATGGAACCCTATGAAGGCTATGACGTGTTCGCCTGGACCGAGATCATGTCAATGGGCCGTTCCCGCGTGCCCCTGGATTCCGTCGAGGAGTCGATCCAGCGCGTGATCCCCTCGGATATCGCCTCGATCATCTATACCTCCGGCACCTCGGGGCTGCCGAAAGGCGTGGTGCTCACCCAGTCCAACTGGGTGGCCAATATGTACCAGTGCACGGATTCGGTTTTCATGCAGCGCCTGAAAGACAAGGATCTTGCGCCCACGGCCTTGGTGCACCTGCCGCTCAACCATGTGTACGCCCGGGCCAGCGATTACCACATGATCGGCCTGTACTTCGGGGGCGAGCTGGTCTTCGGGGGCGGTTACGAAACCCTTTCCAAGGATCTGCTCGACATCAGACCCCATATCATCACCTCCATCCCCCGCTTTTATGAAAAGATGACCGAGAGCATCCGTTATGCCGTGGGCTGTGAAAGCAAACCGCGCCGGACCCTCTTCAACTGGGCCCTGACCCAGGGAGAAAAATTCGCATGTTCGCTGGCCACGGGACAACGCGTATCCCCACTAAACTTCATCGGTCTCTTTCTCGCGCATCGTCTGGTGTTCGATCGCATCAAGCGCAGCATGGGGCTTGAGAGGCTTATTTTCGCGATCTCGGGCGGCGGCAAGCTCAGCAAGGACATCTGCATGTTCCTGCGCGCCATGCGCCTGGAGCTCAGTGAAGGCTACGGCATGACCGAAACCGGGACGGTCATCAACTTCAATGCCCCGTCCATCATGACGGACAAACCCAAAGGCCTGCTGGGCGCCTGGTTCTATGAACTCATCATGGATATGGCCACCGAGCTGCTGGTGGTTCAAACCAGCCAGGGACGCTCGCCGTTGTCCCACCTCTTTAGCGCCCTGAAATTGGCGCTGACCTATTATACCTTCCTGTACAACCTGCGTATCAAACCGGGCTCGGTCGGACGGCCATTGACCGGGACCGAGGAAAAAATCGCCGAGGACGGCGAGATCCTCATCAAGGGGCCGCAGGTCTTTGTCGGCTACTGGCGGTTGCCCGAGGAGACCGAAGAGATCTTCACCGCGGACGGATGGCTTAAAACCGGGGATATCGGGTGCATCGACCAAGAGGGGTTCCTGGAGATCACCGACCGCACGCGCGAAATCTTCGTCACCTCGGGCGGCAAGAACGTGGCGCCCTGTCCCATAGAAGCCGCCCTCACGGCCAGGCCCTATATCGACCAGGTCTGCCTGATCGGCGAAAGCAGAAAATACCTGACGGCCTTGATTGTCCCGGATATCGATTTCTTTACCCGTTACGCCCGCAATCAAGGGCTCGATGCCGACCGCCTGGAAGAACTCTTCCAGCGCGATGAGATCAGGGATCTGATCCGCCAGCAGGTCGAACAGGTCAATCAGGGTCTGGCGCGCTACGAACAGATTAAAGAGTTCTGCATCTTAAGCAAGCCCTTTGATGTGGCCAGCGGAGAACTGACGCCCACCTTAAAGCTCAAACGCCGCGCCGTATACGCGCATTACCAGGCCGAGATCGACGGCATGTACGCACGCTGGGGGTCGGTCGCCTGATCATTCCATCTCGTTATTCAAGATGGAATTAGAGGAAGCGCTCGAACCGTTCCGCCTGCGCCTTGCAGATGGGGCAGAGAGCCGGCGGCTTTTCCCGGGCGCACAGATAGCCGCAGACCTTACAGCGCCACACCGGGTAGGCGAGTTGCGAGGCCAGATCCTTAAGTTTGGGCGTTTGGCGCCTCTCCTGAGGCACCCTCCGTTCGGGGATGGGCCGCAGTTTCAGCCTCCCCTCCAGGACCTCTTGCGAGACATACAGCGCGCAGTAGCAGGCCCCATGATCAACCAGATCAGGATCACGGTAATCGCAGGGACAGATGATGTCGAGGTCTTCTGCCTTTTCTCCGGTTGCCAGGCGGCAGGGGCAGGCGCGGTATCCGAAACGCTCCTCGTTGACCAGCAGTCCGTCCAGGAGCTCACGCACGAATGCCTGATCGGGGTTCAGGAAGTATCCCGCCTTTTCACCGTCCTTTTTCAGCTCGGCGTACAGGTCTTCGACCGTGGCGGTGCTCATCCCTTGAGCGCCTCGCGGATCTTCTCTTCATCGAAGCCCACGATGCAGGTGCTGTTGTTGATGACCATGGACGGGAATGAACAGGCCGGGTTCCACTTGCGCACTTCTTGCATGGCTTCGGCCTTCTCTTCCTTGTTCAGAAGGTCAACAAACGTGAACGAAAATTTCACCTTGAGCTCATCCAGCAGCGCCTTGGTCTTCTTGCACCACACGCAGGTGCTTAAGGCATACAGCATGATATCCCCCCGATCCACGCCATCCACATTGGTCACTGTCATTCCTGCCACCTCCACCGTAGTCTTGGCTTTATCATCTTTTAAACATCTTATCTGAGCATATCATTGCCACAGGGATCAAAACAAATCAAGGTTGACCGCCAAGGCACCCTCGGTGTAAGGAAATTGGAATTCGATAAGAGGGGGGAAACCTTGTCGCCGGCATGGCGGAACAGGTACCCGTTCTGATAACGATTACTTTTTGCGGGAGGTTTTCTATGAAGAGTGTGCGGTGGATTATTGTCCTGATGCTTGTCTGCATGGTGTATGCATTTCCGACACAGGCCGCCGATACCATCAAGGTCGGCGCCATCCTGGGCATGACCGGTCCGGCATCGTTCCTGGGCGCCCCGGAGGCCAAGACGCTCGAGATGCTGGCCGATGAAATCAACAAGAAGGGCGGCATCAGGGGACATGAGATCGAGCTCATCCTGAAGGATACCGGCGCCAGCCCGGAAAAGGCCATTTCGTTTACCAAGCAGCTGATCGAAGAGGACAAGGTCTTCGCCATCATCGGCCCTTCCACCAGCGGCGAATCCATGAAGGTCAAGGGCATCGCCGAGGACGGCCGGACCATCCTCATCTCCTGCGCCGCGGCCGAATCGATCGTCAACCCGGTCGGCAGGTATGTCTTCAAATCGCCCCAGAACGACCGCTTCGCGGCCATCAAGATCTTCGAGCAGATGAAGAAGATGGGCATCACGAAGATCGGCATCGTCTCCAGCAATACGGGCTTCGGCAAAGGCGGCAAGGACCAGCTTGAAAAACTGGCCCCCGAATACGGGATCCAGATTGTCGCCAATGAGGTCTATGACAAGGACGCCACGGACCTGACCGCGGTGGTGACCAAGCTCAAGGCCGCGGGTATCCAGGCCTTCGTCAACTGGTCCATCGAGCCGGCCCAGGCCATCGTGATCAAAAACGCCCGCCAGATCGGCCTATCCGTCCCGATCTTCCAGAGCCACGGCTTCGGTAATATTCAGTATGTGAAGGCCGCCGGCGGCGCGGCCGAGGGTGTACTGTTCCCGGCCGGACGGCTGCTGGTGGCCGATAGCCTGCCCAAGAGCAATCCCCAGAAGGCTGTGCTCATGAAGTACAAACACGACTATGAAGCACGCTACAAAGAGGATGTCAGTACCTTCGGCGGCCACGCTTATGATGCCTTCATGATCCTGGTCAAGGCCATCGAGACCGCCGGCACCGACAAGGAAAAGGTACGCACGGCGATCGAGAACATGAAAGGTTTCGTGGGCACGGCCGGCATCTTCAACTTCTCGCCCAAGGACCATAACGGCCTGGACTTGAGCGCCTTTGAGATGCTGACCGTCAAGGGAGGCAAGTTCGTGGTTTACAGCGACAAGGCGGCCACGAAGAAGTAGCCTGATTCAAAGCCAAGCCCCCCCTCTCCCCGAACGGGGAAGGGGGGTAAGGGCGATCTTCTTCCAAGAAGGCTCATGAACATCGAACTACTCTGTCAGTATCTTATTGCCGGGCTGACCTACGGCACGATCTATGCGATCGTGGCCATCGGGTTCAACATCATCTACAACACCACCGGCATCATCAATTTCGCGCAAGGCGAGTTCGTCATGCTGGGCGGCATGCTGGCGGTAACGCTGGACGCATTCTTCCCCCTGCCCGCGGCCATCGCCGGCGCGGTCATCATCACCATGCTTGCGGGCGCCTTGATCGAGATCGGCTTCATCCGCTGGCTCAAAAGCCCGTCGGTGCTGCGCATGGTCATGATCACCATCGGTCTGTCCATCGTCATTAAGGCGGCGGCCCTGGCGATCTGGGGAGAAGGCGTCAAATCCCTGCCCTACTTCACGGGTACGGCCGTCACGGTCATATCCATGGGAGACGTGCATGTCTCGCCCCAGATTTTGTGGGTCATCGGCGCCTCAGGCCTGATCGTGGCGCTCCTGACATTTTTTTTCAACCATACCCTACTGGGCAGGCAGATGCGCGCCTGCGCCGCCAACATGGACGCCGCCAGACTGTGCGGGATCGACGCCAAGAACATGGTCACGCTCTCCTTCGTCCTGAGCGCCGGCATCGGGGCGTTGGCCGGATGCGTGGTCTGCCCCATTACCTATGTGCAGTACGACAGCGGCACCAACCTGGCCATCAAGGGCTTCACGGTCGCCATCCTGGGCGGATTAGGGAACAGCACGGCCGCCATCGCCGCCGGGCTGATGCTGGGCATCCTGGAGTCGTTGTCCATCTGGATCCTGCCCACGGCCTTCAAGGATGTCATCGCCATCACCATCCTGCTCCTGATTCTGTTCGTCAGACCCAGCGGCATCTTCGGCAATGCCGAGGCCGCGCGCCTCAAGGAGTTTTAGATGGCGCGCGCCAAGTACGTGCAGATCCTGCTGCTGGCTGCCTGCGTCATCGTCGTCCAGCTTGCCGCGACGGCCGCGGACAAGACCCAGTACCTCACCCAGCTCACCATGGCCGGCTATTACTCCATGGTCATCATCGGCTTAAGCCTCTTGATGGGCTATACCGGACAGATCTCATTGGGCCATGCCGGGTTCTTCGCCATCGGCGGCTACACCTCGGCCTTCCTGACTACCTACAACCTCCTGCCTCACAAGGACGCCCCTGCCGTGACAGTGCTCGCCCAATGCGGGATGCTTCTGTCGGGCAAAGACCTCTACGATGCCGACATCCTGGTGGTCCAGCCCTGGGCGGCCTGCATTGCCGCGGTCCTCATCACCTTGGCCGTGGCCTATGTCATCGGCCGTCCGGTCTTGAAGCTCAAAGGCCATTACCTGGCCATGGCCACCTTGGGCTTCGGAACGATCGTCTACAAGATGGTCCTGGGGACCAGCCTGGTGGGCGCGGCCGACGGCCTTTCGGATATCCCGGCCTTTCAGCTCTTCCCCGGCCTGTCTCTCAGCGGCAAATCGAGCTTACGCATCCAGAACTACTACATCGCCTGGGGACTGGTCATCGTGGGGGTGACATTGCTCTTGAACCTGATCCATTCGCGCGTGGGCCGGGGCTTACGCGCCATCCACGGCGCCGAGGACGCCGCCAATGCCATGGGCGTGGACACCGCGGCCTTCAAGCTCAGGATCTTCGTCGTCAGCGCGGTCTACGCCGCCTTGGGCGGGGTGTTCCTCACGCACTTCAACGGCGGCATCGGACCGTCGGAAGCCTCCATCATGAAATCCGTGCATTATGTGGCCATCGTGGCCATCGGCGGCATGGCCAATCTGTGGGGCGCCTTGACCATGGGGGTGGCGCTTAACTTCTTATCGCTGCGCGGGTATTTCGGATCGCATGATGACTCGGTCTTCGGCCTGATCCTGGTGGCGGTTATGCTTTTTGCCCCGGAGGGTATCGGGAGTACCGGAGCCCCCACCATGATCCGCGCCTGGATCAAGCGCCTTGGCGCCCGTGAGGAGCCGGCGCCATGAACCTGCTGAAGGTTCGCGGCCTCAATAAACGCTTCGGCGGCCTGCGGGCGGTGGGCAATGTCGGCTTCAGCGTCCCTCAAGGCGCGATCAAGGCCCTCATCGGACCGAACGGGGCCGGCAAGACCACGCTCTTCAACCTGGTATCGGGTGTGCTCAAACCGGATTCCGGAACCATCACCTTCCAGGGCGCCGAGATTCAAGGCCGCCTTCCTTTTCAGGTGGCGCGCGTAGGTATCGCGCGTACGTTCCAGCATATCCGGCTCTTCCCCAAGATGAGTACCTTGGAAAACATCATGATCGGTAGGCATGTGCACAGTCGCGCCGGATTCGTCTCCGCCATGCTGTCCCTGCCCTGGACGCATCGCGAGGAACGCGCCATACGCGCCCGCGCCCTTCAAATCATGGACTTTCTGGGTATCGCCGAACTGGCTAATAGCGACGCCGTCAGCCTGGCCTACGGCCAGCAGCGCATCGTGGAGCTGGGCCGGGCCCTGGCCTGCGAGCCCAAGCTCCTCCTGCTGGATGAGCCGGCCGCGGGCCTGAATATGCGTGAAACGGCCGAGATGGCCAAGCTGATCGAACGCATCCGCGCCACCGGCGTCACGATCCTCTTAGTCGAGCATGACATGGCCCTGGTGATGAATATCTCGGATGAGATCGTAGTCTTGAGCTACGGCGAGAAGATCGCGGACGACCAACCGCTGGCGATCCAGAGAAACCCCGAAGTGATCAGGGTCTACCTGGGAGAGAACGATGCTTAGGATCCGCAACCTTGATGCCGGCTACACCAACCTCAAAGTCCTGCGCCGCATCTCGATCCATGTCCGCGCCGGCGAGATCGTCACCATCATCGGCGCCAACGGCGCGGGCAAGACCACGCTCTTAAAGACCATCGCCGGCCTGATCAAGGCCCCCAGTGGTGAGATCCAGTTTGAAAAGCACGACCTCACGCGTTTAAACCCCGAGAAGATCGTCTTCTTGGGCTGCTCGCTGGTGCCCGAAGGCCGCCAGGTCTTCGCGCCCATGAGCGTGAAGGAAAACCTGCTTCTGGGCGGGTATGTGCAGTACCGGCGCAAACGGGGCGGTGAGGTAGCCTCCGACCTGGAGCGCATCTTCGAGCTGTTCCCGCGCCTGAAGGAACGCGAGGGCCAACTGGCCGGGACGCTCTCCGGCGGCGAGCAGCAGATGCTGGCCATGGGGCGCGCGCTCATGGCCAGGCCCAAGCTGATCATGATGGACGAGCCTTCCATGGGATTGGCGCCCTTGATCGTCAAGGACATCTTTGGCATCATCGGCCATCTCAGGCACGAGGGCAACACCGTGCTGTTGGTGGAACAGAACGCCAAGGCCGCACTGGGGATCGCTGACCGCGGCTATGTCCTGGAGACCGGACGCATCATCCTGGAGGAAAACGCCGAGGAACTGCTCTTAAACCGCGATGTGCAGCGGGCCTATCTCGGCCGGGACCTGGATGCGGAGACAAAGATCTAAGGAGGGAGCTATGTACTGGGAGCCCGACAAGGAGTGCATGGACCGTGAAGAGCTGCTGCAGCTGCAGATGGAGCAGCTGCAGGCCGTGCTGGCGCGCGTGTATATGCATGTGCCGTTCTACCGCAGGAAGTTCGATGAACAGGGCATTGATCCGGACGATTTCAGGACCCTGGATGACCTCACGACGCTGCCGTTTACGACCAAGGAGGATCTGAGCGAAAATTATCCCTACGGACTTTTCGCCGTGCCCCTGCGCGAGGTGGTCAGGATCCATGCCTCGACCGCCATGACCACCGTGGTAGGCTATACGCGCAACGATATCAAGACCTGGTCCAACCTGGTGGCGCGCGTCCTGACCGCCGGCGGGGTGACCAAGGACGATGTCGTGCAGATCGCCTACGGCTACAGCCTTTCCACGGGCGGATTCGGTCTGCATTACGGCGCGGAGCGCATCGGCGCATCGGTCATCCCGATCTCGACCGGCAATACCGAGCGCCAGGTCAAGATCATGCAGGATTTCAAGACCACGGCCCTGGTCTGTACGCCCAGTTATGCCCTGCGCATCGCGGATAAGATTCATGATCAGGGCGTGACCCTGGGTGCGCTGTCGATCAAATACGGGCTCTTCGGCGGTGAGCCCTGGTCCGAAGAGATGCGCCAGGATATCCAGAACAAGCTCGGCATCATCGCCACGGACAACTACGGCCTGTCCGAGGTGATCGGCCCCGGCGTGGCCTGTGAATGCCTGGAGCAGAACGGGTTGCATATCAACGAAGACCATTTCCTGGCCGAGATCATCGACCCCCAGACGCTCAAGCCGGTCAAGCCGGGTGAAACCGGCGAGCTCGTGATCACCACGCTCACCAAGGAGGCCTTTCCGGTCATCCGTTTCCGTACGCGCGACCTCACGCGCCTCATGCCGGGCACCTGCGCCTGCGGCCGCGAGAACATGCGCATGGCGCGCATCCAGGGCCGCAGCGACGACATGCTCATCATTCGGGGGGTGAATGTCTTCCCTTCCCAGGTCGAGGCCGTGCTGCGCGAGCTCGAAGGCCTTACCCCGCCCTATCAGATCGTCATCGACCGGATACGCGCGCTGGATGACATGACCGTCCTGGTGGCGGCCTCGGAATCCGAGGCCTTTGACGAAATCAAGAAACAGCACGAGCGCATCAAGGCCATAAGGGACAGGCTTTCTTCGGCGCTCGGCATCGCGGTCAATGTGAAACTGGTGGAGAACAAATCCTTGGAACAGCAGTCCGGCGGAATAACCAAGGTGATCGATCGGCGCAGGATCTGAATGATCGGATTCAATAACCGATGAAGCCTCACACGATGCGCGGCACGTAGAGGTCGTTGAAGAGCTTCAGGAAGGCCGAGTCGGTCAATCCGGCGATGTAATCCCGCGTGATTTCCATGGTATTATGGGCGGCAAGGTAGTTCTTGTCCATATGGGCCAGATACTCGGTGAAGATCGGGGATTCCTGCTCATGCTCGGTGATGTCCTCCACCAGGCGTTTGAAAATTAGGTCATACATGGTCTTGATCTTCTCCGATTCGGCCTTGACGCGCGTATTGAGGTAGATCTGCTCGTAGTTGAAGGCCTTCAACGCCTCCAGAATCTTGAATAGGGGGGGCGAATAAGCTATCCGGTGAGGGGTGGAGTTTGCGATCAGGTCGTCCACGAGTCGGTAGACGATCTTGCCGTTGGTATCTCCCAGGGCGCGTACGATATCGCGCGGGATGTCCTGGCGTTTGATTATCCCTAAGGTAATGGCGTCCTCGATATCGCGACCGATGTAGCTCACCGTGTCCGCCACGCGCACGAGGCAACCCTCCAGCGTGGCGGGCAGCGGGTTGCCGCCCTTGCGGGCCAGGGCGATTTTCTTGTCCAGGGCCGCAAAGGTCGCGGCCTTATCCGGGGCAATGGCGATCTCACTCATCTCGCCGTTATGGCACAAGATCCCGTCCAACACCGGCAGGGTCAGGTTCAGACCCCGGCCGTTCTTCTCGATTGCTTCCAAGGCGTGCAATCCCTGGATATTGTGCCGGAACTGACCAATCCCGGCCTGCTCGCACAGTTGTCCCAGGTAATTTTCGCCGTCGTGCCCGAAGGGCGGGTGGCCGATGTCGTGTCCGATGGCGATGGCCTCGATCAGATCGTCGTTCAAGCCCAGACGCCGGCCGATGGTGCGCGCGATGCGCGATAAGAGCTGCACGTGGATGACGCGGTGCGAGATACCGGGATGCCCCACCAGGTAGAAGACCTGGGTCTTATCGATATAGGCGGTATAGGCCCGGGAATGCAGGATGCGGTCGACATCGATCGAGAAGGCATCGCGCATGTCCCCTTTGGGGGTCTCGGTCCTGCGACGGATGCCTTCCCGGATGTCGGTCATATCAGGTCTGGGCGATGGAAGCGAAGCGCGCCACCTTGCCGAAGAGCTTCACCAGAGAGGCTAAGAGGGCCAGGCGGTTGGCGCGCACGTGCACGTCCTCGGTCATGACCAGGACCTTGTCGAAGAAGCTGTCGATGGGCTCTTTCAAACCCGCCAGGAGTTTCAGGGCCGCGGCATAATCGCCTTTGGCGGCCAGGGCGCTGAAGGGCTGCTCGATCTCCTTGAACTTCCGGTAGAGTGCGATCTCCTGTTCCTGGGCCAGAAGGCTTTCCGTGACGACGGACCCGGCCTCGGTTTTTTTCAGGATGTTCTCGACACGCTTGGAGGCCGCGCAGATGGAACCGAACCAGGGTTCGGTCCTGACCGCGGCGATGGCCTCGGCGCGCTTGAAGGTATCCACCGGATCGTCGAAGCTTAAGATCACGGCCTCGATCACGTCGCCGGCGATGCCTTTAGCCTGCAACATGGAGGCAAAACGCGTGCGGAAGAAATCGAGCACGCTCTCTTTAACATCGCCGGCCGGCCGTTTCAATTTCCCGTTCAGGGCCGCCAGCGCGCGTTCGATCAGAGCCGTGATGGAAATACGGTAGCCCTTGCCCAAAATGATGTTGGCGATGGCGATGGTCTGGCGACGGAGCGCGTAGGGGTCCGAGGTCCCGGTCGGTATAAGCCCGATGCCGAAACAGCCGCAGATAGTGTCGATTCTATCGGCCATGCCGGTGATGTCGCCCACGACCGTTGACGGCAGCCGGTCGTCGGCCGAGGCCGGCACATAGTGTTCGTGGATGGCATGGGCTACCTCGGGGTCGATGCCCTGCCTGAGGGCATACTCCCTGCCCATGATGCCCTGCAGCTCGGGAAATTCGCAGACCATCAGACTGTTGAGGTCGCCCTTGCAGAGCTCGCAGGCCAGCTTGACCTTGTCCTTTTTGTCCGGCGCGAGCTCTTCGGCCAGGGAAAGGGCGGTTACGGTGAAACGCTCGACCTTCTCCAGGGACGTGCCCAACTCCTTGTGGTAGATGACATCCTTCAGGCGCCTGGCATATTCGGCCAGGGGCACCTTCAAGTCCTCCTGGAAGAAGTAGCTGCCGTCCGAGAGTCTGGCCTTCAAGACGCGCTCGTTGCCGGCGCTGACCATGCCGTCGTCCTTGGGGATGATGTTGCTCACGGTCAGGAAATGGTGCTTCAGGGCCAAGCCGTCCTGATCGGCATAGAGCGGGAAATAGCGCTGGTGGTGCTTCATGACCGTGACCAGCACCTCCTTGGGCAGGCTCAGGAAGGATTCATCGAACGTACCCATGATGACATGCGGGTATTCAAGCAGGTTGGCGACCTCGTCCAGGAGTTCCTTGTCCAAAACGAATCCCTGATTGGCCTGTGCCTTTTTCGTCAGTCCCTCCCAGATGATGGTCTTGCGCTTCTCGATAGCGGGAACCACGTAATTCTCTTCCAGGATCTCTTCATAGAGACGCGGATCGGCGATGAAGAGCGGCCCCGAGGACATGAAACGGTTGCCGTAGGTAACACCCGCGGCCACGACGTTGCCGAACCGCACATCCAGCACGTGTCCGCTGAAAAGGGCCACGATCCAGTGCACGGGCCGCGCAAAGCTCACGCCCGGATTGGACCAACGCATGGCCTTGGGGAAGGGGATTTTTCCCATGAGCTCGGAGAGCATCCCCGGCAGCATGTCAATGGTGGGCCGGCCCGGGACGGTGCGCTTGAGGCACAGGTACTCGCCCTTCTCGGTCTGAACCAGGCCGATGGCGGATATGTCCACACCGCAACCCTTGGCGAATCCTAACCCGGCCTTGGTGGGCTCTCCTTTAGCGTCAAAGGCGGCCGACTTGGCCGGCCCCATCTTGGTCTCCTCGATGTCTTCGAGCTTCTCGGGTATGTCCTTGATCCGCACGGCCAGACGCCTGGGGGTGCCGAAGACCTCCGGCTCCGCATGCGGCAGATTGGCCTCCTTGAAGGCCTTGACCACATAGCCCTGCATGAACGCAAGCGCCGGGGCGATGAACCCGGCCGGGATCTCCTCGGTGCCGATCTCAAAGAAGAGGTCAGCCATTGTTTTGTCCCCGCTTGAGGTAGAGCGTGGCCGAGAGCTTGGCCAGCTCGCGCACCCGTGCGATGTAACTGGTGCGCTCGGTGGTGCTGATGGCGTTGCGCGCATCCAGCAAGTTGAAGATATGCGAGCACTTCAGGCACATGTCGTAGACCGGCAGGCACAGTCCCCGCTCGGCAATCTTTTGAGCCTCGGCCTCGTACATGCCGAACTGCTCTAAGAGCATGGGCACGCTGGCGATCTCGAAGTTGTAGGTCGACCATTCCACTTCCGAAATGTGGTGCACGTAGCCGTACTTGACGTCGCCCTTCCAGCGCATGTCATAGACATTGTCCACGCCCTGGAGATACATGGCGATGCGCTCCAGGCCGTAGGTTATCTCGGTGCACACCGGGTCGAGATCATAGCCGCCCACCTGCTGGAAATAGGTGAACTGCGTGATCTCCATGCCGTCCAGCCAGACCTCCCAACCCAGGCCCCAGGCGCCTAAGGTGGGCGATTCCCAGTCGTCCTCCACGAAGCGGATGTCGTGCTCCAGGGGGTCTATCCCCAAGTGCTTGAGACTGCTTAAGTAGAGCTCCTGCACGTCGATGGGCGAGGGCTTCAAGACTACCTGGTATTGGTAATAGTGCTGCAACCGGTTGGGGTTCTCGCCGTAGCGCCCGTCCGTGGGCCGGCGCGAAGGTTCCACATAGGCGACCTTCCAGGGGTCGGGCCCCAGGGCGCGTAGGAAGGTATGCGGATTAAAGGTGCCGGCCCCGACCTCCAGGTCATAGGGCTGGCCGATCAAACACCCCTGATCCGCCCAGAAGGCCTCTAATTTCATGATCATGTCTTGGAAATCCATGAGAAGAGCACTAGCATGGCTTCCCTGCAAGGTCAAGCGGCTTCAGGGCCGGGGCGAGATCGAAAGGGTAAGGGGTTGTTTTCGCGGAGAGGACCGCGTTCAAGTCATGTCCGCCCGCGGGGGTGTTCTCCCGCCATAGACACCGGTGCCTATGATATAGGACTGTCCCTGGATATCCAATCTCTTGGCCGTGAGCAAGGCCTGGCGCACCTCGCCCTGTTTGGAGACCACGCGGGCGCGAACCTGTGCCTGCCCCTCTTCGAGGACCTTCCGGATCATATCATCAACCAGGTGGCGGTCTTCCCCATAGATGGTGTCCAGGGCATCCATTTGGTGCAGTTCATCGGCCGTATAGCCCATCATGATCTCCTGGTTCTTGTTCCAGCGGATGAACCGCCGGCCGGTGTCGATGAGGAAAAAGGTCCCCGGCAGGCTCTCGATAATCGCGTTCGAGAAGTCGCGCTCCTCAATAAGCGCCTGTTCGGCCTGTTTGCGCCTGGTGATGTCCCGGATCAGACCATCATAGGAAACCAAGTGCCCTTGTTCGTCATAATGGGGCACCAGGATGCTGCGCACCCACCGCACCGCGCCGTCCTTGTGCCAGATGCGGTGCTCCAGGGGCGGGGTCGTCTCGCCGTTGAGCAACTGGCGCACCTGCCGCTGTACGTCCTCACGGTCATCTTCATGGACCATGCTGATCCAGAGATAGGGATTCTCCCGATATTCATCGGCCGTGTAACCTGTCACGGTGACGCAGGATGGTCCATGGATCGTCTCCAGGGCTCTGCCCTTGTCCACCCACACGGTGAAGACATAATCGGTCATGGACTGAATTAAGCGCCGGTATTGTCCCTGGCTGATCGACATGTCTGCAGAATAATACAAGCCCGTCCCAAAGGCAAGCGGCACGATGCAATGCCGTAACGAGCAGGCCGCAACGCGCGGAGCCGAAAAAGGGTAATTAATTATTCCTCTTTCGTCGATGAGATGTTCATCATTCCAAGGGAGCGCCCATGCCCACGGCCATCGACAAGATCTTGAAGCGTTACGAGGGAGCTGATTTCATGCTGCAGATGAAGGTACGCTTTCTCTTTTCCCTGTGCATAGCCATTATCGTGATCATGGCCATCATTCTGGTCTATTCAAGCTATGTCAACCTGCACTATGTAGGGGGCTCTCGCCAGCTCAATTACCAGATGCTGGCGTCCGTATCGTTTACCCTCATCATCGTGATCTGCGGCTTCACCCTGCTTGTGCGCGCCCGCTTCGCCTTAGCCGCGCATCTGATCCTGATCAGCACCATGGCGCTGGTGTGGGTCGTCATGGCCGTCGATCGCATGCCGGTGCTCGCCCGGCTCGACTCCGTGGCCTTCACCATGGGACTGCTATCCATGACGCCGCTGGTGGTCTCACGCCGCAAATATTCCATCTTTCTCTATGGCACGGTGAACATCCTATGCATCTATACCTTCACCTATATCTTCCGGACTCAGCTTGACCTGCCCACCCCCTTGCTGATCGATTACCTGGCGGATAACTCGCTGGCCATGGCCTTCATCACCATCACGGCCTACAATATCTTCAGCATCAACCAGAAGGCCCTTGACCGCGCCCAAGACGATATCCATGAACGCAAGCGCGCCGAAGAAGAGCTCTCTTTCCAAAAGTCCATGCTGGAAGCCCAGAACGAGGCCAGCCATGACGGCATCCTGATGGTCGATGAAAACGGGCGCATCATCACCTCCAATCACCGGTTCCAGAAAATGTGGGCCGTCCCGTCTGAGCTGATCGAGCGGAAGTCGGATGAGTTGGTGCTGGAATACGTACGCGATCAACTGCTCGACCCGCAAGCATTCCTGGCGCGGATCAGGGAAATCTATCAACAGCGCCGGGAAACCTTCGAAGACGAGCTCGCCCTCAAGGGCGAGCGGACCATTGAGCGCTATTCGGCTCCGATCCACAGCAGGGAAGACCGCTACCTCGGCCGGGTCTGGTATTTCCATGACATCACCGAACGCCGGCGCGCCCAGGAGGACAAGGCCCGCCTGGAGGATCAACTGCGCCAGTCGCAGAAAATGGAATCCATCGGCCGTCTGGCCGGTGGGGTGGCGCACGATTTCAACAACCTCCTGACCGCCATCATGGGCAACACCGAGCTGGCCCTCATGACCATGGATGCGACCCATCCCCTGCACCACAAACTCAATGTGGTGATGAAGGCCTCCCAGAGCGCCGGGGAATTGACCCGCCAGCTCCTGGCGTTTTCGCGCAAGCAGCTCATCGAGCCCAAGGTTATCAACTTGAACGAGCTGATCGAACACATGCACAAGATGCTCATGCGGCTGATCGGTGAAGATGTCCATCTGCAACATGTGCCGTACCCTGACCTCGGCCTGATCAAGGCCGATAGGGGACAGATTGAGCAGATCATCGTCAACCTGGCGGTCAATGCGCGCGACGCCATGCCCCATGGTGGCAAGCTGACTATTGAGACCTATACCCGGACCCTGGGTGAGGCCTATGCCAAGCAGCATCACTACATTACTCCGGGGGAGTATATCGTTCTGGCCGTAAGCGATACCGGCAGCGGGATGAGCGCCGAGGTCAAGAAACACCTCTTCGAGCCGTTCTTTACCACCAAGCCCTTAGGTTCAGGCACCGGTCTGGGATTGGCCATGGTGTACGGCGCGGTCAAACAGAACGGCGGGTCGATCGAGGTCTATTCGGAGCCCGGCCACGGTACCACCTTCAAGATGTTCTTCCCGCGCATGGAAGGAACAAGCGCGGCCGAGCCTGAAACAACAGCGGATAAGGAAATGCGGACCGGCACGGAAACGATCCTCCTGGTCGAGGACGATCCGCGCGTGCGCGAATTCACGGTGGGGGCGCTCAAACAGCTCGGGTACACGGTGCTGCCCTATGAAAACGGCGAGGAGGCCCTGTCCGTGGTGGAACGTGATCCGCGGACGGTCCACCTCCTGCTCACCGATGTCATCCTGCCGGGCATGAACGGCCGAGCGCTGGCCGAAGCCGTGCAGCAGATGCGCCCCAACATCAAGGTACTCTTCGCCTCGGGTTATACGGACAATATCATCATCCGTCACGGCGTGCTCGAAAAGGGCATTAACTTTATCGGCAAGCCGTTTTCCGTGCATGCCCTGGCAGGGAAAGTCCGCGCGGTCATAGACAGCGCGGACTGAATCCGTAGGCCTGCGCACGGCAGGCCGTCCCTGTTTTCCAACCACGGCGTGTACACCCACGGATATTTACAAAATCAGGCTTTGGTGTATAACGGGTGCGCAAGAGAAGGAGGTCATACATGGCGCACCCTGAGATCTACCTCGACCATGCCGCTACGACGCCGGTGCATCCGGAGGTGATGCCCAAGATGCTGCCGTACTTCGGGTACCACTACGGCAACCCCCACAGCCTGCACGGCCTGGGGCAACGCGCGCGCATCGCCCTTGAACGGGCGCGCGCGCAGGTGGCGGAGCTGATCGGCGCTGCGAGCCATGAGATCGTCTTCACCAGCGGCGGCACCGAGGCCGATAACCTGGCCATTCAGGGCGCCGCCAGGGCCTTAAGCCACAGGGGTAAGCATATCATCACCTCGGCCGTCGAACACCATGCCGTGCTCAACACATGCGCCTTCCTGGAAACTTTAGGCTTCGAGGTAAGCTACCTGGGCGTGGATGGCAACGGACAGGTCGACCCGGCCGCAGTTCAGCGCGCCATCCGGGACGATACCATCCTGATCAGCGTCATGCACGCCAACAACGAGGTGGGCACGATAGAGCCCATCGAAGAGCTCGGCCGCATCGCGCGCAGCCGTGGGGTGCTCCTGCACACCGACGCGGTGCAGAGCGCCGGCAAGATCCCCATCGATGTGAACAGCCTGCAGGTCGACCTCTTGAGCCTGGCAGGCCACAAGCTCTACGGGCCCAAGGGCGTGGGCGCCCTGTATATCCGTTCGGGCGTAAAAATCGCCCCCCTGACGTACGGCGGCGGCCATGAGCTGGGTTTACGGCCTGGCACGGAGAATATCAGCGCCATCGTCGGATTCGGCCAGGCCTGCAAGGTCGCTGTTCGCGATCTGGAACGCAACATCCTGCACATCAAAGACCTGCGCGATACGCTCGAGCAGATGATCCTGGAAGGCATCCCCGGGACCGTGGTGAACGGCGGGACCGAGATGCGGCTGCCGCATATCCTGAGCGTCACGTTCGAGGGGCTGGAGGCCGAGAGCATCGTGATCAATCTTGACGCGGCCGGGATTTATGCCTCGGCCGGGGCGGCCTGCACCTCGGCATCCATGACGCCCTCGCATGTCCTGACCGCCATGGGCATCCCCGAGCATAAAGCCTTCGGGACGCTGCGCTTGAGCTTGGGCTTCGAAAATACGGCCGACGAGATGATGCACACCGTCCAGGTGCTGGGAAAAACCGTCGCCGGACTCACGGCGTTCTATGACGGCACCCCTGAAGCGCTGGGGGTTTTCGTCTTTAAGCACGATCACCAGGCCTCCAAGGCCCTGGCGCTGTTGCATGCGCAGGGGCTGGCCGCCGTCCTGGCCGCCACTCCCGGTCATCTGCGTTCAAACGACCTCAGCCTGCATAGCCTGCTGGTAGGGAGCGCGGATGGAGAGAAGGCCTCCGCCCTGCTGAAAGAAGCGGGTATCGAGCCGGCGGGCGTGCACCAGATCCGGGGGATCAGCAAACCATTGCGCGGAAAAGCTATGCAGGCCAGGGGACAGGCCTTCTGGGACAACCTAACCCCTACTAGCGGTGATAAAAACGATGAACCCGCCTAATCCGGGCATCTTTTCCATCGACTGGGTGATGTTAACGCAAAATTAATGCCGTCTTCATCGTGCCTTCACGCATCCGTGGCAAACCATGACCATGGAAAAATATGCACATCACTTAATAAGGAGGCACTTATTGGACAATCACCACGTTTCAAACCATTTGTCACCCCGCTTCGATGAAACCCTCAACTACTTCGACGAACAGGTCTTTGCGCACAGCAGCAACGGCAACCTCCTGGCCATTCACCCCCGGCATATCACCCTCTCCGAGTCGCGCAGCCTGGGGAGCATTCCGGGAGTCGTCAAAGACTGGGTGGTTACGGATACGGGCCACCAAGTCCTGCTGGCCGTCAAGGACCGGCGGCGCGAGATCATTTTCCGGGTCAACCTTGCGTCCGACCCTGCGCCCAGAATCGTTCTACGGCAAGGAATGACACTGTACATGCGCTTCAGCTGGGACAAGCTCATCGAGTACCGCGACGACAGGCCGTCATGGCAGCATCAAATCCCGTTATGAAATCGCTTGTGAATATCGCATCAACGGGACTCGTTGAGAGGAGGCGCTCTTTTTCGCTCGCGCCGTCGCGCGTCGGAAAGAATCATGCCCCGGCCGCACCGCACATGCCACGTGAAAACCAGAGCGCCAGGGCGTTGAAAGCGCTCCAGGAAGCCTTCCGGATCGTCGGTCCGGCCCTGCTCGACAACTTGGTTGAGCTGACGATCATCGTGCCCGAGGAATGGGTGCTGGAGGTCATCCACGATCTTGACGACCAACGCCGCGCCTGCCGGACATTGTCGATCGATAATGGGTACTATATCATCACGGCCGCTGTCCCTCTGCGGCAAACCTTCGGCTATCGCGAGCACCTGAACACTTTGAGCCAGGGTACGGGGTCGTTCAAAATGCATTTACCCTCTATGCCCAACCATGCTATATTCTAGAAGCAATAAAACTTTTTTAACCTCACAAACAAAACACCTTCACCGTTATCCCCTCCCTCACACCATGCTACGAACTATTGAAAGCGGAACCGCCGGACAGTTCTCGTCTCTGTCCGGCAGTTCCACGCATGGATCGTTGAGAGCTATTTTCTCCCTTCAGAAATCATATTGGAAGTGAATGCCGAAATAGAGATCAGTGCCGAGCGTATTATCCCCCTCGGCATAGCTCACCCCAGAGGCGCTGAGGGTTTTCCTGGCGTCATTGCCATGATCGAACCAGGCGATTTCAGGCTGTACCGTGAAGCCCTTGGCAATCGCAAAGGCCACATTGGCGAAGGCCCCCATGGTCTCAACCTCGCTTTCATACAGTTCCGAAGGTGTGTTCTCCACATCCGACCTCTGATAGCCGGCGCCGATATTTATCATGGCCGTCTCGACCGGGACCGAAACCTGGACCCAGCCGCCCATGCTCGTGACATCCTTGACATCATTGCCGGACTCATCCGCCACCGGGGCACCCATAACCATAGATGGTTTGGTGGTCCCATTGGGTTGGGTCGGGCGTTTGTCGATGCCGATGGCGCTCAGATTGCTTCCATACCATGCCTCCATCGAAAGCGTGGCGATATCCGTTTTGTAGGCCCCGTTCAGTGCCAATGCCCAGGATGATAGCATGACGTCCTCGGTGGTCGCCAGCGCGTCGTTTTGCTTGAGGGTATAGCGCTGGAAGTAGGCGCTCGGGACGATAGTAAGCCCGGCATTCTTATAAGCCATCGCGGCCATGATGGCAGGCATCGTCTGTTCATCGATATGGCTGCCGCTTGCCACGCCACTGGACACAGCGCTGCGGTTGTCCTCCAGCGCCAGGCTGAAGCTTAGGCTGTCGCCTTGCCTGTGCGTGAAGCGCAGCTGCGGCTTGCGGCCGGCATACAGGTTGCCAAAGCCTTCCAGCTTCCCGTCATTGTTGAGCTTCTGACCGGGAGAGGCTTCGGAGAGCAAACTGTTGGTCTGCCCGATGAGCAACGTATTGGCGGCATCCATGGCATAGGCGGCATAGATATGGCGTGTGCTCACGCCGCTCGAACCGAGCCCGACCTCGACATAACCGGTCATGTTTTCGTAAACCGCCTTGAGGCTGAGCCTGCAATTGGACGGTATCTCGGTGAACCAGTCAAGACGCGTATCCTCCTGGCCGGAGTCCTGCGGGACGCTGCCCAGATCGGACCTTTTCCAGCCCGCATCCAGTATGGCGCTCCCGCCCAGGGTCAAATCCACATCCCCGACTTTAAACCCAGCGGCCTGGCCGGGTGTGGTGGAAAGCACGCAGGCCGCCAAGACATAAGAAACCAACCTTTTTTTCATACGCATTCTTTCTCCTTTCTTGTCTCAATGATTAATGAGATTGATTGATCCACTTCCTAGCCAAAGACCGTGAAGATGCGATGAGTTTTCGATGAATAATAGATAAACGACTGGAATGCGCTTGAAGCTTTGACATCCCTTGACTACTGTATTTTCAAGAACGGCTAGAAAGGAGCATGCCATGCCAAAAACCAGGGTGCTTTTCCTGTGCACGGGGAATTCGGCCCGCAGCCAGATGGCCGAGGCCTTTGCGCGCCATTATGCCGGAGATGCCATCGAGGCCTACAGCGCCGGGCTGGAACCGAAAGGGATACACCCACTGACGGTCAAGGTCATGCAGGAGACCGGCATCGACATGCGCTTGCACACCTCCAAGCCCTTGAGCGATTACCTGGGCAAGGTGCATTTCAGCTACCTCATCACGGTCTGCGGACAAGCGGATAAAAACTGTCCCACGGTCTTCCCCGGTATGGGCCAGCGCCTGCATTGGGATTTCGAGGACCCGGCAGCGGCCGTGGGCAGCGATGAAGAACGTTTACAGAAGTTCAGGGATATCCGGGATCAGATCCAGGATCGGGTCCGCGCCTGGCTGCACGAGATCGAAATCCCAATCGGTACTAGTGAGTGATAATGCTTGTGGGCAAGTGAGACTCGATCATCGCAGGTGAAGCAAACGTCTGTCACCTGGCTTCAATCAAGACCGGTCGTGCGACTTCTCCGCCCCACACCCGCCAGACACAGCAGGCCGCAGCCCGCCAGCAAGGCCGTTTGAATCGTATCCGGCCCACAGAGCACGGCCGACAGGATGAACCCGACGGCCAGGATCAATTTGCCCGCTTTCATCATGATAATGTTCATATAGTTATATCGGGGTCTTGTGCTCGTCAGATCCGTTCCTGGACGACATGCAGCGACACCTGCGCGCCGGTCACCGAGCTGCGGCCGTTGAAATAAAACACCGTCAGCCACAGTACCTGGAGAAACAACAGGGCGAGCGGGCGCCAGAGCATGTATAGGCCGTCCACGAGATACGGGGCGCGGAAGGGAACATCATATATGGACACCACCACGATTGCGATCACCACGGCCAGGGCGGCCATGACCTGGTAGGCGCTCAAGCGCGCAGACCCTCGGTAGTCGGCCCGTAAGAACTCCGAGGCCACCCGCCAGACCTGCGTAACGACCAGCGCGGTCAAAAAGGCCGCGCCATAGGCACCCATAAGAAAAAGCCAAACGCCTGCCAGAGCGGCCAAGGCATGGATCACGGCCGACACGGCCTGGATCGGAACGACCTTGACGCCGTCAAGGCCGTGCGCGTATGCAATCTTCTTGGTGGTCCCGCGAAAAGTTACTCCCAGCGGCTCGAAAATAGACCGCAGCCAGGCCGGCAGGCTCGCCACCGGCCTACCGTAGCAGCATCCGAAGCTGATGCAGGCCAGGCGGCCGAGGCCTTCGCCCAAGGCATAGGTGACGGCCATGCATGCCAGGATAACGATGGCAGGGACTTGAATCGCAATTCGAGCAGGCAGAATGCACTCTGAAACCCACAGCAGGATGGGGGCCACGAGCAGTCCCAGAAACAGAGCGCCGCCCACGGTCGCGGTATGGCGCTTGCCCTCCACGACCCGGGCGATCAGCCTTGATCCCGGCAGGCAGATCGCCAGCATGATCAGGCAGAATATGATCGTAGATTTCAGCGGTACACCGAGCGCACCCAGGAGCACGATCATGAGCCCCACACCGGCGGCGCAGGCGCAGGCCACGAGGAAACCGTACCAGGTGAGGTTGACGGCCTCCCAGTGCGGTCCGGTTTTGAGGCGCGGCACACAGGCCATGACCTGCCAGCATTCGCCGCTCAAGCGCGTAAAGCCCCACCAGTACACCATGGCTATGGCCAAGGCCATCCCGGCCAGAAACAAAATATTTTCCATTATCCTATCACCTCACGTGATTTTATTCGTTCATGAGACCATGCATGGTCTTTCCCCAAAACCCTTCTTCTTCGCGGGGCCTCGGCCGGGCGATGCCGGAACGGACCCTGACTTCGGTCTCGACCAGCGGGCGGCCGAATCCCAGCGCAAAGCGCGACTGGGCATGTCGATTCTGATTGCGCACGATATCGTCGTCAAACGCGACGCGGTCTTTCTGGAATAGGAGCACGACCGTGGAGCTGCCCGGCCGGAATAGACTCTTGGGCTGCCCGCGCCTGAGAAACATGCCGGGCGTGACCTGACTTGGCTGGTCATAGCCGTCTTCGCTGTAGGCCTGAATAATATCGCCGATCATAAGGGCCACGACCTCGACCATGGCCACCAAGCCTATGCCGCTGCCGCCGGGGTGGTCGCTGTCGATGATGGTCACCACGCGGCGGTTCTTGGAATAGGGCTGTGCCAGACGGATCACGCAGCCTGGATTGCACGGCGCATAGCGGCCGTCCAGGATATAGATGTCCTTAACCGTGCCGGAAACCGGGCAGTGGTTGTAGTGGTATTTATCCGGCGTCAGGCGCAGGACCGCGAACCCTCCATCTATGAAGGGCTCTGCGCCGTCCGGCCCGAGGAGTTCCTCGAGATCGAACAGCTTGTCCTTGATCATGAACCCCATGGTCTCGGAGAGGTTCCCGACCAGCAGACGCGCGTCGCACGGCGACAGGACGATCGAGGGGTCCCGAGGCATGGGACGCTCCTCCTGGTAGCGGATCCGGCGCTCGAAGACCTTGCGAGGTGTATCAAACGTCGCGGGGTCGTCCAGGCATTCGGCCAGATCGATCCCGAGCGTGCGCATGAAACGCATGCTTCTACTGAGTCTCGCTCCGAGCATTGCGTCGAAGTTCACGTAGGCCAGGAAGTCCGTCATGCGGCGTGATGTCAGAACCCGGTATAAGCGCGAGCTGTCCTCACGCTCACGGGGACAGACGTATTTCAATATCCCATCACCGTAGAGCCGCTCGGTTCGGATCCGTCCGCTGTCGCGCTCAACGTACTGGTGCCGCATAGCCTTTGTCCCAATCCTTGAGCACGGTTATGAGAATGACATGGATGAGCCGCCTCAGGTCTTCCTCTCCCAGGCGCTCGAAATCAGCCCTTATCCGCGCCAAGAAATCCTGGGCATTCTGTTCTCCGAGCACGGTCTTGAGCAGCGGCTGCACCCGCGGCTCTGCTTCGGCCTCCTTCAGTTCGGCCGCCAGGACATCCAAGCCCTCTTGCATATGGCGAAGACGCACGGTCGTGCGGTAGTAGTGTTCGGCTTCCTGGTTGAACTCATCCGCATCGACCTGCAATGGATCAAGGGCGTTCTTGGCCATCAGGATGCCGTTGGTGACGCTGAGTGCAGCACCATGCATGTCCGGGTGCATGATGCGGTGCTCCAGGTCCCTTATGGCATCGGACAAACCCATGGATTCGATCAGATCGGCGCCTTCTTCGCGGATCAGGCCTAAGAGCGCCTTGCGATACTCTTGATGGTAGACGCGGATATACCCGGAATAGCGATTGCTGGAGCGTGTGCGCCCCGTACGGGCCAGGATGCGCATGAGGAAATGGTTGCGCGAATCCTTGTGGACAAAGAAGGTCGGCAGATCAACGGCCGCGCCGAAAAAAATCTGGCGGCGTTCACTCTCGATGGTGGCGTTGTCCGGGATATGGGCATGGGTGAAGCGGCCCGTGGCGGCCCAACGGTAGGCCATGGCCGTAATAAGCGCCTGCAGGCCGCATGCCGGACCCATATCGTCCAGAAGACTTGGAAAGAGGCTGTAATGCCGGCCTTCAAAACCCGAAAACCCCATGCGGCCATGTTCGCGCAGTTTATAGAGGAGGTAGAACGACATGCGACGGTCGAAGACCCCAAAAGCCTCCAAGTCGGCCTTGAGACGATCGCTGTTGCCGGTTTGGCCGTCCAAGGCCGGAGACTCGTCCGTACTGAGAAGGCTCATGAGATAATCGATAAGCCTAAAATCGGGGATATAGTCGCCGCGCAGGGTAAAGAGGCGGCTCAGGGACGCGTCGAGGCGGCGGGGGCCAAAAGGCGTCAAGGACCGGCCCATCATGCTCAGGTCGGCCTTCTTGCGCCAGCGGCGCCAGAACATGCGCAGGTGCGTATAATCAAGCTCGTGCGGCAGAAAACCCAGCGCCCGTTCGGGATGAAAATCCGAGAAACCCAGCCGATACGGGGCGGCGCTGTAGGTGCTCACGAAGAGCGGTAGAAAGTGCTCCACGATCTTGATCGTTAAATCGCCCAGGTACTTCTCGTCCTCGGGCAGGAAGTCGCTCCTCAGATCAGAAAGCAATGCTCCCAGCTTGAGGCTGCCCAGGCTGATGTGCGTGCCGTTATTGGCCAGAGAGATATTTGATATGGAAGGCAAGGTCACCAGATCATTGGTTACGATGCCGGCCTCCTTGAGCTTGAGCACGGCGTTGAGCTGGCTGCGCGAAAGCACCTGGTGGCACAGGTGCATGTAGGCATTCTTTTCTTCGCCCTCATCCCAGCCCGAGAGGCAGGGATTCATGAAGAGCTCGCGGTAAAAGGCATCGGAAATAATGGAATTCAGGTGTTTCTGCCGCACCGGCGGATGCGGGGCGCTGTACACCAGCACCCGTTGCCCGCTTTCGGCCAGTCCCAGGCGCGTATCGGCATAGGCGGTGAGCGCCTGGACAAGGAGAAAGCGCTTGGCGGTCTCGCGCGCCAGTTGCGAACCAGCCGCACCGGGGCCGCTCAACCGCACGGGCTGGAACGAGGCGATCTCGGGCGAGGTATTGTCATTGAGCAGCCGGGTCATGGCCATCTCGCCGGTGGCAATGATAAGCGGGTGGGTATGAGAGTCAGGGCCGATAGCCTCGGCCAGAGCAAGCTTCAAAAAGTAGCTCACCGGTACGCGCAGGAATTCTTCCCCTCCTAAACGGATGACGAAGCGTTGTGCATCCGTACGCGCTTCAGCCTCTGGCCGCTGCTTGTGCGTCTGAAGATCCTGAATGAAGATCCGCTCGGAATAATGGCTCAAGCGTTTTCTGGCAAAGCGTACCCAACTGTTCTCCCAAATCTGAGTTGTATTTTCGGTCAGGTAATGCGTAAGCTCATCCAGGATCTTGCGTGGCAATTCACCCGCGCGCATGCGCCGCAGAAGATTACGATAGTAGCGCGAATTTTCTATTGTCAGAGGCAGATCACATACCTCGCGACCACCGATCACCACGGCCTGAAATTCATTTTCAGCCCCTGCCGTGGCATCATGGTGACTGAAAGGAATAAGAGCAGTGGAATCATATCCGAGTACATCCCGGATGCGCTCAAGGTAATAAGCCGAACCGCATTCAAAATCCGTGTTTTTCTTCCATGGTAGCGCCATAAGGTCTCCTTTTGTGGTTACGATTTGCCAGGGATCTGTAAAAGGAGGATGAATGCTGTATGAATTCTTGGTTAAGATGGGAACTTGTGATTGACCGGCGCGCGGCATCTACGATACATGATGTGAAACTAAGGAGGCATGCCCATGGCGCCGCGTATCGCCGTGATCGATGACGAACCCGACATCCTGCACCTGCTTGATATCCACCTGAAAAAGGCCGGCTATCTTACCGTCCTTTTTCAGGATGCGGGCACGTTCCTCAGATCGCTGGCCGTGCATGTGCCCGATCTCATCATCCTCGACCTCATGCTGCCGGACATGGACGGGTTCGAGGTCTGCCGGCTTTTGAAGCAGGAGAGCGCCCATGCCAAGCTGCCGGTGATCATGCTCACCGCCAAGGGGCAGGAAGCGGACAAGGTGCAGGGCCTGGAGCTCGGGGCCGACGATTATCTGACCAAACCCTTTTCGCCGCGCGAGCTCGTGGCGAGGGTCAAGGCCGTGCTCAGGCGTTCCGGTCATGATGCCAGTGAGATCATTACGATCAAAGGGAAGGTCACCATCGATCCCGAACGCTTCGAGGTGAGGGTGTATGAACAGCCGGTGGCGCTAACCGCCGTGGAATTCAAGATCCTACATTTGCTGGCCAGCCACAAAGGCAAGGTATTTTCCCGCGAGAAGATCCTCGACCACCTGTGGGGCAATGAGAAGGCCGTCATTGACCGCACCGTCGACGTGCACATCAAGAACCTGCGCGACAAACTGGGCGAGGCCGCCGCGATCGTCCAGAACGTGCGCGGGGTGGGATATAAGGTCGAGGCATGAAGCGACCCATCTTCTTGAAAATTTTCCTGAGCTTTATCGTGGTCGTGATCACCGGCTCGGCGCTGACCATCGTGCTCTCGTACGAAGCCATCCGGGCCTACTACGTGCATTCCACGACCGATGCCATGGTGGCCCGCAACCGGCCGCTTAAAAACGAAGCGCTCGATGCCCTGGCCGAACGGCGTGTCCCTGAGCTCGCCGCCCTGGCCCATAAATACGGCACCGGCACCCACACCCGCATCTCCATCATCGCCCCGGATGGGACCGTGCTGGCGGATTCGGCCGTGGACCCGGCCACCATGTACAACCATAGATCACGGCCGGAGGTGGCCGAGGCCCTGAAAGGAGCGAACGGCAGGTCCGTGCGCTACAGCCCGGATCTGAAGAAGGAGATGATCTACATCGCGCTGCCGGTCAGGCGCTCCGGGAAAATCTTAGGCGTGATCCGCTACAGTCTGAGCGCCGAAGAGATCACGCGGCTTCTGTCCACGCTGCGCGACCGTATCGTTCTGGTTTCGTTCCTGGTGGGTTTCCTCTCGCTCTTGATCTCGCTCATCTTTTCGCACCTGATAACACGGCCGCTTTCCGAGCTGCTCAAGGCCTCCAACCGTATCGCCGCGGGCGATTTCGAGGTCCACGTGCCCCTAAGCGGCAACGATGAGCTGGGCGATCTTGGCAAAGGTTTCAACCGCATGGCCGAACAGCTGCAAGGCTCCTTTACCGAACTCTCGCGCAGGAAGGAGGAGCTGCAGAGCATCATATCTTCGATGGCCGAGGGGTTGCTCCTATTCGACAGCGAGGGACGCGTGACGCTCTTTAATGCCAGCGCGCAGAAAATCTTCGACCCGGAGCAGATCGTCGGCAAGCATTACTGGGAATTCCTGCGCTCAGCCGAATCCCCTGACCTACCGGAGTCTGAGGGAAAAAACCGGGAGCTCATCATCAACAACCGCTATTATCTCTGCGGCACCTCACGGCTGCCCTCCGGCGCGGCCACGGTCTTGATCCTGCATGACATCACGGCCATGAAACAGATGGAGCGCATCAAGCAGGACCTGGTGGTCAACGTCTCGCATGAGCTCAACACCCCGCTGACCGCCATCAAAGGGTTCACCGAGACCCTGCTCGAGGATGCCGACGAGCGGCGCCGCGAGTATCTCCTCATCATCAAACGGCATACGGACCGGCTCATCAATATCGTCAAAGACTTGCTCACCCTCGCGGAGCTGGAGGAAAAAGGGGGCACCCCCACGCGCGAAACGGTGGATATGAAGGCCCTGATCGAGAACCTGGCCGTGATCTTCGAATCCAGGCTTAAGGAAAAGGGCTTAAGCCTGACGATCGATATCCCCGGCCCCCTCAGCCTCGCCGCCGACCAGTTCCGCCTGGAGCAGCTCTTTACCAACCTGATCGACAATGCCATCAAGTATACCGAAAAAGGCGGGATCACGATCCTGGTCGAAAAGACCACGTCAGACTGCATTATCCGCATTAAGGATACCGGCATCGGCATCCCGGCCGAGCATCTCGACCGCATCTTTGAGCGCTTCTATGTCGTGGATAAGTCGCGTTCGCGCAGCGTCGGCGGCACGGGCCTGGGTCTGGCCATTGCCAAACATATCGTGGGCCAGCACGGCGGGTCGATCACGGTGGAGAGCTCGCTGAGTGCCGGTACGACCTTCACCCTCAGCCTGCCGGCATAATCCCCGCATGGCCTGACACGGCCTCACCCGCTCTTACCGGCGGTTCGGATGATATCCTGGTGACATACGGTCTTGACGATCAGAAGCATTCCCTATATGAGAAGCATGACATGAAACCTTACACCGGTTGGATTTTTTAACAAGGAGCTCATATGGCATTTCGTTTTCTGCCTAAGGAATTCAATTTCTTCGACCTGTTCAATAAACAAGCCCAATATGCCGTCGATGCCGCCGCCCTGTTCACCTCGCTGGTCGCCAAGGGCGCCTTTGCCGAGGAGCCCGTATCGAAAATGCGGGAGATCGAGCACCAGGCCGATGACGTCGCGCACGACATCTTGAACAACCTTAACAAGACCTTCATCACGCCGTTCGACCGCGAGGATATCCACGCCCTGGCCAGCGAACTCGACAGCGTCATCGACATGATCTACACCATCACCAACCGCATGCGCGTCTATAAGATCACCGGCGTCAACTACGACCTGGTCCAGTTTTCATCCGTGATTGAGAAGTCGGTGCGCACTTTGGCCACGGCCGTGGAAGGTTTACGAAACAGCAAGCAGCCCCAGGCAACACAAGATGCCTGCATCGAGGTCAACCGGCTTGAAAACGTCGGCGATACCATGCGCGACGCCATCCTGGCCAAGCTCTTCGATACCGAAACCAATCCCATCGAGCTTATCAAATGGAAAGAGATCTTTCAGTTCGCCGAGGCCGTGCTCGATATCTGCGAAGACGTGGCCCACATCGTGGAATCCATCCTGGTGAAACAAGCCTAAGCAATGACGCTCAGCATTATTCTTCTGATCATCCTGGCGCTCACGTTCGATTTTTTGAACGGATTCAACGATTCCGCCAATTCCATAGCCACCATCGTATCCACGCGGGTGCTCAAGCCCAGTCAGGCCGTCCTGTGGGCGGCTTTTTTTAATTTCATCGCCTTCCTGTTCTTCGGCCTGCACGTGGCCACCACGATCGGCAAGGGTATTATCGACATCGCCATCATGGATCCGCATGTGATCTTCGCCACCTTGGTGGGCGCCTGTCTGTGGGACCTTATCGCCTGGTATCTGGGGCTGCCCACCAGCTCATCGCATGCCCTGATCGGCGGCATGGTCGGCGCCGCGCTGATGAAGACCGGGCCACAGGCCCTGATCTGGACAGGCATCATCAAGACCGTCAGCTTCATCTTTATCTCGCCCATCGTGGGCCTGACCTTCGGCCTGATCATCGGGACCCTGGTGTATTGGCTGTTCCGCAAGGCCTCACCCCTGGGCGTCGACCATGTTTTCCGACGCGGCCAGCTCGTCTCGGCTGCTTTCTATAGCCTGGGCCACGGCGGCAATGACGCCCAGAAGACCATGGGCATCATCGCCGGTCTGCTCTTTTCCGCCGGTCTCATCGGGCCCACCTTTCACATCCCCTTCTGGGTGGTTCTGGCCTGTCAGGCCGCCATCGCGCTCGGAACCATGTTCGGCGGCTGGCGCATCGTCAAAACCATGGGCCAGAAGGTCGCCAAATTACGGCCCGTGGACGGCTTCTGCGCCGAAACCGGCGCGGCGTGCTCGCTCCTGATCTCGACCTTGATGGGCGTCCCGGTATCCACGACCCATACCATCACCGGCGCCATCATGGGCGTGGGCTCGCTCAAACGCCTGAGCGCCGTGCGCTGGGGTGTGGCCGGACGCATCATCTGGGCCTGGATCCTGACCATCCCCTGCGCCGCCGCCATGTCGGCCCTGGCCTATCTTATCATACCCTGATATCCGACGGCCTTCGGGGCTTTGCCGACCGCCGTTCTTCATGAAAATTTAACACTATCTTCATACAAGCTTTACACATCTGCCGTAGCATTTCAGCATGACATTTACGATCTTCGCCCTTATCGTCCTGGCCCTGATTTTCGATTTTCTCAACGGCTTCCATGACAGCGCCAACTCGATCGCCACCATCGTCTCCACGCGGGTGCTTACCCCGCACCGAGCCGTCATATGGGCGGCCTTCTTCAACTTTATCGCCTTTCTGTTCCTGGGCCTGCATGTGGCCAACACGATCGGCAAGGGCATTATCGACGTCTCGGTCATGGACACGGGTGTCATCTTCGCCACGCTCATCGGGGCCTGTGTGTGGGATCTCATCACCTGGTACTTCGGACTGCCTACCAGTTCCTCGCATGCCCTGATCGGCGGCATGATCGGCGCGGCCATGATGAAAGCCGGCCCGGACGTGCTGGTGTGGAAAGGCATCATCAAGACCGTCAGCTTCATCTTCATCTCGCCGACCGTGGGTCTTTCTCTCGGTTTGCTCTTCGGAGTCGCCGTCTACTGGATCTTCCGGAAATCGACGCCGCGCGACGTGGATCATATCTTCCGCAAGGGTCAGCTCGTCTCGGCCGCCTTCTATAGCCTGGGCCACGGCGGCAATGACGCCCAGAAGACCATGGGCATCATCGCCGGTCTGCTCTTTTCCGCCGGTCTCATCGGGCCCACCTTTCACATCCCCTTCTGGGTGGTTCTGGCCTGTCAGGCCGCCATCGCGCTCGGAACCATGTTCGGCGGCTGGCGCATCGTCAAAACCATGGGCCAGAAGGTCGCCAAATTACGGCCCGTGGACGGCTTCTGCGCCGAAACCGGCGCGGCCATTACCCTGTACATGGCCACCTGGCTTGGCATCCCGGTCTCCACCACGCACACCATCACCGGCGCCATTATGGGAGTAGGTTCTCTCAGGCGCTTAAGCGCCGTGCGCTGGGGCGTGGCCGGCCGCATTGTCTGGGCCTGGATCCTGACCATCCCCTGCGCCGCCGCGATCTCGGCCGTGGCATATATGTTGGTGCAATGAGAAATCGGGCTTAGCCTGACGATCTTCACGAAAAATTAACCGCCGCTTTATACAACCTTGATCATACGGCGTTAGGAAACAATAAAAAATGGAGGAAAACATGAAGCTGTATAGATTATTCATTCCCATAGCAGCAATCATCCTGGCCGTCCTGCTCTTCGGCACGCAAGGATTCGCCGCCGGTAAACAGATCACCATCAAGGGTTCGACTACGGTATTGCCCATTGCCCAGGCCGCGGCCGAAGTTTTCATGGAGAAGAACCCCGCGGCTCGCATCTCGGTGCAGGGCGGCGGCTCCGGCGTGGGGATCACCTCATTGATCGAGAAAACCTGCGACATCGCCGATTCATCGCGCAAGATTAAAGATGAAGAAATCGCCAAGGCAAAAACCGGCGGCGTTATCGCCAATGAGATTCCCATTGCCATGGACGGCATCGCCATGATCGTGCACCCCTCCAACAAGCTCTCCGCCCTGACGCGCCGGCAGATCCAGGACATCTATACCGGTAAGGTCTCGGACTGGTCCGAGCTTGGCGTGGGCAAGGGCAAAATCGTGGTGCTTTCACGCGATACCTCCAGCGGCACCTATGAATCTTTCGAGAACTTGGCCATCAACAAGGAGAAGGTGCGTCCGGACGCGCTCATCAACGCCTCCAACCAGGCCATCGCTTCCACGGTCGCCAATACGCCGGGGGCCATCGGGTACATCGGCCACGGTTATCTGTCGAAAAAGGTCAAGGCCGTGACTGTGGATGGTATCGCGTGCACGCGTGAAAACATCCTCTCCGGCAAGTACCCGCTGTCCCGCGCGCTGTACATGTACACCAACGCTAAACCCACCGGCGACGTCAAGGCCTTCATCGACTTCGTGCTTGGGCCGCAAGGCAAGCAGCTCATCGAGGAAGAAGGGTTCGTGGGGCTGAAGTAGTAAACATGACGGGGCGAGTTTCGGAATCGCCCCTGTAAAAAACTAACCGATGGGGGGGCGGCCTTGCCGTCCCCCTATCACGGATTAAAGACGGATATGGATATACGCACCGTACGTGAAACGGTCTATCACTGGATCTTCGCGGCGCTGGCCTTTGCCGCGCTGGTGTTCCTGATCGGGATCATCCTGATCCTGTTCAAGGAGGCGTGGCCTTTTTTCGCCCAGTACAGTGTCACCAAGGCCCTGCTGGGCCAATCCTGGTACCCCACGGCCTCGCCCGCGGAGTTCGGCATGCTGCCGCTTATCGCCGCCTCGGTGGCCGTTACGGTGGGCGCCATGGCCGTATGCGTGCCCGTCGGCGTGGGCAGCGCCCTGTTCCTGCATGAGTTGGCCGGTCCCCGGCTACGCGCCGTGCTCAAACCTACCATCGAGATCCTGGCGGGTATCCCGTCCATCGTCTTCGGGTTTTTCGGCATGCTCATCGTAGCGCCTTTTCTACAGAACCTCTTAGGCATCCCCACCGGATTGAATGCCTTTACGGCCAGCCTGGTGCTGGGCATCATGGCCGTGCCGACTGTTTCGAGCATGGCCGAAGATGCCCTGTCATTCGTACCTGCCAGCTTCCGCGAGGCCTCGCTGGCCGTGGGCGCTACCCGCTGGCAGACGCTGACGCGCGTCATTGTCCCGGCGGCCGGCTCAGGCATCTCCACGGCCATCATATTAGGGATGAGCCGGGCCGTGGGCGAGACCATGACCGTGCTCATGGTGGCAGGCGGGGCGGCCGTAATCCCGCGTTCGATCTTCGACCCGGTACGGCCCATGACCTCCACCATCGCCGCCGAAATGGGCGAGGCCGTAACCGGCAGCCCTCACTATCATGCGCTCTTCGCCATCGGCCTGATCCTGTTCCTCATCACGTTATTCTTCAACATCATCGCCGAGATCGTTAGCCGGCGTTTCCGGCTTAAATTGGGGTTAGGCCGATGAACCGCACTGATTCCAATTCGCATTCAAGCGGCACCTTTGTCGGCTGCGTCGTCGGCGACTCGGAGTACGGAAAATGTACACCTCCGTCGCCTCCTCCTGGCCTTCGCGGTGTCATCTTGAATGCGAAATGGAATAAGATAACCGAAAAACTGGGCTTTGCGCTGCTATGGCTGTGCATGGCCTTTTGCCTGTTCTTTCTGGGCGCTATTCTCTACTTCATCGTGGTGCGCGGCGCGCCTGCCATCTCATGGGAGTTCCTGACTTCGGTGCCTCGGCGCGCCATGACAAGGGGCGGCGTGGCGCCGGCCATCGTGGGCACCTTTTACCTGACCTTGGGGGCCATGCTGCTGGCCTTCCCGCTGGGCCTGGCGAGCGCCATCTATCTGTGCGAATACAGCCCCAAGAACGTCTCGGTGAACATCATCCGGCTGTCCATCAACAACCTGGCCGGCGTGCCCTCGGTGGTCTTCGGGCTCTTCGGCCTAGCACTCTTTGTCAAGGCCTTCGGCTTCGGGGTCTCGATCCTCTCCGGGGCGCTGACGCTCGGCATCATGGCCCTGCCCGGCATCATCTCGGCCTCGCAGGAGGCGCTGACCGCCGTGCCGCAGTCGTACCGCGAGGCCTCGCTGGCGCTGGGGGCCTCGCACTGGCAGACCATCAAGAAGGTCGTGCTGCCGAGCGCCTTACCCGGAATCCTAACCGGCGTAATCCTGGCCGTGGGACGCGTGGCGGGCGAGACCGCGCCGATCCTCTTCACGGCCGCAACCTTCTACACCCGCGATTACCCGACTTCGCCCTTGTCCGAGGTCATGGCCCTGCCGTATCATATCTATGCCCTCATGACCGAAGGCACCCATCCCGACGAACAAACGTCCATCGCCTACGGGTGTGCACTGATCCTCCTGGCCATGGTGCTGGCCATTTCAGGCATTGCGATTATCGTGCGCGGGCGGCAGAGGAGATCATATGGAACCTGAGGTCAAGATCAAGGCCGAAAAGGTCAATTTCTTCTACGGCAAGGCGCATGCCTTGAAAGACATCAACCTCGACATCTACGCCAACCAGGTCACGGCCCTGATCGGACCCTCGGGCTGCGGCAAGTCCACGTTCATCCGCCTTTTGAACCGCATGAACGACCTCATCCCCGGGGCCCGCATGGAAGGCCGCATCACCATGGACGGCCAGGACATCTTCGCCCCGCGCACGGATGTGGTAAACTTACGGCGGCGCGTGGGCATGGTCTTTCAGAAGCCCAACCCGTTTCCGAAGAGCATCTTCGAAAACATCGCCTACGGGCTGAAACTGGGCGGCGTGCGTGACCGCGCCTTTATCGAGCAGCGCGTGATCGAATCCTTGAAAAAGGCCGCCATCTATGACGAAATCAAGGACCGCCTCCACGAGGGCGCCCTCATGCTCTCGGGCGGCCAGCAGCAGCGGCTGTGCATCGCGCGCTGCATCGCCGTGGACCCCAAGGTGATCCTCTTCGATGAACCCTGCGCCAGCCTCGACCCCATCTCGACCCGCAAGATCGAGGAGTTGATCCTGGAGCTCAAAAAGGACTACACCATTGCCATCGTGACCCACAACATGCAGCAGGCGGCGCGGGTCTCGGATTATACGGCCTTTCTCTACCTGGGAAGCCAGATCGAGTTCGGACCCACCCAGAAGCTCTTTACCGTACCCAAGGAGAAGATGACCGAGGACTATCTGTCCGGAAGGTTTGGATAAGGGAGAATAACCATGCTTGAAGAAAAACAGATGACCCAGTTGAAGCGCATTCTGATCGAAAACGCAACCCTGGTGGAAGGCATGATCGCCAAGAGTGTCAAGGGTCTGCGGGACGAGGACGCCCACATTCTTCGGACGGTCATCGAACAGGACGAGACCAAGGCCAATGACTACGAGATCACCATCGACGAGCTGTGCGTGACCACCATCGCGCGCTACCAGCCCAACACCAAGGCCCTGCGCACCATCCTCATGGCCTTGAATATCTCGTCGGGTCTGGAGCGCATGGCGGACCATGCCGTCACTATCGCCGAAAGCGGCCTCTACCTGATCGAGCATCCCATCGTCAAGCCCCTGATCGATATCCCCCGCATGGGCGAGATCACCATCAGCATGCTCAAGGATGCCATCACGGCCTTCATCGATGAGAATCCTGACCTGGCGCTCAAGGTTTGCGAACGTGACAGCAGCGTGGACGGTCTACGCAACCAGATCGCGCGCGAACTCGTTTCCTTCATGATCGAAGACCCCAAGACCATCGAGCGCGCTCTGCAGCTCTCGAAGATCGCCAGCAATCTGGAGCGCATCGCCGACCTGGCCACCAATATCGGCGAGGACGTGATCTACATGGTCAAGGGCACGGTGATCAAGCACCACAAGGACCAGGTGTAAAAACAGCTAGGGCCAAGCCCTCTGATTCTCACCGCGCAAGGACAAACCGTCTTCACGATTGCGAATTTCTCACCTCAGGTCATACCCTACCCGTGTAAGTGACAGGTTGACTTTGGCTGGAAAGGGTATATAGAATCCGTAATCTCATCGTAGAATATAAACCTTGGCGTAAAAATCTTACAAAGGGGACCGACATGTGCCCCATGTGCCATGAACGAGGCCATGCGTATATTCTTTTTGTATGGGAACCAATGAGAAAGACCATGCTCATGATAGCGAGATCCGGCGTCTCAAAACATGCCTCGCCGAGCTGGAAGCGTTGAACATCAGCTTTCAGGAGATGCAACGCCGGTATGAATGTATCTTTGACCGTTCCCTGGAATGTATCTACGTGCATGACCTGAAAGGAAATTTCCTGGACGCCAATCAGGCCGCCCTGGATCTGCTTGGGGTCTCAGAAGCTGAGATCAGATCCTTGAATATCCTGTCCCTGCTGGGCGAATATCAAATGCCGCTGGCCACCGCCATGCTGGAAGAAATCATCCGTGAAGGCTCACAGAAACATGCCGCCGAGTTCAAGCTCAGGCGCCGCCAGGGTGAATACATCTTCGTCGAGACGCTGGCCTCCCCCCTGTACAAAGACGGCCAGGCCTATGCCCTGCTGGGCGTGGCCAAGGACGTCACGGAACGCAAGGCCTTCGAAGAGGCCCTGCAGGCAAGCGAACGCAACTTTCGGGCCCTGCCCGAAAACGCCAACGCCGGCATCCTGGTCATCAGCGGCCACCAGGGTCTGTTCAGATATGCCAACCGCGCCATGGCCGAGATCCTGGGCTACAGCATCTCCGATCTCACGCATAAGACCCTGGCGGATATCGTCCCTGATGAGTTCTACCCTGCGATCTTCGAACGTTACCAGCTGATCGTGGCAGGTACAAGCGTGGCGCCGGCATATGAGGCCGAGTTCAAACACAAAGGCGGGAAAAAGGTGCCGGTTTCCATCACCAGCGCCAAGACGTATTGGCTCGATCAGCCGGCCGACATGGTCATCGTGCATGACATCTCCACCAACAAGCTCAAGGAGGTGGCGCTGAAGAAAGACCAGGAAGAGCTTGAGCGCCGCGTGGACGAGCGCACGCGCGACCTTATGGCCACCAACGCCCGTCTAGAGTTTGAGGTCGAGCATCGCCTGAAGGCCGAGGCCTGCTTGAGCGAAAGCGAAAAAAAATACCGCTCTCTGGTCGAGAATATCAACGACATGATCTTCCGCGTGGACGATCAGGGCGTCTTCACCTACGCCAGCCCGGCCTCTCAAAGGCTGTTCGGATTCACCCCCGATGAGATCATCGGCCGGTCACTGCTCGACTTTGTGCTGCCGCAGGACACACCGGCTTTGAAGGACTGTCTGGCGAGCCAAACGCATCGATCCTCCCTGATCGAAGAATTCCGTATTCTGGACAAGCACCGGGGGGTGCGCTGGGTTCAAACCTCCAGCCGGCCCATTCAATCGGGTGATCAGACATGCGGCTACCAGGGGGTGATCACCGACATCACCCAGAAGAAGCTCCTGGAGCAACGTCTTATCCCGGCCGAGCGTCTGGCCACCACCGGCCAACTGGCCGCTTCCATCGCCCACGAAATCAACTCGCCGCTGCAGGCCATTACCATAACGCTGGCCTCTTTGCGCAAGTCACTGGCGAACGACAAGGGCCTGCAGGAAAACCTTGACCTCTTGCGGGGGGCCTTCATCAGCATCCGCGAAACGGTCAAGAATCTGCTCGACCTCAACCGACCCGGGATGGAGGGCAAGAACCCCTGCTCCATCAACGCGCTCATTGAAAAGACCGTGAACCTCCTGGGTTCCCAACTCAAGCAGACGCGGGTCAAGGTGAACCTGCGACTGGCAACTGATCTGCCGCCCATCATGGCTTCGGCCCAACAGCTGGGCCAGGTCTTTCTAAATCTCATCAACAATGCCATCGATGCCATGGCCGGCGAACACTCGGCCCGCGATGAATACCTCCATCTGTCCTCGGGCGGCACCATTACCATCAGCACCGATCTGATCGGCGGAAACATCGTGGCGGCGTTCAGCGACACCGGGCCAGGAATAACGGCCGAGGCGTTCGAGCACCTCTTCGACCCGTTCTTCACGCAGGGTAAAAAGACGGGTATGGGGATCGGCCTCTACATATGCCGGAGTATCATTGAAGCTCACCAGGGCACGATAAGCGCCAAAAACGCACCGGGAAGCGGGGCCGTGTTCATGGTCAACCTTCCGGTGGAACCCTGCCCACAAGGAGATAACCATGCGCGGTTTTGAGATCCTGTTGGTTGATGATGACCCTTTTGTCTTGAAAACCATCGGCTCCACGTTGAAGAACAACAACTACCAGGTCACGACGGCCTTGAACGGCGAAGAAGCGCTTGAGCTGATCGCTCGCAAGGAATTCGACCTAGTGATCACCGACCTGGTCATGGGCACGGTGGACGGCATCACGGTCCTAAAGGCCGCCAAGCAGCGCAACAGCGAGACCGTGGTCATGATTCTTACCGGCTACGGCGACTTGGACTCGTCCATCGATGCCCTGCGCCTGAACGCCGACGACTACCTCTTAAAACCCTGCGAACCGGAGGAGATCACCCTCAAGGTCGGCAAGAATCTCGATCGTCTGGCCATGCGCCGCAAGATCAAGGTCTACGAAGACCTGCTGGCGATCTGCTGCATCTGCAAGAAGATCAGGGACGATACCGGCAAGGACAAGGGCGAGGGCGAATGGATGACCCTTGAAGAATATCTCTACCGCCGCGCCGGACTCAAACCCACCAGCACCTATTGCCCGGATTGCGCCAAAGAAGCCAAGCAGAATTTCGACCGCAGCAAGGACAAACCGGAATAGCCGGCTCTCAGGCCTGAGAGCCGCGTATTTTTAGTAGCGCTCGGCCAGACGCCTCTGCGTGAGGTGTTTGATCTTCTCGATCAGGGCGCGGCGTCCTGCCACAAGTGTATTGTTGCCCTTGAGATATTCATCCAGGAAGGTAAGCCGGGTTTCAGGCTTCAGGGTGCGCGCAAACGAGGCGTTTAAATAGCTCAAATTGCGGGCAATGCTGTTCATTCTCAAGTAACGCCGGCGCTTGACCCGGTCGAGGTCGATCAGGTACACCCGGCCGCTTGCCTCGATGAGGAGATTTTCGCCCTTGAGATCCACGGGCAAAACCCCCATCTCATGCAGGCGGCGGATGAAGCGCGCCACCGCGATCATATCCCTGGGGCCATGGGATTGCACGGCCTTGACGAGATCGACGGCCTCTAACCCCCGCGTGGCGATATAGGATTCAAGCAGGACGCCAAAGACCCTTTTCTCGCAGGCAAAGAGCACCTCCGGTGTATCTATACCCAGCGCCGCGAGCATATCCGCGGCCCGCGCGGAACGGAAGGCCCTTCCGGTGCGGAATACATTCTTGAGGGTATCCTTGAGCCCTTTAAAGTTATAGCGCTTGAGATAGATGCGCTCAGCCTGATACATGCCGGCCTTGACCGTGGTGGTCTTCGAGTCATTCAGCACCTCAGAAAAGGACTGCATGATCTGGCCCGGATCGATATCGGGCGCTTCTTGCCCGGTAGCTAGGCGCCAGCGAAAGCCTCCCCGACGTTCGTAGCGCGGCGCGGGAACCGTTCGTTCTAGCCCGAAGCCCTCCGGCATAGCCAGGACATACCAGAGCAGGACCCCTGCCGAGCGCCGCAGGCGGGGCCGGAAGGACGGCAGCAGGGCCAAGGGCAGATTGGTGATCACCTCGATGGCTGCCTTCGTGCACGACAGGAACGCGAACAGATGGGCCGCGCCCGGTCCCCGATGTTTGCGGAAGAAGCGCCACAGCGAGCGGTTGAACTCGACCTTGCGCCTGACATCGTAGCTCTTGGCCGTAGCGCCCTGGTAATGGATGAGCTTGAGCGTGGGCAGGTGCCAGACCTCGTATCCATGGAGGGTGGCCCGTTTGCACAGATCGGTCTCTTCCAGATAAAAGAAGAAGCCCTCGTCCAGAGGGCCTATGGTATCCAGCATGGCCCGGCTGAGGAGCATGCAGGCGCCGATCACCGAAGGCACCTTGACCGGCCCCTTGAAGCCGGAGCGCTTGCTCGGGTAGGACTTGGGGAAGAGGATCTTGAGCAGGGCCTTGTTGACGAACTGGTTGGCCAGGGAGGGGATGATGTCGATCGAGTTCTGGTCGCGACCGTCCGGGAAGATGAGCTGCACCCCGCAGATGCCCGCCCGGGGGTGCTCCTCCAGGAAGGCCGCCATGGGCGTGATCGTATCAGCGGTAAAAAGCGTATCCGGATTGAGCAGCAGGATCCAATCGCCCTGCGCCGCCCCAATCCCCCGGTTGACCGCGCGGGCGAAACCCAGGTTGCGCCCGTTTTCGATCACGATATCGGCTTGAATAGCAAGCTGTTCTGCGCCGTTGTTCACCAGGATGACCTCGTGCGGGGTGGCGGTATGCTCAGCCAGGGATTGAAGACAGCGCACAAGCATCTCGTCGCCGCCCATGGTGACGATGATTATGCTGACCATAGCGCCTCAAGCCTTTCCATGACATCGGCCGGCGTGATGGAGAGCATGCATACCGGATTGTCGCACGACCGGCGGTTGCAGGGTGCGCAGGCCGTTTGCTTCCGGATCACCTCGCCCCTGAAGGGTCCGGTGCGGCGCGGATCGGCCGGACCGAAAAGCGCGATTACATCACGCCCTAAGGCCACGGCCAGGTGCATGGGCCCGGTATCGCAGCTCACCACGGCCTTGGCGCGTGCCAGGACCTCCTTGAGCTCGTTCACCGTGGTCGCCCCGGCCAGGTTGATCACGCTGGAGCCTCCCAGACGTACGATCTCTTCGGCCATGGACCGGTCTTCCGGCCCGCCGGTCAGCACCGAAGGCACGCCAAATTTTTTTTCAGCCTGGCGCGACAGGTCGGCAAAGCCTTGAGCCGTCCATTTGTTGGCTTGTTTGGTGGCCCCGATATTAAGCACCAGGTACTGCTCAGGCAGAATAAACGGGTGAGAGCCGCTGACCGGGATATCCCAGCGGATCTCCGGATCGTGTATATCCAAGTGCTCGGCAAACTCCAGATACTGGCGCAGCATGTGCCTGGTAGGGTCCTGCGGGGAGATGCGCTCGAAGGGAAAAAGCCAGGTGAGCTCCTTGCACCGCGCCTTATCGAACCCGATGCGGCGCTTGCCATTAGCCGCGAACGCGAACGACCCGGACTTGATGGTGCGCTGCAGATCGAGCACGATATCGAACCGCTCGGCCCGTACGGCCTTGACCACCTCTGGCGTGGACCCGGCCCAGCGCTTGCGCTCGAACAGGATGGTTTCAGCCACAGCCGGATGCCCGGCCACCAGGGGCAGGCTCAAGGGCTCCACCAGCCAATGGATGCGCGCCCCCAGGTGCTCCTTCAAGGCAATGGCCAAAGGCAGGGTGTTGATCACATCGCCCATGGCGCCCAGCTTGACGAACAAAATCTCCATCAGCGCCTTGTTATTGCAAAATCGCTCCTGGCGCAACCCCAAGATCACCAAGGCGCAGCCGCCCTGAATATTCGAGAAGATCGTTCATTTCTGGGTAGGTGTATAGTAGTAATCAAGACGGATGGCAGGTGGCATTGGCCGTGGGTACCCGTGACGATCATCAAACCAAACCCCATCACCACACTCTACACGGCCCTCGCATGCATCAAAAAAGATCACTGGCAAGCCTCACGGCTTCACCAGTGCCACCCAGATCATTTTTTAATCAATTATTATCATGTTCACCAGTCAGTCTTATGTTTGCTTTCTTAGGATCAAATAACCACCATTGACAAGTTTCTATTTTCTCATGATCGATTCTTCTCTGCATATTGAAACTAAAGCCTTCTTCGTAATCTATTGCCCAGAGAAGTCCTTTATAATAAACAAGGGTATTAAGAGAGATATCTTTCTTTTTTTTCGAGATTTGGAACAGAGGTCCTATTGGGAAACCATATTTAATCTCGCATCTCTTTAAGTCAACCCAAGCATAGCCTGTATTGCCAGATGTATTGGGATCTGAAGGTTGTTCAAAATAGACCATATCTTCGGGTCCATTTTCATAGTCACCGTCAAGTTCAATCATGTAGAATCGATAAGGGGGGCGCCCAACTCTGGCAACCATCCAAAATATTTTTCTGCTTCCACTCTCACATCATGGTAGTCTATTTGTCGACATTGATTCCATCGAGCGATCCGGGGATCTTCTAGGGAATCAGCTCGTAAATATGGCTCAATTGCCTTAAAGTGTTCCCCTGCCAAAAGATCTTTCATCATTGGTATGCAACGAGCGTTGCTGTCTTCCGAACGCCTCAGATACGTTTCCTTTTTCAGCATATGCCGAATAAAATCCAATTTTGTGACCTCGCTCTTAAATTGCATGGTCTCTTGTGCACCTGCGGTGTTGTAATCCATTACAAATACAAAGAATATAATTCCTGCAACAATAGCCCTGAATGTCATATTCATGCATCAATCCTCGATCCAGCGCGTAGGATGGGTGAAACGAAGTGAAACCCATCTCCTCTCTTTTGCTTCATTGATGGGTTTTGCTGCGCTGCACCCATCCTTGTATTTCTCCTTGATATCTCAACGAATCTGCTAAGTTTTTACTGTGACGATATCTATCGCCCCTTTGTTTCGAGACAGAGACACCACGTAATTCCAATATCAATGCGTTCACTCAAAGCCAACATAAAATCGCGCCAGAACAAAGCAGACCGAGGAGCGACGACGTCGTAGATCGAGACATACTTTTAGCGTATGTCGCAGCTCTTACGACGACAGGAAGCGACGTGGGTATGCAAAGTTCTGGCGTGATTTTTACGAAGCGAACGCCTCCTCCGGTATCTCTAAGAGTGACATATCCTCGTTCTTGATGGCCTTTACCGCGGCGTCCACCTCGGGCAGCACGTTCTTGATGAAGTACCTGGCGCTGGCCAGTTTGCCGGTGTAGAAGGCGGCGTCCTTGTCGTTCTTGATGAATGAGGCCCAGGCAGCGGCGTCGGCCGGGTCGGCGGACTTGGCCTTGGCCAGGGCGTCCAGCTTGGTCTTGGCGATGCCTGCCTCCCAGAGCAGGAACCAGCCCATGATGACCTTGCTCATGAGCATGAGGAAGGGGTAGGCATTGTTGATGGGCACCAGGAACTTGCCGGCCTTGGCGCAGCCCGCGAAGAACATGCCCATCTCGGCTAGGGCACCCACCGCGGCCTGGACATCGGCAGAGAGGTCCGGCAGAGCTTCTTTGTACGCGGCGCAGATGGCGTTCATCTCAGATAGAAGCCCCATGAAGTAGGCGCCCTTTTTCATGCCCATCTTGCGGCCCACCAGGTCCATGGCCTGGATGCCATTGGCGCCTTCGTAGATCGAGGCAATCTTTTCGTCGCGCAGGAACTGCTCCACCGGGTATTCGGCGCAAAAGCCGTACCCTCCGTAGCACTGCATGGCGGTCTCGGTGATGCGGAAGCCCATGTCGGAGCAGTAGGCCTTGAGGATGGGGGTGAGCATTTCGGCCAGTCCCAGCCACTTGTCCTTCAGGGCCTCGTCCTGGATGACTTGGTGCTGGTCGAAGCAGTAGGCCGTGAAATAGGTCATGGCACGCATGCCGTCCACGTGCGATTTCATCCATAAGAGCATGCGCCTCACGTCCGGGTGGTTGATGATGGTCACGCGCGGGGCCTCGGGGTTCTTGAACTCCAGCAGGGACGAGCCCTGCAGGCGCTCCTTGGTGTATTTCAGGGCATGCAGATAGGCGATTGTAGCGCTGGCCAGGCCCTGCATACCTACGCTCAACCGGGCCTCGTTCATGAGCTGGAACATGACCTTCATGCCCTCGCGCTCGTTGCCTAAAAGCTCGGCATAGCAATCACCGTTGTCGCCGAAGTTGATGAGGCAGGTAGCACTGCCATGGATGCCCATCTTTTCTTCGATCTTGGCGATCTCGAAGTCATTGCGCCGGCCCAGAGTGCCGTCTGCCTGCACGAGGTATTTGGGCACCAGGAAGATGGAAATGCCCTTGGTGCCGGCCGGATCGCCTTCGATGCGGGCCAGAACCGGGTGGATGACGTTGGAGACCAGGTCGGAATCGCCCGAGGTGATGAAGATCTTGGTGCCCTGGAGCCGGAACGTGCCGTCGGGCTGGCGGATGGCCTTGGTGGCAAGGTTGCCCACGTCGGTGCCGGCGCCGGGCTCGGTCAGGCACATGGTGCCGCCCCACTCGCCGCTGATCATCTTGGGCAGATATTTTTCCTTCTGCGCCTGGGTGCCGTAGGTTATGATCAGGTGGGCGGCGCCTTCTCCCAGGCCGGGGTAGGACATGAACGAGAAGTTGTGCGCGAACCAGTCGTGGGCGGCCGTGCGTATGATGGCCGGCAGGCCCTGGCCGCCGATCTCGGGCGGAAAGGTCATGCAGTTCCAGCCCCCTTCGCAGTACACCTTGTAGGGTTTGTGGAAGCACTCGGGCACATGCACCTGTCCGTCCACCAGGCGGCAACCCTGCTTGTCACTTTCGGCCAGGGTGGGCAAGACCGCATCCGTCGCCAGCTTCTGGGCTTCGGTGAGGATCATGTCGAATGTTTCGCGCGAAAAGTCCGCATAGGTCGGGGAAGCGCAGAGCTTGTCCACCTCGAGCATCTCATGGAGCACAAAGAGTTGATCCCTTTCATCCAAAATCAGGCTTGCCATAACGATCCTCCTTTTTTAAGGTTGATATCCATCGCACCCGTGTTCCAGCTTGATAGCCTGCCGGAAAACACCCCGCCGATGTTTAAGCGGGTAGACTCACATTTTGAAGGTTTTATTCTACCTTCACGAAAGAACTTGTCAATATGCATTGTATCCTGGTTTTTATCCCATGATCGACAAAGGTTACTCGTCCCAAACAAGATGCTCATTCAGATAAGCAGACCAGCACCATATATTATTATGTAATTTATTGCATAATAATATATTGTTTTCCCTGCATTTTTTGCTTGTTTTCCTCCCCCACTTTTGGTTATGAAAGAATATTTGATTGCTAATTATTGCAATATGCAAGGAGGTCGAAAACATGGCAAGCAAGTTCAAGGCATACACTGGGAGAGTTCTCGACATCGATCTGACGCACGGAAGCATCGGCGAATATCCTCTCTCCGACCGCGACCGTGAGCTCTTCATCGGCGGACGGTATCTTTCGACCAAGATCCTCTGGGACGAACTCAAGCCCGGCATCGATCCCCTGTCGCCTGAAAATGTCCTGATCGTCATGACCGGCCCCTTGACCGGCACCGGGGCGCCGTCGTCCAGCCGCTATGATATTTCGGCCAAGAGTCCGCTCACGGGCGCCATCGGCCATTCCAACAGCGGCGGCAATTTCGGGCTGCACCTGAAGAAGGCGGGCTTCGATGCGATCGTCATCCGCGGCAAGGCGGAAAAACCCGTCTATATCGAGATCGACAACGATAGCGTAGCGATCAAAGACGCCCAGGCCCTGTGGGGCAAGAATACCCACGAGGCCCAGGTCATGCTGGGCAAGGGTGGTACGGTGGTCATCGGTCCGGCTGGCGAGCACCTGGTTAAATACGCCAGCGCGGTCTCCCAGGAACGCAGCCACGGCCGCTGCGGCATGGGCGCGGTCATGGGCTCCAAGAACCTCAAAGGCCTGGTGGCGCGCGGCACCAGAAAGCTCGAGGTCGCCGAGCCGGAAAAGCTCAAACAGCATTACAAAAAATGGGTCACCATGCTCCAGAAGCATCCGGCCACGGGCGATATGGCGCCGCGTTACGGCACGGCCGTCTTCCTTGAGGCGCTCTCCAAGGGCAACGCCCTGCCGACCAAGAACTTCCAGAAAGGCACCTATGAAGATGCCCAGAAGCTGGGCGGATATCGGCTGGCGGATGAGTTCCTGGTAAAGAACTTCGGCTGCGTGACCTGTCCCATCCGTTGCGGTCGTGTGGTCAATATAGACGGCAAAGATGTCAAGGGCCCTGAATATGAGATCCTTTGTCTCCTGGGCTCGAATATGCTCATCAATGATATGGAGGCGATTCTGCGTTGGAACTATGACCTCGACCTCCTGGGCATCGACGCCATCAGCGTGGGCACGGTTATGGGCTTTGCAGCCGAGCTCAATGAAAAAGGCTTATGGAAGAACGGCATCGAATTCGGCAAAAAGGATAACATCTCACAGGTCCTGGATGACATCGCTCATCGCCGCGGCGTGGGCGCGGATCTGGCCGACGGCGTACGCGCCATGTCGGAGAAATACGGCGGCAAGGAATTCGCTCCGCACGCCAAGGGCCTGGAGCTCGCCGCCTACGAACCGCGCGGCGCCGTGGGCCACGGCCTCGGATACGCCACGGCCAGCCGCGGCGGCTGCCACTTAGACGGAGGCTACCTGATCTACTTCGAATGCACTGGCCCGGTGCTGCTCGACCCGTACCACTGGCGCTCCAAGGCCGGCTGGGCCGTGCTCGACCAGAATATGATGGCGGCCATCAGCTCGGTGGGCCAATGCCTCTTCACCTCCTGGACCTTCGTGCCGCCCATTGCCTATAAAGTCCCGAACAGCAAGATTGCCTCCAAGATCATGACCGCGGTGCTGACCGCTGCCTGGCCGACCATCGAAGGCACCCTGATGCTGCCCTACTGGCTCCAGAAGATCCATGTGCCGCTGCTGCCGCACACCAAGGCCATCAAGCTGGCCACGGGCATGCAGTACGACTTCGGCAAGTTCATGGAGATGGGCGCGCGCGGCTATACCCTGGAGCGGATGTTCAACCTGCGTGAGGGCTTGAGCAAAAAGGATGACTGTCTCGCCAAACGCTTCACCGATGACCCGCAGATCCCGGGTCGGCCTGAAACCACCGTACCGATCGACAAGATGTTGCCCCGGTACTACCAACTCAGGGGCTGGGATGAGAACGGCGTTCCGACCAAGAAGACCCTGAAGAAGCTGGGGCTTGAATTCACGATACGCTAAGATCAGCCGGTCGATGCCTGCCAGGCCAGGTAGGCATCGATCAAGGGGTTGATGTCGCCGTCGAGCACGGCCTGGACATTGCCGAGATCGAGATCGGTGCGGTGGTCCTTGACCATCTGATAGGGCTGCAGGATGTAGGAACGAATCTGGCTGCCCCAGGCGATCTCCTTCTTGCCCTTATGGAACTCATCCATGCGCTCCTTCTGCTTGAGCTCTTCGAGCTCATAGAGCTTGGAAGCCAGGACTTTCATGGCTACGGCCTTATTCTTGTGCTGTGAGCGCTCGTTCTGGCAGGAGACCACGATACCGGTCGGCAGGTGGGTGATGCGCACGGCCGAATCGGTCTTGTTGACATGCTGGCCGCCATGGCCGGACGAACGGTAGGTGTCGATGCGCAGTTCTTTTTCATCGATCTGGACATCGATCGAGGTATCGACCTCGGGGGTAACCATGACCGAGGCGAACGAGGTATGCCGGCGGGCTTGAGCGTCGTACGGGGAGATGCGCACCAACCGATGTACGCCGGTTTCGCCCTTGAGGTACCCGAATGCCCAAGCGCCTTCGACCTCGATAGTTACGCTCTTGATCCCGGCCTCGTCATCGGACAGGATATCGATAATGCGGGCCTTTAATCCGTTGGCCTCTGCCCAGCGCAGGTACATACGCAGCAGCATCTCGGCCCAGTCCTGGGCCTCAAGACCGCCCGCGCCGGCATGGATTTCAAGGAACGCACTCTTGGCGTCGTCAGGGCCCGACAGAATATGCGCGCGTTCAATGGCATGCGCGCGTTCCTCCAACTCCCGAATGGTGGCCAGGATATCTTCGGCCAGGGCCTGGTCATCCTCCTTGGAGAGCTCCAGCATGACATGCAGGTCATCCCACAAGCGGGTGATGTCATACCAGCCTTTGAGCAGGGAGGCGATACGCGCACGCTCGGATTGCAGCTCTTTGAGCCGCGCATGGTCCTTCCAGACTTCTGGGTTGGAGAGTAGATGATCGAGTTCTTCTAGACGTTTCTGCTGGACGGGGATTTCAAAGATAACCCCGTATGGCATCGAGCTTCAGCCCAATGGCATCAATGCGCGGTTGATAATCAGTAATCATAAAGTCGCATTAACATCCACACCTTGGCCTGTCAACATGAACCCCGTATGCGAAAAGCAGTTGAATTTTTGCACCCACCAGTAGTATATACACGCGTTGCGTGTTTCTCTCCAGGCGGGAAGGAGTAGGATTATGCCGAAGGTAAAGGCGTTTCAAGGGATCCGTTACAATAAAGATGTCGTGAATATCGCCGCCGCCTTGTGCCCGCCCTATGATGTCATCGCGCCGCCACAGGTAGAGCCGTTCTATAAGAAGGCGCCCTACAACGCCATCCGCCTGGTGCTCGGCAAACAGTTTCCCAAGGACACCAAGACCGACAACCGCTATACGCGTGCCAGGGATTTCCTGAAGCAATGGCGCAAGGAGGCTATCCTGATCAAGGATGAAAAGCCCAGCCTCTACGTACATGAGCAGATCTATACCGTCGGTGATAAAACGGTGACGCGGCGTGGCATTGTCGCTTCGGTCTGTTTGGATGATGGCGATGATTCAGACATCCTGCCGCATGAATACACGCACAAGGGACCCAAGATCGACCGCCTGCGACTTTTAAACGAAGTGGCGACCAGTTTAAGCTGCATCTTCGGCATCTATTCCGACAAGGACAGGCTGGTTGAGAACCAGATCAAACCCGTGCTGGGCGAACCACTCTGGGAGATCTCCACACCTGAAGGACAACAGCGTTTCTGGAAAATCGACAGTCCCAAGCTGATCAAACAATTCACCAATCTAATGATCGACAAAACCATCCTGATCGCGGACGGACATCACCGCTATGAAACATACAAGACCTATCGTGACCGGCAACGCGCGCTGACCGGCAAAATGGACGGCAAACAACCCTTTGACTATACCATGATGTACCTGTGCAATATGGAGGAAGGCCTCACGATCTGCCCTACCCATCGGGTGGTCCTGGACGGCATGGGCGTGGGCCTGGTGGATATCGAGTACCGCATCAAAGACCTGTTCAACATGCACCCCTACGATAATCGCAAGGCCTTCCTCGAGGCCATGCGGAAAGGCGGGAAAGGTCGTATCGGCCTGCGGGTGGGCGGCATCCCGCGTTACTATCTGCTTGAACTGATCGAACCCGACGCACTCGATAAATTCCTGCCCGGCGACATGCCAACGCCACTCAAGCGGCTGGATGTGGTCATCCTGCATGCCTGCATCCTTGAACCGATTTTCGGAATCGATGCCGGTTTGAGCGCCAAACGCATCACCTTCACCAGTAATGCCGGCGAGGCCCTTGAAATGGTGGAGAAGGACAAGGCCGACATCGCCTTTCTGCTCAACCCCAGCAGCGTGCAGGAAATCATGGAGATCGCCCAGGCCGGGGTGCGCATGCCCCAGAAATCCACCTACTTCTACCCTAAGATACCGACAGGACTGGTTTTCATGGCCCTGGAGCAGGGAGGATAAATCTTTTCCACCGGCAAGGAAAATCTTTTGCTTATCTCCGCCCACGGCTGGGCGCTTTTCGATATATATTGTTAATATTCATAGTGTTATGATTTTATATCCTTTGGCATCCATGTTGCGTATAAAATAAGCACGGGAGATGGGAATGGAGCGAGCTAGGGACTTGACGGCAAACAGCCTTTATTCTAAATCCGAATGATGATTCTATATTCGAACGGACATTCTCAAGTCTCGCGCAGAAAGGCCCGGGAACGGGAATTGCGGCGCGAGGCCATTATAGAAGCCGCCGAACGCGTCTTTGCCCGTGTCGGCTTCTATAGCGCCACCATGGCACAAATCGCGGCCGAGGCCGAATTCGGCATGGGAACCATCTACCAGCATTTCCCCAACAAGCAGGGCCTTTTCTCCGAGGTCATTCTCTCCAGTATCGAAGTGTTCATGAAAGAGCTTCGGGAAATCCTGCACGCACAACCCACCTGGCAGGCCAAGCTCAAATCTTTCGTGGAATACAAGCTCGCCTGGCTGGAAAAGAGCCCCGGTTACCAGCGCTTGATCATGGAGCAATTGCTCGCGCCTATCCCGGATATCACGCCGCCCCTCATCGAACGCTTCCGCCAGGCCCAGGTGGAAAGCATCGAGATCCTGAAAGAGATATTCTCCCTGGCTAACAGCCAGAGGCAAACATTCGATACCGAACTCTATCCCATCGTGATCAACGGCACCTTGAATGAAATAGGCAATGACTGGCTAATGGGGATTCTTCCCAAGACGCCCATGGATTATATTCCCGGAATTCTTGATACCATCGCTGGAGGTCGGCATGTTTAGGGTTTTGACCGGTTTAATTTGTATCCTGTTGACATGGGCGGGGAGTGTTTGCGCTCAAGAAACCATGAATCTCGATCAAGCGCTGGAAGTGGCCCTCAAACAGAATCCGCTCATCAAGGCCGACCGGGAAACAGTAACCCTCAAAAAGATGGAAAAGTTCGAAGCCTTTTCCGATCTCATCCTGCCGACCGTCAGTGTGTCGTATAATTATCTGCGCTATAACGAGCAGCCCTATATTGAGTTGAACCAAGATTATTATAAGGACATTACGTACCAAGGACTTCCGCTGTCGAATACCATCACCACGCTATTCCCGGATTTTACCATCCCCATCGGCTACCAGGACAACTATCAGTTCACCACCAGCGTGACCAAAGTCCTGTTTGCCGGAGGCGCGCTCTTCAATTCATACCGTAGCGCCTCACAATCCGTGCGGAGCTCCGAGATCGATACGCAGAAGAATATCCGGGAACTCAAGATCAAGGTGATCGAGGCCTACTACGGCGTCATCGCAGCCAGACAGGCGGTCGCCGTGGCCAAGAGCGGCGTCGCTTCGGTGAAATCCCATGTCGATCAGGCCCAGGCGTTTTATAAGTCCGGTGTCATTCCCAAAAACGATCTGCTCACGGCGCAGGTGAAATATGCCGAGAGCCAGCAGGCCCTCATCACCTTTGAGAATGTGTCCCAGACCGCCGAAGCCGCATTTAATCTCGTCCTGGCTCGCTCCATGTCGACCCCGGTGGAGATCGAAAATGATATTCCGCAGCCCCCGCTCGACGGGCCGTTCGATTCCCTGATCGAATCCGCCTTGCAGAACCGCCAGGAACTGAAGTCCATGGAGCTGCAGGCCGGTTCACTCAAGAAGAAAGTCTATGCGGCCCGGGGGGCGTTGATCCCGACCGTGGCGGCCAATTATACCTATACGCGCTGGGGAGAAGATCCTGACGTCCCCGATGCCAACTGGACGGTGGGCGTCGGTCTGCAATGGACGCTGCTGGGACGGCAGCCGGTGGTGGGCGGCACCAATTACTCCAACCTCGTCAAATCGAACGCCGCGCATGCCGCCGTCCAATATGCCCTGCAGAGCCAGCGCGAGCAGGTGACGTTCGAGGTCAAGCGCGCGTATCTCTCGGCCCTGGAGGCCAGGGCCAAGATCGATGTCGGTATCAAGGCGGTCGAGCAGGCCGAGGAAAACCTGCGCATCCTGAAGCAGAAGTACAATCTCCAGTCCGCGACATCCACGGATGTGCTTGATGCGCAGGCCATGCTCGACAAGGCACGCACCACTTATATCACCGCCCGTACGGATTATGCCACAGCCATTGCGAAACTGCATGCATCCATGGGTACCCTATAGGAGGATGGCATGAAGAGGAAGTATTCTATCGGATTGGCCATATTCATCGCGATCCTGCTCGTTTTTTCCTTCCAGGGTAAAAAAGAGCACAGGGTCAGGGAACCGGAAGCCAACGCGGCCATCAAGAAGGAAACCTCTCAGACGGAGGTCACCGTCGCGACGGTGCAGCAAGGCCCTATCTTCAAGGCCTACAGCGCCATGGGAACCATCGTGTCCCGCGATATGGCCAGAATACTGCCCAAGATCGTGGGCCGCATATCCAAGATCTACGTCTCGGAAGGCGATTGGGTGAAGGCCGGTCAAACCCTCATGCAAGTCAGCCCGGGCGAATATCAGTGGGCCCATCAGAATGCCGCTGCCCTGGCGCGCGCCGCCCAGGTCGGCGTTGAAAAAGGACACCGCGACTTCATGCGAGCTCGGGATCTGCATGACGAAGGCGCCATCTCGGATCAGACCTACCAGGATGCCCGTAGCGCCTATGAGGCGGCCAAATACCAATACGATCAGGCTATGGCCGGTGTATCCATGACCCGCAAATCGCTCGATGAATGCCGCATCGTGGCCCCCATCTCAGGCCTGGTGACCTACACGTTCGGCAATGAAGGCGAGCTTACCGGGCCCCAGTCGCCCTATCCAGTCTTCATCATCGAACAGATGGGCGCGGTCAAACTCGAGGTCGATCTGCCCGAGGAGGCCTTCGGCAATTTGAGCGTGGGCAACCAGAGTGTGGTCACCGTCGATGCCATCCCCGGCCAATCCTTTGGCGGCACGATCTCCAAGATCTTTCCGTCCGTGAACCCGATCAGTAAGACCTTCAAGGTCACCATCGACCTGGCCAACCCGGAGATGAAATTGCGCAGCGGCATGACGGCCCGGTCCAAGGTTATCCAAAAGGCGCGCTCGAACGCCATATACGCACCCAAGGCGGCTTTTCTGCCCGGCGAGGACGGGTACTTCGTTTATAAAGTGGTGGAAGGTACCGTACGCAAGATCAAGGTGAACGTTGGAATTGAGGGTGACGATAAGATAGAGGTCACCAGCGGTCTCGCCCTAGGCGATCAAGTCGTAACCGTAGGACAGACCGGCCTTAAGGACGGCATGGCCGTCAAGACCTCCGTTATCCCGACTAACCCCGCCTCGCCGACGCGGATGCCGCTGGCCAATCCGCCTCAGAATCAGGAGGCCGTACAGGCCGGCACCCTTCCGGCACAATCGACGGCGCCGTCACAAGGTTGATACATACCCGCATCATCGCTACGAGGAGCATAGGATGACCCTGGCTGAATTTTCCGTTAAGCGCCGTATTGCCATCACCATGCTCACCCTGATCGTGGCCCTCTTCGGTATGCTGGCCTTCAGGGATCTCGGTATCGACCTGTTCCCGGAAATCGAATACCCTTCCATCTCCGTGGTGACGGCCTATTCCGGTGTGGGATCGGAAGAAATGGAAACCCTGGTCACCCGCCCGATCGAAGAGTTCGTCAGCAGCGTCAGCGGCGTCAAGGAGGTCTATTCCATCTCCTCCGAGGGTCTCTCCACCATCTTCCTCAAGTTCGAATGGGGCGTCGATCTGAATGCGGCCGCCAACGACGTGCGCGAAAAGGTCAGCTGGGTGTCGGATTATCTGCCCCGCGATGCCGACAAACCCATGGTCTTGAAGTTCAACATCGCCCAGATGCCCATCCTGCAGTACGGCGTGGTGGGTTTCAGCAATACCATGGAGCTGCGCGAATACCTGGAAAGTTCGGTCAAGCCCACCCTGGAACGCGTGGAGGGCATTGCGTCCGTGCAGCTCTACGGCGGCCGGGAACGGGAAATCCAGGTGTTGATCGACCCCACCAAGCTTAAGGCGCTGGGCGTGCCCCTGAACCAAATCAAGCAGGCCATCATGGCCTCGAACCTCTCCATCCCCGGCGGACATATCGAGGTCCAGCAGAAAGAATACCTGATCCGCACCAGCGGCTACCTGGAAGACCTGGAACAGCTGCGCGGCACGGTCATCAATATCACCAGGGAAGGCCAGACCATCCATTTGCGCGATGTCGCCGAGGTGCGTGATTCCTTCAAGGAAATCCGGGGCTACGAACGCACCAACCTCGATCCGTGCGTCATCATCGGGATCATGAAACAGAGTGGCCAGAACACGGTCAAGGCCTGCGACCGGGTCAAGGATGAGATCGCTAAGATTGAAAAGAAGGCCCCGGCCGGGGTCAAGTTCCACATGATCTTCGATCAGGGCACCATGATCAGCAACTCCATTTCCAATACCGGCGAAGACGGCGTCCTGGGCGGCCTGATCGCCATCATCATCGTTTGGTTCTTCCTAAGGGCCATACGTCCGACCCTGGCCATTGCCCTGGCCATCCCGCTGTCCATCATCACCACCTTCATCGGCATGGCCCTCTTAGGCTATACCTTCAATATCATGACCCTGGGCGGTCTTACCCTGGCGGTCGGATTGCTGGTGGATGACGCCATCGTCGTGATCGAAAACACCTTCCGCCACCTGGAGCAGGGCAAATCTCGCGCCCAGGCCGCTATCGACGGGGCCAACGAGGTGGTCCTGGCCGTAAGTGCCAGCACCTTTACCACCATGGCCGTGTTCATCCCCTTGAGCCTGGCCAAGAGCATGGCCGGCAAACTGGCCCGCCCCATGGCACTGGTGGTCTGCATCGCGCTGGCCGCGTCCCTGTTCGTGGCCTTCACCATCGTCCCGGCTTTCGCCGCCACCCTCTTCAAAAGAGAACAGGCCGCCTATGCCACGGGCGAGCGGGGGGGGTGGGTCAGGCGCCTCAACGACCGTTATGCCGCCATGCTGGCCAAGGCGCTCAAATCCAAAAAAAAGATCCTGGGCACGGCCTTCGGACTCCTGCTGGTCAGCATCCTCCTGACCCCCATCCTGGGCACCGAATTCATGCCCAAGCAGGACGTCTCCATGTCCATCCTCTACATCACCATGCCGGAAGGCACCATTCTCTCCGAAACCAACCACCTGGTCGAGCAGGTCGAAAAAATCTTTTTGGCGCGCGAAGAGGTCATGTCCTGCGTAGCGCAGGTCGGTACGACCTCGAACTCCAAATACACCGCAGCTCAGGGCGGCGAGGCTGGCGGCGTCAACAAGGCCATGGTCTTCGTGCGCTACAAGGACAAGAAAGATCGGGAGAAAACCGCCGACGAGGTGATCAATGAGGTCCGTACGATCTTCCCACCACTGGAAGGCGTCGATTACCGCTATGAGGACGTGGCCGGCTCGCTGCTTGGCAGCGGCAGCTCGCCGGTGGTGGTCGAGCTCTATGGCCCGGAGATCGAAACCCTGGACAAGATCAGCAATGAAGTAATGAACCGTTTTGCCAAGATCGACGGACTCAAAGATTTAACTAAGTCGCTGAAAAAAAGCAAACCTGAACTGCACATCGCGGTCGACCGCGACAAGGCCTCACAGATGGGCTTGACCGTGTACCAGATCGGTGATGGTGTACAGACCGCCATGCTGGGAAGCACCGTCAGCTTCTTCCACCAGCGGGGCAAGGAATACGACATCACGGTACGCTTCCAGGATGCCTATCGGAACAGCATCGATGCCCTCTCCAACGTCACCATTCAGTCGCCCATCGGCTTTTCTCTGCCGCTGTCCCAGGTGACTAAATTGGAGAAACGCTACGGGCCGATCGCCATCAACCGCAAGAACCAGTCGCGGGTGGTCATGGTCGGCGGCACGAACTTCGGCCGTGACCTGGGCAGCGTGGTCAAAGACGTCCAGAAAACCATGGACTCCATCAACATGCCGCAGGGATATTTTTACGTCGTCAGCGGCAGCTATGAAAAGATGCAGGATGCGATCAAGGAATTGACATTGGCCTTTTTGGTGGCCATCGCCCTGATTTATATGATCATGGCGGCGCAGTTCGAATCCCTCTCACAGCCCTTCGTAGTCATGTTCACCATGCCGCTGGCCTATATCGGCGTCATCCTGGGCCTGATCCTGACCGGCAAAACCATCTCGGTGCCATCCTTGATGGGCTTGATCATCCTCATGGGCATCGTGGTCAAGAACGGTATCGTCATGATTGACTATATCAACCAGCTGCGCTTGAAGGGCGTGGAGAAGACCCAGGCCATCATCGAAGGTGCCACCATACGTCTGCGACCGATCTTGATGACCTCGCTGACCGCCATCGTGGCCATGCTGCCCATGGCGTTCTCGACCCGCGAAGGCGCCGAGATGAGCTCTCCCATGGCCACGGCCGTGGCCTTCGGCCTCCTCGTGAGCACCATGTTGACCCTCTTTGTGCTGCCTTCGATCTACTCCATGGTGGAAGACGTTATCCCGCGCATCGAAAAATGGATCAACACCCTGCTCTTCGGCCATGAGCAATCCGACGCCGACGAGGAGACACAACCCGCACGGGATGCCGGCCGGGTGGATACCTGAGGATCATCTGAGTTGAGGACTGACTCGTCTTTGACGTAAACAATCGGGCTGTACTCACAAAAGCAAGATATGCTAATTAGGCGGGCATGAAACAGGAAAACCCCCTTGTCGCGGAAACATTGAAGGTCCTGAATGCAACGCCAGACCAACGTCTGCATGCGCTGATCGACTCGCCGTTCACGGCCGAAATACTTGAACGCATGCCCACCCACGACGCCTATCTGATGGTCAAGGAGGCCTTCGGTTCGGACAGCTCCATCCTGCTGCCCTATACGCCCACGGAAAAGATCGTCAGCTTCATCGACCTGGACTGCTGGGACCGCGACACCCTTTCAGCCGAGAGTTTTCTGGCCTGGATAACCGAGCTGGTCGAGGCCTCGGACGAAACCCTGCTCAAGACCCTGGAGTCCCTGGACATCGAGGTTATCATCCTGCTCTTTCAACCCTTCCTCCAGGTCATCATCACCCGGCCGACGGACGACAACATTCCCGAGCTCGTCGAGAACGGGTACGAAACCTTTGACAACAACTACTTTTTCGCCTTCTCGGACAGCACGGAAGAGACCGCCATGCTCAAGCACATCCTCGACCTGCTGTACCTGAACCATCAGGACATCTACTACCGTATCCTGGAAGGCGTGAGCTGGGAGCTTCCCTCCGATATGGAGGAAACCGCCTACCAGCATCGCATGCTGCGGCTCATGGAACTGGGCTTTCCCGCCCCGGATGAAGCCCGCGCTGTGTATCGTCGCGTGCCGACCGAGCGCCTTTTGGCGCGGGGCTTAAGGCCCGACCACATGCCGCGCTTCGGCCAGGAGGAATATTATATCCCCTCGCTCTATCAGGACGAACTCAGGAAGGGCGCTCTGGTCGAGACCTTACGCTGTGAGGTCGACGGTGAAACCCAGCGGCGTTTGAGTTTCGAGCTGGTCTACCTTGCCAACAAGGTCATCATGGCCGATTACCTGCCTTTGAATGATGCGCAGGCCATCCGCGCCTCTCTCGGTAAGGTCATGTCATTCACGGCCTTAGGGCTCGCGCTCGCCAAGCGCGCCAAGGCGCAGACAACCCAGGCCCTCTTGGACGGCATTGATGCCGAATCCCTGTTCTCGCTCGGATACAACGCCGTGCGCGAACAACAGATCCGGCTCAAGGAATGCCTGGCCGGTGTCCCGGAGCATATGATCCCGCCGTTGAGCCGTGAAATCATGGAGGCGCTGCTATCGCAAACCGCACCCCAGACCGCTCTGCCCTGGTCCTCACTAGAGCAGTTCGATACAGCCGCGGCCATGATCGATCATCTGGATACTCTGCGCCGCATCATCCGGCATATCCCCTGGAAGGGACATGCCCTGACCGACACCAATATCGACACACAAGGGCTTGACATGCAGAATATCCTGCTCACGGCCCTGGCAGTGAACATCTCGACCGGCGATCTTACCTTCCGCCCCTTGAATTTAACCGAACTCAGCGCTTTCATCGACCGCACTACGATGCTGAAAGGTGCGGTGCGGCACTTGAGACCGGGTTTGCTGAACGACCTCGCAACGCTTCTGGCCGCCCTGGACCCCGACATCCCGTCCGAGCCGATCCAGTTTGCGGCGGCCGGCCTGATGACACGCTGGGAAGAAGAGGTCGCGGGCGTGAGCGACCCCGGCCGTTTCGATCCACGCTACTTGACCTGCCTGGTGGTCAAGCTCACGGACTAGGGCCGGCAAAACCTGCGCGTTCAGCCGTTTCCTCGCGGACATAGGAATTCGTTTCATTATCGTATTGACAGAAGCGCGCCGATCATTTAAATCGAATATATGATCATATTGTTCAATTATTCGAGTTTGCCATGAAGCGCACGGCCAAACGCGAGTTCAAGTACGAGGCCATCTACAAGGCCGCTCTCAAGGTCTTCGCCGAGTACGGCTTCAAGAAGGCCACGATCGAGGACATCGCGGCCGAGCTCGACACGGCCAAGAGCTCGCTCTATTTCTACGTCAAGGACAAACGCGAGCTCTACGACAAGGCCGTGGCCTATGGACTGCGCCTGTGGCAGAACAAGGTCCGCGACGCCGTCGCGGCCGAGACCGATGTCGTCGAACAGTTCATCATCATGGCCCACAAGGCCTATGAATACCTGGCCGAAGACCGTCACCTGCAGCGCATCCTCATGCGTGATCCCGCCCTGTTCCCGCTCTTCTCCTCCCAGGACCCCTATTCCGACATCAACCGCGATTCGATCGCCATGCTCAAGTCCATCCTCCAGCGCGGTATCGACGCCGGACGCTTCCGCCCCATCGATATCGACGGCGTGGCCCAGCTCCTGTTCGCCTTCTACGTCATGCTGATCCAGAAGACCTATATGTTTCCGGAAGGCGCGCTCTCCCGGATCATGTTCAAGGACGGCGTCGACCTGATCCTGGGCGGTCTGATCGCCGAAACCGCACGCAAAAAAGGCCGGCTACCAACCAAGCCGAAACCGGCCACAGACTAAAAGGAGGAAAGCATGTCGGAAAAATTTACGTACCTCAGCCCGGAATGGGCCGCCGAGGCCTTGAAGCGCCTCAAGTCCGAGATCCCGCCCGAGAAGATGAACAACGTCTCCACCTCCATGTCCAACATCTACAAGAACTGCCCGGACAGCAAGGAACACTTCCTCTTCATCGAGGCCGTGAACGGCGCGGTGTCGCGCGTGGAGGTCGGCGAGGGCGAAGCGCCCAAGGCCGAGTTCACCATCAGCGGCGATTATGACGTCTTTGCCCGCATCTCGCGCGCCGAAATCAGCTCGCAACGGGCACTCATGACCGGCAAGCTCAAGGTGCGCGGCAACATGGCCAAGGCCCTCAAACTCGCGGCGGTGGCGGACCGGCTCAACAAGGTCCTGTCCCAGATCCCGGCCGTATACTAAGGAGGCCCACCATGGCACGCATCCTCGACCCCAAGGACCCGTACTACATCGACAATCCGGCCCGCGTCAAAGCCATCCAGAAGGCCATGCACGCCGCCAACATCGACGTCTACCTGGGCTCGCGCATCCGGACCTTGAGCTGGGTGATCGACGCCTTCTGCCCCTGGCGCAGCTACATCGTCATCCCCCCCGAAGGAGACCCCACGGTCTTCACCTTCATCATCGACGCCATCCGCTTAGGCGACGAGACCTGGCTGGACGAAGACCACGTCCGGGCCTATGCCCCCATGGGCGGCATGGACCAGATCTCGGCCGTCTCCGACTTCATCAAGGACGACCTGGGCCTGACCAAGGGCCGCCTGGGCTATGAAGACGGCATGGCTACCTACACCGCCGAGGGCAACCTGAGCCACTACGAGTACTCGCGCTTTAGTGAGGCCCTGCCCGGCTTCACCTTCATAAACTCCCACGAACTCATCGACGAGCTCTCGATCATCAAGGACCAGGGCACCATCAACCGCTTCCGTAAGGCCTCCCTGATCGTGGATGAAGGCCACAAAGCCTGCAGGGAGGCACTGGAAAACGGCGGCTACAAGGGCATAACCGAGGCGGTCATCGGCGGCATCGCGGCCCTGGCCATGCGCAAGGCCGGCAGTGTGTCGGAATGGAACTTCGCGGGCCTGAACGAGATCTCCACCGGCTACCGCACCGGCCTGGGCGCCTGCACCCCGCCCACCAACAAGGTCATCCAGGCCGGCGACCCCCTCATGCTCGACCTCCACGCCATGTTCCAACTCGCCCTGGGCGACCATTCGCACAACTACCTCATCAACCCGGCCACCAAGCGCCAGCGCTGGCACGCCGACAACTTCGTGGCCCTGGTCCAGCTCGTGCTCGACAGCTACCGCGCCGGCACCACCCCGGCCGAGCTGGCCCAGGTCATGATGGACTGCGCCGAATCGCGCGGCTGCGCCGACTTCACCGTGCCGGGCTGCGAACACGGCATCGGCCTCTTCGGCGACGAATGGCGCATCGGCGGTCGTAACGACGGCCCCATGCCCTACTGGACCGACCCCGACCATGTCTACCGCGAAAACGAAATGGTTGTCTGCGCCATGCAGTACGCCTGCCCGGCCGAAGGCATCGGCTTCCGCTACGAAAACGACATCCTGATCCTCAAAAACGGCTGCGAATTCATGTCCAAATACCCGCTCGCCATCGAAGAGATCGGGTAAGGCTACAGCAAAGCTAAGAGAAGAAAGACAAAAGACAAGAGATCAGACCCCCCGACCCCCCTGGATCACCAGGGGGGTTTATTTTTCCCTAGATTTGCGTTCGGACAAAGGTCGTATCAGCATAGATGTCATGCTTCTGGAAATAATGTCCGCAGGATTAGCCGCGAATGATGCGGCCCAATCCTGCGGACCTTCATCGCCGCCATTTTCACCGCGGTTTAGAAACCTCATACCAGGAGTGGCGGGTTCCTGACCGCTACCGAAAAATATTTTCGATGCTTAATATGACAATGATAAGAACATAATGGTGGGTTGCGCTTCGCTGCACCAACCCTCCACGCTACGCGCTGAAAGCCATACGTTGTATCCTTTATTTATGCCCTATTTCTTTTTCGGAGGATTAGGAGTCGGGTTCGGCCGCCGAGCTGGTTGCTCGGGACGTTCAGGTTTGACGTCACCCCTTTTTTCTGTTTCCTTTGTACTATTCCCTCTCTCTAACTTTGGTTCTTTCATTTAGCCCTCCTATGATTTTGTGATCAGCGTTTCCCCTGGCTCCAAGGTAAACTCAATTAAGTCAATGTTATCTCTGTTCAATAAAAAACCATGGCAGTTAGATTCGTAATAATTTGGATCATCATCAGTATCCTTGTTGTCATTCACCCAAGCTGGGTTAAATAAATAAACGAACCCTTCCTGAGGATCTGTGGAAAACATTGTTGGATATCCTCTTATTCTTCGCCCATCTTTGAGAGTAACGATGACATACCTATTCTGAGTCGAGAAAGCGTCATTCCAAGTGTTCCCGCGAGATGTTTTTGTTGTGATTTTAAGTTTTCTTAAAAGAGTATGAATGTGATCATTAAAGTATAAAAAACCTACAATTGTTGGAATAAATGCCGACAATAAAAGAGAGAGCCCTATCAAAGTGATGTTAGGTGAAAAGGAAAAAGATAACGCTCCTCCTGTTGATTTAACTTGAGCAAGAGGCTCCCATGGCAAGAATAAAGAAACTAATGAGTAAATCATAAATGAGAAAAGCAGCGCATCAAGAACACGCCGGGGAACGGGTACTTCCCCTGATCTAAAAAGCGAATAGAAAATTTGACCTGATAGAAATCCAGGTATCAATAGCAGCAGAATATTAAGTGCTTCAACTGTTAGTGACATGGTTTATCCTTCCTTAGCAAATACAGGCATAATAAGAAAGCTCCGGTGTCTCAACAATCATCAAAATTGTCATATGTTGAGACCTGGCCTTATCGTTATCGATACTTACACATACTCGTTGATTCTATGGAACAAGGAATAATATCTGTCAAGATGGTTGTCATCTTACTCCCCATTTGTCTACCACTTTAGCAATTCTTCTCGATCAGTCACCCGACCCTTTTAAGGAATGGAGCGGCTCATGGTGATGGGGCGGTCGGCGGCACGGGTCAGCGAGACCGGGCTTTTGCCCGGTCTCGCTAACAAATCATGCAACCGTATCGCCACGAAGCCTAAAACAGGTCTATCGCGCATGCGCTTATCCCGGACACGTTCGGCCCCCTTGAGATCAAGGGGGGTGGGAGATTGAAGGGTTCTGGCCTTGAACTCAGTGAATCGTGGAAATCAGTGGATCTCTCGTTTTCGCTGGTTGCTTAAGGGTCGGATCTATGCTACAGGGTAGCTCATGATAGGTGGCATAGGAATGACAGAGCTCATTGTGGTGCTGGTGATCGTTCTGATCATCTTTGGCGCGGGCAAGCTGCCGGATGTCGGCGCGGCGCTGGGCAAAGGGATCAAGAACTTCAAGTCCGCGGTGAGCGAAGAAGACAAGAAGGCCAACCTCCAGGACAAGTCCAAGGACGATCAGGCCAAGTCCTGAAGTCCTCCTACGCTTGAAAGCCCCGCGCGTTTAAGAGACAGGGCCTGGAGTGTATCCTAGAGTTCGCGCTTGTCGATAACGCGTACGGCCTTGCCCTCGGCGACCGGGATGCTGCCCGGCTTGCATAGCTCTACTTCGGGCGTGATCAATATCTCGTCGCGCAGTTCGTGCGTGATGCGCTTGCGCAAACCTTCCAGGGCCTTGAGCTCGTCGGTGAACAGGTTCGGATCGATCTCCACGCGCACGATCATGTGGTCGTTGTTGCCGCGTGTCTCCAGGAGGATCTGGTAATTGCGGCGCACGCCCTGGATGCCTATGAGCACCTCTTCGATCTGGACGGGGAAGATGTTCACGCCTTTCAAAATCAGCATGTCGTCCGAGCGGCCGGTGATGCGCTTGAGCCGGGTGTGGGTCCGTCCGCAGGCGCAGGGCTCGAGGATGGCGGCCGTGAGGTCCTTGGTGCGGTAGCGGATGATGGGCATGGCCTCGCGCGTCAGCGTGGTCATGACCAGCTCGCCCTGCTCGCCCGGGGCCACGGGCTTTAAGGTAACGGGGTCCACGATCTCGATCAGGAAGGCATCTTCCCAGATATGCATGCCGGCCCTTTGCGGGCATTCGAAGGCCACGCCGGGGCCGTTCATCTCGGAGAGGCCGTAAGAGTTGAAGGCGGCCGCGCCGAAGAAGTCCTCGATCTTTTTGCGGGTCTCCTCTGAATGCGGTTCCGCGCCCAGGAAGATGATTCTTAAGTCAGGAAACTCCTGTTTGGGGTCGATGCCCATGGTCTCCAGGGTATCGGCCAGGTGCAGGGCGTAGCTGGGAATGACATGGATGACCGAGGTCTTGAAGTCCTTCATGAACTTGAGCTGGCGCTTGGTGTTGCCGGGGCCGGTGGGAATGTTCAGGCAGCCCAGGCGTTCCGCGCCGTAGAGGAAACCGAAACCGCCCGTAAACAGACCGTAGCCGGTCATGTTCTGGAAGATATCGGTGTTGCGCACGCCCGCCATGTACATGCAGCGCGCCATGAGTTCGGTCCAGACATCGATGTCGTGATTGCTATGATAGACCACGGTGGGCGTGCCGGTGGTGCCGGAGGACGAGTGCAGCCGCACGACCTTTTCTAAAGGGGTGCTGACCATGCCGTAGGGGTATGAGTCGCGCAGGTCCTGCTTGGTGGTCAGCGGCAGCTTGGCCAGGTCGTCCAGGCTGGCCACGCCATAGTCCGCGATGCCCCGCTCGCGATAGAAAGGCGCTTGGGCGGCCCGCGCCAGGGTTTCCTTGAGTCGTGTAAGCTGAAGCGCCGCGAGTTTTTCGCGCGGCATGGTCTCGGTCGATTGGTCCCAGTACACGCAATACCCCCTTGATTCATGCTGCCAGTCGTGTAATGGGATAGCAGATGCACAGCACCAAGTCAAATGCGGGAAGGGGTGGATAATGAAGATATGCATGATCGGGAGCGGCTATGTGGGTTTGGTCACCGGCGCCTGTCTGGCGGAAATGGGCAATGACATTATCTGCGTGGACGAAGACGCCGCCAAGATCGCCTTGCTCGAACAGGGCGAGGTCCCGATCTACGAACCGGGGCTCAGGGAGCTCATCGTACGCAACCGCGACGAAGGACGCCTGCGTTTCACGCGCGAGCTTGCCGACGGCGTGAAGAACAGCCTGATCTGTTTCATCTGCGTGGGTACGCCGCAGGACAAGGACGGCTCGGCCGACCTTTCCTATGTGCTGCGGGTGGCGGGCCAGATCGGCGCGTGCATGGATGATTACAAGATTATCGTGGACAAGTCCACGGTCCCGGTGGGCACGGCCGAGAAGGTGCGCGATACCATCCGCGCCGGGCTGGATTCCCGCGGGCTTTCCGGCCTGGAATTCGACGTGGTCTCCAACCCGGAATTCTTAAAGGAGGGCAACGCCATCCAGGACTTCATGCGGCCCGAGCGCGTCATCGTGGGCACGGACAACGTGCGTACCGCCACGCTCTTGAAGGAGCTCTACAACCCCTTTGTGCGCACCAGCAACAATCCCATTTTGATCATGGATGTCCGCAGCGCCGAACTTTCGAAGTATGCCTCGAACGCCTTCCTGGCCACCAAGGTCTCGTTCATCAACGAGCTGGCCATCCTATGCGACAAGCTGGGCGCGGACATCAGCCACGTGCGCGAGGGCATGGGCACGGATGAACGTATCGGCCCGCGCTTTCTGCTGGCCGGTCCGGGCTTCGGCGGCTCGTGCTTTCCCAAGGACGTGCAGGCCCTGATCGCCACCTCCAAGAGCTACGACCACACGCTGGAGATCTGCGAAGCGGCCTGGAAGGCCAACCAGCGTCAGATGCGCTATTTCGCCCAGAAGATCATCGATTTCTACAAAAATCCCCAAAAGACCACGATCGCGGTGTGGGGACTCACCTTCAAGCCCAAGACCGATGACGTGCGCGAATCCCCGGCCCTGTACGTGATCGAGAACCTGTTGAACAAAGGCATGCGGGTGCGCGCCTTCGACCCTAAGGGCATGGAGAATGCCCAGAAGCTGCTGGGGGATCGCATCACCTACACCCAGGACGCCTACGAAGCCGTTGCGGGCGCGGACGGCCTGGCCATCATCACGGAGTGGAATATGTTCAAGAGCCCGGACATGGCCCGCATCAAGGACCTGCTCAAGACCCCGGTCATCTTCGACGGCCGCAATCTCTTCAACCCGGAAGAGGTCCGCGGCCACGGATTCACCTACTTCGGCATCGGCCGCGGGTAGAAAAAGCGGTGTCTTGAGCGGACGCCGCCCCGGCATGGGGTCAGCGGTTCAGGTTGGCGTGCAGGAAGTTGCCTTCCAGTTCCACCGCTTTTTCGAACAACTCGCCCACATAGACCTCGAAGTGGCCCACCGGCAGGCTGATGAAGGTGGCGCCCACGATGCGGCCGGCGGTCTTTTTGACCGCCGCGTACGCGATGAGCGCATCCTTCTCGGCCGCCACGATCATGGTCGGAGCGGTGATGCGGCGCGCACAGGCTAGGGGCCGGTAAAATGGTATGCTCAATGTTATCAAGGCCGGGGCTTCGTTTTGCCAGGCGCTGTCAGAGGGTATGAGGGCCCGCATGCCTCCTTCCGCGTCCGGCGTGTTCATCAGGGCGAAGGCCTCCGGTTTCCCGATGATGGGCACGGTGTGGCGACGTTTCAAGACCAGCAGGCTGAAGAGATCATAGAGCCCGTGCAGGGTTCCTGATACTTGATACTTCAGGTCGAAGAGCATGGTGGTGGAGACCCCGTCCACGAAGGGGACCTGGGCCACGAGAGCCGCTATCCCGGGATCGGACGCGGCGGTGACCAGCACATGGCCGCCGCTGAATGATGTGCCCCACAGGGCCACCCGGCGCGGATCGATCTCTGTGAGGGAACGGACATGCGTAAGGGCCGAACGCCAGTCCTGGAGATGACGGCGCGGGCTGATGAGGTTGCGGGGGGTTCCAGCGCTGTCGCCGAACGAGCGGTAATCGAAGACCAAGGCCGCCAGGCCCTTGGAGGCAAAGCGCTCGGCATAGGCCGGCAATCGGAAAGACCGTTCGGCGCCCAGACCGTGGGCCATGACGACCACCGGCGGCTTGGCGATACCGTCGGGCAGATACAGCCAGGCCGCGCAGCGTTCGCCCCGGCTCTTGAAATCGATTTCCAATCTCTTCATCCCGCGTCCTCCTTAAGGAAATTTTTAAGCGGATGGAGATCGCTGCCCATGACGGCATGCACCCCTTCCAGGCTGGGTTCGGCCAACATTCGCTCGGCATAGGCCCGGGCGCCTGCTGAAGTGATGGCGCCGATGCGCCGCTGAAGTCCCGGCAGATGGTGCGGATCGACGGACAGGCACTCAATGCCGATGCCCAGCAGGAAAGGCATCAAGTCGCGGTCATTGGCCATTTCTCCGCATACACTGAGCTCCTTGGCGGCCCGGCGCGCGGCATCGCTCAAACGTTTGAGCGTACGCAGCACCGCGGGGTGCTCGGGCCGGTAGGCATAGGCCACCAGGGCGTTCATACGATCCACGCCCAGCAGGTACTGTACCAGGTCGTTGGTGCCGATCGAGAGGAAGTCCGCGGCCTTGGCCAGATCGTCGATGATCTCCACCACGGCGGGCACCTCGATCATAACGCCCAAGGAGGGCGAGGCGTGATGCGGTATGCCTTCATCGGCCAGGGCCCGCAGGATATCATCCATGATGCCGCGCACCTGCTGGAACTCATCCATGGACATGATCATGGGAAACATGATGCGCAGCGCCTTGGTAGCGGCGCCGGCCCGCAGAATGGCGCGCAGCTGCTGGCGGAACTGCTCGAGGTGCGAGAGCGAGAAGCGGATGGAGCGCAGGCCCAGCTGAGGGTTGGGTTCACCGGTGTTCTCCCAGTATGCCGGCAGCTTGTCGCCGCCGATATCCAGAGTCCGCAACGTCACCACGCCGCCCGGCATCTCCTCGCACAGCCGCCGGTAGACCTTATACTCATCTTCCTCGGAAGGAAACGCGGTGCGGATCAGAAACGGAAACTCCGTGCGATACAGGCCGATGCCTTCGGCCTTGAGCTTGACCGCGGTCTCCAACTCACTGAGCAGATTGATGTTGGCACGTAAATAAACCCGCTGTCCGTCCTTGGTGCGGGTCTCCGGCAGCATGGTCTGGGCATGCGCGCTCGCCGTCTGGCGGGCCTGGTTGCGGACCTCGAAGCGCGTCACGATCTCGCGGTCCGGGTTGATGTAGACATTGCCCAGGTCGGCATCCATAAGCACCGGCGTATCCTGCGCCACCGAGAGCAACCCGGTATAGCCGGCGATAATGAGCGGCAGGGACAGTGATCGGGCCAGGATGGAGACATGCGAACTTACCCCGCCGCTGGTGAGCACGATGCCCGCCACCCCTTCGGCCGCGAACTTGAGGACTTCGGAAGGATACAGCGCCGGGGCGATCACGACCTGACGCTCATACAGACCCTGGTCATCCCAAGACTGCCCGGCCAGATTCTTCAAGATGCGGCCGGCCAGATCCTCGATATCCTTGACCTTGTCCTGGAGATAGGCATTGGTGCTGGCGCCGAAAAGATTGATATAGTGCTGGGCCACCTCGCGCACGGCCTGGGTCGCAGGCACCCCGCCCCGGATCAGATCCAGGATGCGGCCGGTGAACTGGACATCCTTGAGGATCATGAAATGGGCCGAGAAGATCAGGGCCGCGCTTTCCGGCAGACGCTCGGCGATTCTCTCCTGGAGTTTTTCCAGCTGATGATTGGTCAAGGCCATGGCCCGATGGAAATCCTCTTCGGTGCCGGCAAACGCCCCGGCCTTCTCCAGCAGCCGGACATGACTGCGGTCGAAGACCACGGCCGGTCCGTAGGCTATTCCCGGTGAAGCCGCCTGCCCTTTCACAAAGCCCGGCGCGAGCGTTTCGCCCCTCGCGACCGCACCGTCAAGACCTTTCAGGTTCATGACCAGACGGGCATTTTCCAGCACCCCCGCCAACTGCGTGGCCACGGCCCTCAGCGCCCTGACATCGCCGGCATCGAAATAGTTGGGCTCGGAATGCTCGACCACCATGACCCCGATGCGCATTTCCCCCAGTTGGATCGGCACGGCCAGAAACGACCGGAAGGCCTCTTCCCGGGCCTCCTCAAAATATTTAAAGCGCGGATTCGAAGGGGCATCGCCTTCGCAGATGGGTTCCATGCCCTCCAGCGTGGCGCCCACCAGCCCGGTGCCGCAGGCCATGCGCACCTTTTCGACCGCATCCGGGTTAAGCCCCTTGGTGGCCTTGAGCACCAGTTCGCGCGAGGCTTCGTCATAGAGATAGATGGAACACACCTCGGCCTTGAGGTGCTCGGAGACTTTTTCTAAAACTTGATTGAGCAGCTGTGGAATATCCGGATTCGCGCGCATCGAAACCGCGAGTTCGCCGATATCGTACAAGAGGCTTAAGTGATCATGCTCCGCCTGCGGCATGGTTTCACCCTACACCAACGTATGCCGGCATGCAATCGCTCCGGAATCTTTTAAGTCCGGGTATTGCCATGACGCGCATGGCCACCTACTATGAGATAAAAAACGGGGGAGGATAACCATGAACCTGGGCGTATATTTTGAGGAGACCGAGGGCTTCGGCGTCCTGGCCACGGCCGATGCCGACGGCCGCGTGGACGCCGCCGTCTATTCCCGACCGCATGTCATCGATGAGGAGACCGTGGTCTTTATCATGGCCGATAAGCTCACCCACCGCAACCTGACGACCAACCCCCATGCCGTCTTCCTGTTTAGGGAGTCACGCCCCGGATACTTAGGCATTAGGCTCTACCTGACCAAGCTTAAGGAAGAACAAAACAGCCCTCTCATCAAAGAGCTGCGACGCAAAAAACACGGCATGGAGGACGAGTCTACCCACACCCGCTTCCTGGTGTACTTTCATATCGATAAAACCCGGCCGCTGGCCGGGTCAGACACTGCGCCCGCACAGACATAGCAGGAGGCAAGCGCAGGGCTTGGACTTGCCCGCTGTCCTAATCGGCCACCATCAGGTTCAAGGGTTCGATATAGACCGGGTCCTCATTGTCCATGATCGTGATAATTTCCTTGTGCAGCCGGCGTTTGTGTTCGCCGAAGATACCGCGTTTCTTGTTAAAGCCCCTGGCAAAGGCCAGGGCATCCTGCATGAGAGTGGCCTGATCCGGGCTGGCCTTCTCGAGGAAATGCTTCTCGGCCAGTTCGATCGCGCCGGCGCGCCGGCCGGTGAGTTTTAATTCGTTGTACAGATAATAGGGCATGGCCTTCTTGACAAAGGCGATCATGCCCGGCAGGAAGGGTATGCCCAGATCCACCTCGGGAAAACAGAAGAAACCCTTATCGGACTTCATGAAACGGAAATCGCAGGCGCAGGAAATAATAGCGCCGTTGCCGAAGGCATGCCCGTTAATGGCCGCGATGACCGGCATGGGAATTAGGAGCAGACGCTTGAACACATCGTTCATGCCGTACATGAAGGCCTTGATGGAGGCGGTGTCGCCGGCCTGAAATCTCTGGGTCAGCCATTCGATATCCACGCCCTGGGAGAAATTCTTCTCATCACTGGAGGTAAGCACGACGGCCGAGATCTCCTTATCTGCCAAGATCTCATCGAAAACAGCCAGCATGGCCTGGGCGAATGCCAGGTTATGCCGGTTGGCGCCGTTGTTCATGGTTACGACCGCGACCTTATCATCCTTTTTCCATTCCACGATAGACATAAGCCTTCTCCTTCTTCGCTGAAGTTTCTTTAAGCCATGATACACGAAATGACGCCCTTCTTCCAGGGCAAGCTCCATCGAACGGACGTGCGGCCGGGAATTCGCTTGACCATGCCGTCCCAAATCGATATTCTCCTCAAGCAGAGGACGGTATGGCCGATCTGAAGCGGTTCCGAACCACACCCCTGCACGTCCGCGGCATAAACGCCACGACGTACCCTGTGGATGACGACGCCATCATGGTGGAAGGGGTGCTGAAGGATGAGCGCCTGATCCCGACCTTGTCCTTGATCAAAGGCGGCATGTCGGCCCCGGGCGTGGTGCACGACATCACCATACGGCTGCTCATAAGGGGTGCGGCCATGGTCATCGAGGACCTGGAGGTGGAGATCACCCATGTGCCCCGGGAGCTCTGCCGCGAGACTCAGGCGGCCCTCCAACCCTTGATCGGGCACCACATCGCGCCGGGGTTCTCGGAGTACATCAAGAAAACCTTCGGCGGCAAAAAGGGCTGCGCCCATCAAAATGCCTTGCTCCTGACCATGGCGTCCGCCGCGGTACAGGGTTTCTGGGCGCAGCGCGCCGGGAATAAAAACATGACCATCGATGCGGCGCGTTCCCGGATGGACCCGCGCCTGCTCATCAACACCTGCTGGGTGTGGCGCGAGGATGGTGAGCTGATCAAGGAGCTCGCGGCCGCCCTGCAAGAACAGTCCGGGGTATCCTGATGGTTACGATCGGCGGCCGGGCGCATACCCTGGAAGCTATCCATGCCGTGGGAAAGCTGGGATACCCGTTTGCCGAGATATCGCTTAAAGTTCCGGAAGAAGTCGAATCCCAGCTCGAAGAGCTGCTGCGTTTGAAAAGCGTCTACGGCCTGTATTACCTGGCCCACTACCCCAATGAAGACGACCCCTTCGACCCGCGGGTGCTCAAGGACACGTTCCTGCCGCGCATGTACCGGCTCCTCGACCTCTCCGAGTCCCTGGGCATCCCCAAAGGCACCATCCATTTCTGGATCGACAAGCGCTGGGCCCCACCCGATCTGATCCCCGCCAAGATCGAGCTGCTCGCGAACATGGCCAGCTATGCCAGAGACCGAGGCGTGGTGCTGTGTATCGAGAACTTGAGCGAACGGGCCGACAGTTTCGCACCGGCCTTCGAGGCCGTTCCTGACTTACGCATGACCTTGGATATCGGACACGCCCAGTTGCTTTCCCGCACCAATACGTCATTCGAATTTATCGAGCGGCATTTCGATCGCATTGCGCACCTGCACGTACATGACAACCGCGGCGGCACGTCCGTGCATGACGACCTGCATCTGCCGCTGGGCTCAGGCTGCGTGGATTACCCGCAGATCTTCCGCGCCCTGCGCCTGAAGGGCTACCAGTCCACGGCCACCATGGAACTCAAGCCCGAGGAGATGCCCCTTACCCGCCTGGAGATCCTGCGCCACCTCGGTTGATAATACCTAGAAGGTCATGACCTTGTTCACCGAGGGCCAGATGATCTCGGCTTGAGGGGCATGCGCGGCCACTTGTTCGAGGAAGCCGCGCCTGTCCAGCAGCGGCAGATCAGGCACCACGCCTCCCGGCTCCAGGGGGACGGTGAAGTCATCGAAGTGGAACGGCACGACCGTTTTAGGCCGTACGCGGCTTAAGACCCTGGCCGGGAACCCTTCAGACCGTTTCCACCCCGCCACGCACACGAACAACACATCGCAGCGCCGGCCTTCCAGAGATGCGTCGAGCACATCGGCGCTGCCGACATGCAGGAAGCTCAGTCCTCCAAGCTCAAGCAGCATATTGAAGACCTGCCCGAGACGGTATTCACGGGCCTTGAGGGGAGGCTCAAGCGGCGGGGCGATCTCGCCCGGGTAGGGAATACTGCCGAAGAGGACTCTTCCGTGCCGGCCGGGAAGCATGCTGACGGCCGCTTGAGCGTCCAGAACGACCCGTTCTGAGCCGCGGCAGACCGTAACGCGCCCAGGCAAGCCGAAGGCATTCAGCAAGACGTCCAGGCTTTGGCTTCCGATGATAGGGGCTGTCGTGGATTCGGCGATTGAAGGGATATCCAGGGCATGATCAAAATGGGTGTGCCCGATCATGACCCCCTTAAGCACGCCTGGCAGGCCAGCCAGAAAGCGTGTGACCTCCTCGCGGCGAGGCATGAGCCGTTTGAAGAACACAGCGGTCTTGCCGGGGCGCGAGACATAGGGGTCCATAAGGTATACGACACCGTCATGGGCGAACTCCAGTCCGGCCGCCCCTGTCCAGCGTACGCTTACCATGTTTTAAGATCAGGGCATCCCGGCGGGAGGCCCCGCTGGTGAGGTTCGCGCCTGAGGTGGGAGCGTTGGAGACTGTCCCTGCTCCCCAAGGGGGGCGGCTGTTCGTTGCACGGTCTGGTTCAGGTTCATCTTCAGGATCAACCGGTCGGTTTTGTCTCTCAGCTGGGTCAATTCGCGCAACATCGTCTTCTTGTTTTCAGAGCCCTTGATCATGCGGGCCTGGATATCGATGATATCGCGCATCAACGTGAGCGTCTCGTAGGACGGGGCCTCCTGGCTGGGTCGGTCCATCATGACCTCGCGCCGATCTTTGGTTTCGGCGTGCACGATAATCGTTAAGGCAATAATGATGCCTATGAGCAGCAGAATTTTTTTCATATCCCCTCCTGAACATCCTCCACAACCAATCGGATTTTTCCCTTGGGCCGTGGAAAATCAGGTCGTACTATACACCTATTTTTCTCAATGCACAAAACTTTCCTTACCGCCGGATCACGCGTTTGACGGCTTGGCGGCGTCCCGGACTCAAGCGGTAGCGCAGCCTGCCCAGCATGAACGAAGCGTCCATCATCAGTTTAAGGGTCCATGTATAGGGTAGAAACCAGCGCCCTTCAGGCAAAGGGATCTTCGGGACCTCTTCCGGCCCGGCCTCGATCTCCTCCACCAGCATGCCCGTGCCGCGCCTGAGCTTGGAGCGGCTTTTCCCGCTGCGCTCGACAATGGAAGAACATGCCAGGAAATCCGACTGCAGCGTGAGGAACGGCAACCATGGGATGGGAGAATCGAAACTGCCGGTCTTGTTGGAGGTCACGACCGGGACATTGAGGCGGCGGGCAAAGTACTTGGGCGTATCCATGTAAAGATCCACCCAGACCTTACGATCCCGCGGCAGACAGAACCAGGGCAGCTCGGGGCACGAATACGGTATGAGGACGATGTCGGGACGGCCCTGCTTAAGAGCGTCTAAGCCCTGGTTCTTGGAGGTGTCGAAGCAGATGGCCACTCCGATGCGGCCGAGCGGGGTTTTAAAGACATTGGGATTCTTGTCCCCTCCCTTAAAGAAGAACGCCTCATAACTGGCCGGCTCGATCTTGCGGTGCTGCCACAGCTCGTCTTGTCCCGGTCCGGCAAGGATGAAGGTGTCATAGAAATCCTGGCCGTTGACTTCCAGAATGCAGGTCCCGATGTAGACTTTATGTCTGGCGCACAGGCCTCGCAGCCACTGATAGGTCCTGCCCTTGAGCGGTTCCGCCATGTCCCAGATTCTATCCTCGTACACGTACCCGGCCAGGGCCAACTCCGGCAACAGGATAAGCTGCGCGCCTTTCTGGACCGCCTTATCGATCAGCTCCTCGGCCCGGGCGCAGTTGCCCCTGAAGTCATTATTGTAGGAAATCATCTGGATCGTTGCTACCGTAAGCTTCATGCCCTTTGCCTCCTCAAAATTCCAAACCCCTTTACAATCGAACGCTCACGCGCCGGCTCAAACCTCATGGGGAATGGGCCTTTGGGGGCGCCCCTTTTGCTTGCTTAAGCGCGCAATTACCAAGGCCTTGCGCGCCCATACCGCCAGTTCTTCAGGGTCCTCAAGGACCTCGGGCGGCACTTCGTAATAGCGCATCACGACCGATCTGTCCTCAAAGGGTTTGAACGGTCCCATGCCCTTGGCCTCGAAGTCCTGAGCGGTGCGCGCGTCGGCCTTAAGGTAAAGGGTATCGTGAGCGATAATAGCACAAAACGTTCCATCAAGATAGATGCCAACGCCGCCGAACATCCGTCGCGCGGTACATGACCCGGCCCCGCTGAGCTGGTCCAGGACGAAATCAAGGAATTCACGGCTGACGGGCATGCGCCTCCCCAAAAAGCGCTAGCTTTTACGTTTCCCGGTCATGCTCTCGATATCGACCCGAATGATTGCGGTCTTGGTCAGGATATCGTCCGGATAGGTATACAACCGGTCGGAATAATGCCGCATGATGATATCCAAGGCCTCGCGTTTGTATGCCGGATCGTCGATCAGTCTCGCGCGTCCGAAACCGATGACGCTGGCGAACCGCATGCTCCACCCGCAGGCCGCGGATGATTCTAAGATCTTATGTTCGCTGTCGACCTCGAAGCACACCCGGTCATTGCGGGTAAGGATATCGAGTTTGCGGCCACGTTCGGCCGTGTGGAAAAACAAGCGTTTATCCTGGTAGCCGAAGTTCAGCGGCACGACATAGGGCCAACCTTCGTCGCACATGGCTAAACGGCAGACCGTGGCCTGCATGAGGATGGCCTCGATCAGGGCATCATCCGTAACTTCGCGATCGCTCCTTCGCATGGGTCATGCTTACCGGAACAGCCCTCTTTAGGCCAGTTATTTTTTCACGCCCGTTCTCTGATCTCGGCCAAAAGCTGACCGGCATGCGCATCTACGGCGTTTTTTAGCGGATCTACGCTGAAAGTTTAAAGGGTAAGGGCGTGGAACTACGACTTAGCCCGGGGACGCTTCATGGACTTGGCCTTGAATAAAAGCTCGTCGGCGCGCTTCAGGAGCAAAGGTGAATCCGTTACGCCTTCATCGACGGCCGAGGCGATGCCGCAGCTGAATCCGATCTCGATCTGCGTTTCGCCCACATCCATTTTGTGGTCCATGAAATAGAACCGCAGGCGATCGATATACGCCTGGGCTTCCTGGGTAGTCGTTCCCGGAAGGATGAGCACGAACTCGTCCCCGGCGAAACGTGCGATGATATCGCTCTGCCGGCTCATATTGTTCATGGCGGTGGCCACGAACTTGAGCACGTCATCGCCGATGTCATGGCCATAGGTATCGTTGGTCTGCTTGAAATCATCCAGGTCCATGAAGACCAGGGCCAGCGGGATCATGTACCGCCGGGCGCGGTTGAACTCGCGCTTGAGGGCCTTTTCCATGGCGCGGCGGTTCAACAGCTCGGTCAGGGGATCTTTGAAGGCCAGGGCCTTGAGTTCCTCATGCGCCGCCACGTTCGACAGGCAGATGGAGACTACGACCCCCAGCTGCTCCAGCAAACGCGGATCGAGACCGGGCCGGAAACGCTCGCTGGATGGATCGGCGAAATTCAGGCTGCCGCAGACTTCGCCGTCAAAGGTGATGGGTACGATGGCCATGGACTTGAACTCCGTGCTCTGATCGAACAGGTACAGGCAGGTCAGTTTGCCGAGCCCGGTATTGATCAGCTTGGGTTTCGTGGAGGTCCCCACGATATCCAGGAAGTCGTCTTTCTCCACCACGTTCAGATGCCGCAAGAATTCCTCGGAGGCCACAAAGGACTTCAGAAAACTGAACACCTTGCCCGACGAGATCATGGAGATCCATACATGATCGACATCGAAATTATCCCGGATTTCGGTCAGGAGGCGGTCGAAGAAGTCCTTGAAATTCAGAATGGACAGGACGCTGACCTCGACCTCCCAGAATTTCTCGGAGACCTCCTCATTCTCTTGCAGCCGTGCAAACAGGCTGTCCTTGTCGTCCCGGCGTTCAATCTCCATCGTGCTCACATAACCCCTTTTAAAGCTATGCCCGTCCCCATTTCTTCACGCCCGTTACATCCGGTACCGTGCCCTAAAGGAGACACGGGCATGCTGCTTACTGTATCTTGACGGAGAATAGCGGAATTTTCTTAAGTACTTTTTTCCATAGTGCGTATTCTTGCTTTGCATTTGAAATCAGTACGGTTGATATGCTAGCGTTACCTAAAATCCATTCCTTTATAAGGAGCTTCCCATGTTCGATTTTATCATGGACGATGCCAGACGGGCCCTGCGCGATGAAGCACGGGCCTTCACCAAGTGGGTGCCCAAACAAATGATTCTGGATATGGATGCCGAGAAGATCCATTTTCCCCATGCCTACCTGGAAGAGGCCGGGCGGCGCAACCTGCTCGGAATCCGCATCCCGGAGGCCTACGGCGGCCGCGGCCTGAGCTGGGTCGATGACACCATCGTGGCCGAAGAGATCGGCGTGGCCAGTTATTCCCTGGCCTGCCTCTGGGGCGTGGGCGCCGATATCGTGGCCGAGGCCGTCTGCAGCTTTGGGGCTGAAAAACTCAAAAAGGATATCGTCGTACCACTCTTGAAGGGCAAGGTCTACGCCGCCGAAGGGCTTACCGAACCGCGCGGCGGCTCGGATTTCTTCGGCGCCACCACCAGGGCCGTGCGTGATGGGAACGGCTACCGCCTCACGGGACAGAAACGCTTCATCGTGGGCGGGGAAGGCGCGGACTGGTTCCTGATCTATGCCAAGACGGACGATAACGCACCGGCCCACAAATCCATCACCGCCTTCATGGTGCCGCGCGATGCGGGTGTCAAATCCGAATACCTCTACGGTCTCATGGGCGTGCGCGGCGGCGGCGCGGCCCGCATCACCCTCAAGGATGTCTTTGTGCCCGAGGAATATGTCCTGAACAAGGTCAACGGCGGCTTCGACGTCTTCCAGCGCATGATGATCCCGGAACGCCTGGGCACCGCGGCCATGACCATCGGCAGCGTCCGGCCGGCCCTGGAGATCGCCACCAAGTACACCGGAAGGCGCAAGGCCTTTGGGCTGCCCATCAACGCCTTCGAGGCCGTGAGCTTCAAGATCGCCGACGGCGTCATGCTCCTGGACGCCGCGCGCTCCCTGGTCTATTCCACGGCTTTGGCCATCGACTCCGGCACGGTCAGCCCGGGACGCTGCCGCCGCATGGTCTCCCAGTCCAAGAAGTTCGTTACCGAGGCCTGCTGGGATGTGGCCAACATGGCCATGCAGACCATGGGCGGAATCGGCTATACCAGTGTCTACCCCCTCGAACGCATCTTGAGAGACATGCGTCTGTCCATGATCTGGGTCGGCACCAACGAGATCATGCAGTACATCACCCAACTGGAATGGTATAAGGAGTTCGAGAAAAGCATCTCGAAAACCGACCAGCGCGACAGCGAAGCCGATGCGCTTAATGCCGACGCTCTCGAGGAAAAGGTCTTCGAATAGTCTTAAGGAGGGCGCCGGACCTAAAAACGCGGCGCAAAAGGGGTGCTATGCGTTCGCGGATGGAACACCGCTACCGGCGATTCTCCTGGCTGACGGACGTGGGCGGCATCAAGAGCGCCCTGGCCGAGATGCGCGGCCTGGGCATGCCCGAGCAACCGCGCTTAAACCGCGAATACGGGCGTCTTCCAAACGATCCGGCCTTGGACGAGGCCTGGTTCAGCGCCACGCTCACCGAAATGCTCGTAAGCCATCCTGAGAACCGCCTGGAGTATCCGTTCGGCCGGGAGCGCATCTATGATGCCCCCCTGGTCGGGTTCGTAGCCGGCGACGATCCACTGTTTGATGAATTCAAGCGCATCATCGGGCCTCATCATTTCACCCCGGCCGAGATCATGGCCTGGCAGGCGCGTAACCAGGGCGTGGCGGCACCGAAGCCTGAAGATATCAGCGTGGTCTGCCTCGTCATGCCCTTCACCAAGGCCACCATCAATGACAACACCCGGCAGAAGGAATGGCTTTCCGAGCGCTGGGCCCAGACCCGGCTCTTAGGGGAGATCTTCGGCCAGACCCTGGTGCGCGAGATGGTGTCCCTGCTCATGCACAAGGGCATCCTGGCCGTGGCCCCGGATGCCACCCCCCTGTTCCGCAAAAAACACTACCCAAAAGTCGGATGGGCCTCGCCCTGGTCGCACCGGCATGTGGCCTATGCCGCCGGACTGGGGACCTTTGGGCTACACGATTTCCTGATTACCGAGAAGGGTTCCGCGCATCGCATCGCCAGTTTCGTGGTCAACCTCAGGCTTGAGCCCAACCGTACGCGTCCTGAGGATATCCACGCCTACTGCCTGCATTACCAGGGCCGCACGTGCATGATTTGCGCCCACCGCTGCCCGGCGCAGGCCATTTCCGCATCCGGCGGCCATGACAAGGAAGCCTGCGCCGAACGCTGCAAACACTCGATTGCGTACGTGAACAACAATTTCCACATCTTCATCTATGGCTGTGGCTTATGCTCCACCGGCGTACCGTGCGCCACGGGCATACCCAAGGCGCTCTGCACGCAGGATGGTGCGTCTTGAGGCGGTCTGCGGGCTAGAAACGTGTCATCCTGCTGCGATTGAGCCAGTCCTTTACGGCCAGGCCCGTGCCGAAATCCCAGGGCTTCACCTGCTCGGGCGGCAGGGTCTTCACTTCGGCCAGCTCCTCGCCCAGGGTCATGGCCCCCATGCCGGCTACGACATGATAGGCGACGATGAGCTGGTTCATCTGCTCGAAGGCATAGACGCCGATGAAATCGACCCCGGCCGCATCCAGGCCGAGCTCCTCCTTCACCTCACGCGCCACCGCCTGCTCGGGGGTTTCGCCTTTTTCCAGAAATCCGGTGATCAGGCCGAACATGCCCTCCGGCCAGGCCTTATTACGGGCCAGGACAATCTCGCCATGGTATTCGACCAGGGCCGCCACCACCGGCGTGGGATTGTCCCAGTAGACATACGGACATCCTTCCCGCGAGCACATGCGACGTTCCTTGGCGTCGATAATGGTGGTCTTGAGCTCAGAGCCGCAATACGGACAGAAGTTCATCTGTGCCATCGTATTTCCTCCCCGATCGTAGGTATTACCGCCAGTATAATGGAATATCGGCATGCGGTCCATCACCTATTCTCTGGCTTAAGGTCTGCGCCGGAACCAGGGGGTAGGAATTGACTCAAGTATGGTTTCCCTGTATGAGAATGAGTCACAGCATGCTTCGCGGACATATTTGATGTTGGATGCCCGGAACATGCACTATACATGGAGAGGATATGCACATGGTTAGGGTAGCGTTTGTCGGCTGGCGCGGCATGGTCGGTTCGGTGCTCATGGACAGGATGCTCTCGGAGAAGGACTTCAAGGGCTTCGAGGCCACCTTCTTCACCACCTCGCAGGTGGGCGGCAAGGGACCGGATGTCGGGATGGACATCCCGCCCCTGAAGGACGCCTATGACATCAAGGCCTTGGCCGACGCGGATATCGTGGTCACCTGCCAGGGCGGAGATTATACCAAGAAGGTCTACTCTGAAATCCGCGCCGCGGGCTGGAAAGGCTACTGGCTGGATGCGGCCTCGGCCCTGCGCATGCAGGCTGACAGCATTATCGTGCTGGACCCGGTCAACCGGGACGTGATCGACAAGGGCCTGGAGAAGGGTATTAAGGACTACATCGGCGGCAATTGCACCGTGAGCCTGATGCTCATGGGTATCGGCTCTCTGTTCAAAGAGGGGCTGGTGGAATGGGCGACCTCCATGACCTACCAGGCGGCTTCGGGCGCAGGCGCCAACAACATGCGCGAGCTTGTGGCCCAGATGGCCGCTATCGGTAAGGCCTCTCAGGACCTGCTCGACAATCCGGCCGCCACGGCCCTGGACCTCGACCGGCGCGTCATGGAGACCCTGGTAGGACCGTCCTATCCGACCGAATATTTCGGCGCCCCGCTGGCGGCCAGCCTCATCCCCTGGATCGATTCAGCCATGGACAGCGGCCAGACCAGGGAGGAATGGAAGGGTTATGCCGAGACCAACAAGATCCTGGGCAACGCCACACCCATCCCCATCGACGGCCTGTGCATACGGGTGGGCTCCATGCGCTGTCATTCGCAGGCCCTGACCATCAAGCTCACCAGGGATATTCCGCTCGATGAGATCATCAACATCATAGCGGGAGCCAATGCGTGGGTAAAGGTCGTGGCCAACAACAAGCCCGATACCCTCAAGGAACTCACCCCGGCGGCGGTCTCGGGTACGCTCACCGTGCCGGTGGGTCGCATCCGCAAGCTCAATATGGGTCCTGACTACCTGACGCTGTTCACCTTGGGTGACCAGCTCCTCTGGGGCGCGGCCGAACCTATCCGCCGCATCCTGCAGATCGTCCTGGAGCACCTGAGGGCATAAAAAAGACAACCCTCTCCCGCGCCCCCTGAACATTCTGCGGGGCCGGAAGAGGGTCTTATGATTCAGATCTCTCACTCTTTCATGATGTATGGGTAGAGGCTGTTGATGAGGACGTTCACAAAAACCCGCGAGAGGGACATGCGTTTCTCCAGAATGGACATGTAGATATATCCTTCCGCGAGGCAAACCACATGCAAGGCAATGGCCGGTACGTCTAATCCTGGTTTAAGGACGCCGGAATCGACTCCTTCCTGGAGCAACTGGGCGATCAGATCGATAAGCTGGTTCTTGTAGGCGCTTACCTGGGGTCTGAAATTTTCTTCCGGTTTCTCTGAGGTCTGCAAGGCGGCGAAATGCACCATGTGGTTGAGCGCGACGTTTTCCTCGTAAATAGTGCTGAAGGACACCAAAACGTTGAAGAGCTTTTCCAGAAATGGACCTTGAGAGTTGATGGCGTTCTGGAAAAGTTCGACATACTTGGTCATACAGATATCCACCAGGTCGGTAAACAGGGCGGCCTTGCTGTCCCAATACCAGTAGACGAGCGCCTTGCTGCACCCGGCTTCCATGACGATATCATCCATGGTGGTGGCTTGATACCCGCGGGCGGCAAAGGTATTGATCGCGGCCTTGGTAATGTCGGCGCGACGCTGCTCCTCTTTCAGGTTCCTTCTCAGTCCGAGTGTCTTACGTGCCATATATACGACATAATATAGGCAAGCTTGTCATGTCAATGCCCCTCAATCAAGCAGGCTCCATTTGACTTGTGCCAGCGTAATCAGGTACCGTAGTGACATGACCCTTTTCCTGGCGACCTTCCAGGCGGTGGCCACCCTGCTGGCCATAGGCTGCCTAGGATTCTGGCTCATCAGCCGGCATTTCATCGCCGAGCACGCCATGGGGCCCCTTTCAGCCTTGGCGATCGATGTCGCCTTGCCCTGTTTGATTTTTGCCAACATCATCACCGCCTTCAAGCCCTCGGACTCTGGAGCGTGGTGGCTGCTGCCTCTGGCCTGGGCAGCCTTCACCGCCGTATCCTTCGCTTTGACCTTCATATCCTCATACCTGGCCGCCCCGGAAACACGGCGGGAATTCAGGGCCTGCCTCTTCTATCAGAACGGGATCTTCCTCCCGCTCACGATCATTATCCAGCTGTTCGGGCCGGATTCGATGATGCTGGTGAGTCTCTTCCTCTACACCCTGTTGTATCCGGCCTTCTTTTTCACCACCGCCCCGGTCTTCTTCAAAGCCGGCATGAGCTTTAACCGCAGCCGCATATTGAATCCGGTCCTCATCAGTACGCTGGTGGCCATGATCATCAAATTGAGCGGCGCCGATACCTGCATCCCGGGGTTTATCATCTCCTCGTTCAAACAGGTCGGCGCGGTTTCGGTTCCACTGCTCATGATCATCGTAGGCGGCAGTATTTTCCTGGATTTCCGGGAAGCCGGCCGTATCAGGGTGCTGGAGGCCCTAAAGTTCGTCCTGGTAAAGAACATCCTCTTTCCCCTGGCTGCTCTGGGCGTGCTGGCCCTGCTGCGACCGCCTTACCCCATCGCGCTTATCGTCATGATCCAGAGCGCGGTCCCGCCCATCACGGCCCTGCCGATATTCGCCGAACGTTACCAGGCGGATCGGGGCATGGTGAACCAGTTCATGGTGGTGAGTTTCCTGGCAGCCATGGCCACGGTGCCGGCGGCCATCATGCTTTTCGGGCGCTTATTCTCACCCGGATAACCCCGTGCCCGAACTAAATTTTGTGCCCGTGCATCATTCCCGCCAGATCAAGGGCCCTATCCATCATGGCACGTCCTGAATGCAGTCCGGGTTCATCGAGCGCAATGCCGTGGCGTACTGACTTATCGAAAAGGCCGGTGCCCTCCCGGCTGGCAACGGCTGAAGCGCCAAGGGGGCTGATGCAGTGGTGAACGCTGACAGGGATCATCTCCAGGGTGAGAAAGGCCATGATATGGGAAAGATGCGTGGTTTCGAAGCCGCCGTGTCTGCCCCAGGCCACGGCGGCGCTGATGCCGATCTTGTTCCTGAGTTGGCCGCCCGCCAGGTTGCCGAATACGAATACCCGCAGCCGGTCGATAAGGGCGGCCATGCGACCGCTCAAACGCATGAAATACACGGGGCTGGCCAAAATGATGATATCCGCGGCCTCGATCTTTTCATAGAGCATCTGGCCGTCATCGTTTTGGGAGCAGTATCGGCCGGGCTTCTGCCGTTTGAGACAATAGTTGCAATGTGTGCAGTCCGCAATGTCGATCTGTGAGAGATGCAAGCCCGCGGTGATGGCCCCATGCCGGGCGGCATGGTCCAGCATGTACTTCAGCAAAGCCTCCACGTTGCCGTCCTTGATGGGGCTGCCGGAGATGCCGACAATATTCAAGGTCATAGGGTCTCCTCATGTATAGTGTTCAGTGTCTGGTCCGGATGGTCACGCTTAGGAAGATGCCGCCCAGCAGGAGATAGGAGAAGGCGATAAGAAAGGGCATGTGGCTGGGGGCGTTCCAGGGCAGGTAAACCGCGCCGGAAGGCCATACGGAATGGATGAGGCCGAAGAGGGTGAAGAAGGCGCAGGCAAAAGCGCACAGGGCGGCCATGCGGGGTCGGCGGTCGATTAAGAGGGCCAGCATGCTGCCCCACATGAGTGCGGTCAGGATAAAGCCGTTGCTTAGCACGGTCAGGGTTTGGAGCAGAGTCTGCAGGCGCGTCGGGAGCTTGTCGGACGTGGCCCCGAGCGCGCCCAGAAACTGGCTGAGGATGATGATGACCAGATTGGCGATGACCGGCAGGAAGCTTAAGCTCACGGCCGGCGAGTGGGCCTCGGGCGATTCCCGGTAGGCCTGGCGGACGATCTCGAAGCCGATGAAGATGAAGATGGGGGCCAGGGCGGCGCGCGGGATGAGGACCACGATCAGGGACAGGATACCGATTATAGCGCCCAGGCCGACGCACAATCCCGTCAGCAGGGTATACCAGTAGGTAGCGCCCATTTTTTTATAGGCCGGGTGTCCGATATAGGGGGTGGTCTGATCCACGCCGCCGAAGAAGGCCGCGATCAGGGAGGTGAAGGCCTCGGTCAGGAGGATGTCGCGGGTCTTGTAATCGTCGCCCGCCAAGCGCGCGCTCTCGGTGTTGTTGATCCCGCCGATGATGGTCAGGAGGCCGAAGGGTATGGCGATCGGCAGGTACTGGATACTCTGCGGCAGGGCCTTGAGGAACCCTAGGGAGAAGACCGGCAGGTGGTACGCCAGTTCGAGGGTGGGCTTCTGAAACTCCGGCAGGAGCCCGCTGTATCCCAGGATGAAATGAATGGCGGTGCCTAAGAGGACGGCGATGAGCACGCCGGGCATGCGGCCGGGGAGCTCCATACGGCCCAGCAGGACCGCAAAGATAAGCCCTAAGGCCACCATGCCGACCACGATCTCGTTAAAAATCTCGATCAAGGGCAGGAAGCCCAGCAGTAAGAGTCCCACCCCGGCAATGGACCCCAGGAGACCGGCGGTGGGGATGATGCGCTGCACCCAGGAACCCAAGAAGGAGGTGATCACCTTGACGATGCCGATCATGAACAGGGTACACATGCCGATATGCCAGGTCAGAATGGCGTCGCCGGTGGCGATATAGGCCGGACCCAGCACGGCGTAGATCATGCCGATGGATGAGGGTGTATCGAGGCCCAAGGGCATGGCGGTGGTGTCGACCCGGCCGGTCTTGCTCCTCAGACGTATTGCCAGCCATGTATATACCAGGTCCCCGAAGAAAACTCCCATGGCCGTGCCTGGTATCATGCGCGTCAGGACAACCTGGGCCGGGAAATTGAAGGTGAAAATCAGGATGGAACTCAAGAAAACGAAGACCCCGAGATTATCCAGGAAAAGGGCCAGGAAGGCTGTGGTTTCCCCCCAGATCCGGTGCCGGTCGTGCATGGTTCCTCCCCTACGATCGCCGGTGCGCAGTGCAGTGCCGCATGATCCCGCACCTTCAGTTTTGCCACCCGTACTAAGGGCCTGTCAATGGGCAATGCGACTAAGATTTAAGGAGTTGACAATCCTGGCGATCATCATGTTATGGATTCGATTGTGGTTTGCGTTGTTTAAGATTGAACCTCACCGATGATATGATGCAAAGGGGGAAAGTGACGCGCTATGGCGGATAACCTCTTGATCTTTGCCGGGAAAAAAGCCTTGCCGCGGCTGCGGGAACAAGGGCTTGTACCGGATGATATCGAGATCATTGCCGGCGCGGCCGGTGGGCCGAAGTGGCTGGTCTTAAACGGTCTTGATCGCGCGCTGTTCTTCCAGTGGTTCACGTCTACCCGCAAACCCTGCTTCCTCATCGGGTCATCGATCGGCAGCTGGCGTTTCGCCGCCATCGCCCAGGGTGCCGCGGCCTACGGCCGCTTCGAGCAGGCCTATGTAGAGCAACGCTACAGCGACCATCCCAGCCCCGCGGAGGTCTCGCGAGAGTCTAAGCGTATCATGGATATGTTCCTGGACTCAGCCGGGGCAGAGGCCATTCTCAACCACCCGGTCTTCAGAATGAACCTGCTGTCCGTACGGTGCCGGGGACTTTTCCGACGGGAAGGCCGGAAGGCCTTGATCCCGGCCATGTTCTTGGCGGCAAGCGCCAATGCCGTCTCCCGCAAGACGTTGAAGTTATTTTTCACCCGCACGCTCTTCTATGATCCGCGCACCATCCCTCCCTTTTTCGATATGGATCAATTTCCCCTGCAAAGGACCGTGCTTTCGACCCGGAATCTATCCAGCGCACTCCTGGCCTCGGGCTCCATCCCCCTGGTCATGGAAGGGGTTATCGATCCGGCAGGCGCGAAGCCTGGCATGTATCGCGATGGCGGGATGATCGATTACCATCTGGACCTGCCGTTCGGCGCGCAGGGCATGGTTTTGTTCCCCCATTTCCGCGCCCGCATCATTCCGGGCTGGCTGGATAAAATGCTGCCCTGGCGCAAACCCGAGGCGGTCAACATGGAGAGAGTGGTGATGCTCTGTCCTTCCCAGGCATTCATAGACCGTCTCCCTGGAGGGAAGATCCCTGACCGGGACGATTTCACCACCTATCGCGGCCGTGACGACGAACGCATCCAGGCCTGGAGACGCGTGGTCGAGGCCGGTCGCATTCTGGGCGACGAGTTTCTCGAACTCGTGGCCGGATCGGGCATGCGCACACGGGTTCGTCCTCTGGAAGAGATCCTACGCCTTTCATAAACCAAAAGGCCCCTTAAAATTTTTTTAATTTTTTTTCATTAGGGGGGTTAAGTAATCCCAAAACCTGTCGATAGTCCCATTAGGTTCTTCAAGGTTCATTCCCCGTAGAACCTCCTCATTTAGCAGGTCGCCAAAGACCTGCTTTTTTTTTGCCGTGTGAAAGCCTAGGGATAGATAAGACCACGCCTAATTACGCGGTTCTTTTCTCCGGCCGTGCTGCAGTTCCAAGGGCGGAACATCCTGGGTGTTCACGCTGCCTTCCGTTTCTTCCCCGTCTTTCAGAATCAGCCATGCGGGCCCCATGCCGATCATTCGGCGCCCATCCTTGTAAGCCACCCTCCAGAGAGGATCATTGCGGGTGGGAAGCGTTACGCTGAGCACGGTCTCGGCCGCTATCTCGCGCATGTCGCAAGATAACTCCACCAGTGCTTCGCCCGGTATCTTCAGTGCGTTTTCGTCGCGTTGCGAGAAGACAAGGGCTGTCACAATGACGGCCACCAGAAAGAAGAACACGGCAAATACAACATACGGCAGTGCCGCAACCATGGTTGCCATACCACCCTCCTTGCGGGTTAAGTTTCTATTGCAGGTGTTTGCTTCACATGCACCTATCAGCTATAGCCAAGGCCCATGCAAAAGTCGAGCATATCCGCCTTAAAAAGATCATGCCGTAATATGGCTGTTGACTTCAAGGGTGATAGTCGATAAGTGGTCAAAACAGAACCGCGCATCCCTAAAGCCGGGACAAGAGCACCCATGAACCCGATCCCCAAAAAATTCCGGCAAAGCGCGGGAGACCTCCCACGAACAATCATCGGTCGTTGTGTAAAATACCTGCCGGTCCTTAGCCCGCTCCGGCAGGAAGTACCGAAACCGAAAGAAGGAGGAAGGATATGCCAAGCTTAACGAATCGTATGGGCGCGGAATTTTTCGGTACCTTTTGGCTGGTGCTGGGGGGATGCGGCAGTGCGGTGCTGGCGGCGGCCTTCCCGGATTTGGGGATTGGCTTTTTGGGTGTTGCCCTGGCCTTTGGTTTAACGGTGCTGACCATGGCCTTTGCCATAGGCCATATCTCGGGTTGCCACCTCAATCCAGCGGTCTCGCTGGGCCTGTGGGCCGGGGGACGTTTTCCGGCCAAAGATCTCATTCCCTACATCGCCGTACAGGTTCTCGGCGCCATCGCCGCCGGAGCCGTCCTCTACCTGATCGCCAGCGGCAAGAGCGGCTTCGATGTCATGGCGGGTTTCGCCTGCAACGGTTACGCCGAGCACTCGCCGGGTGGATACGCCCTGTTCTCCTGTCTGATATCGGAAGTCGTCATGACCTTCATGTTCCTGCTCGTAATCATGGGCTCGACCGACAAACGCGCCCCGCAGGGCTTGGCGCCTATTGCTATCGGGCTGTGCCTGACGCTCATCCACCTGATCAGCATCCCGGTCACCAACACCTCGGTGAACCCCGCGCGCAGCACCGGCGTGGCGGTCTTCGTGGGCGACTGGGCCATTGCCCAGCTGTGGCTTTTCTGGTTGGCCCCCTTTATCGGGGCTCTGTTGGGAGGCTTCATCTATCGCTGGCTGGGGAGGGAATGATCAGCCGTTTTAAGGGCGGAAGAGTCCAGGCTACCACCACGACGCGCCTCGATTGAACAGGCATCACGTTCCTGGTGGATAGGCGCACCCTTCTGTAAGGTCATGGCGTACAAAAATACTTGACCGATCCATTGAGCTTAACCCATAACGGTATCGGGGGATAGCCATGGTTATCGCTATATGCTTAAGCCTGATTTTGGTCATCATCAGTACGTTGATCCACTATGAGTTCCTGCGCCTTATCTCGATACATGTGGACCAGATTCGCATATCTACGCGACCACGAATTCTCGTGATCATCTTCGGGGCCTTTGCCGCACATTTGCTGGAGATATTTCTTTACGCCATCGCACTTTTTCTCCTGCATGATAACTTTGGGTTAGGCGGATTTGGTGGAGTCTTTATCGATTCCTTCTCCACGTATCTGTATTTCTCAACGGAGAGTTATACCGCACTCGGCATGGGAGACATTATCCCGAAAGGACCACTGCGGCTGCTCGTGGGAATCGAGGCCATCAATGGCCTGCTGCTCATCGCCTGGAGCGCGTCATACACCTACGTCTACATGTCCAACTATTGGAAATTCGGAGAGGGGAAATAATCCACCATCTTATGCCTTGATCTTTGGTCTGAATTGAGGATAATCGTGCTCCGGGAGGAGCGCTATGCCCTACAGATGGTACGTGATGGTGATCGTATTACTCTGCCTGATGCCCGGGCGGTCGTATGCTCAGGATGAAACCTGTGAAATCCAGGGCATCCGCATGGTCTCGACCGGGCCTGATACGGCGCGCTTCGAGGTAGCCTACTTCATTCCGCCCGGCTTCACCATGCCCTGTTTCATCGGCGCTTATGTGCCGGACATATCCACGGCGGCCGCCGGGTTTTCCTACACCCCGGCCGGGTCTCTCCCGGAAGGCGTCCCCAAGGGAGCACGATCCTTCAATGCCGATACCACGTTTGCCGTGCGTTTTACGGACCCGCACACCATTCGTACCGGCTCCATCGAGGTAATCCTGTTTGAGAAGGACAAGATCCTGTGTTCGCGTGTCTTCGCCCTGGATAAAACCTGGGAAGCGCATGGTTCCGCCTTGGCGGACGTGACTCTCACAAACGGGATACTGGCCAGGACAGCCGTGGAACGCGAGGAGTGCGACCGCGACCGCGACGGCCTGATCGACGAGATGGAAGCAGAGCTGGCCAATGCCTGCCGGCCCTATGCACGTTTCGACAGCGATGAATCCGCGCGCGCAGATTACGAACCCGTAACCCTGTTCCAGGTCCGTCCGCTCGATCTGCGCTCCCCCGACAACCTCGCCGTCGCGATCACCTGGACCTTCCTCTACCGGCAGGACCTCGGATACGGGGAAGGCTCGTGGTGCGGCGGGGCTCATGCGGGTGATGTCGCCACGGCGTACTATGAGCTCTCCTCCAAAGATGGTGGCAAAACCTGGGCCATCGCCGTGATTAGACTGGGTCGCAAGGAACCCCTCATCTGGCGCCAAGGTTCTACGATCGAGACCTACGGCGCTCATCCCGTGCTATCTATCTCGTCCGGCAATCATAATCCCTACTTTTCGGCTGCCTACGACGGCCAGGATTCGCTCTACAGTTTCTGGGGCTGCAACGAGAACGTGAACGGCCGGGGGGCACTAGTCATGCCTGACCTCAAGTCGGTCTGGGGCGATGTCTTCAATAATGTGGGCGAACCCGAGTTTCATCCAGGCCCGCCCTTCATTAACTCCCTCGAAAACATCTATGCCGGACAATCCGCGTGGCAGGACCAAAACTTTTATAGCCGTAAAGCGGGCCGGATAAGCCGGCTCTGGCTTTCAACCCCGTGGGAGGGCGGAATCCTCCACGGCATTCGCCTTGAGGCCTATGGATATGCGGACCGATTCATCCGGCACCGGCGTTTCCTGGGTGAACTGACACGCCTGAATTCCAGCATCGAAAAGCAGGCCGCCACGTTCTTGATCGTGCCGGGGCTGGCTGACGCCAAGCGGATCTCTTTTGAAGCCCTTGATCGTCCCGGATATTTCCTCTGCGCCCGGGATTTCAGAATCAAGCTCGTAAAACCGGCCGATGAGGCCGCCCGTCGGGACGCCACGTTCAAAAAGGTTCGCGGCCTGGCGGATAAATCGTGTGCTTCATTCGAGTCTTCCAGTCACCGCGGATATTACATCCGCCAGCGGGACTTTCATATCGTGCTGGAAAAGGGCAAAGACGATTCGTTCCTTACGGATGCGACCTTTTGCATCGTAAAACCGGAATGAATTCGCATCATCTGGGCGAACATCACCGATGGCATTGCTTCTCCCAAGTGAAATGCTGGCGTACCGAACAGCGTCATGATAGGACAAGATAGGAGCTAAGGAGGCCTGCCATGCGTTCCAGGACACGGGTGTTCTTCTTGATCGCCATCATGATTGCGATCGTGTTTGTCGTTGAAGCGGCAACCATGTTCACCCTCTATACGGCGGCCTTGCATGAAGAACGCTCGCGCTTGAAAGAAACCGCCCAAAGCCAGGCCCGGCTGATTGAAGCCATTGCCAGGCTCGATCTCCGCTCCCATGGTGGCGCAACCTACAATCCTACCGCGGCTACCTTGGAAAGGATCGCCGAGGCAGATGCCCATTATCAAGGCTTCAGCCAAAGCGGTGAATTCACATTGGCCAAAAGGCACGGGGACACCATCGTTTTTCTGCTCAGTCATGGTGGTACGGCCAACATCAATCCCCCCATAGTCCCCTTTCAGTCAAACCTTGCGCAACCGTCACGTATGGCCTTGCTGGGGCGCTCCGGCACCACGATCGGGATGGACTACCGCGGGGTTAAGGTTCTAGCCGCCTATGAACCGGTATCTATTCTGAACCTGGGGATTGTCGCCAAGATCGATATGGCCGAGATCCGGGCACCCTTCATCCGCGCCGGCCTTTTCAGCGCTGTCTTGGCCGTGCTGGCGATTGTCGCCGGAGCGTTTCTCTTCATCGGAGTTACCGAACCTCTGGTACGAAACCTTGAACAGAGTATCGCCGAGCTGACCGAGGCCATGGGGCGCGTCAAGCAATTGAGCGGTATGCTGCCGATATGCGCATCTTGCAAAAAGATCCGTGACGACGCGGGCTATTGGACCCAGATCGAATCCTATATCAAGGAGCACTCCGAGGCCGAGTTTACGCATGGGATTTGCCCGGAATGCGCTAAGAAGCTATACCCAGACATGGTAAAAAAGCGCGATAAGAGCTGACCATGGATATCCTCGCCCTGACCTGCGCCGAAGTCACCGAGACACTGCACCGCCGTTACGGCAAAGGCCAATTCCACGCCGCGGGGTTATATCAAGCAGTTTTCCGGCACGGGACCCGCAGCTTTGTCGGCGCCCCCGCCTTCATACATTCTCCCGCACTGGCCAAGCACTTGGAACAAGATGTGCGCTTTCCGGCCGGCCGAATCACGGCCCTGCAGCGCGAAGAGGTCATTAAGTTCGCCCTGTCCCTGGAAGACGACGCCCTGATCGAATCCGTCATTATCCCCGGACCGCGCCGCACCACCCTGTGTCTTTCCACCCAGGTCGGGTGCGCCTGGGGGTGTCGCTTCTGCGCCACGGGAGCATCTGGGTTTGTGCGCAATCTCAGCACCTCCGAGATCGTCGGGCAGGTCATGGCCGCCCGTTTCGAGCTCGGGCACCCGGTCGACAACATCGTTTTCATGGGCATGGGCGAACCGCTGGCCAATTTCGACAGTGTCATGCAGGCCGTCCGGGTGATCGGCGATCAGCGAGGGCTTGATATCGCGCCCAGCCATGTCACCATCTCGACCGCCGGCCATGTGGACGGCATCCTGAGACTCGCGGGCGTGCTGCCACCCAATCTGCGGCTGGCCGTGTCGCTCAACGCCGCCAACGACGAGCTGCGCAATTTTCTCATGCCTATCAACCGCGTCTATCCGCTGGACGCCCTCAAGGAGGCCCTGGCCGCATGGCCGCTCGGCAGGGGCGGCATTATCTTCATCGAATACGTCCTCTTGGCCGGCCTCAACGATACCCGGGAACATGCCTGGGAACTGTACCGTTTTCTGGAAGGCCTGCCGGTGCGCGTCAATGTGATCGCGTATAACGGTACGGGACCCGGTCCGTTCAGGACACCCGCGCCGGAAGATGTCCAGCGCTTCTGTACCTGGCTGGCCGAAAAAAAGCTCTTCGTGAGACGGCGGACCCCACGCGGACAAAGTATCCTGGCCGCTTGCGGACAGCTTGGAGCGGCATTGCATGGCCAACACGATTGAAAAGAAGCCGTCGGATCTTGAAGAGCCGTGTCAGGCATGCCAGGGTTGCATCCGATGCGAGGATACGTACTGCCTCTTCAATGCCCAGGGCGATCCTGAGGTATGTCATAAGGCCATGTGCATGTACTGCACCACATTTCTCACGAAACAGCGACTGTTTCTGAACAATGTGGGTTGAGCAACATCGGGACGGGAGGGCTTCATGCATATCAGCGACATAACGCTTCATCCCGCACTTTATCCGCGTGACGATGTCTATCCCTTCAATCTGGACATCCTGCGCAATTCCCTTACGTTGCCTTTCAGGAGCGCCATCACCTTTTTCATCGGCGATAACGGCACCGGCAAATCGACTTTGCTCAGGGCCATTACCAGACGCTGCGGCATCCATATCTGGTCGGAAAGCGAACGCACCCGTTTGTGCTATAACCCTTTTGAGGACGAGCTCTATCGGTATATCGACATTACCTGGAAGGACGGCCCGAAACCAGGGACGTATTTCGCGGCCGAGACCTTCCAGCATATGGCGCAGATCATCGACGAATGGGCCAGCTCCGATCCTGACCTGCTGACATACTTTGGAGGGAAATCCCTGGTGGCGCAATCACATGGCGAGTCGTTCATGTCCTTTTTCAGGTCGCGCTACCGCATCGAGGGTATCTATTTCCTCGATGAACCTGAGACGGCCCTTTCGCCGCGCCGCCAGATCGAATTCCTGCACCTGCTCGAAGAGCTGGGACGCGATGGCCACGCCCAGTTCATCATCGCCACGCATTCCCCCATCCTCTTGAGCTGCCCAGAGGCTACCATCGTGTCTTTCGACGGACAGACCCTTGGGACGGTCGCCTACGAGGAAACGGATTATTTCCTGATCTACCGCGATTTTCTGCTCAATCGGGAATGCCAGCCTGACGCAGGAACGCGGCATACTGAATCAGGTGCGCGACGGCCTTGAACCCCACCGCGGGATGCTCGATATAAGGCACCCCGCGGCTCTGAAAGTAATCCCGGGCATAATCACCGATCTCGCGGAAGATGATCGGCACCAGAGGCTTGGGCGAAGAGGCCAAGATTGCGAGGAATGAGGTGTTGAGATTATGGGCCAGGGTGTCGTCGGCATGCACGGGCGCAATGCTGAGCGGTGCGATGATGTCGAGGTTGGGGTCGGCGATCAGGGTCTGGACAATCTCATCCATGCCGTGCAGGAAACCCGCGCCGGTCAGGTCCAGGGGGTTGTCGGGCTGGGCGAAGTCCGGAAGCAGTTCTTGCAGTCTGGCTGTTGTTTCAGGCGCCAGCGACGGCAGTTCAATCCCATATGCGGTGCACAGGTCAGCGTACATTCCGCACAGGCCGCCCGAAAGGGTGCATATCCCCAAGCCGGCACCGGCGGGCAGAGGACAGCGGGCGAGGAGGCTGGCTGTCTCAACCAGCTCCTCGATTGAATCCACGCGGATGATGCCCGCTTGGCGAAAAAAACCGTCCAATACGGCATCGTTGCCGGCCATGGCGCCGGTGTGGGATTGAGCGGCCTGCTTGGCCTTGCCTGAGCGCCCCACCTTGATCAGGACGATGGGAATCCTTCTGCGGGCCGCCTCCCGGGCAAGATGCATGAGTCTGGGGATATTGCGGAACCCTTCAATAAAGGCGGTGACCACCTTCGTCCGGCCGTCATTGATCAGGTATTCCAGGCAGTCTTCGGCGGTGATGAGCGCCTCGTTGCCGGTGGTCACATAGAGCGATATCCCCAGCGCCTTCTTGATGAACTTGGTTACCATAATTTCACTGCTGGCCCCGCTTTGGGCGACCACACCGATGGGACCGGCCGCCGGTATACCCTCCACCGAAGCGCCGGCGAAAATACTGATGGATAAAGACGGATTCATGAACCCCAGGCAGTTGGGACCCAGCAGGAGGATATCGTGCGCCCGACAGTACTCTTGAATTTCGCACTGGAGTGACGCGCCGCCCTGGCCGACTTCGGCAAAGCCGGATGCCACGAGCAGGACATGCGTGATCGAGCGTTCTTTGAGCTGCCGCAGCACATCCTTAACGAGAGCGGCCTTAACCACAATGATGGCGAAGTCGATCGTTTCCGGCAAAGCCGCGATTGAGGGGTAGGCCGGGATGCCGAAGATTTCGGCGGCCTTGGGATTGACCGGATAGAAATGCACGCCCTCACCCATCTGGCGGGCATTAAGCAGGCAATTGGCGAACCATTGGTTCTTGGTGGTTGCCCCGATTACGGCGATATGCCGCGGGGAGAAAAATTGTTGCCACCGATGTTGGTTCCGTGTTTCCATACATGCTCCCGTATGTGGTATTCTCTATCATCAAGACAACATGGCGTTGACATAACTGTCAAGGAGAAAGCTCTCTTTTTAATGTCGGCGGTAAACGAGACACGGTCGGGGTGTAAGGGTAAAAGGGCATGCATGCGCGCACTGATTCAGCACTGCGTCTCCTGATCCGGGGCGGAAGCATCGCCGCCGGTTACGGTGTCGCCAGGACCTATGTGGATATCTTGCAGGAACGCTATGCCCCTTGGGGCGTAGAGATCATCAATCACTCGCACCATCGCCAGACCTCGTTCGACGGCATCGATTATTTCGACCTGGAAATCGATCCTTATCGGCCGGAGCTGCTCATGCTCCACTTCGGCATCGACGATGCCTTCTTCCCGGTCTATCGTTCGGAGTTCAAGGAGAATCTGGTCCAGATCGTGCGGCTGGCAAGGCAACGTTTCAACCCACAGATCCTCTTGCCGACGTCACAGACCTTTGATAATCCCTTCGACATGGATGCCGTCAATATCTACTATCGCACCATCCGGGAAGTAGCGGTGGATCTGGCGTGCGCATTGATCCCGGTACATACCTATTGGGCTGGATACCTGGAGCAGCATGGGTTATCCAATGTCGACCTGGTTCAAGCGGATACCCGCTATCCCAACGAACACGGACATGCCGTGATGGCGGATGCCATGGTGCACGTGCTCGACCGGCTTATCCCCAGAACACGGGTCAAGGCCTAGCCTTTTGCAGGATGAGACGGCCCTGACGGGCTTTTAGCAACCGCGCAGCGTTATGGATGGATTAACCACTTTGAGGTGGTTCAGGAACTCGTGGAAGCCGTCGAATTGGTGTATGAGCCTTATCTTGCCTTTGCTGTGTTTGAGAATAAGGAAACCCAGTTGGGTTGCATCCGGCTGAATGGAGATGATATCGGCGGGATTCAACGTACGCGTGCGCACCAGGGATTTGAGCTCGATGACTCCGAGGTCGTCAACCCGGATGCGGTACGGTATGGTCAGTATCCATATCCACGGCAGCAATGTTGCGGTAAGCCAAGCCACGGCCAGCAGCGGGGGCGGGACGCTGTCGCCCGCATGAACGGTCGTATACCAGAGCAGGAATATCCCTACCCCCGTGAAGAGGATAAGAATCAGCACCATCAGGATCTTCAAAAACAACGATAGGTACAATGGATAGATTTTGGGTTCCATCACCGCCCCCTCGCTATGTTCTCACATGACCTCAGTTCTGATTGTTTTCACGGAAGAAAAGTCGCGCATACTCCGCCTCCATCTCACGCATCTCGCTCGTGCGCTTCATGAGCATCCACTCCAGGAAATCGCGGTGCCGCTTGAGCTCCAGGTGGGTCTTGACCCGCGCTCGGGCGATGGGCAGCGAGAAAGGTTTCTTGATATAATCCACCGCCCCGATTTCAAGACCCAGCGTCTCATGCTCTTCCTCATTCTTCGAGGTGATGAATATGACGGGAATATCCCAAGTTTGCTTGTCGCTCTTGAGCCGGCGGCAAACCTCGTACCCATCCATGTCAGGCATCATGATATCCAGCAGGATGAGATCGGGAGGATGAGGCGAAAAAGCGATGGAGAGGGCCTTGTCGCCGCCGGTGGCAAACAAGACGGTGAAATCGTTTTTCAGGGCATCACCCAACACCTTGATATTGGTCGGCATGTCATCGACGATGAGGATCTTCTGCCGTGGCATATTCGCATTCATACATTCAAATTCCCTTGCCATAGGATTTTAGGCCGGTCGGTAAGGTAGTCGATATCATCCCGGATGCCCTTCAAACTACCGACTGCAACTCCACGCTTCCGACTACTACCCTGAAAATTCCTTCCTGACCAGAAGAATTTTCGGCAAATTTTCCATAAAAAGATCCGTAATGCGGGGATCAAAGTGCTGTCCGCGCTGACTTTTGATCTCATCAACGGCCTCTTGATCCGGCCAAGCCCTCTTGTAGGGACGATCATTGGTCAAGGCGTCGAACACATCGCACAGGGCGGTGATGCGGCCTTCGACCGGTATCTCCTCTCCTCGCAAGCCCTGGGGGTAACCGCTACCGTCCCAGCGTTCATGGTGGGTCAACGCTATGGCGCTGGCCAGCTGGAGCAATTCGGAATCATGTCCTCCCAAGAGATCTGCCCCGATCCGGGCATGGTTTTCCATGATCTGCCGCTCGCCGGGGTCCAGTTTGCCGGGCTTTTGCAGGATATTGTCCGGAATGCCGATCTTGCCGACATCATGCATGGAACTGGCATGAAAGACAAGTTCGCAGTGCTCCTTGGGAAGACCGACGGCCTGGGCCAGGAGGCCGCAGTAATGGCTCAATCTTCTGACGTGCTGGCCGGTTTCATTGTCGCGGAACTCGGCCGCTCTGGCGAGGCGATAGATGATCTCAAGTCGCGTGTCTTCCAGCTCGCGGGTGCGGTGCCTGATCAGATCTTCAAGGTTGTCGCGGTGCAGTTTAAGCTCAATGTGCGTGTGCACGCGCGCCTGAACAATGGTGGGGTTGATCGGTTTGGTGATGTAGTCCACCGCTCCAAAACCGAAGCCCTTGGTTTCATCCTCGACATCGCTTTTGGCGGTGATGAAGATGATCGGGATATCACGGGTGCTCTCATAGGTCTTCAGTTCACGGCAGACCTCATAGCCATCCATATCCGGCATCATGATATCGAGCAGGATGAGATCCGGCGGTGTCTCGGATCTGGCAAGCTCGATCGCCCGTCTTCCATCCTTGGCGAATGAGATCGTGTACTCGCCGCGCAAGGCCTCGCCCAGCACCTTGATATTCTGGGGGATATCATCAACAATGAGAATTTTTTTACCGGTAATGCCCTCAGACATGGGACGGCTCCAAGGGAATATCCCATTGACCGGCCAGATCCTCTAAGGAGCTCAAGGCCTGGTCGAAATCAAAATTACCGATTTGTTGGACCAGCACGTTCAGGCCGGGGAAGTTGACGCTGGAGCCGAGGTGCAGTTTTAACTCTTCCATGATGTCTTCCGCCTCCATATTGTTATCCTCTAGCGTACGTTTGAGTCTTGTCAAGAGTGGAGCTATCACCGAGGGGTCGGGAGGGGTGAAAACTTGTGCGGCAGTCTCGCTCCGATCGGTCTCCCGCATCGGCGCCAGGCGGGCAGCGGATTCCATCACTTCATGCCAGGCCCGCTCGAAGCGGTCGACCGCCGTAGTGATCTTCTCCAAATCCTCTTTGTCCGCTGCGGCTTCCAGTTCACGGGCCGCATTTTGGAGCGTCACGGCGGAAAGATTGGCGGCCACGCCATGGATGGCATGCGCGCGCTGCCGGATGCTTTGGTGGTCGCCTCCCTGAAGCGCCTCCCGGATATCCTTCGGAGTCTTTGCGTATTCACGGGCGAATTGCTGGATCAGATTCCCATAGAGACGACGGTTGCCCCCCAGCCTCTTCAATCCTGACACCGTATCCAGTCCCAACAGATTATCGGGCAGTTCGGGCTCCTTGCATGCGACCGGATGATGCTCGTCAACTACCGGCTGAACATACCCCTGGTGTTTGGGATGAATCCATTTCATCAGGATCGAAAACAGCAGGTCACTCTGGATCGGTTTGCTCAGGTAGTCATCCATACCGACTGCCAGACACTTTTCACGATCGCCCTGCATGGCATGCGCCGTCATGGCGATGATGGGCAGGTCCTGGCGGGAAGAATCGGAATGGATCATCTCCACGGCCTGGAAACCATCCATGACCGGCATCTGCACGTCCATGAGCACGGCATCGTAGCTGTTCCGGAACACGGCTTCCACGGCCTCCTGGCCATTATTAGCGATATCCACCTCAATCCCTACATTCTTCAGAATGGAGCGCGCAACTTCCTGATTGATAAGATTGTCTTCGGCTACAAGTACGCGTGCCCCTCGCAAATGCAGGGCGGCTTCTCGTTCGATCAGGGCCGGCGTGCGTTGCGGGGCGGGCGTAAAAGCCTTGCGCCCGAAGACATCCATGATGGTATCGAAGAGCATTGAGGGTTTGATCGGCTTGATCAGGAAAGACTGGGCGCCGGCCGCCAAGGCCTGTTTCATCACGTCTTCACGGCCGAAGCCGCTGGTCATGATAACCGGGATATGGCCGGCGTCAGGGCTACGCCTGATCTTCTTCAAGGTGGCGATGCCGTCCATGCCGGACAGCCGCCAGTCAAGCACGATGAGATCATAAGGCTGTACAGCCTTGCTCAGTGCCTGCAGGGCCTCTTCGCCCGAGGCCACGGAATTGGGTTCGAAACTGAAGGTCGTAAGGGTATCGTGGAGGTATAGGCGCGTATGCTCGTTGTCATCCACGAGGAGCACCCTCATGCGGCTCAGATCGGGCGGCGGATTATACTTAATAGGTTTGGCGCCTGGTTGCAGACCAAGACGCGCCGTGAAGGTAAAGGAGCTCCCCACCCCGGGATTACTGACGACCTGTATTTCGCCGCCCATCATCTCCACCAGACGTTTGCAGATACTCAGGCCCAACCCGGTGCCTCCATAGCGGCGCGTGGTCGAACTGTCGGCCTGAGTAAAGGGGCTGAAGAGCATGCCGATCTGTTCGGAGTTGATGCCGATGCCGGTGTCCATAACCATGAATCGCAGCATGACGTCTTGCGAGGCCTTTTCCTCTAAACTGATGCGCACGCCCACCTCCCCTTGGGAGGTGAATTTGATGGAGTTGCTTAAAAGGTTGATGAGCACCTGGCTGAGGCGCAATTGGTCTCCCATAAGCTCGTACGGAACGTCCTCATCCACGGTGATGAGCAGCTCAACGCCCTTTTCCATGGCTTTGTGGGACAGGAGGTTGGAGAGGCCATCCAAAACTTCCTGAAGGTTGAACTCCGCGTGTTCTAGGGTCAGGCGGTTGGCCTCGATCTTGGAGAAGTCCAGGATGTCGTTGATGATCCCCAGGAGGCTATAGGCCGAGGTGCGCAGCTTATCGAGATAATCGCTCTGCTTGGCGGTAAGGCTGGTTTTCAAGGTCAGGTCGGCCAGGCCGATGATGGCGTTCATGGGGGTGCGAATCTCGTGGCTCATATTGGCCAGGAACTCGCTCTTGGCGCGGTTGGCGGCCTCGGCCACGGATTTGGCCTGTTTGAGCTCGTCGGCGCGTTTTTTCTCGGTATTGTCCTGCAAGGTTTCGATAGCGCCGATGGCGTTGCCATCCTTGTCCCTCAGGAGTGAGGCCGTGATAAAGAGCCATTTGCCGTTGGCCCCCAGATAGGGATTGAACAGTTCGGCTTCCCAGGCCTCGTCGGCCACGCCGGAGCGCCTGAAGTCATCGCCGTAAAGTGATGCGATCTGGGCCTCGGGGGCATGGTCCAGCACCAGATCGGCCAAAAGCGGCTGCTCCTCGGGGTAGAAGGCCGTCCAGGACTGTCGCGTTCCCACCAAATCCCCCGCCCGCTTTCCGGTCAAGCGCTCCGATGCCTTGTTCCAGTAGAGCACGCTGTGGTCTTTTTGGATGACCAAGGTGGGGATGCTGTTCTGATCCACGATCTGCGAGAGCAGCATGCGGCTTTCGAGCAACTGCTCTTCGGCCCGGCGGCGGGCGGTGATGTCCTGCCCGATGCTCATGATCTCGCGCACCCGGCCTTCATGATCGAAGACCGGCTTGTTCTGCCAGGCGATCCAGGCCGCCTCCCCATTTCTCTTCATGCATTGCAGCCTGACATGCTGGTATTTATTGGACTCGGCGGTCATCTGCTCCATGGCGGCGATAAATGACTGCGCCCGATCGCCTTCAAAGGGTAAGATGGTGCCCAGCACGTTTTTCCCCAGGATCTCTTCATGGCTGTAGCCGAAAAAGGTCTGCGCGAATTCGTTAAAGAAGGTGACCACTCCGGAGGGGTCCATGCGCAGGATGATGCTGTTGGCGTTCTCAACCAGCTCGCGGTATTTGGTCTCACTCTCGTGGAGCTTGCGATACGAATCGGCGTTATTGATACTAATTCCAATCTGCTGGGCGATGCCTGCCAACAGGCTTAAGATGCTCTCCGTGAGTGGAGCTCGCGATAGCTTGTTATCCACCGACAGGATACCCAAGGCCTGATCCTTGAAGACGATCGGGGCGCAGATGAAGGCCTGTGAACCCAGGGCCTTGGCGTATTGCTGGCTGCGCTCTGATAAATTCTCGGAAATTTCCTCAACATTATTGATCAGGAAGGGTGTCCTTTTATGGAAGGACTCCACAAAAATACCGCGTGAATCGGGATTATCGAGGTGAAAGGCCGTGTTTCGCAGCAGTTGTTCCTGGTCGGGCGTATATCCGTACCCGTTCTTAAACACCAGGCGGGTTTTGTCCTTGTTGGCCAGCAAGACCATACCCCGATCGAAATCCAGGTGTTTCTTAAGGGCCTGCATCACGTACTCGAGGAGTTCATCGGTATCGAGGATCATGGCGATCGCCTGACCGATTTCCTTCACCAACAGGGCGTCATTATAGCGATTGTTGATTTCATTAAAAAGTTTTTCCGCAGCATTGCTCTGGTTCATAATATGTTTTGTTAGCTCTCGAGATTCCAGTTGACCGGCATATGCGGATATACCGAATAGCATTAAGATTGAGGCTAGGATGGCAGGTAATAAGAATGTTTGTGTACCCAGCAGGACAAGGGAGATTATAATGGCCACACAGGCCAGCGCGAGAATATTCCTAAGTTGCATTAGCCTATGGGAAGGAGTCATCTCCCATGAAATGAAATAGCGGCAACACGAACCGCCTTTGTGAACACATTCGGTATGATCAATTTGGGGGAATTTGCCTGTTAAAAATTGTGAGGCCGCTTCCAATATCCCCACACGGTTTTCGCATTGGTATAGTTTCTCATGAGTTCCGCTAACTGGCTGAGCAATGAATTCTACCCGATTCCTACCCACTTTACGGGATGAAAGTACAGCTCCTCGGCTCAATTTTGTGCCTATACGCGCGGCTGATGCGTAGACCGCAGCGGGAGTTAAAAAGCCTGCAACAAAATCCCGAAATGTTCCTCCTGTAGGCGTGATAAACACATATCGACCAGCCTCGCGTGCAATGTCTCTGCCAACCTGATTTACAACCGCCAAATAAAAACGATCCGACTGCTCCTGCGTGAACCAGTAACCGTCATCTTCATATTCAGATCGTGAGATTTGGGCTTCTTCAAGAATTCTGGAGATACTTACAGCAGGATAATTGCGTTCGATAAACTCGACAAAATTCCTTATGAGATCTATATGGTATAATCGTGCGCTCTCCATCTTGGACCTAGTAGCCCCCTTGCCCCAAAAGTACAAACCCCTCTAACTAGTATTTTTCTATCGTCAAATCGGGAATGGGAGTTGAATCTGAAATTTGTAGGCGCCATGCGTGACGGATGATTTTTGCAGCCTAACACGTCCTGTTCCTATAAATATATCAGATTCTTAAACCAAACTTACTCAGATAACTCAATACCGACTGCTTAATATATTTAGCGATGAACTTCATTTTCTTAATCTTGACTCTCTCCTTTAGGATATCGAGGTAATGCTCATCCAAGTGAGTATCCATAACCCATAGGCGATAACTCTTTTTATAAACAATGTCCTGCTGCTTAAGGTATGTTATGGGAAAGACCAGAACTGGTACCGTATCTGTGTCATACACTTTGCTTACAGTATTGAGCGCCTGTTCGAGAATATACCAGGGTAGTGAATTGTCGATCACAATGACCTTGACGCTATTTAAAAGTTCGGACATGTTGATGCCCAAGTCCGACTGATCAACCAGAAGAGCAGCTTTCAGCACATTATTTTGCTTGAGGGCATATACTGCACTCTTTCTCATTAGGCCGCAATTTCGATAGATTTCTTCGATTGAGGATTCTTGAATCCTATGCGTATTCATATTGATATGTACTCGTTCGACTTTTCCCACATTATCTCTCTCTGATACACGACGGGAAAATGCAAAGGCAGAGAGCATGAGCCCCCCCCCCTGAGAGGCGTAATACTCTTGCAAGATGTCAAGTTCATCCCGCTGGAGATAGTCAATGTTCCAGCCATCGGGCAAAACACTTTGGGCATGGTTAATATCAAAAGTCATATAAGCACAGTCATCCAATGAACAGATCTCAGGTTTTTTCAGCTGCCGGGCGAAGCCCCCAAAAAAGTAATCTGTGAATTTATTCCCTGGCTGAAAATAAAACATCTGGTAGTGGATGCCCGAGGAGGATGACGGCAGGCGATACAGACAATTCACATAATTGTATAAATGATTAATAAGCTTGAGCCCTGTCTGTTTGCCCCACATGGGCTTTGCGGCAAGATGGTGGATTAACCAAGATCCCTCATAGGCCTTAATTACGGATACATGTGCGTAGACTTTGCCGTTATCAAGGTACGTAAGTTGAGTGAAGATATCTTTACTCTCCTCATAGAGCCTCCGATAGGTATCCTTGAGTTTGTCCCTATGTTGGCTAATCATCTGAAATTTGTCCGGATAGATGAACCCTGAAGAGAAGAAGAGTTCCCAAAGAGATCCCATATCGATCCTGCCGGTCATGTTGAAATGCGGGTCTGTAGCCTTACTTACGGCATCGAAGAGACAACGTTGATCATGCAGAGCCATATCGAGGATGTAGAACCCATAATCTGTGAATCCGGGCTGTGATCGGCGACTGTGAATTACTTGTGCACTACACTGAAGATCGATACCCTCTGATATTTGCAAGGTGAGTTGGGGAATTATCATGCCTGGGATGATCAACGATTCCTTATCCCTAATCCTTACAGAGAAACCCGAGGCCGAAATGTCTTCGAGCTCATGATGAAGCGTCTTCTGGCACAAGGGATGTTCAAAAAGGATCTGCGGTGCTGGTGTAAGTTTTACGCGAGGATTAGTATGGTTACGTTTTTCAAGCCGAGGATAGTTATTATTGCTAGGCGCAAAGATGATGTTTGCTGATGAGCTATCACTTCTGAGAATCTGGCATTCAGCTGATAAAACAATATCATCAGACCTCCTCAGATGTAGCGAAATCGGTAGGTTGGGATCCAAAATGGGTAATAATGTATTGAATCTCACACTCAAACCCTTCTGGTTGAAGTTCTCTATAACACCATCCGCATGAACCTGACCTTGAGTTATGTGGGCAGAAACCCCATTACAACTATGCCTTCTGATAGCGCGCTTTTCATACGTATAGGACATATCAGGCAACCGGATAGTTATGCAATCTCCGGATACGGATTCCATTATCAAGGGGGCGAGGACCAGTGATCTGCTGTTATCGATTATCATGTTGAGTAGTGTATACCGCTTTGCATCAAATACGTCGGCAGATCCAAACCAAATGGCCACCTTATCATCTTTATAAGGACCTAGTTTGGCCTCTAAAAGAAACATCCTTCGTGATGTTTCATCTTGGATATGAACAGTTATGGACTCTCCCGTGAAATGAAGGTGATTGATCATATTAACAAGAGTCTTCTTTTTTATCGTAGGTTTTAAAGCGAGGGTGGATATTATTATTTGGGGATCGATTTCTCTTTTTGTGGACTTATTCAAACTTTTAGTGAATATATCTGTAGCATCATGTGACGAGGAATCGATCTCCAGGGCCTGAGCGTTGAGTTGAATAGTTGGGTTTGGTGGGGTAAAATCCACGAACACTGGCTGAATCTTTTTGTTTGTGGCTGTCTTATTGTCCGGATAGACAACTTTAACTGTTCTTCTAAAATCTTTTACACTCGAGATGGCCTTGACCATGAGCCAATTGATCGATTTCCTATCCGAAGTTCTAACAATATTGTTTTGCATTCCTTTTCTTAGAGTTTGAAAAAACATTGGATAGTTAACCTCCTTATTAAAAGGATTAAATCAGAACATCCCTGTTCCCCTCATAAATGTTATCTATTCTATCATCTCAATATTAATCATGATAAAAGTCAATCATGACCATATCATGACGATGGTTTTTTCCCTTTGCACATAATAAGCGGGGTATATGTAAACCTCCGCGGATTCCTAAAGAAATTGGTAAAATTAGTATAGTAGGCCTCGGAGCCACCAGGATAATCTTCGAAAATGCTTAAGACTTTTGGGCTCACGACCTTGATTTTTTTCATCCAATTGAAAGAGTCGATCTCATTAAGCTCTCCGTAGATAAGGTGATGCGCCATAAGATGCATATTGATTTCCCGGAAATTGAGATCATAGAGGTAGGCATAGAGTTTCCTCCCTGCATACAGATCAAAGTTATGATGCACCTCAATATGTTTCATTAATTTTATTAATGTGGTCTCCATATCCAAAGGGAGTTCCCAATGATTCAAACAGTTATAGTCCAGGTCGAGGAGACATAGCCACCCATCCGGTTTTAAATTCCTGGTGAGATTCTTGATGATATCAACTGCTCCGTCTCGAAAATATTCAAGCACAAACCGAACCCAGATGAAGTCAAATTCTCCTAAATCAGCCATTGGCCTTTGGAAGTTCCTAACCTGAAAATTGATGCCATCTGTCTTCCCGTAATGAGCTTGCGCATACATAATACGGTCTTCGGAGAAATCAATCCCAATGGCTTCTCCTCCTGGTTGTATGAGGGTATGCAAAACCGAAGTGGCCTTCCCAGCACCACAGCCGACATCCAAAACACGTGCGCCTGGGCCCAAGCCACACCATAGCGCCTGGGCCTTCACTGCATCTGAATCGGTCTTGATATCAAGACGCTTTGACTCCTCATTATCCTCCATCAGGTATTCGTTTGAATTCGACAATTTTAGCCTCCCTGCATTATTATGGAATTCAACACATCTCCCGCCAAACATATCCCTTATTGGTGAAGGGCAGAACAAGTTCTTCCATTGATATGCTTTTCATATCTTGATCCAATCTATGAGCATCTCGCAAAAGCACACCATACTGATTCTGCACTAGCGAACAATCCAGAATTCATTGACTTCAGGATCATATCGATCATGGAAAAATCGTGCAAACTTCTGACAAAAGAACAAAAACGATGCCCCAATGATATCGCAATAATTAAAATTATTATCATAGCAACCTCTAGATGCATCTCAATTATGATTACTCAAATTATAAGGAAAAAATTAAAGATGTCAAGATGATACACAAGCTATCTTAGCACATACAATAATAAACAAAATTTTTCCAATCAAACCATTTTTTCCTCAAAGAACAATCAGAACAATACATGTGTATGTCGGGCACACCATTGCAATGTTAAATAATAGCTATTATTCCGTTTGGTTAGCATGCCGCAGAAAAATCCTAGCATGCGGAATAAGCACCATTAATCCTCCGAATTGTTTCTGCGAAGGAGGCCATATTTCTTGTGTACCCCAACCTCAGATCGGAGTATAAAAGCATCAGTTGTTCGAAAAATCGTGGTGGAACAACGAGTTACCTCCTGCACCGTGTTGGAGGTCAGTGGTTATATGAGGAGCAATTATTACGTGCGGCTTTTGCCAAAGGCTTTTGTCGCACGCTTGCTAACGGGGAAGGAAACATACATGAGAACTGCGATCAATCAGGCACGGCAACAGTCCGCATACTCGGGTTTCTTTTCCAGACTCAAGACGCGGCATTGCCTGTATCTATGCCTGGTAGGGGCCATCTTCATCTACCGGTCCTGCCTCACTGCGGCCACCACCATCATCGGGGCGGCAACATGCCTGATGTACGCCATCAACCGCCAGAATCTCGCGCGGGCAGGAGCCGACAACACGAGTCTCAGGCAGACCGAGAAACTCATCCAGAGCCGACAAAAGGCCTTAGACGACCTCAATACAGAATTGGCCGTGACCGCCACCAAATTGACCCAGGCCAGAGGTGAATACGCCGAGGTCAAAGAACGCCTCAGCGAAGTCCAGCATGAACTGCTGACATCCGAAGCGCGCTTGCGTAATCACGCCGGAACGGATAAGGACAACCTGGAAAACCGGCTTCTGCAGGCCCAAAAAATGGAATCCATAGGACGCTTGGCCGGGGGGTTGGCGCATGATTTCAACAACCTGCTCTCGATCATGCTCGGACATGCCGAAATCGGCCTGGCGGACCCATCGATACAGGACCTGCCGGTTCGCAACACCCTTACCCAAATCCTGAAGGCCGGCGAGCGCGTGCACAATCTGACCCGGCAACTCCTGGCTTTCGGCCGCAAGCAGGCGCTCAAACGCGAGAAGCTCAACCTCAACCACATCATCCTCGATTTCCAACCGATGCTAAGCCGTCTCATGGGCGAAGCCATTGAGATACGCACCCACCTGGCGCAAGATATTTGGTACGTGTTTATGGACATCACCCAAACCGAGCAGATCCTGCTCAATATAGCCGTGAATGCCCGAGATGCCATGTCTGAAGGGGGCCATTTAATCATAAAAACCGCCAACATCAACAGCCAGGAGCCTCTGCCGGCCGGTGTCGATTTGCCCTTCGGCGAGTATATCGAACTCACCATAAGCGATTCCGGCTGCGGCATCGATGAGGATACAATCGCGCATATCTTCGAACCGTTCTTTACCACCAAGGAACACGGCAAGGGCACCGGTTTGGGTTTATCAACCGTGTATGAGATCGTGAAGCAACAGGGCGGAGGAATCTACGCCGAGAGCTCACCGGGTCAAGGAGCCACCTTCAAAATCTACCTGCCGCGCCATATCGGTGACGTTCAGCATGAAACCCCAAGCGCGAATGGCTATGCCTGCAGGTTCGCCGGCCATGAGTCCAACTTGGTGGCGGATGCGGATTCAGCCTCTTGATCCCATACGGCCGGATATAATTTCATCGTGCGCCTGCAAGCCACTCTGCCTGATTTTACCCAATAGAAAGACCGATCCAGAAATCATTAACATTCTTGACTTTTTATCAGGCTGGTGGTAATACCACCAGCCATATACGGCACGATGTGCCCGATGCTGCTATTGAGGAGGCAACGCATGGCTGATTACAACGCAATCGTGATCGGCGCCGGCTGCGGCGGCTTGTCCGTAGCCGCCCAACTGGCGAAGCAAGGCCACAAGACCCTGGTCCTGGAGCAGGCCGAACGCATCGGCGGGTGCTGCTCCACCTTCGAGCGCGATGGTTTTAAGTTCGACCTCGGCGCCTCCATCGTCGAGGCCACCGAGCTCATGAACCGCGCCTTCGAGCGCCTGGGCACCTCGATCTGGCAAGAGGTGGACCTCATACCCTGCGACCCGCTCTATACCGTGATGCTTAGCGACGGTACGCGCATGACCATCCCCAAATCCATCGAGGCCACGGCCGAGGAGATCGGGCGCATCTCGCCCCAGGACATCGCCGGCTGGAAGGCTTTCTGTGCCTATATGCAGGGCTTCACCGCCCAGCTCAACGATTTCTTCGTCACACCGACTTTGACCGGCGCGGACATGCTGAAAATCTTCGCGGGTTCGCCCAAGTTGCTGTCCTACCTTCCGCTCTTTACCTCGAGCTACCAGGACGTGATCAAGAAATTCTTCGTAAACGAAAAAATCCGCGAGTCGCTCGCCTACCAGACCTTTTTCATCGGTTTGCCTCCTGAATTGGCCCCCGGTATCTTCGCCGTCATACCCTACCAGGAACACGACGGCCTGTATTACGCCCGCGGCGGCATGATCGGCATCCCGGAAGGTCTCAAACGCGCAGGCCTTCGCCATGGCATGGAACTCCGACTCAACACGGCCGTCAAACGCGTCATGCTGAGAAACGGCCGGGCCATGGGCGTCATCCTGGAAGACGGCACCGAGATCACGGCCGATGTCGTGGTCTCGGACATCAACGCCAAGACCCTCTACCTGGACCTCATCGGGGAAGCCCAACTGCCCTGGCTTACACGCATCGGCGTGCAGAGCTATGAATACGCCATGGCCGTGCCCATGCTCTATCTGGGTGTGGATTATACGCCGCCGCTTAATTCGCACCATACCTTGGCCACGGTCCCCATGGAGTCCATGAATGATTTCTGGTGGGGAGACTATCGCACAGGCCGCATTCCGGATAAGCAGTTCGCCATCATCAGCTGGACCTCGCACAGCGACCCAGAGCTCGCCCCTGCGGGCAAGCATGTCATTATCCTCACCCTGCCGCCGGCACCGCGCACGGTCATGGGTAAAACCTGGGACCAAGCCAAGCCGGAGCTGATCGATGCCTATATCCGCTACTATTCCGACCACCATATCCCCGGCCTGGCCGAACACGTCACGGTCGCCGACCTGGCCACGCCGCTGGATTTCGAGCGCGGGCTGCGCACTCCGTTTGGCGCCATTTACGCCCTGCGCCAGGATATGACCAGCGAGACCGTGTTCCGGCCGGCCGCCCGATCAAAATCCGTTCAGGGCCTGTATCTGGTCGGTGCTTCGACCCATCCCGGCGGCGGCGTCCCCACCACCATCGCCTCCGGCATCGTGGCGGCCGACCTGATCACGAAATACGAACACTAAGAGGAGGTATCCATGTCGCACGCCAAAATCAAGCTCATCGCCATCGGCCTGGCCGCCGCATTCATCGGCCTTTCACAACTGAGCGAATCGCGCAAGCGCTTCCTCAAGGAGCTCCTGCGGCAGACCCCCTACCTCATCCCGCGCTACTTTGTGTGAAAAGCCATGACGGATTATGATGTCATCGTCATCGGGGCCGGCAACGGCGGTGTGACGGCCGGGGCGCTCTTAGCCAAGCAGGGTCGCAAGGTGCTGGTGCTGGAACAGAGCGGTCGCATCGGCGGCTGCTGCTCCACCTTTGAGAAGGATGGCTACCGTTTCGATGTCGGCGCCTCCATCGTGGAGGTCATCCGGCCCATCGAGATCGCCTTTGAAAAGCTGGGGACCACGTTCCAGAAGGAGGTGGACCTGATCACCTGCGATCCGGTCATGACCATCATCGACCGCGACGGCAGCCGGATCACCTACCCTTCTTCCATCGATGCCACGGCCGAGGCCATCTCCGCCATCTCGGCCGCGGACGGCAAGCGCTGGTACGAGTTCGTTGCCTTGATGGCCGAGTTCACCGAGGTGGCGCTGGACGCCTTCTTTGTCCAACCGGCCGAAACCCTGGCCGACATGGCGCGGATGTTCAAGAAGGATCCGCGCTTCTTCAAGTTTCTGCCCCTGTTCCTGAAAAGCTATCAGGATCTGATCGAGAAATATTTCAAGGACGAGCGCATCCTCAAAACCATGGGCTACCAGTCGCTCTATTTCGGGCATCCTCCGGCCCATATACCGGGCATCTTCGCGCTTATCCCCTACACCGAGCACCTGGGCGTCTACTACCCACGCGGGGGTATGATCAAGATTCCCGAGGCGATCAGACGCTGCGGGGAAAAGCTCGGCATGGAGGTACGACTCAATACCCTGGTTGCGCGTATCATGGTGAAAAAGCGCCGGGTCGAGGGCGTGGTCCTGGCCGACGGGACCGAGATCACGGCCAAAATCGTGGTGTCCAACATCAACGCCCGCACGCTCTACCTGGACCTGATCGGCGAAGAGCACCTTCCAGCCCTGGCGCGCGCCGGCATCAAGAGCTACCGCTATTCCAAGGCCGTGCCCATGATCTATGTCGGTCTGGACTACACCCCGCCGCTTGATTCCCATCACAGCCTGATAGCCATCACCCCCGAAGGGGTCAACAACTACTGGTGGCACAATGTCGAAAAAGGCCGCCTGCCCCAGCAAAACTTCGGGCTCATCTGCTGGCCCACGCACGCCGATGCATCGCTGGCGCCTCAAGGTCGCCATGTTTTGAACCTCATCCCCGAAGGATTCTATCACCTGGAAGGCACGGACTGGGATACGGAAAAGCCGCGTTTCATCGAACGCACCCTGGCCGACCTTGACCGCTTCGCCGTACCGGGGATCAGAGACCATGTAACGGTCGTGGAATGCTCCACGCCCCTGGACTTCGAACGCCGCCTGCGCCTGCCCGAAGGCTCCATCTACGCCCTGCAGCAGGATCTAAGCGCCGCGGCGGTCTTCAGGCCCAATGCGCGTTCCCGCGGCATCAAGGGCCTCTACCTCACCGGATCGTCCACCCACCCCGGCGGCGGAGTGCCCACCACAATCGCATCGGGCATCATCGCCAGCAGCCTCATCGCGCAGTACGAACAGTAAACCGGACAGCGCCTCCTTCAAAAATTACTGAAGGGGGCGCTGACGCGCCGGCCCTGTCACCATCAGGCGGAATAGAGTTGACAGCAGGCGCGCTCAGTGGGAAAATCCACCTCGTTTTTCATTGCATGAAAGCTGCTATGCATGATGGGAAGGAGGCCGATGAGTTTCAAGCAGTCCCTGGTCGCATGGGTAATGCGGCAAAAAGCCTTGTTGAGCCCCGGACACCGCGCCATCGAGTGGCCCTTTTTCCTGGGACATATCCCGGTGCTACGTGAGATACACCCCTGGATGGACAAGCGCAAAAGCAGCATCACCTATCTGCCGATCAATGAGGGCCTTGCCGCCGAGGGCATGCCTACGCCCCCTGATATCATCGCCGATTTTATCAAGCGCACGCCCTACCGCGTAATCATGAACAACTGCCTGTGCCGTACCGCCCGGGACTGCCAGGATTACCCATTGGACCTGGGCTGCCTTTTCATGGGGCACAGCGCCCTTGCTCTGCCGGAGCGGATCAGCCGCCGGGTGGATGCGCCTGAAGCGCTGCGGCACCTTGATCGGGCGGTGGAAGCCGGCTTGGTGCCGCTGGTCGGCAAGGTGCGTTTCGACAACTTTGCCTTTTTGATCCCGGATGAGAAAAAACTTTTAAGCGTCTGTTTCTGCTGCCCCTGCTGCTGCATGATGGCCTATTACCGACATATCCCACCGCTACAGCTCGATACGGTCTTCCCCCGTCTGGAAGGCCTGACCATTGAAGTTACCGATGCCTGCCAGGGCTGCGGCACCTGCGCGCAGCATTGCTATGTGAAGGCCATCCATGTGGAAAACGGCCGTGCCGTGCACTCTGCAACCTGCCGCGGATGCGGGCGCTGCGCGCGGTTCTGCCCGCATGGGGCCGTGCGGATAACACTTGCCAAGCCGGACTACCATCAGGAGGTTTTACAGCGCATCAATGCCGCTGTTGATATCGGTTAGATGGGGAGCATCAGATATCATGTATTTTAATGGAACGCTTGCTATGAAGACAATGCCCTGTGAGACCAGCGCCACGGACTTCTTTGACCTGGAGATCGGATTCTGATCGAGTTCAACGCCACCTATTTCGTCGGGCTGAGTTCGCATGCTGGACAGGGCCGTGTTCTCTCTGACAATGATATGCTGTCCCTGCTCGGCCCTGACAAGGACGTGATCACCTCAGTGGCCCTTGTCCAGTACATGATCGGAGCGGCCCCGGCGAACACCAGTCTCAGCATCATTTTACCCGGCGGGCGCCAAGCTGCAAACCGACGACCGCCAGTCTGTCGCCGTCATAGAGCGCATCGCCCATCTGCGGGCACTGGAGCAAACCTCGACGGGTGTGGCATCGTCCGCTCTCAGGTGAACTCTTTTAAAAGCACCCGACGCGAACAGCACGTCAGAAAAGCGTGCCGCAGGTCATCGGCACCTGCTGGGAGGCTCGCCCTTTTTTCTTCTCCTTACTGACGGCGATCTTTTTCGGATTTGGAAAATGCGGGCATGCCTTGAGGCAAGCCGTACAGTCGATACCGTAGGTCTCGAAGAAGTTGAGCGAGCTCAGTTCCATGAAACGGGTCAACGCCCTGCTGCCGGCGACGAACCGCTTGAGAGCGGGCAGCATGAAGGCGGGCGGCAGCATGACATGTTTGATGCACTTGCCCAAACAGGCGAGCTTGTCGACCTTACCGTCATGAATAGCGCCGATGGGGCAGGCGCGCTCGCAGACGCGACACTCCTGAGGGCAAGGCTCGAAATCGCTCTTTAGCGCGTATTCCGGCCACTCCATGGCGGTCAAAAGTGCGCCTAAACGCATGATATTGCCATGGTGCGGGTTGATGAGCAAAGAATTCCGTCCGAGCTTGCCCAGCCCGGCGGCGGCCGCGGCATGTTTCAGGCTGATGTACCCCCTGGGCTCGCCCTCGTAAAACTTTAAGGGGCTGTAGGCCGGAATCGGCAGCGCCAGGTAGCCAGCCTCCTGGATCAGCATGCTTACGTTATCCGCCAGCTTGTCCATGAGCAGGTAGTACATATAGGCCGAACGCTGGTAAAATGTGTTCTTGACACTTTCGGGGGTAAGGAAAACACTCAGCGGCAACGGCTTGGCAAAGACGAGCACGCTTTTGGCTTCGGGCATCAGGTCCATGGGTCTGAACCCGTGTGGCGCTTCGGCATTAAGCGTCTCGGCGCGCGCCGCGCCCATAAGCACGCCCTCCAGTTCCACTACTTTCTTGACCGCTTTGACGACATCCATTGGCATATGCTCCTCCTTACATATTCTCACCACATTTCATTTTCTCTATCAAGGCCGCATCCGTGCAATAAGGGCTTCAAGATAGCGTGATTTAACCTGACGGGAGGCCAGGGCCTGTTTGATGGGCGGCAGCCGCAGGATGACGCCCAGAACGGCGGCCATGGCGCGGTGGTTCCACAAGGCCTGGTTATCAAATATCAGGTCCTGCAGCCGGCCCCGCTCAATGGCCATGACCACGGCCCGATGGGTTGAATCCAGTGGCGTGATCACGCGCTTGTCCCGTGGCGTAAGCCGCAGGCAGTTCTGCGGACACACCCGCACGCAGACCCCGCAGCCCAGGCAGACGGCGGTATCGATATGCGCCACTTTACGCCTGGGATGTCGCGGATCATGGGCCTTGACCACCCCCACGGCCTGAACCGGACAGATCTCAGCGCACTTGCCGCACCCTGTGCAGGTTTCAGCCTGCAGGGTGGGCAGATAATTGGTAGTGTGCACCGGATGCAGGAACCCGAAGCGCTGCGCGGCCAGCATGGCCTCGCAACAGCAGCCGCAGCAATTGCAGATGAAGTTCACGTACTCTCTCACGTTATCGCCGAACTGTACCAGATTGAGGCCCCGGGCCTGGTCCAACAGGTCCAGGGCTTCGACTGTATCGATCCTCCGGATGACCCCGTGCTTGATCAGTGAGGCCGCCGTGTTGTTGAAGGTCATGCAGATGTCCAGCGGCGCGGCGCAGGCCTTGCCCAGATGCCCCATCTTATGCCGGCAATAGCATACGCCGACGCCGATGAAGGGCGCGGTCCGGACAACCTCGCCGGCGCGTTCATAGTCCATGACCGTCAGGCTCAATTCCGGGGTCAGGGCCGGTTCATTGACGAAGACCCGGCCCAGCTTGGTATCACCGGTGCCAAAGAGCGCACGGATGAAGTCTTCCTCCACGTTGAGGTATTGGTGGAAGAGTTGGGCTAAAAGCTGCTGGTCGATATCACCTCGCAGGCGCATCATGGAGAACTCAAAAAATCCGGCCATGGGCGGGGGCAGCACATAGGTCGGTTGTCCATCCTGCTCGATATCCAGGAGGATGGCCCGGTCAGCCAGGCCGTCCAAAATGGTACGGGCCTCGTGTTCCTGCACCTTCCAAATCCTCGCCGCAGTCTTGACCGTAAAGGGTTTGATGGGCAGCAAGGCCACCCGGGCGGCGTCCTGTTCGGAGAACAGAATTTTGAGAATGCGGTAAAGCGTCTGTGAGGGCGGCGCACCCTGGGGGAAACGGTTCAGCCGCTGAACCAGTCGCTGATACCCGGATGATTGGCTTACATGCGCCATACCGCATTATAACCAGGGCCATCAGATTTGTAAAAGTGAAAATCCTACCCACATCCTCAATCCATGATCTCGGCAACGCTAGTAAACATACCGACCACCCGATATTGCATCGGGGGAACTTTATGAGGACTTCTCTCAGAAAGAGTCACCTGCGATTTCTTCTCACGGCCTTCCATGGGATGGGGAGTGCCTTACTTTTATCCAATCTTCACACAATCTTCCCCTGGGTCTGAAATCACCTTGACACATAAAATCCCGCTTCATATACTCCATCTGATACACAATTTAGGCCTTATCAATCTGGAAGGAGGAACACATGTCTCACAAACCGGTAGAAATCGTTGAAATAGCTGGGAATGCAGGAATGTACAAGGCAAACTTGGGAGCACCCAATTTCCTGGTAAGAAGCTTCATGGCAGGCCTTTTTATCGCGGTAGGCGGCGCGCTGTGCACCGTCTGCGCTACGGGGGTGGATAAAACCTTGGGACCCGGATTCAAGTCACTTATTGCGGGCTCGGTCTTCCCGGTAGGCCTCATTGCCATCGTACTTACCGGCATGTCACTGTTCACCGGTGATACGATGCTTATCCCCATGGCGGTGTTCCAGAAAAAAACCACGTGGAGCAAAGTGGCCAATGCCTGGTTCTGGGTCTATATCGGGAATTTCATCGGCTCGGTTTTCTGGGCCTACCTGATGGTCGTCGGTCCCTTCTGCAAAGGCGGCGGCCCTGAACTGACGGTCTTCGGACAGAGCGCCATCGCTATTGCCGAAGCCAAGACACTGCCTTACATCGCAGCCGGCACCATCGGTTACTGGTCCGCATTCATGAAGGGCATTGGCTGCAACCTGCTCGTAAACGTAGCTATCCTGTTAGCCTTCTCATCAAAGGCCATGATCGGAAAGTTTTTCGGTATTTGGTTCCCCATCATGGCGTTCGTTGCCTCAGGTTTTGAGCACTGTGTCGCCAACATGTATTTCATCCCTGCGGGCATCATGCTGGGAGCCAATGTCACCTGGGCGCAATTCATCCAGTGGAACTTGATCCCCGTAACCATAGGAAATATCGTGGGAGGATTTATTTTTATCGGCGCGGTCTATTTCTATTCCTTCAAGAAAGAGCTGTCCTCCATGTCACCGTCATGATCCTGCATGGCAGAACAGACGACATGAGAAAACCTTACCTCGGCTTTTCCGCCGTGGGCTAGACATGCTGCCCCCTGGATTCCTTAAGCCTTGCCCGTGGAATCCAGGGGGAGTAATACTTATCACTTGCGAAAAGATCGCTGGACACCTTCGATAGTCCCGACAAGGAATCACAGGACATGGATCTATCTACCTACCTGAAAATTCAATACAATTACTCATTGTTCCGATAATAATCACATGATCGACAAGCCCCCCTGGGGAAAATATCGCGTTCTCGTGGTTGACGACAGCTCATTCATACGCAAGGCGCTGGCCCATCAGCTCGAGGGAATCGGCATAGAAGCCATCCTGGCAGGCAACGGCGAAGAGGCTTTTGCTTATGCCGCTGCCGAGGATTTCGATCTCATCATCACGGATGTCGACATGCCCGTCATGAATGGTCTCGAACTCTGCTCCAAACTGAAAACGACCCCGCGCACCGAGCATATTCCGGTTATGATGCTGAGCAATCTGGATGATGATCCCGATATCGAAAAAGGTTTCCAGTCCGGAGCTTCCCTCTATATCTCCAAGGCCGAGGCCAAAGAGTGCATTCTGGAGAGTATCGAGAAGCTTTTATCAAAGGCCACCACCCACAAGGAACAGATCGTTCTGGTCGTGGAAGACTCGCGCACGATCCGCAGCGTGGTCGAAAAGGGTCTGACTGAAGTTGGCTTCAAGGTCATAGAGGCCGAGAACGGCGCCAAAGCCATGGACATCCTCGCCTACTGCACCCCTGATCTGATCCTGAGCGACATCGACATGCCCAAAATGAACGGGGAAGAATTCTGCCGGGCCGTGCATGCCTCGCCGACCTTATCGGCCATACCCTTCGTGGTTATGAGCGCCAACAACGACCGGCCTATCATGCGCCGCATGATGCATTTCGGCGCGGATGCCTATATCGTCAAACCCTTCAATATCGACCAGCTCGTTATCCTAGTGGAAAAAATCCTCTCCGACCGGCTGCTGCTTATATCAAAAGAGAAGGAAAGCCTCGAAAAGGAACGCTCGCTTATCCTGGCCAGCATCACGAGCCTCTGCTGCGCCTTGGAAGCCCGCGACGCGTATACCCGGGGGCATTCCGAGGCCGTGGCTGAAATCGCCGCCCTGATTGCCAAGCATATGGATATCAAACATGAAGATATCGAGGTTATAAAACTGGGCGGACGCTTGCATGATATCGGAAAGATCGGAATCCTCGACAGCGTACTGCTCAAACCCGGCAAATTAAGCGATGAAGAGTTTGAGATGATCCGACGCCATCCTGTTATAGGGGCCGAGATCCTGCAGCCGGTCCCGTCGCTCGCCAAGATCATCCCCCTGGTCCTGCATCACCATGAGCGCTTCGACGGCAAGGGTTACCCCAGCCGGATCGAAGGTATAAAGATCCCCCTATGGGCTCGCATCACCGCGGTGGGAGATACCTTCCACGCGTTGACTAGCGATCGGCCCTATCGCAAGGGGATGGAATTGGGAAAAGCCCTGCAGATCATTCAAGAAGCCAGCGGGACCCAGCTGTGCCCGGACTGCGTGAATGTGTTTCTTGAAAATGCCCTCTGGGAAAACCTGTAACGCCAACTCACAATTGGTTATAGCACGGTTTTCTTAACTACAATTTCAAACCGAAAATTTGTTGATTGGCAAAGGACGGAATGAAAAGGCTTGACGAAGACAGTCTTGTTTGTTATATATCATTAACATAAAAACCATGGCATCTTGTTATCTGTTTGTTTGTGGATATCCCTCATGCGCGAGGGAGCAACTGTACTAAAAATCTATGGAGGTGAAGCATGAGCGAAAAAACTATTCCTGGGATGACTCCTGATATTTTCAAGGAATTTTTGGAGAACACCATTATTTATGTCTGTGCCGACAACCGAAGCTTAATCAAGGATATCTTCAAAGGGAAAAATGATTTCTTTGGATATACATTCCCGGGACTAGCAGTGTGTGAATGCGAGGTCACCACGGATGGCAACATACTGACGCATTGGAGTAGTTCTGATCGTCCCAAGATTAAGTATTCTGTGGCCCTGGCCGACTTCGATGATGTCATGATGGGCAAGATGGCTCCCATGACGGCCATGGTCACGAAGAAACTCAAGGTCGACGGCCCCATGGCCGAGGCCATGAAATTTATAAACCTAATGCCGGCATTGAAAGTGGCCTACCGCAAGTCCCGCAAGGAGATTGGTGAGAAGTACGGCCTGAATTATTTTAAAGAATAATCTCAAGACCGGGCGCTGGCAGGCGCCCTTTTTTTATTTTACCAGACTCCCTTAAGCGCGTTTTCTCTGTTGCACCCTTAGGATTCTTCTTGTCGTAAATTCAGTTTATTATTCCAGACTAATCGAATATCTTTGATAGGGCCTGCGGGTTAATAATATGTACCATGGAAAGAGGATTGATCATGCGGCAACCGGTTGGAATGCCAGCCCTCCTTGCAATAGTATTGAAAATCTGCCGCCAGGTATGCCCAATTTCTGAACAAGGCCAGCAAGAAAGCGTGCATAAAAAGAAACCTACCCCAAGGCCATATGCCTGCGGGTTGGGTGCATTGCAACAGCCTTAGCAGGCTGTTGAAAAATGATTTTACCGAATGATATTAGCTTTTCATAGATGAACGGCTGTTGTATACTATAACCAATTGATATTAAGACTGAAAGGTGGTTGTAGTATGCGAGGAAACGAGGAAGAACAAGACGCGATGTTCAGCTATATATC
>ENA-OSEO01000215-OSEO01000215.1-sediment-metagenome-genome-assembly--contig:-NODE-215-length-164489-cov-6.940971_pt1 | contig 164489 bp, 136 predicted proteins | sample MGYA00237883_ERZ534232 | MGnify/ENA metagenome assembly ERZ534232
ACCATTAAAGAAGTAAACCATTAAAGAAGTAAACCATTAAAGAAGTAAACCATTAAAGAAGTAAACCATTAAAGAAGTAAACCATTAAAGAAGCAAGCTTATGGACAACTGGCAGGGATATCAGGCAGAGACAGATCAGGCAAAGGCAAAATTAAAGCTGTCGGACTTCAGTCCCGGGTTCGTGTTTTTAGAATTTTATTTGCCGCAGTCTTCTGCAGCGAACTCAATAACAAATTCTGTCCCGCCGTTTCTGTTAAGCCTGACACTGCCATCCAGCTGTTCTATAAGGACATTTATGAGTTGAAGCCCGAGACTTTCAGCTGTCCTTATATTGAAATTTTCCGGAATACCCACCCCGTTATCCGAAACAGCAAGGATAAAACCGGTCTTTCCTTCGAAACTTTGATTTTCTCTTTCATTCAAAGGACTGCACTCGGGTTTTTCTGATTTTTTCCTTATAAGGCTTAGAAGAATCTCTCCGCATTTTCTATCCGGAAATGCGTGCTTCAGAGAGTTGGAAAAAATCTCATTAATTATAATGCCCAGAGGGACTGCGGTATCGACATCAAAGAGGATGTTTTCTTCGAGGTCCATGCATAGATTGATCCTGGGATCTCCAACTTTATAAGTATCCAGAAGGTTTTCAGCCAGTTCGCGAATATAGGTAGAGAAATTCAGATTATTCATTTCCCTGCCCCTGTAAAGTTCTCTATGAATAAGAGCAATAGACATTATTCTGTTCTGGCTTTCCCTGAGAACCTCTTTTATCCGTTCATCTTCCAGACTTTCAGCCTGAAGGTCAAGCAGAGATGAAATGACCTGCAGGTTGTTTTTTATCCTGTGGTGGACCTCTTTTTTTCGAGCCATCTCGACCTTTGCCAGAGTTTCCTCGGTTTCTTTTCTCTTCGTGATATCGTAGATTATGCCATTATAAACATCCGGCTTCCCGCTCTTGCCAGGGACTTTCTGGTAGATCTCATGCATCCATTTTATTTTCCCGTTTCTGCACCTGATCCTGTAGTCAAGTTCTCCCTGACAGTAGCCAGGGCACTCCCTTATTTTATTTTCTTCATTTCTAAAGGTGCACAGGTCTTCAGGCTCAATCAACTTTGGCCACATCCTTGAAGAAACCAGCTCTCCTTCGCTGTATCCGGTAATTTCCTCAACAGCCCCGTGCATGAATTCCAGTTTAAAGTCCCTGTCAAACTGGAAAGCAATTCCTTTAAGGTTCTGTACAAAAGAACGATATTTATCCTCACTTTCCTGCATCTTCTCTTCGGCAAGTTTCCTCTCAGTAATATCTTTCATTGCGCCGAGTGATCTGACAGGCTTACCGGACCCATCTGTAAGATAAGTTCCGTTATTTTCCAGATAGACGTATGTTCCATCTTTTTTTCTGTACCTGAACCCTACCTGGTAGTTTTCTCCGGTTTTCCGGGATTCTATAAATTCTTTCATTACAGATTCCCTGTCAGCAGGATGGATGTTTTCAACCCAGAGGTCTCTGTTCATGCTCTGGAACTCTGTTTTGCTATACCCTGTAACTTTCTCTATTGCTCCAGCCCAGCTGCCTCTATCGGTTAACAGATCAAAGTCATAAACAAGCTGCCCTGTCTGCTCTGTGACAACTCTGTACTTTTCATCACTTTCTCTAAGTGCACTTTCCGATTTCTTCCGTTTTGTGATATCCTGCAGGACAGTAACCAGCCCCTGAATTTCCCCTTTCTCGTTAGTAAAAGCAGAAAAGTTTACAAGAAAAGTCCTTCTAATTCCGTCTGCACATGCTATTTCCTGCTCAAGGGTTCTGGTACCCCCAGACCTGAGAATTTCCATATCAATCTGGTCCCATTCACTAACAGATTGCTGGAAATAGCCCTCATTTGCAGCGATTCTTCCCTCAGCTTTCATGTAAATATCTTTACACACTTCAAGCCTGGTTTGTCCAATGATTTCTCTAGCGGGAAGACCTACAATTTTTTCAAACGCCCTGTTTGCGAAAAGGTACAGACCGTTCTTATCCGTGCATGCAACAGGGTTTACCATTACATTGAGAATGCTATTATAATAAAAATTTTCATTCAGTATCTTCTCGAATCTGCTGTTTTCATAAGCCTGGCTGCAGAATTCACGCGCGCCTTCGGTGCCTATAGCACCTTTATTTACCTTTTTAGCATACTCATGACGGTACTTATTCATTTTTATGCCCAACCCTCCCGGTGACCATATTCAATACTAAATAAAGATCCTCAATATCCAGGCAACCCGCTCAATCCTGATATCTATGGATATAGAAGCCTATTATCAAAGAATATTTAGAAATTTCTGCAAGCCGCAACCGTCCCCATTTTTCATCAAATGAAAATTAATTTAAACAAACGACTCGAGAAAGATCGATAGTACGATTTAGTAAGGGCACTGATAATACTTATTTCTAATCAGCTAAAGAAAATACACTTTGCAGGAAAGGGTCAAGAACTGCCTTCGTGCTCCGAATAGCTCATCTGAAAGCTCAGGAACCTCGATCTGCCTGCGAGAACGGATGAAAGTGTTAGTGTATCTTTCATAAGATACCTGTATAATGATACTGAGTTCATTATAACTATTTACCTGAACTGAACCGGGTTTACTCAATAAATTAAATAAAAACACTGCCCAGCCCAAAAACAATATCCTGCCCAAAAAAATATCCAATCCAAAAACAATATCCTCCCCCAAAAAGATATTCAGTTCACAAGGTAATGACGCTGAGATTGTTACCCGACTAATATTCTTTCCGAATCCGCTGCCAGTCAAACCCCTCATTATCGAGAGTGAGAACTCGAAGGAACCTTCCGTTCCGGCTTCCATCACATAAATTAAATGTCCTGCCGTTTTCAACCGGAAGATTTTCAGGGTTCCTGTGTCCATGGATCTGATATGTGCTCTCACCGGTGTTTTTGTTGAAACTTTCGGCAACCAGAGCTGTATCTTCCGGTTCTCCAACGCCATTAATCATCTGCTCAGCCCCCACAAAAACCAGATTTTCAGGGAGGTTGCTCAGCCCTCCATGTGTAACGAGAACACGCTTGCTGTGAAATTTATAATAAACACACGGTACTGTTTTTCTGTATAGTTCGAGAGCATCGTTCCCTGTGACTCCCGTATGCTTGCGTTCTGCAGGGGAATATGAGGGCAGGGGGCGTACGGTATCCGTGAACTCCGGGATGCGGGTTTGTCCTTCACCCACTTCCGGATTGCAAAGACATTTTTCACCGTCTCCTTCGAGCAGGACCACATTCTCTCGATACATTACTGAGCCCAGGAATTTAATGACCCTGGAATTTTCAGTCCCGCTGCCGGTGTAATCTCCCAGGAAAATATACAGGTCGCTGTCCTTCAGGCCGCAAGCCAGGTATTTCGTCAGGGCGGTATAACTGCCGTTTAAATCTCCTATGTGATGGATTTTTCTATAGCGGGAAAAATCAATAATTCCGTACTGCAGTTTCTCATGGAATTCATGAGGCTTTATCACAGTAACAAAGGAAGGCACGCTCTGCCTGCTTATTATGGAGTGCAGATCTTCAACTACCGCCTCCGGTACAACTTCATATGCAGGTCTCTTCCTGTTCCTTTCCTTTGAAAGCTCGAGAGGCACGTCAGAAAAGTCAACACAGAATGCCTTATACCTGTAAGTTTTGACGGGCTGCCTGTACTTTGCGATGTCTGCATTTCCTGCATTGGTCGCATCAAGGATCGTGAATTCTCCCTCCGCCATACGGCTTTTAATAAGCGAATAAATGAGCCCCCAGACTCTGCGGTTGATTTTCCGGGAGATAACAATTTGTCCGGTAACAGAGAGTACAGGAGGTTTTATAAGAAGCCTGACCTCATCCGAGGAAATGGTATAGGGCTCAAGCCTGTTTTCTCTAACGAAAGTTGATTTGCCGGACCCCGGTATTCCTCTCAAAAATACTAAATATCTCATATGACACCCCATAGCAAATTTTGGAACTGCAGAATTCGATTCCCTTAAACATTCTGGTTTGAACAAACGTATCCGGAAGTATATAACCTAAAAATTCTCTTAAGATTCCTCTTTTTTGATTAATCCTGCTTAAACTAATACCTGAGTTAATACCTGAGTTAATACCTGAGTTAATACCTGAGTTAATACCTGAGTTAATATTACTATCAATTTTTATAATAATTAATTATATAATTTTAGAATATTCGTTTGGGAATAATATGGGGACCCCTTTAGCAAAGGAATTGCATGAAACGTGAATAGACTCCTGATAGTCATACCACCGATCTGAGAGGCAGTTCTATAAGAAAAAGCTCATCGGGCTCCTGGAAATGAATTTAGGGATGGGATAACTCTGAAAAGTAAAGGAAGGGGGAATAGCAATGACATATAGGAATGAAACCGGGTATACTCTGCCTGGAAAAGCAGAATCTTACTGGGTGGCAACCACCCCGGAATCAAATTATCCTGCTCTTCCGGGAGACATTCGGGTTGATGTGGCAATAATCGGGGGAGGAATAACCGGAATTACCTCAGCCTTTCTTTTAAAGGAAGCCGGAGTGTCCGTTGCAGTTATTGAAGCAGACAGGATTCTCAGGGGTACTACCGGAAATACGACTGCAAAAATCACTTCCCAGCACAACCTTATCTATGACCGCCTTATCTCGGAAGTGGGAAGAGGGCAGGCGAAACAATATGCTGACTCCAACCAGGCAGCAATCGATAAGATTGAGTATATAGTCCGTTCATGGGATATCGACTGCGACTTTTCTTACAAACCCGCTTATGTCTATGCAGGTTCGGAGGCTTCCGCACAAAAGATTCTGGATGAGGTTCGTGCAGCCCGGAGCCTGGGCCTTCCGGCATCATTCGAAGGGGATTTGCCGCTTCCTTTTAAAACCTTCGGCTCAGTCCATTTCAGCCATCAGGCGCAGTTCCATCCCAGAAAATACCTCTGTGCCCTTGCAAAAGAAATCGAAGGCGGCAGCGGCCACATCTATGAGAAAACCCGGGCTCTCGGAATTGAAGGAGGAAGCCCAGTTATTGTAAAAACGGATAGAGGAAACGTAATGGCCGAGAATGTAATTCAGGCAACGAATTTCCCTATAGTGGACAGGCCCGGAGAGCTGTTCAAAAAGCTGCACCAATCAATGTCGTATGCACTCGGGGCATACATAGAAGAACCGTTTCCCGAAGGTATGTTTATTAACGCCGAAGAGCCTGCAAGATCTCTGCGTTCGCAGCCTACGGAAAGAGGAGAAATGGTGCTGGTAGTCGGGGACGGGCACCCTACCGGACATGGGAACCCCACGTATGAGCACTACAGGCACCTTGAGGACTGGGCAAGGTCAATCTATAAAGTACGTTCCATTGACTACCACTGGTTGACTGAGGATGTCATGCCCGAAGATAACATTCCGCTTATCGGAAGGCTTACCCCGGACAGCGAACACCTGTATCTGGCAACCGGCTTTAAAAAATGGGGCATGACTGCAGGCACTGCTGCGGCAATGATTCTTACGGATACGATCCTCGGAAGGGACAACCCCTGGACCGAAGTATACGACCCTTCAAGGTCCGGACGGGAGTCTCAGTTTTCTATGGAAGATATACCCGGAATCGGACCGGGGCAGGGGACTATTATTGAGAAAGGAGAAGAGGAGCAGGTGGCAGTATACAGGGACCCTCAGGGCGTACTATACACTCTCAACCCGGCCTGCAGGCACATGGGCTGTTTTGTCTCCTGGAACGATGCTGAGAAAACCTGGGACTGCCCCTGTCACGGTTCCCGTTATAATGCCAGGGGAGAAGTTATCCAGAGCCCTGCGGTATACGGGCTCCTTGAAAAGAAGGTCAGGGGACAGGACATAAAGCCGTATTCATACATAAGAAACAATCCGTAATTCCTATTTTTATATGACGATGTCGAAATAATAGTTTATGCCATCAGAAAGTAAGGATGCCGAGCCCTTCAAAGAACTCAGGTGGAGCGACCTGCAGGACTGGGCAGGAGGGAAGGCTACTGAAAAGGGGATAAAGTATCAGGAAGAAGAGCGGGTAAAAGAGCTTAAACGAACCCCGACAGGCAGCCTCGTAGCCCGGGTGGAAGGAACAAAAGAATATTTCACGGAAATCTCCCTGGAAAATGGGAAATTGAGCTCAATCTGCACCTGCCCCGTAGGACATGACTGCAAACACGGAGTTGCAGCAATACTTGAATATCTCGAACTCGCGGAACAGGGAGAAGAAATTCCTCTTGCTTCCGAAGAAGACCCTTTCGTTGTAAGAGCAAGGCAGGGACACACCGAAGCTGAAACCAAAGCTGAAACCGAGGTTGAAGGACTCTCAGTCCGGGCTCTCCGCGAGTACCTTGAGCAGTTGACAAAAAAGGAACTGATCGAAATACTGGTGGCATTTGCAGAAAAAGATACTCTGCTTGGCAGGTACCTTAGAGACAGGCAGAGTCTTGCAGCAGAAGACGTGGAAGAAATTATCGGGGAGGTTTATTCCGAACTTGACGAGCTTCTGGAAGAAACAGAGTATACTGCTTATGAAAATTATGAAATTGATGTGCCGGATTTTTTGGATGTGCAGGCAGGGTTAGAAAGCCTGCTTGATGCGGGACACCCTGATGAACTGCTTGATATCGGAAAAGAGCTGATGGACAGGTACGAAAAAATAGCAGAATATGACGAAGAAGGAGAAATAGGGACTAAAATATCCTTCTGCATGGACGTGGTGCTTGAAGCCCTGTCCCAATCGTCTCTCCCCGCCCCCGAGAAAATGCTCTATATGCTTGAAATCGAGCTGAAAGATAACTACAATATTCTTAATGAACACGCTTTCTGGGAAGGGGATTTTGCACCTGAAGAATGGAAGCGTTTTGCAGAAGCCCTGAAAGTTAAGCTGCAGGAAGCCGAAGAGGAAGAAAACCCCCTCTACAGCCCGCCCTGGCAGAGGGATTACGCCGTTGACAGGCTGATTGATGCTCTTGGAAAAGCCGGGCTTTCCGAAGAGATAATCCCGACCTGTGAACGCGAAGCTGAAAAAACAGGCAACTATATCCGGCTGGTCAGGGTGCTGCTCGACTCCGGACAGAAAAAGAAAGCAGAAGAATGGATTTACAGGGGAATCAAAGAAACAGGAGAATACCAGCCCGGGAATGCCAGCCAGCTCTGGCAGATCCTGCTTGAACTCAGGGGAGAAGAAGGAGACTGGCTTTTTGCAACTGCCCTTGAAGCGGAAGAGTTTTTCAGGGCCCCTTATACGGCCAGTTATCTCGGGATGCGAAAAGCCGCCAGAAACGCGGGAGTCTGGCAGGAAGTCCGAGAGGCTGCCCTCAAATATCTGAAAACGGGAGAGCTGCCAGCCGTTCAGACTAAAGCCGGCCAGGTCAAAAGTAAAGAAGAAATCTCAGGTAAAGAAGAAACTTCAATTCTTCCCGGCGTTCTCCCAAAAACAGGCCTTCTGGAAGCTGGTTCCATACAGAAGATAAAAACTCCTGCCCTTGACCTTTTAATAGGAATAGCAATCCTGGAAGAAGACCCCGAAGAAGTGGCTCACTGGTATAAGGAACTTAAAAAAAGTGGAGCAGAAGCCGAAAGCTACTGGCGTTCAATCTCTGAAAATAAAATTGCAAACGCCGTCAAAGAGAAATATCCGGATATCGCGCTTGAGATCTGGAAAAAACTTGCAGAAAAGCTGATTTCCGAAACAAAAGTAAGCTCATACGAAGAAGCGTCCCCGTACCTCCGGAAAATAAAGGAAACACTCGAAGCCAGCGGGAAAAAGGAAGCCTGGGAAGCCTACATCTCGGAGATAAAGGACGTAAACAAACGCAAAAAGAGACTGCTTGAGATTCTGGACAGGCTTGGAGCAGACAGGATCATCGGAGAGTGAGCAGGGATAAAAAAGCAAAATGAGATGGAAAAGAGAAGGAGTAAATTTTTATATATAAAAAGAGATAAATAAAAATGGAGCCGGGATTTACCCAGGCTCTGACCTTACTTACTTTCAAAATACCGATCCTAACAGAACAAAACAGAAAAACGAAATGAGGAGTTGAAAACTAATGCCAGCTAAAGTCAACAAAGAAGAATGTACAGGCTGCGGAACCTGTGTGGAAGAGTGTCCTGTAGAAGCAATCATTATCGACGAGGATGCAGGTTGCGCGGTTGTAGACGAAGACGAATGTGTAGACTGCGGAGCCTGTGAAGAAGCCTGTCCCGTAGGTGCTATAAAGACTGAATAACCAAAAGTAAGAATAACCCGGAAATCAGAAATATACGGATTTAAACATATACAGATTCAAACTTGCTTTCTTGACTAAACCCGAGGGTTCAAAATACCTATCAAAAAAGAGTGGGCGTAAGGGAATTCGGGATTTTAATGCCTGAAAACAGCCTCCCACTCAGATTCCCTATTTTTTGAAAATCTCCGGTTTGCCCCGCTTGAAGAGGGTAAGACCTTTGTTTCATACCCCATTCCTCTCAGGAGAGATTCATATTCTCCGGCTTTCCTGCCGTTGAAACAGATTAGCGTGAGCTCCGGGACCATTTCTTTCAGGCCTGAAAAATCATTTATTTCTTCTTCCCCGATCTTTGAGTCCTGGCTTCCTTCCCGGCTTCCAGCTTTAAACACGTCCCAGAGACCTATTCGGTTTCGCTTCAGGGTTTCAAGCCTTTTTTCATAAGCCATTTCCTGAAGGTTTTCTCCAATCGCGCGTCCGACCAGTCTCCAGAAATCATTACCCGGGTTTCCGTAGTACTGCTGCTTACGGATGGACTCATCACTCGGGAGGGACCCCAGAATAAGGATCTCGGTGTTTTCGTCAAGGACCGGAGATAGACCTCGCTTTATCATGGTTAGAGAAAGCTTGGGTTTAAGGCTACTTTAATTTTAGGGAAAGAAAAAAATAAATTTTATAGCCTGCCCACTTTATAGCCTGCTCTTTTATATCCTGCTCAAACCTGCGTGACCTGCTCAGCCATGTCCCTGTAATAGTTGTAAAGTTCCTGCCCCCATTCGATGGCGCTTTTTTCAAAGCTCACCATTTCATGGTTATAGTACCTTCCGTCCTTGGAGATCATGGACATCGAGATAAAGCGGTCCGTAACGAGGCTGGAAGCAAGTTCTATTTTATTTTCACAGACAAAGATCTGCGTATTTTCCATGTTCAGGAACTCTTCGACTTCCGGCCTGTAATCGGAGACAAGTTTCGTGTAGATGGGTTTTTCGAGAACAAGAGAAACTTCAATACCTTTATTCGCAAGGTCAAGGTAGAGGCCCGGATATCCCGGACGGAAAAAAGAAGAGACTTCCATGACTGTTTTTGACCTGTAGAGGGGGTCCATTATTTCAGGAGGGTAATCAAAAATATGGGTCCTGTCAGGCACAAGCTCCATACACCTGCCGAGCTCCCCGATCCGGTCAAGCAGGTGGGAGGGAAGGGTGAGGAGGTTCTGCCTTGCCCAGTAATCGTGGTTTTCATCAAAGACCCGGAATGTGGAGAGGAGAGGCTCCATTTTGGGGACTATAAGTTTTCCTTTTACAGAAAGTTCGTAACTGTCCCCTTTCTGCACCAGCAGCCCGTCTTTGAGAAGGATACGGATTTGAGCCATAATAGGGCTGGAACTGACTTCAAGCTCAGTCTTGATCTCTTCAATCGTTTTTGGCCCGTTCTTCAGGAATAGAAGCAAATTTTTTCGTTTGTCCGAAAAGAAAATAGTATCTATTAACTGCAGTTCCATACTCATTCGGTTCAGCCTCCCTCAGGATAGGAGTTTTAGATTAAATAAGGTGTTTATTAAGATTATCCTGAGTTACTGAGGTTTGAACAGGAATATTCCAGCTGTCCGGGATAATTTCCAGCACTTGAAGAACTCCAGTTACTCCGGATAATCTCGATTCCCTTGCTGATTTAGGGGCAAAGCCTCAAACCTGTATTAAGCCTGTTGATATAGCGGCATAATATCAGTGGAGGCTTAAGAGCAGAGATTCCGAAAAAGCTCCGCTTTCGGATGGGCATATAAAACTGTCAAGGCTCTTCTCGCCATCGACCCTTAATGCCCTTGATTTATAGAAATCAAAGAGCTCTCTTGCCCAGGAAATAGCCTGAGGTTCGGAACAGTACATATACTCGTGATAGAACCTGCCCTGGCTGTCAAAGAGAGAGATCATCATCCCGCGATCCGAGACGATAAGTTCGGCAATTTTCACACCATCCTTACAGACGCAAAGTTCGGTGTTATCCATAGCGGCAAATCTTCTGATTTTCTTTTCGTAGTTATACAGGAACTTCTCAAGTACCGATTCCGTGAAAATAAGGGAGACCTCCGACTCAAGCCTTCCGAGCTTTGAATAGAGGGGCAGGAACTCAGGCCTGTAGAAGGATGAAAACACCATAAGGTAGCGGGAAGAAGAAAAGAATTCCAGAAGCTCGGTACTGGGCTCGAAAATCTGGCTGGGATCGGCTTTGACCAGATTGCAGTCTTTTATGTCCCCTATCCTGTCAAGAAGGTACTGGGGGATTCCTCCCAGGTCGTGTTCGATCCAGTAGTTATCTTTTTCAACAAGGGTAAGGACATCAACAAGAGACCTGACTTTTTTGAAGACCTGCTCTCCCATATCTGTCAATTCGTAGCTGCCATTTTTTTGAATAACAAGATTACTGTCCGTAAGCCTCTTGATCTGGGGCAAGATAGCCGTGGGAGAAACGTCAAGCAGGACTTTAATATCTTCCATTGTACGGGGTTCCTCTCCCAGGAGTAAGAGGAGGTCTCTTCTTTTCTGGGAACGAAATACTACATCTATTAACTCAGGTTGCATTCAAACCACTCCTATCTCTTTTTTCGTTAAATATAGGATAATCTGCATTATGCGGCAAGGAAATGTTCGCGTGGTGGCGAATAAAAATTTGAGTTACACTCGGGCCATGTACGGCCTTAATAGGAGGAAGAGTTTGCGCCATATACTGGGGATAACCGATATATGGATTTATATAAAAGAGTTTGGATGAATAATTTAAAACGCGATGAAATCTATTTAAACTAATTGCAATAGTTAAAAAGAGATGCAAAATAGAAGCAAAAACGAGATCAACCGACTGAACTCAAAAAGATAACAACGTTTTTACTTACGATATATTTTTTATATGTCCAATGAAAGAGCAAATTTGAACATTGAAATTTTTTACCCGCTTTATCTGAATAATGACATTGTTCAAAAAAAGTATAAATGTTGAAAAAGAAAGGCCCTCAAAAAATATCAAGTAAGATTTCTCGAATTTGCCTCAAAAATTCAGAGTGCTTTTCTCAAAAAATGCAGGCTAAAAAAATTTGAGGCAAATAAGCCCCTCCGTGACCTCAAAATTTCAGACCCCGTGTTGACCTGTAAAAATCAGGAAAAAATTTCCGTCGGTTATGGTATATGTGATGATTTCCCCTAATTATGCTGTAAACACATGTCGGCATGCAGGCATGAGATACAATAAAAAAAGGAAAAGTTCCGGTAACAGGAGAAAGAAATTCTTTCACCGGTATTGTACTGCAGAGATCTGAAATTTAGACCCTCAAAAACAGATAAACTTCAGATGCTTCTCAGGGTACTACCACAGGAAGAAAAAGACTTTACAAAGGCAAAACCGGAGCATTCCAGGCCTTATACATCCGGGAACTGCAGAGCCGGAATGGTAAGGACTTTTTGTTTGATCTAAATGGAGGTTTAGAAATATGTTGGACTTTACAGAGGCAAGTCTGAAAAAGGTATTAACCAGATACAATGTGGCTCTGGAAAAGGCAATGACGCCTGAAGACGCCGCAGAAGAGCTCTATCCTAAGGACGAACTTATTTACCCGATCGCAAAAGCCATCTTCGAAGGAGAAGAAGACGACGTGGTCGAGGGTCTCCAGGCTGCAATGGATGCAGGCAAGGACCCAATCGCACTCATCGACGATGCCCTCATGGTCGGTATGGGCGTTGTCACCAAACTCTACGATGAAGGTGTAATTTTCCTCCCCAACGTCATGATGTCCGCTGACGCCATGCTCAACGGTATCGAATACTGTAAGGAAAACTCTGAAACTGCCCCTGTAACAAAGGGAACTGTTGTCTGCCACGTCGCAGAAGGTGACGTTCACGACATCGGTAAGAACATCGTTACCGCTCTCCTCAGAGCAAACGGCTACGATGTAGTTGACCTCGGAAGGGACGTCCCTGTGGACGAAGTTGTCAATGCAGTTGTTGCAAACAAGCCCCTCATGGTCACAGGTACTGCACTCATGACCACCACCATGTATGCATTCAAGGAAGTTAACGACAAACTCCTCGAAAAGGGCATTCAGATCCCATTCGCATGCGGTGGCGGAGCAGTTAACCAGGACTTCGTGTCCCAGTATGCACTTGGTGTGTACGGTGAAGAAGCAGCCGATGCCCCCAAGATTGCTGACGCAATCATTGCAGGTACCAAAGATATCGCAGCATTAAGAAACAAATTCCACAAGCACTGAGGTGAATGAGATGGCAGCAAAAAGATACACTTCAATGGCATATGCAAGCGCAGACGAAATGAGCTTCGGCGTATCCAAGCACCCCGTAAAAGCAGGCCTTGGCCTTGAGATCGGTGCTGGCTACACAATTCCTGAAGTTAACTATGCACCCAGACCTGAAGCCGGTGCATCCAAGGAAAAACTCGTAAAAGAATACGAGAGGATCACCACCGACATTATGGCCAGAATGGTCCAGGTTGGTTTCCCTGCAGTTATCCTCGAAACTGAACACGTTCAGCAGATGTCCAACAACCCCTCCTGGGGAGCAGAAGTCGCACACGCCCAGAAAACCATCATGGAAGAATACCACGATGAATACGGCATAAAGTGCGCCCTCCGCCACACCATTGGTGACATCCGTGAGAACAGGGACTTCCTCCAGCTCAGAGGCGACAAGTACTCCGTTTTCCTCGAAGCATTCGAACAGTGCGCAAAGTCCGGTGCTGACCTGCTTTCCGTTGAATCAATGGGTGGTAAGGAAGTATTCGACCACGCAGTTCTCAGAAACGACATCCCCGGTATGCTCTACGCAATCGGCTGCCTCGGTTCCATGGACATGGAAATGATCTGGTCCGACATTGCAGCAATTGCACAGAAGACCGGCACTGTCGCAGCTGGTGACACCGACTGCGCCCAGGCAAACACCGCAATGTTCATCGCAGGCGGTCTGCTTGACAAGAACCTTGCCCACACCCTCGCAATCCTCGCAAGGGCAATTTCCGCCCCCAGGTCCCTCGTTGCATACGAATGCGGCGCAATGGGCCCAGGTAAGGACTGCGGATACGAAAACATCATCATCAAAGCCATCACAGGCAAGCCGATGACCCAGGAAGGTAAGACTTCCACCTGCGCTCACTCTGACGTAATGGGCAACCTCATTATGCAGTGCTGTGACTGCTGGTCCAACGAGTCTGTCGAATACCACGGTGAATTCGGTGGTACCACTGTTCAGTGCTGGTCCGAGTCCCTCGCATACGACTGCGCTCTCATGAACACCGCTCTTGAAACCAAGAACGAAAAAGTTCTCAGAGACCTTTTCATGCTCTCCGACAGGTACAGAGACCCCCAGTCCTACGTGCTTGCATACGACAACGCATACAAGGTCGGCCAGGCAATTGTTAAGGACGGAGACAACATCTACCTCAGAGCAAAGAACGCTGCAATCGCATGCTGTGACATCGTCAGCGAAGGCGCTGCAGGCAAGCTCGAGCTCTCCAGGTTCGAAACCAAGGCACTCGCAGACGCAAAGGCATCCCTGGACTCCCTCACCGATGACATGGACAAGTTCATGGACGACTGCCTTACAAAGTACAAGAGCGAAGTTAAAGTCTTCCTTCCAGAGAACTACGGCTTCTAAGCCCCCAGTTCTCTTTTTCTTTTTTTCTTTAACTTCACGTACTGCACTTTTATCCTCACTTTTTTCATGCCGTCAGATTAACCACTTTTTCTATCCTGGAAACCAGCTGCTTTTCAGCTCTCATGTACATATAGGCAGGAAGTCCCGAGCGGGAAAAGTTCTGGAAAAACCTCATTGCCAGCCCGTTAATTCTGGGAAACTCCCTTATCCTCCCGTTTGCAAAAAAACCTATCAGCCTGTCAAAAGTCCTCACATTTGTGGTAAAACCCACTTCTCCCCCTGCATTCCGGTCCATGGAAAAGACCAGTTCGACCCAGGCATCCAGTTCTTTTGTGAGGTGCCGCCGGGCTCCTCCTTCGACTACCATATAGGACCTGCCGTTTTTGATGTTATCAAAATATTCTCTGAAAGAATCGCCTTTTGCAAGCGTATAGACGGCCCCCATGCCTCCTGTATGGCTGTCCGTAGTGGCAGCAAGCCCTTTCCCATATTTCCGGGCAAGAGCAGCCGTTATCAGGTTTTTTTCCGTTAAGTCCTGTATATTGTATTCGACGACAGGGAACTGCTTTATGAGTTCTGGCACAGCCCGGAGGTTTGGCCGGTCCCCTATGGCAAACCAGAAGGGGTGATTATAGATGTGCGGAAGGTCGTGAGTCCTGAGGTAGCGAATAAAACTTTTGAAGTCATGTTCCTGGTTTGCAATCGCCTCAAGTTCTTCGAACTCTTCGTAATCGAGTTCAAAAACATTAACGTGGAGCGTATGCCCTATATTTTCAGAGTCTTTGATTGAAACCTCAACCCCAGGGACCAGCCCATCCCTGTCCCAGCCAAGCAGGTCATATGCTTCGACAGTATCATGGTCGGTAAAAGTCACATAATCAAGCCCCTTAGCCCTTGCTTTTTCAAAAAGAACCGCAGGGTGCATTGCCCTTGCGGGAGGGACATCGTAGGAACAGGAGGAGTGCACGTGCAGATCCACCTTTTTCCATCCCTCCTGAAGCAGAGTTTCTGCAAGCTCAGAGCTTACCGTTGTTCTGGAATTATTTCCGGGTTTTTCTCGCATAAACACGCACGACCATTTTATTCGGATATTCTTTCGGTGCGAAATATTCAAGAAATTCTTATTCAGTTAAAAGAAGAGGAGGAGAATATAAATATATTTCGCTAAAAAATATGTTTTGTTTAATTAATACATATATTATTTGAAAATAAATTGATCCTCCAAGGAAATAAATATAAGAGAGCTAAAAAAGGGAAGAGTAACTGAGAAGGAAAAAAGGAAGAAAAGAAGGATAAAGCTGAAAGAAGAAAGAGGAAAAGAAGAGAAGTATAGACCCTGAGGACAGTATTTTTTTGTTTTGCATGAATCTGACAAATAAAAAACTTTAGAAGAAATTTAAAGCATATAAAACCTTATTTTTGTAAAAAAACCTATTTTAAGGCAAATATTTCTGACCTGAGATCTTCAGATTCTGACCTGAGATCTCCAGAAATAGAAGGAGGGAAAAATAAAAAGTATAGTTTTCTAAGAATAATAACCATACTTAAATGATTATTACATAGAAAAAAGAAAAAGAATATATACAGGAAAAGAGTATCTACTAACTAGTAACCTGGGATCAAAAAAAACATCCGAAATATACGAACAGATCAAAAAGCATACGAACAGACCAAAAAACATGCCATCAGTCAGGAGATAATAAAAATCTCCCTCCCATGTTACTTCCATTTAAATGAATTTTGCCTCAAATCTCTTCTTTTTAATTTTTTATTCATACAGATCTTTTTTGAAGCTATTATTTTTGAAGTTATTACAACTCTGGAGGCAAGGGTTTAACTCCAGAAAGATATTTGTTATTATAGCTTACGGCAGAAGAGTGACAGGGATATGAAAATCTTGCTGTTCATATGCGGGGAAGGGCTCGGGCACACAAGCCGCTGCCTTGCGCTGGGGAAAGAATTTCTGGCTGCTGGGCACGAGGTGAACTTCGGAGCTTATGGTTACTCAAAGGAACTGGTGAAAAAAACAGGCTATTCGGCATGGGAGATCCGGCCGGAAATCAGGCTGATAGGTGAGACCGGGACCTTTGACATCGGAAAGTCCGTCAGAGAAACCCTGAGTAATCTCTCCCCTGCCGGGTTCAGGCAGCTCCTTAAGCTGATTGAAGCCCTGAACCCCGATGTTGTCCTTTCGGACGGGTACTACTCAGGCATCCTTGCGGCAAGGTCAAAGAAAGTCCCTGTTTATTTCGTAGGGCACCAGTTCAATATGGAAGAATTTTTCCAGAAAAAGGGACCTCTTGTAGGAGCGGCAGGAAAGCTTGTCCGAAGGTTTTACAATCACATATTCAGCAGCGTTGACGGCATAATAGTCCCTGATTACCCGCTTCCTTACTCCGTAAATCGAAGGAATTTCACCATTTCAAGAAATATCAATGAAAACATATTTTTCAGCGGCCCCCTCATCCGGAGCAGGTACAGGGAAGTCGAGGCAAAACCCTTCAGGCACCCGAATGTCCTTTCAACAATCGGAGCCTTCGGGTACAGGGCAGCTATATTTCGGAAAGTTCTTGAGGCTGCAAAACTCGACCCTGACATCCACTATACTTTTATCACAGGCCCGGGGATAGCCCCCGAACAGTTTCCTGAAATCCCTGACAACGTGGAGTTTACGGGTTTTACGGACAACCCCTTTCCTTACTACAGGGGCTCGGACCTGGTAATTACTGCCGGTGGGCATGGAACTATCATGGAAAGCCTTGCCTTCGGGCTTCCCGTGCTGTCCTTTCCGGACGAAAAACATACGGAGCAGGAGAATAATGCCACCGTGCTCGAAGAGGCAGGATACGGAAAGCGGATGAGTTACCTGACGCGCCCCGAGGTTATCCTTGCCTGCATCCGGGAAGTCCTGGAAGATGAGAGTTACAGTAAAAAAACCCGAAAGTTAATGGAACTTGCCGAAGTGCTGGACGGACCCGCAGCTGTCAGGAAGTTTCTTGAAGAAAAAATAGAAGGCAGACCTGAGGGAGAAGAAAACTCAAAGGAAGAAACTTGAGGTCAGGGAGAAAAAGCAAATAGAAATAAACACATCCTGAAAAAAGAGGGATAAAGGATGAAAATAATGATTTTTATATGCGGGGAAGGGCTTGGACACACCAGCCGCTGCCTTGCGCTGGGAAAAGAACTGCTTGCTGCAGGGCATGAGATTAAATTCGGGGCTTACGGCTATTCAAAGGACCTGATCGAAAAGACAGGGTATACGGCTCAGGAAATCCCTTCGGAAATAAAACTGGTTGGAAAGGCTGGGGGTCTTGATTTAACAGGGTCGATAGAAGCAACCCTCAAAAGCGCCCAGCTCCTCGGAGGCCCAAAGATTCTCAAGCTGCTCAGAGACTTCAAACCGGACGTTGTGGTTTCGGACAGCTATTACCTGGGGGCTCTTGCCGCTATGGCCCTTAAGCTTCCTGTATATCTGATTATCAACCAGTCGAATATGGAAGAGTTTTTCAAGAACAGGGGAGTTCCTATTCGGATAATTGGGAAGCTGACAAAGAAGTTCTACAAAGAAGTCTTTGAAAAAACCGATAAAATAATTATTCCTGACTATCCCCTGCCCTATACCGTCTGCAGAAAAAATCTGAATTTTGCTCCCAAACTCCGGGAAAAACTGTTCTACAGCGGCCCTCTTGTGAGAGAGAAGTATGAAGATATAGACAGCATCCCTCTGGAAAAACCTCATGTCGTTTCCCTGATAGGAGGCTTCGGGTACAGGGAGCCGATATTCAGGAAAGTGCTCACAACTGCCACGCTTGACCCCGGAATTAACTATACGCTCATTTCAGGCCCTTCCCTTGACCCCTCAAAGCTCGGGGAAATCCCGAAAAACGTTCAGATTCTCAGGTTTGTTGAAGATACTTATCCTTATATCAAAAGTTCGGATGCCGTAATAGCTCCCGGTGGGCACAGCACAATCATGGAGGCTTTGAGCTTCGGGGTCCCCGTCCTCTCATTCCCGGACGAGGGGCACAGCGAACAGGAGAGTAATGCTGCAGTGGTGGAGGAGGAAGGCTATGGAAGAATACTCAGTTACTCCACCCCACCGGAGGTCATTCTCGAATGTATAAGGGAAGTCCTTGAAGAGGAGGCGTATAGAAACAAAGTCGAGAGACTGCAGCGTCTTTCAGGGGAGCTGGACGGGCCAAAAGCGATCAGGGAACTGCTGGAAAAAGAGGCTGGAAAAAAAGTTTCCTGAAAATCTTCCTGAAAAAGATGATTAACAGGAAATAAAGACAGGCTTTTCAGAAAAGAAGAACCCCATTCGTGATGAGACTCCTCAGGTGTGAGACTCCCCGGGAATGAGGCTTTTCAGGTAGTCAAGCAGAGCAGCATGGTTTTCGAACACAAGGTCTGCATGCTTCACCTTTTCAGGGGCAAGCATACTTGCAACCGCAACACAATAAAGCCCGGCTCTTTTGGCGGCAGTGATTCCAAGAGGGGCATTTTCAACTACAATGCACTCATTCTTTGCCAGATCGAGTTTCTCAAGCGCCTTAAGGTAGGGGTCAGGACAGGGTTTTCCGTGCACCAGGTCGCCCCCGGTAATAATGATCTCGAAGCAGTCCGGAAAAAAGGAATTTGCAAATGTACTGACGATATCAAAGTTCGACCCCGAAACCATTGCAAGCCTGAAATGCCGTTTTAATTGATTGAGACAGGAAGGCATGCCTTCAAAGGGTTTTATGCGGTCAAACTCGAGAACTTCACGTTTTTTTACAGGCAATTGCTCATAGTGCCAGGGTTCGGGTTCTTTTCCTGCCTTCTCAAAGACCAGTTTGATCAACCCTAAATTATTTGAACCCTCAAGCTCGTAAATATCTTCCCTGCTGACGGCGACACCCACTTCCTTGAAAGTCTTAACCCAAGCCTCGGCCTGAAAACGCATGGAGTCAACAAGAACCCCATCCACATCAAAAATGATTGCTTTTAACATCTGTGCAGTAGATTGTTATGCTTCTTAATAAATTTTGTGAGAAATCCGAGCTTGTCAAAGTTTCTATATAGACAACCGGGATAAACATATTAAGATAGACGTATCAGGATAGACGTATCGAGATAGACCTATCGGAATACGCACATCCGGATCTGAAGAAACTATAACAAAATCTTGAATTTGACTCCCAGGTTTGTTTGCAGGGCATTTCCTGTCTCTTTTTTCATCCGGATTTTCGTCCCAGGTATTTATCGTAAAGATAGCCTCCCAGCCAGTACCCGAGGAAAGCAAAGATAAGAGTTCCGGGAGCGTAAATCGGGTACCCTGGACCTTCAAAACTGAATAGAAGGTTGAAAAAAACAAGGTAAAGGAACAGAAAAACTAAAAATCCACCAATTTCAGTCTGCCTTTTCGTCAGATTCAAACTTACCAGGACCTCCTTTTGCCTGATCTAAAGCTGAACTGAAAATCCAGTTTAGGGGTATACTTTCGATTTTTACTCAATTTCTTCTCTTACTTTTTCTATTACTTCTCTTCCATTCCTGCTTCATCTATTACTTTTTCTATTACTTCTCTTCCATTCCTGCTTCATCTATTACTTTTTCTATTACTGCTCTTCCTTTCCTGCTTCTTCCTTCTTGAAACCGAGAGAAACGGAATTGATGCAGTAACGTTTTCCGGTTGGCGAAGGCCCGTCTTCAAAAACATGCCCGAGATGGCTTCCGCAGCGGGAACAGACTACTTCGACCCTGTTCATGAAATAACTGTTATCTTCCTTAAGTCTGACTTTATCACTGGAAATAACATCAGAGAAACTTGGCCAACCGGTTCCGGATTCGAATTTGGTATCGGATGAAAAAAGTTCCTGCCCGCAGGCAGCACAGGTATAGACCCCTTTTTCTTTGTTATAGTACAGGTTGCCGGTAAAGGGCCTTTCCGTGCCTTTCTGCCTCAAAACGTGATATTGTTCAGGAGTAAGAACCTTTTTCCACTCCTCTTCGGACTTCTCGATTTTGTTCTGTGCCAGTTACAAACCCCCTTTATGCACATAACTCAATTATGCCGGAAAAGATTATCATCCTTCGGGTCAGGGAAAAGTCCTGGCTTCGCCTGAAGGAAGAACATTGTGTACTACTAGAGCTTATTAGAGTATTATATGCCGGAGAAGTATAAAGAATAGTACATACATATTCAACCGAACCGGATAACCGAATTAAATTAAGGGAAAAGAAACTCTTGAATCGGAGGGGTTATGGAGGAAAACCGGGGGAAAAGAAAAAACCACAGCATAATAGTAGCTGCCCTTGTATTCTTTCTTCTTACGGTTGTGTTTGCCCTGGTGGTTTCCATGCAGATCCACCTGGGAAAGTTTACTCTTCCCTTTTATCTCATAGTCTCAGGAATGTATCTCTTTGCTACCTCTCTGGAAACCGAGAGAGGTATTGGAGAGTGGATTGCTTCTTTCGGCTGGACTCTTAACATGTTTGGCCTGATCCTCCTCTACCAGTACGGAACCGGAGACTTTGCAAGCTGGGTTTACCTCTGGCCCCTTGTATTCCCGACCGGACCTGGCCTGGGGCAGCTGAGTTATGGAGCAGTGAAAGCCAGAAAAGATCCTTTTGAACGAGGGAAAGTCCTTATTCAGATAGGGCTTGGACTTTTTATTCTGGCCCTGATAGTTTTCAAGCTCTTTTTTCAATAAGAAGAGGCCATTTCGGGAATCCTGAGTTCGGGAAATCTGGGGTTCAGGATATATTATTCATATCTGAGTGAGTCCACAGGCTTCATTTTTGCAGCTTTTCTTGCGGGATAGACGCCGGAGACAAAACCGACAGCAACTGCAACGATAAACCCGGCAACTATCAGGCTTAAAGGAAAGACCACGGGCAGATTGAGGAGGCTTTCCACGCTGTATGCGCCTGCAATTCCGACAGCCCCTCCGAGAATGCCCCCGAAGACTCCGAGCAGGATTGACTCGACCATGAAAAGGAAAAGGATGTCAAAGCCCGTAAAGCCGAGAGATTTGAGCACTCCGATCTCCCTTGTCCTTTCGGTAACGCTTACGAGCATGATGTTCATGATCCCTATGGACCCTACCAGGAGGGAGATCAGGGCAACTGCTGTCAGGAAAGAACTGAGGGCTGCTGCCATCATATCAGTCTGCTCTAAAATCTCGGCCTGGTTAACGAGCATGTAGGGCCGGGAATCTTTGTCGTCAAGCTCCCTTTCGGAAATCCCGAAGCTCCGGGCAAGGCGTCTGTCCACCTCATCCGAGGTCTCCTGAATAGCTGCCGGGTCTTCAGCCATTGCAAAAACCCCACCATAGTCCTTTTCACCAAGAATCTCGTTCATGACATCAATGGGGATCAGGACAGCTTCGTTATCATTGTAAGCCTGGACCATGGTGTTTTCCGGGTTCTGGATAATTCCCTTGACCTTGAAGGTTTTTGTGATTTTCTCGTCTTCCCCTATCCTGAAGGTAATATCTATGGAGTTCCGGACCGAAAGGTTCCTGCCGAACTTCTCGTTTGCAATGTCATGCCCGACAATTGCAACATACCCGTCATTGTCATTGATAAAACTGCCTTCCCCGAGCTGGGTGCTTGCAACCTTATCATAATCTCCCCCTACCCCGCTTACCATGATATTTTTTGTCTCGGACATGTACGTGACTTCAGCAGTCTGGGACTTCAAAGGCGAAACCCCGGACACCCCCGGCGTATTTTCAACTATATTCAACTGGTTATCGTAAAAGAGCTTGGGCTGCATCCCCTGAATATAAATGAAATTTGAGCCGAGGTTCGAGACCTCATTCGTAAAATGCTGGTTGAAGCTTGCCCCAAGGGACACATTAGCAATTACAGCTGCAACTCCGATAACGATTCCAAGCACGGTAAGGGTTGAACGCATCTTTGCACTTTTAATGCTCCCAAGAGCTATTTTTCCTGCACTGAAAAGAGGGATCATGAGTGGGGGCTCCGTTTTTCATCTTTTTCGGGGGAAGTATATAGGATAGCAAACCTTTACATCCAGATCTTTGGTAATCCTGGAAACAGAAGAGGCTGGGATTTCACCTACTCCTAAAGCAGTCATAATCTTTTTCATCCTTCGGGTGGAAACTCCTTGAAGGTAAGACTCACTTACAGCAGTTAAAATGGCCTTTTCAACTCTGGAATACCTCTCAAATACCTGAGTTTCAAAGGGAAACTCACGGAATTGAGGCTTTAATAATTCAAGTTCTCCATGTTTTGTTTGAAGAGTACGGGACTTGTAACCGGTTCTACTGGCTTTGCGAGAATCAGTCCTCTCATAACGTTTTGCACCAGCCAGAGGAGGGCTTCCTCCTCCATTACAAGGTTTAAAAACCAGGTAATTAGCTGACGAATTCCATCTTCCTGATCGATAAGATAATCCTTTATAAATGAGATGATATTAACCATTGACTCTACATCCTGTTTTTTTGTGGTGAAAGAAAAAGGATACAGAGTCAACCATATTTTACAGAACTTTCGGTACGCTATCATTGTTTATCAATTATTCTGCTTAAAAAGGACTTCGTCCTTTCATTCTTTGGATTAATAAAAATTTCATCCGGTAGGCCTGTTTCAATAATATCACCCTTATCAAGAACAACGACCCGATCAGCAACTTCACGTGCGAATTGCATCAGGTGTGTAACGATTAAGGTTGTCATTCCTCCACCCACCAGATCTTTGATTACATAAAGAACCTCACCTACCATTTCAGGGTCAAGCGAAGAGGTTGGTTCGTCAAAAAGCATAACTTCAGGTTTCATCGCAAGCGAGCGAACAATAGCAACGCGCTGTTGCTCTCCTCCCGATAAGTCTTCCGGAAGGCTGTCTGCTTTATTTTCAAGATTTATACGGCGCAAAAGAGTTAACGCGTTTTCAATGGCAATATTGCGGTCGATACCTAAAACCTTTACAGGAGCTTCAATAATATTTTCAAGAACAGTCATATGAGGAAATAGATTAAACTGCTGAAAAACCATTCCAACTTTAAGTCTTATTTTGCGGATAACCTCCATATCCTCCTTTGAAGGATTTGATCTGTTAATTGAATGCAATCTAATACCATCTACAATAACCTCGCCTTTCTGGAAATTTTCAAGGCCGTTTATACACCTTAAAAAAGTACTTTTCCCGCTTCCCGAAGGACCGATAATAGCGACTACCTCACCTTTTTTCACATCAAGGCTGATGCCTTTAAAAAGATGATGGTCATTATAAGATTTGTGCAGACCTTTTACTGTTATCATGGTAAGCTCTGGATTTGACAAATCAAATCACTCCTTTTTTTCCTTTTAACCTGTTTTCCAGCCTTCTCGCTAAGAGCGACAATGGGTAGCTCATTCCAAAGTATAAGAGTGCGGTAATTAATCCCAGTTCAAAATACCTCAAAGTCGAAGAGGCGAGTATATTATATGTTTTAGTAAGCTCCACCATAGCGATGATCGAAACTAACGAAGAGTCTTTAAAAAGCGCGATAAAATCGTTTGTGATACCCGGCAAAGAGATCCTCAGTGCTTGAGGCAAAATTATCCGTTTGATTGCGAGTTTTCGTGACATTCCAAGAGATAACGCAGCTTCCATCTGGCCTTTCGGGATGGCTGAAATCCCTGCCCTGTAAATTTCCGCTTCATACGCTGCGTAATTCATTCCCAAACCTATAAACGCTGCTAACCAGGGGCTCAGTGAAATACCGATATTCGGCAAGCCGTAATAAAGAAGGTAAAGCTGTATTAAAAGAGGTGTCCCGCGGTAAATTTCAATATAGGCGGTTGCTAAAGAGGTAAATGGCGCCCGCCCATATAAACGTATCAAGCTAATGAATAAACCGAGTGTAACTGCCAGTGTCATTGAAACAACTGAAATAACAATTGTTAGCGCTGCTCCTTTTAATAGTGCCGGGAAAAAAGTAGAGATCGGTGCCTGCTGGCTTTTTTCGAGGTTAGCGTTAGTGTAACCGGTTTCCTCCTTCATTTGTTCATATAGTTTATCCTGCGCTTCGTTCCACAAACCCCATTTCTCATATATCTGTTTAAGTTCTCCCGATCTAAGAAGCTCGGCAAGGATTTCATCAATTTTGGCTTTTAATTCTTCATCTTCCTGGCGTATAGCAATTCCATACAACCCCTCGCCCACAGGGTCTCCCGCGTATTTGAGTTCAGGGTTCGGTTTTCCGTAAAATGCAGCAATAGGCAGATCCAAAAGTACCGCATCGATCCTTCCAAAAGCTAGATCTGTATAAGGTTCGACCTGGGTCGGATATATCCTTACATCTACCCCGTCTAAATTCTCAAGTATGTCCTGGGCTACAGTTCCGGAAAGCGTCCCGACTTTTTTACCCTTCAGGTCATTAATACCTTTAATACTATTGTCATCTTTTCTAACGACAAGCTGTTCAGTATAAATATAATATGGGCGGGAAAATAAGATCGTATCTTTACGCTCATCCGTAATCTCAATACCGTTCATTGCGATATCGAAATCCCCGCGTTCCAGTGCAGGAACTAAACCATCCCAACCATTTTGTTTATGGACTGCCGTTACGCCTAATTTGTTGGCTATTGCATTTGCAAGATCCACTTCAAAACCGATGTATTCTTCAGGATTTTCCGGGTCCGGGAAAATATATGGCGCCCCACCCTCTGCGTCCGCTCCCCATATGAGTGTGCCCCGTTCCTGAATTTTATCCAGGGCACTGTTATCCTCTTGCGCCATGCATATATTTGACGACAAAAAAACAAATAGTCCCAATAAAATACAAACTCTCAAATAATTACATTTATTTTTCATCATACCATCTCAAAATATTGTATTCAAATTAGAACCGTTACAAAAGCACACCTCATCAATTAGGTAGAAGTCATCAGCACAGGGCAGTTTAGACTTAATAGCCAGGGCGGACTTCATTATCTTTCTGATAACGAAATACACAAGGCTTAGATAAAATTTGCGAAATGTGAAGGATAAAAACAGGAGGTGGAAGACCAGGAACAATTACAGGCGGATCTCATATATGGATGATCAAGGTTGCATGTATGAAACCAAAAGACTTCGGGTATCCGCATGAAATATGGGATAGAGACTCTTAACTTAGTTCCAGAAACAAGGCATTGGAGGCGAACTGATAAGAGAAGGGCCAAAAGCTTGCCTGCAGCTCGGATACGATTCTGTCATAGTCCTCGGGCATCCTGAGTATTACCCGAAGTTCGGGTTTGAGCCGACCGGAAAGTGGGGAATAAAAGATCCTTTCGGCGCGCCGGCTGAAGCGTTCATGGTGATCGAGTTAAAGGAAGGAGCTCTTGAAGGTGCCGGCGGGGTTGTGGAGTATCCTGAAGAATTTCTTGAGGTCTGAAAAAGGAAAATAAACTTAAAAAATGAAAAGGCGGAAAAAAGGGAAACAGGATTATTCAGAGAGACGGCGTCAGGCTTGATTCGGCTCTTCGGTATTCATGGCCCCGAAGCTGTGAACCCGAGATCAATTTTCCGAGGTCCCGGGATTTTTCCAGCAACTGGGGCCTGAAGGCAACTTCAAGCTTATCCGTACCTGCAGCAATAACCGTATCAAGAACATCAAAACCCAGATAGTAGAGGAGACCTGCTGTATATTCGAAATAAGGTTTAAAGGCATCTATATCCGAAATTCCCTGGGTAAAGACAAGAATCAGTTTTTTATGTTCAAGCCGGCTTGAAAAATTAGGCCTTAAGAAAGCAGTCATGCGGTCGATAAGGAGTTTGGTCTGGGCTGTCATCTGCCACATATATACGGGAGAACCGAGTACAACAGCGTCAGCTTCCTGAATTTCCCTGTAAAGCTCCTGCATGTCGTCGTCTATAACACAGCAGCCGGTCTCCTGGCACCTGCCGCAGGCATCGCAGCCTTTGATGTCAAGAGAAGCAAGGTTATAGATTACGGTTTCTGCCCCCTTTTCTGCAGCTCCCTCAAGAACTGCATGCACAAGTCTTGATGTATTACCATCGATTTTAGGACTACCCACCAATCCGAGAACTTTAATGTTAGAACCCCCATCAAATTTTAAACAATATATCAAACATTTTTGAGCAAAGGTATAAACGACCGGTCAGGATAAAAAAGTTTCTCTTGTTTAAAAAAAATAAGCGAGTTTGTATAGAAAGCCCAGAATAAAAGAATAAAAAAGAGAAAGAGAGGAAATTCTGCTTGTTTGGGCTGTTATCACGATTATTTTTTAATTACTTTTTAATCACATAGAACGCTCCAAGAAGCGCCGTAATAAAAAGCAACCCCGTAAAGAATGTTGAATAACCTGATTTTTCAGCACCTTCGCTTCCCTCCTCACCTGCTTGAGAAACAGGCTCGGGTATGTCAACAGAACCTTCATTCACTCCTTCTGCGGAACTGGCTTTTTGAGAATCGCCTTCTTCTGTGGAATTCTCTTCTGAAGAATCCTCTTCTGTGGAGTTCTTAGATGATTCAGAATCTTTTTTCACAATTTTGACGTCTCCTTCTGAATCGCCGCTGCTGCTTGAATCCGTACTGCTTGAACTCTGATTCGTGTCAGCAGAGGAAACGGAACCTTCGAGATCAATTTCAGAGATAGATCCCGGAGTTTTGTTTATAGCTTCAATTTCAGATACAGGGATCTTAAAACTGGAATTGTCTTCATAGACATAGAGTTCCACCTTCCCAATATCGGTATAGTTTTCAGGAGTGAGATTCAGGTTCAGGCTGTATTTACCCGCTTCTCCTACGGTACTTTTCGCAATTAGCTCTCCTTCATAATATGCCAGAATCTCAGAGCCCTCAGAGACAGGTTCTCCATCTACATTTAACCCGCCGCGCAGGATGAGCGGCAGGGCAGGCACATCTCCAATCGAATCATTTTCTTCGGATAAGGCAGGCACACTTAACACTGCAAACACAGACGATATCATCAGGCTTAAAATAAGCACTCCGAATTTTCGGTACTTAATCAAACTACTTCCCCCAACTCCATTTTAGTTAATGTAAAGCTCAAACCACTATCCAGATTTGACCCCTTCTTCATACAGACTCCAGCTGCATGCTCTGCAGGTTCTTCGTCAGAAAGGGTTTTTGTTTACAGGTTTTTTGCCCCCTTTTGTTCAGGCAGGATTTACCTCCGACAAGACTCACAGATATCTGGTTTGAAAATATTTCCTGCCCAGAAATGTAATAGGGCAAGAGTTGTTGGAATATAATATAATTAGATATTATAAATAGCAGTATATTGAAAAATAATAATTAATTAATAATAAAAACATGCTTAGCCTGCATGCCCCCCTCAGTCGAAATTGAATCCGGACATTTAGGACACTGTTTAGCACTCTATACACAGGTTCCAGCTGTAAAACGATAATGAACTCCGCGCAGCAATGTAAATGAAAAAAATAGGGACGATGAGAAAAGAGAAATAAAGCAATACAAAACAGAAACATGACAAAAATGGATAAAAAGAAAAAAGGGAAGAAAAAATAGCTAAAAGAAGAAAAAGGAAAAAATAGCTAAAAAGGAACAAAGGAAAAACGGCTAAAAAGGAACAAAGGAAAAACGGCTAAAAAGGAAGGAAAGGGAAAAAAACAATCAAAAAAGGAAAAATCCCCTTTTACTCTTTTTTCACCTTTTATTCTTCCTTTTGATCTGTTTTCTGAATTAATCATTTATTTTCTCGATTTTGTTCAATTTTTCCTCGCCTTAAGGAGAGCAAATGCTCCAAGCCCTGCAAGCAAAACAGAGAGCATTTCGAATCCGGGCAGCACTGATTTCTCTTCTTCAGGTTCGGCCTTCACAGGCAGAGCTTTGTAGGTATCATAACTGGAAATTGAAACTCCCATAAAAGCCGGATCGTTAGCATAATATCCCGCAAGGGTAGCAAAAAGGTTCTGTATTGAATACTTATCTTCAAAGCCTTCTTCTACGGAAACTTCAATTATTCCTTTTGAGTTCACACCTCTGATTTCCCCCATCTCGAGTGCAACGGCATCAACAATATCCGATTCGGAGGTAAGGCCTTTCTTCTCACGGTCATAAGCCCTGACGACAAAGAAGTCTACCAGAGGAGCGATTTCTTCAACTTTTGATGCATCATAACCGGGAGGGAGACTTGCTGAAATGGACACTTTTTCTCCGGCTTTCTCCCCGGCAGCCTCAAAAAGGGTTACATAATCTATACAGCCCTCTTCAGAATCATTAGACGTTTTCATGTAGATGTTGATCCCATCAAAGGGTGCAAGCGACTTTTCGTTATAGTCAAGGATGGCATCAAGGGAAGCCAGGGAGCTGTTCATGGCTCCTTCTTCCGTGCAGTTGAGCTCTTCAAAAAGCACTGCATGCACTGTCATTCCTTCCTCGCGAGCCATTTTTACAAAGCGCTCGTACTGCCAGACATCTTCCCCGTTCATGCTCAGGAAGATGGTATCGATTCGTGAGGAGTCAAAATCTTTTGAAAGTACAGAGAAATCGGAACTGTAGGGGGAAGATAGCTTAATGCCGGAAACACTGACACTGTACCTGGGGAACAGGGGTTCCGGGGCATTAGTCGTGTTTGCACTCTGGTTTTCCTCCATCTGTGCCGGTATTTCAGAGGATTCGTCAGGAACTGAAGCCTCAGAAACAGGAGTCTCCGTTTCGTTGGAACTTACAGAGTCGGAAATAGAATCAGGTTCGGAAGCGATAGTTTCTGCCGGTGTTTCAGCTTCGACCTGGGCAGAAGCGAATGTGACAGTTGGTTCAGGGTCTACGAATTTGCGGACAAAAGCATAGTCTACAGCCATATAGCCGGTGTTCTTCGAAGCATCGGAGTAAGAAGCTGCATAAAGATAAACATGCATAGGGATGTTCGTAACATACTCATTTGAAGTATAGTCCATCTTTGTATCCCGAACCCCGTTCTTAAACCAGGCAATGCTACGATTATCGTTTTTTTCGTACCAGGCAATTCCCGAGGTGTACCATTCCCTTTCGGGCACGCGGACATTGGTAAGATCAAAAGAGTAATCCCTTTCCTTCCGGTAAGCAGTCTCCCAGCGCACACGGGTCTCATTGGCAAACTCGGTCTCGTGCTGGATTTCGTTTTTCTTGCTGCTAATCTGATCTATGAAACCCTGTCTCAGCAGAGGGCCTCTCTCATCCGTTCCTGTAGTAACCTTCATCCTCTTGACCACAAACATGGAATTTATGTCAAAACTGGCTTTGCTGTAGATCAGAGAGGAATCATAAGCATGGACTTTGGGGGCTGACACTTTGCATATGCCATTTTCGACTTCAACAAGACCTCCGCCTGCACTTTCAGCGTTCCAGACAAGCCCCTGTAGTTTATTTCCCTCAAAACCATCGAAAAATTCGAACGTTTTTTCTCCGTCACTAACTGCCTTAGACGACGGATTTCCACACTTCATAAGAAGCGTTGTGCTCCTGTTCGCAGGCAGAGAGGGAACCCTGACCCAGATAAGAGCCTGTTCAGCATCCGGGTCCCAGGTTTCAATCCAGTAACTGAGATTTCGTCCTCCGGAAAAGAAACGGAGGTCAGAGCCATCTGCATTTGCCTGTGAGAAATTAAAGTTAGAAGAATCCAGGTTTATAGGAACCTGATAGCCTATTAGATTTTTTCCGGAATTTTCAGTAATTACAATCTCCTGGGAACAGGCTCCAGTATTATTTACTGTAGATAGAGCCCATAGATCATTCGCTGTAGCCATGGCAAAGCCTGTTATCAAAACCAGGAAAAAAACAGAAACAATCCCATACGTGAGCAGTCTCTTTTTCATTTTTAGCAGCCTCTTTTAGCCCTTATATCAAACACGATAAAGAATACTATCCAGACATCATCAAGATATAATCAAGACATCATCAAGACCATATAACAGATACTATGTATTTTACCTACTTATTAACCCAAAAACAATAAACCTTTTCATAAATACTTGTACAGAATAATAATTAAAATAATAATACTAATTAATATAAAAATTAAGTGAGAGAGAAGAGAAAGTCCGAAACAGTAATAAAGAATCTTTACGAATACAGTTTCCAATGACTCTCCTATCCAGCAATGAACTGAGAAAACTTATACAGGCAAACCCCCCCTTGCTTGAAAATGCAGTTGATATCGAAACCCAGATACAGCCAAACGGGCTTGAGCTGACCCTGAAAGAGATAAAAACAATAGAGGGTGTCGGAGCTGTCGACTTTGACAACTCTGAAAGAAAAGTTCCCGATGCAAAGCCTCTTGAGTTCGGGAGCGACGGCTGGATTCACCTCCCCGAAGGGATTTATAAAGTAATATTCAATGAAATCGTAAATATTCCCATGAACCTGGCTGCGATTGCAAAACCGAGATCAAGCCTCATTCGTTGTGGGGCAACCCTTGAAACCGCGGTATGGGACGCCGGGTACAGGGGACGCAGCGAGTCCATGCTTGTAGTTTACAACTCAGCAGGCTTCAGGCTAAAGAAAAACGCAAGGATCATGCAGCTCCTTTTCTATACCCTTAACAGCGAAGTCGAAGAAGGCTATTCCGGAGTCTACCAGAACGAAAATACAAAATGACTTTCGGGATGAACTTCTGGAAAAATGGACAATGTTTTGAAGTCAGGGGGGGGAAGGATCTGTTGAAAATATGTAGATAAAGTATATATCATCTGATTTGTATATCACAGCCTATGAGTACTATAGGGAAATCCGTAAGGATGGAGCGTATTTTCAACAGAAATACAGGTAATGCCATTATCATTCCCATGGACCATGGAGTCGGTGCTGGTCCCATTAAAGGGCTTACAAACCTTCAGGACGCTGTAAATAAGGTTGCCGAAGGTGGAGCCAATGCCGTACTCGGGCATATGGGGCTTGCCAAACACGGGCACAGAGGATACGGGCACGATGTGGGCCTTATAATCCACCTCTCAGCTTCAACCTCCCTTGCTCTTGACCCTAACCATAAAGTTCTTGTAACGACTGTGGAAGAAGCCATAAAAGTCGGAGCTGACGCCGTCTCTGTCCATATTAACATAGGAGCTGAAGACGAATTTGAAATGCTGCAGGGGCTCGGCTATGTTGCAGGAAAATGCGATGAATGGGGAATCCCCCTCCTTGCGATGATGTATCCGCGCGGGAAAAAGGTCCGTTCCGAATACGACGTGGATGTAGTAAAACATGCAGCCAGAATCGGAGCTGAGCTTGGGGCAGATATCGTCAAGACAAACTACACCGGAAGCCCCGAAACCTTCAAAGAAGTTGTTGAGGGATGCCCCGTACCTGTGATTATTGCAGGCGGGCCCAAGATGGGCTCGGAAAAGGAACTGCTGGAAATGATCGAAGGTTCCCTTGAAGCAGGCGGGCGTGGTGTCGCAATAGGAAGGAACGTATTCCAGGCAGAAGACCCCACTGGCCTTGTGCAGAGAATTGCAAAAATCGTCCACGAAGGCATGACCGCAGAAGAAGTCATAAAACTGGGCAGTAATGCCTGAAACCTGAATATTTAAGGTTAATAAGAGAAGGAATCAATTAATAGCTTAAAAAGTAATGAACTTAATTAAAATCTGAATTAACTTAATTAAAATCTGAATTAACTTAATTAAAATCTGAATTAACTTAATTAAAATCTGAATTGAACTTAATCGAAATCTGAATTGAACTTAATTGAAATCTGAATTTCTAATGAACTTGCTTGAAATCTGAATTTCAGATATGACGGAGCGGGAAATTAACTTTCAGGAAATTTCTCGTTACTCCTTCCATCAGAAATGAAGGAGCAGCTATTTTTCAGGAAGAATTCTCCTTCAGATAATTAACGAACAAAAGTGAGGAGCTGACTTCAGAAATTCAACTCGGCTTTGGAAAAAACAAAGAATACTTAACCGGGATTTTAAGTTTTAGCTCAACTCACTCCGGTGTTCTTAACCGAAGAAGTCGTTTCCTAATCCTTTTTCGTTGTTTGTTCTGCAGAATTACAGTTTTTGGATGATGCACCCGGGAAGTGTCAGAGGCATCTTCGAAACTCCTGCAGGAGACATGTCAGGGATTGTATCGACCCTCTCAGGAACTTCAATCCAAATAGATATATGTAAGGCTTTTAACAATACGAACTTTTTTTCAAGATTGGCTTTCCGTCTATTGAAAGTTTACCAGATCAGGGCCCTGTTATTGTATACACCGGGAAAAGAGTATTTGTTTACCTGTAGATTCCAGTGGAAATAAGGGGGTTTGGAAATTACTACCTGAAGGGCAAAATATGAGGCTGGTGTCTTTCGAGGAGTTAAACGAATAACATCCGGGTAAACTAAAGAAAAAGGCAGATGAAAGAGAATTTGTGTAAATCGGGAGCCTCCTGGATAGTATAGATGTATATAAAAACTCATGATAGCCTGAAACAATAGCAGAGTGAGGCAAATAAAGCTTCCACTCTGAAAACAAAAATAATAGAAAAAATTGAGAAATATATAGGAAGAAGATCAAAAGAAATAGAACTATAGAAAATAAAGATCGTAAAAAAAGTTAAGCTGCAAATATTTCCAGTGGAAACCATGGGGTCCCTGCAAGGGGAGAGAAAAAAATTGAAGAGCTCCAAAAAAGATTTTGAAAACATGTAAAAAGATAAGAGACCGCACTCAAAGCAGTAAAAAACTAAAAAGCCAGGGTCCGGAACTTAGAGAGGATTGCCGCTCCGGACCAGAAATGGGTTCTATGAAATCATACCTGAATCAAGACTTATGCCTGAATCAGAAGTCTACAAAGGGCACAAGGTCACAACCCGTGCATTTCAGGCACATCGTCATCGCAAGCCCGGGATCAAGCCCGTATTTCTTCAGGATTTCAGCCTCCATTTTCGCAAGCTTTAGCAGGCGTTCAGGGGACGGGCGTTCGGTAAAGCAGTCTCCTGACCTGAGTGGATGAGGGTTTACAGGGCGCAGGACGGGAATTACTCCTATCTTTGCAAGGGTCTCGACTCCTTCCCGGACAGCAGCGTCACTCTCCCCAAGCCCGAGAATAAAGTTGCTGAAGACCCTGTTTTTTCCGAAAATTTCTACAGCTTCTTTAAGCCTGTCCAGAATGTAGTCAAGGGAAAGGTCGCCACAGACTTTCCGGAAAATCTCTCTATCCATGGTTTCAACATTGTATTTGACTTCGGCAACTCCGGCATCATAGAATTTGCGGGAACAGCCTTCGGTAGGATATACCGAAACTCCTATGGGAACATTGTATTTTTTGAGAGCGGGAAGCAGCTGGAGTACACGCTCAACTTCCCCTTCGACTGAGGTCTCGACTCCGGAAGTAAGAGAGATGACTTTGAGGGTTCCTGCCTTCATTACCTCGTCCACTATGCTCAGGACTTCCTCTTCGCTCTTGACATGCCCCTGAAGTTTGGGCACTGGGCAGTATTTGCAGTCAAAGATGCACCTCTCGCAGAGCGTGATGAAAGCCTGCTCAGGACAGTGGGCAGGGGCAGGCTCAAGTTTACCCCTGAGAAGTTCTTTTCCTTCGTGTAAAAGAGCAACTGTTCCGTCCTCTCCTGCGGCTACGATGGAAAGCGGAGAGTCCTTATTCACACTGAGCCGGACTCGTCTTTTCCCGGACCTGAAAAAAACAGAGCTGGTACCTGCCCCAGGACCTGCAGTAGAACCTCGCGCCCTTGGAATAAGCGAAGGGTCTACAGAAACGGAACCTATTGAGATAAGAAAAGCTTTTATTTCCGGCGTAATTTGCGTGCTTTGCATTCGATGTTCCTCAAATAACTATTTGTTCCTGTATTTCCGGCCTGTTTTTCATCTTCACAAGATAGTATATAAAATTATTCTGGAAATATAATTTAAACAGTCTGGAGCCAGCTTCGAAATAAGGGAGACTCTTTTCGTTGGAGATTAATTTATGATATCCGGATCGAATCGGTTGAAGACGCAAACGAAGAAAGGACTCCTGCAGAGGATGCAGGAGAAGAAGTTGAAGTGGAAATGGTCTCCACCGGAGACACCAGCAACTGGTGTGCTGTAGGTTCTTCCTGGAAGTCAACGAACCCCCAGACAGGAGAAGAAGTCACGATGAAGATCACAGGGACCGAAACTATTGATGGAGTCCAGATGTGCAAAGCCGTTTATGAGACTAACGTCGAAGATGAAGATTTCTCCAGAATCGAATATTTATGGTCCGAAGATGGAGCAACCTATTTCTGGACTGCTTATGACGCTTCAGGAGAAATAATATCCGAGATGAGCATGAAAGACGGCAAAATGAAAATCGTTGATGAAGAAGGCAATGTAATGGAATATTCTCAGGGACAATAAAATCAAAATAAGAACCCTGTAATTCTGCTGGATTTTTCCAGCATATTCTGTTTTTTCAGGAAATTCCGGAGCTTATTCGTACTTATTTTGTACCGTATTCTGAGCCTTATTCCATAATGGGTTCCCAGAAATCTATATTAATAGATCTTCTGCCTCCCCAAAAAACGGATAATCTATACCTTTACCTGCCGGGAATTTGCATCATAAACCGATTTTTATAATACATTTTCAAAGCCTTATTTGCAGGAAAGAAAACGCCGGATTGATGTCCGAATATCCTTAAACTCCTATGCAAATCAGAGGATAAAGAGAGCATTTGATCCTGATTTCTCCGGACATTTGGCAGGGATATAAAGGTTCTATAAGATTAGATCAGAGAGATAAAGTTAGATTAATGTAATAATGATTTAGAGATAAAATAACATTATGTGTTACATAAATTTACAAAAGTGTTATATACATGAAGTGCATAGTATAACTTGCGTTCTCATCCCTTCAACACCCCACACTAGTACAAGATCCACTCCGCAAGTAAAGGGATAAAGAAGAAATAAATGAAAACTCGCAACCCGTGAGTCCAGTACCTCAATATCTCTTCCCAGACAAAAAAGGCATCTCTTAAGGCCGTTCGGAACTTCCAGGTTTTTGGATGGGAACGCAAAACTATTTTTAGGAAATTTGTACAACAGCGAATAATTTTTGGGTCTTTTCTGAAATTGTTGACGTTGTTTCAAGAAATATTCTTAAAAGAGATATTGCTTCCAGAGACATCTTTTTCAAAGATATTATTTCCAAATTAATGTAAATACTATTTTTGTGATTTTTTTCCCAAACCCTGAGCGACGCTTGAACCTGCCTGCGTACAGTGAAATGAAAAAATGAAAGCATCCTGGAAAGAAACTATTACTATTGCCCCGACCTATCATACGGATCGCCTTTAAAAGATTCCGTATCCTTAAACCGGTAAAACAAAATCAAAATAATTATATATTTGCCCTCCGGAATTTCAAAGGACACTTCTTACGGCGCAGGAGGGCATTAATGACGGAAGAAATAGATGAAATTGACCTTTTTCTGGACTCACAGGTAAAAACCGAAAAAGAACTGATGCAGGAAAAATGTGAAAAAACTTACTATGCAGCATCCAGCCAGATCCGCAGGGATATAATGCGAGCGGTTTGCTTTCTCGGGAAAAGGAAAGAAGAGCTTCTTAAAGAAACGGGCCTTGATGAAGCTGCCTTAAAGTTCCATACTGAAATTCTGATAAGTGCCGATTTTCTTTTTCAGGACGAAAAAGGGGTTTACAGGCTGACCGAACTCGGGCTGCAGGTACTTCCCAGACTGTGAAAAGTTTGCAGCCTGCATAGAAATTAGCTCAGGTTCATTCTGAATATTTACCTGTTTTTATCTGTTTCAAGAAAGATATCTGTTCAGGGTTCTCTTTTCAGAATCTGGAAAAATGGAATAGCTCCCTGATACAGCAACTACGGCAAGTCGATCAAACAGCTGCCCGGAGAAGGGAAAAATTCTTTAAGGAAAGATCCATGAAATGGCCATCCGGATAGAAGGCGTTACCCATTTTATATATATGAGTAAATATATTATATTTGTCAGCCCTAAATAAAATCTTCTTACACAGAATCTTTCTATGCAGAATCTTTTTTCAGGATAAAAAAGGACAGAGAAAACATGAAAGTCATGATCATAGGAGGTTTTCTCGGAAGCGGGAAAACAACCGCAATTCAGAAAATCAGCAGGCAGTTAAGCGATGCCGGAAAACGGACTGCTATTATCGTAAATGAAATCGGAGAAATAGGGCTTGACGGGGAGACCCTCAAAAGCCCGGAAATCAAAACTGAAGAATTGACAAGCGGCTGCATCTGCTGCACCCTCAAAATCAGTATGCAGTACACTCTTCAGACCCTTGAAGAAGAGTTCAGGCCCGAGATTGTGATTATCGAACCTACTGGAATTGCTTTTCCAGGGCAGATAAGGGAAGAAATCGAAATGATGGGCCTCTCCGAACTGTCCTTTGCCCCGGTTGTGACCATAGTAGACCCCGGGCGTTTCGGCACCGAAGCAAAAGAAATCCCCAGGTTTATTGAGACCCAGGTAAAAGAAGCCGAAATCCTCGGGATAAACAAGGTAGACATAGCCCCTGCGGAAATAGTCCTGGCAACAGAACAGATGCTTACCGAACTGAACCCTGAAGCCAAAATCCTGAAGTTTTCGGCAAAACTGGGAGATGAACAGTTCGAAAACCTGCTCGCCCATCTTGCAGTTCCCGGGACTGCGAAAACTCCTCAGGAAAAGCAAAATTCCATTGAAATTTCGGAAGTCTCGGCTCACTCGGTGCTCTATACCCTCAAGGCCTGCAGCCTTGGCCCTGAAAAAGGCAGGCTCCTTATCGAAGAGAGCCTTCAAACCATAAGGGACAGGGTAAAGGAAATGAACCCTGACTTTATAGGGCATGTCAAACTTTCCCTGAAACTCCCGGAATCCATGGTAAAGGGCAGTGTGACTTCCTCAGAAGAGACTCCACAGGTGGAATTTATTCCTCGCAAAAATGAAAAGCTCGAACTCAGGCTGCTTTCCGCAATTACAAAAGTTCCGAAAGACAGGCTCAGAGGAATAGTGGAAAGCACACTTGAAGCAAAGCTGAAGGAATCGAACACCTCTTTTGAAAAAAAGGAACTGCACCATGGCACGCTTACGAAAATAGACGGGCTCATGAGAAAGAAAGTTTCGTATTAATTCCGGATATATTAAGAAATCCGGTTTCGATTAAAAGAAAATAAAAGTAACTATTCAATATCAAAAACTGGAACAAACTGAGAAATTAAAGAATAAGAATTGGAGTTTCAATATGCACGATGAAATTGACGAACTTGATGCTTATTTCGCCTCGAAGGGAGAAACTACCGAAGGCGAAGCTGTCAAGCTGGAACATATGATGATGGAAAAGGTTTCCGTAAACCCTGCAAGAAGGAAACTTCTCAGGATAGTTGGTATCTTTGGAAAAACTGAAGAACAGCTGAAGGAAGCGTCAGGGTTAACCGATTTCTTCTATAAGTTCCATATGGATTTCCTGCTCAAAGAAGGATTCCTCAAATTCGAAGACGGGATGTACCGGCTTACGGATTCCGGAATTGCAATGCATGATTCCGTATGTTAAAAAACATATTTTCTCATATTTTTTATTATTTTTACGTACTTTCAAAACCATAAATTTTGGAAGCGTGAGCCTTAGCTCCTTTCGATTCCTGAAAATTGCTTTTTGCTAAAAAGCGATAAGTTTTTATGGTTATCTGAGTAATGGCGTTATGACCAATTTTTCGATATTCTATGGAAGTTTCAAAAACGCCCCGATATAATTTCCTGGTACATATCGAGCAAACAAATAGGAGTGTGAAAAAATATGCCAGCATTAGTTAACGCAGATGAATGTTCTGGATGTGGAACCTGTGTCGATGAATGTCCCTCTGAAGCAATCACCCTCGATGAAGAAAAGGGAATTGCCGTTGTTGACCAGGATGAATGTGTAGAGTGCGGTGCATGTGAAGAAGCATGCCCGAACCAGGCAATTAAAGTACAAGAGTAAAAAACAGAGATCGAGATGGAATAACTTTTTATTCCATTCTTTTCTTTTTCTCCTTTATCAAATCATTTCTTATCTCTCCGGAGGTAGCTTTTTAGATGGCAGCAGTTAAAGCGGGTATTTTAGGCGCCACTGGCGCTGTAGGGCAGCGATTTGTAGAAGCACTTGCAAACCACCCATGGTTTGAGATTACAGCCCTTGCAGCGTCCGAAAGAAGCGCTGGCAAAACGTATCGAGAAGCGGCAGGATGGAGGCTGGATACAGCCATGCCGGAAAGTGTCGAAAACATAGAGGTTGTTCCTGTAGACCCGAAAGCCGTTGATGCGGACGTGGTCTTTTCGGCTCTTCCTGCAGACCTTGCCCTTACAGTGGAACCCGAGTTTGCAAAAGCCGGGTTTGCAGTTGCAAGCAATGCATCTTCCTACAGGATGGAAAAAGACATCCCCCTGGTGATTCCCGAAGTAAACCCCGAACACCTGGGACTCCTTGAGGTCCAGCAGGACACACGGGGCTGGGACGGATACATTATTACTAACCCTAACTGCTCCACAATTGTCATGACAATTACCTTAAAGCCCCTCATGCAGTTCGGACTCGAAACCGTTCAGGTAGCCACGATGCAAGCGATTTCCGGAGCGGGTTTTTCCGGAGTTGCAGCAATGGCAATTTATGATAACGTAATCCCCTACATAGGAAGCGAAGAAAAGAAGATGGAGACTGAAACCTTAAAGCTCCTCGGGGAATTTAACGGCTCCGAAGTCGTGCCTGCGGACGTAAAGGTCAGTGCTTCCTGTAACAGGGTGCCTGTAGTCGACGGGCACACGGAAGCTATCTGGGCAGGCATGAGAGACAAACCCACGCCTGAAGAAGTAAGGGAAGCCTTCCTGAAATTTGACCCCGGACTTGGGAAACTCCCCTCAGAACCGAAAAAAGCCCTGATAGTACGGGACGAAGTCGACAGGCCCCAGCCACGCCTTGACCGCAACATGGGAAAAGGCATGAGTGTTTCGGTGGGCAGGATCAGAGAAGGAATCCGCTACATCGCAATGGGGCACAATACAATCCGCGGAGCTGCAGGCGCAAGTGTCCTGAACGCAGAACTCCTGCATTCGATGGGCAAGCTCTGAATCAAAACAAACCCTTCGACTACAATAAACAGCAGGATTGGATGCGTAAAACCACGGTTAGAACCGTGAAAACCAGTAAAAATCGCAAAGAATAAGAATGAGAAGTAAAATGCCCGAATGTCTGGACTTTTACTTTTCTTCAAAATCTCTTATTCTACTTCTTATTCAAAATATGTTTTTATTCTAAATCGGTCTTCTTATTCCAAACCTTTCTTCTTTTCCGGAAGCTTTCCTGGTAATTTCACAGTCTCAGGAAAAGAGTTTTCTTGCAATCTCTTCTGCCCTGCGCATGACCTCTCGAACAGGAATCCCACTGGCTTTTGCAATCTTTTTGCAGTCCTCGAACTCCGCAGAGATATTGAGCAGAACTCCTTCCGAGTCCCTGGCAACCTTGACCGCGGTTTCAAACTCCTGGCCTTCGAGTTCTAGTTTTATCCTCTCAATGTTGCGGGCAGCCATGAGCCTGTGGCGTGCAGGCATAACCCTGACTCCAAGAGACCCTGTTTCAACAATGATTTTCCGGGCGAGTTTTGCGCTGTCTTCGGGCTTTGCAATGACCTTGATAATATGAGCGGGCCTTCCTTTTTTCATGGTTGCGGGAATAATCGCAACATCCCTTGCCCCCATTGAGAGCAGTTCCTCAAAAAGGTTGCCCAGAACTTCCCCGCTAACATCGTCAGCATTGGTCTCAAGCACCTCAATTATATCCGGAATCAGGTGGGAGTCCGGTTCAAGAAGCACTCCCTGGAGCACATTAGGCCCGGGAAGGTCGGCATCTCCGGCCCCATATCCGATGGCTACTGCCTTCCCCTGAGGGAAAGTCTCAACAGGCTTTGCAAAATGTGAGAGAATAGCAGCCCCTGTAGGAGTCAGCAGTTCCTTATTCGCACCCCCTCCCCTGAAATAGAGCTTCCCTCTCCTGAGGATCTCAAGGGTTGCAGGAGCCGGCACCGGAAGGGTCCCGTGGGCACATTCTATTGTCCCGCTGCCCACGCTGATAGGAGTGCAGTAGATCGAATCACAATTAAGCGAATGGAGGGCTGCAGAAGAGCCTATGACATCGGCAAGGGCATCGCTCTGCCCCACTTCATGGAAATGAAGTTTTTCAAGGTCAGGCTGCCCGTGGACTGCAGCCTCGGCTTCGGCCATTTTCAAAAAAATGTCAAAAGCACTTGCTTCCACCTTATGAGGCAATTTTGCAGCCTTTACAAGGTCCACGATTTCAGGGTATGTCCGGACATGCTCTTTTTCGGGCACGTTTATGCGGACATCAAGGGCTTTTATTCCCTTTTTCACCACTTCCCTGATATCCATGGATACGGGCGCTGAAGCTTCAACCAGTTCCTTTACCGCTTGCCTGTCTGCTCCGAGGTCGAGAGCGCACGCCAGAATCATATCCCCGGCTGCCCCTGAAAAGGGATTAAAGACCAGTGTTTTCATGAAAATTTCTCCCTGAATCCTGCTAAATTATCCACAGTTATGCTTCAGTCCTGTTCTTCTCCCGGTTCTTCTTCCTGTTTAGCTTCTTCGGGATTATCCTTTTTTCCGGCAGCGGCAATCATATTGGCGATCCTGGCTGCATAAGCCCCTGCAACGAATCCCGCATCGATATTTACCACTGCAAGGGTCGAGCAGGACTGAAGCATTGACAGAAGGGCTGCTTTTCCTCCGCCGCCTGCGCCGTAACCGGTGGATACGGGAAGCCCTATAACAGGCACGTCAACAAGCCCTGAGACTATGGTTGGGAGCGTCCCTTCCCTTCCGGCGGCAACAACGATTGCACTAGGGTTCCGGAGCTTGAGTTTCTGGAGTTCTGGGATCAGCCTGTGGATTCCGGCAACCCCAACGTCGTACACCGCAACGGTTTCACAGCCCATTTCGGAAGCAACAACCCTGGCTTCTTCTGCAGCAGGGATATCGGCCGTGCCTGCGGATATGACGCCAACAACCCCTCCTGTGCGTGGAGCAGGAGTGCCGTCATGAATAACCACTGTGCGTGCACGGCTGTTCCATTCAAGTTTATCTGAGCCAAAAGCCCTCATTAAGGCTTCCAGATGTGTGGCAGAGACGCGGGTAACCAGGGCTCTTTTACTTTTTTCTACCATAACCCTGGCAATCTCGACAACATCTTCAGGCTCCTTGCAGTCAGCAAGAATAGCTTCGACTACACCAGTCCTGTTTTTCCTGTGGGTATCCACTTTAGCTATATGCGAATAGGAAACAAAACCCAGACCGCGGACCTGCTGTTCCGCAGTTTCAAGATCGGTTTTTCCTTCTTTGACAGACTTTAGTATATCAGTAAGATCCATGTACCACCCTTCACCAAGAAGAATTGAATGCTTTAGCGATAAACAGCTTAAACACCGTGCTACTAGGCAATTATTAGTTTGAAGGCTTTTTAGAGTTTCGTGCTAACTCATACAGGTTTGATTTATAATTATTTGGGTTACTGCTTTGTAATTTGAGGTAAAAAAATTAAAATTCTAAAGCTGAACGAATATAGTTAACTGAATGAAGATCAAAAGCGGAAAATGAGATATTGTTTAATCTTTCAATAAAGTTGGCTTAAACAATATCTTCATTTTGTCTTTTCAAGACTCCGAGTTTCTCACTTTTCGGTCTACTTGAACATCTCCCTTGCCATGGCAACTCTCTGCTCAAAGTCGGACCCTTCAAGTTCTTCTACAACGGATTCGAGTATCGTTGGTATATCAATGTGCTGGGGACATTTTTCAAGGCACTGTCCGCACTGAACGCACAGGGATGCAAACTCGGGTTCCCCGAGAGCGACAGCACCGCCAAGCCTTGCAGCATACATGAACCGTGCAGTGTCTGGATTATCAACCAGAGACAGATTGTTATACTCCTCGAAACAGAGGGGAATATTAACACCTGCCGGACAGGGCATACAATACTGGCAGCCGGTACATCCAACTTTCATTAATTCACGGTACTTGTTCTCAACTCTTTTTACCAGCTGTAGTTCGGTTTCTGTGAGTGAACCAGGGTGGGCTTCACCTGCGACCCTAAGATTTTCTTCAATATGTCCCTCTTCATTCATGCCGGAGAGGACAACCGTAACTTCCGGGTGGTTCCATACCCAGCGAAGAGCCCATTCTACAGGTGACCTCTTTACCGGGGCTTCGTCCCAGATATCTTTCACTGCTTGAGGCACGTTCTTTGTAAGATTCCCTCCGCGAAGAGGCTCCATAATTACAACGCCAAGACCTTTTGAAGCTGCATATTCCAGACCCCTGGTACCTGCCTGGTTCTTTTCGTCCAGGAAGTTGTACTGGATCTGGCAAAAGTCCCATTCATAAGCATCCACTATCCGGTTGAAATCTTCTGACGCTCCATGGAAAGAAAAACCTGCATTGATGATGCGACCGTCAGCTTTAGCCCTGTCAAGGAAATCAGCCACACCTAATTTTTCAACATTGTCCCACAGGTCACCAACAAGAGCATGTATGAGATAATAGTCGATATGATCGGTGTTCAGTTTTTCCAGCTGGGCATTCAGATACTTATCCATGTCCTCACGTTTCTCTATGAGCCATGAAGGAAGTTTTGTTGCAACTTTGACCTTTTCGCGGTATCCGTCAGCAAGGGCACGACCCAGGAATGGCTCGCTTGCACCCATGTGGTATGGCCAGGCCGTATCAACATAGTTCACTCCCCGGTCAATTGCATGACGTACCTGCCTGGTGGCTCTTTCTTCATCGATACTACCGTCTTCTTTAGCGGCAAGGCGCATGCATCCGAATCCAAGTATCGAAAGCTCGTCTCCGTTCTTTGGCATTTGTCTGTACAGCATTTTTAGTTCTCCTTAAATATTGAATTGTATCAGATAGGATTATCATTGACTGACTGAACAGTCAGTACTAGATAGAATTCCTTATATATATTTGCTTTGATTGACTAATCACTCATGAGATGAGTGAAAAAATTAGATTTTAGTTAGACCTCTCCAGATAATTCTCCAGTTCTCGGTTCGCATGATTCTGCTCTGCTCATCGTATCTTATCCTTCGATCAAACCGCTTTTCGAATTCATATCCCGGCTTCATTACTCTGCTTCCTCTGATATCTCCACATTCCAGGTACCATCTCCATAGATAAAGCCCTTTTAAAAGTCCCACCATGCAGTTGAAGGCATGTACAGGTCTGAATCTAATAGAACAGTTTCGCCAATTTTCGGGGCAATTATGTTTACTTCTCTTATTTTTGCCTCTTTTAGTGCTCTTTCTATTGGTTCATTCCAACCATGATTAGCTAATGTAAATGCTCCCCAATGCATCAACATCATGGTTTTACCATTTACATCTAAATTGGCCTGGACAGATTGTTCCGGTACCATATGAATATCCGACCAGCTCGGATCATATTGGGCACCTTCGATCAAGGTGATATCAAAGGGTCCGTATTCCTTTCCAATTTCCTTAAAATGGGTGTCATATCCGGTGTCTCCACTAGTATATAATCGAGTGTTATTTCCCAGAATGACCCATCCACCCCACAGGGTAGTATCGATATTAAATGGATCTCTTCCGGAGAAATGTCTGGCTGGTGTCAAAGCAACGGTTAAGCCCTGATATTCCGTTTCTTCCCACCAATTGAGTTCCGTAATTTTTTCATCTGGAATACCCCATCGAACCAGATGAGCGCCAACCCCAAGAGGAACAAAGAAATGTGATACTTTGCTGTTTAGTTTTACAATAGATTGATAATCCAGGTGGTCATAATGGTCGTGTGTAATAAAAACTGCATCAATAGGCGGCATTTCATCAATAAGATGCAGCATAATATCTTCACTATAGTTATATCTTTTAATTCCCACAAATGAAACCGGCGAGGCAATAGGACTCAGCATAGGGTCTATCAATAACTTTTTATTATCAATGCTGAGCAGAAAAGCAGAGTGTCCAAACCAGGTCAAACTATCATTTTCACTTTTAATTTTGTTCCAGTCAATGGCAGAAACAGGAATTGGACCGGTCGGATTGCGGTCTTTGGCCTCTGAAGCAGAATCCTCATTCGTTGATGAAGCGTCTGAGGAATTTATATCCAACTCTGCAGGATCCTCATTAATAAATTTCCCATCAACATAATTATCAAAATGTTGATACATTTCTTTTTGTTCTTTCGTTGGATTCCCACCGAAAGCCGGGTCTATGTTTATAAACAATATAATAATAACGCCCAATAGAAGCAAAAAACTGAGTAAATATAATATCATTTTTTTAAGCTTGTTCATGTTTTCACTTTTATAATTCCAATTTTGCGCAGCCACCTGGATACCTCATTCTGCGCATTTTTTACGTCTCTGCCCCGGCTGCAAGACCATCCAGAATAGGGCAGGACGACCCTTACTGTATACACTGAGGAGTTATCATGGTACGACGGAAAGGAGATGCCTTTGATTTCCGGTTTATTTTTTAGATAGCGGATTCCTTAATAGGATGAGTGAGTGACCGATCACTCAAGCAGAGGTGAAAAAAATTACTTTTTAGCCAGACCCCTCCAGATAATCTGGAATCCATCCTCCAAAACCTTATTTTCATCCAGAGATGAATCTGAATCAAGGATAAAGTTCACTACCGCCCTGCTGCCCTGATAAAACATTGCAATGGTCAGCTCCGCGGAAAAATCTCTGATCTCTCCCGTTTTTATTCCTTCATCCACAAGCTTATGGAGGAACACATACTCTTTCATCACTTCATCACGCGTAAACTTTGTGATATAGGGGGATGAACAGAACTGACCGACAAAAAGGAATTCATCCTGATTGCCTACTCCCCATTTGACTAAGTTTGACCATATTTTTCTTAATTTATCCTGAAAGGTACTCTCAACCTCGATATCTTTTCCCATAGCCTGGCTTAAGTCTCCTTTAACCTCAAAATACAGGCTGTTTATAAGGTCTTCCTTTGTAGGAAAGTAATTGAAAAGGGTGCCTGTGGCTACACCTGCGTCTTTTGAGATCTGAGCAGTGGAGGTTCCATGGAAACCTCTTTCAGTGAAGAGTTTCAGGGCGGTTTCCATAATTGCTGTTCTTTTGTCTTTGATTTGTTCTTTCATGTATTATCTCTGCAAATGACTGATTAGTCAGTTATGTTGTAATATTATGTTATTATAAATACTTAATGGTGATTTTACTTAACTCTTGCCAGGTATTGTAGTCCACAGGAGATTTTTGGGAACTTATGGGAAAAATACCAGCGATACATTTAAAAATCCGTGCTGTTAATGTGTAGAGATCATCATGCTCATAGTACTCTCATTAGGCGGTTCAATTCTCGCAAAAAACCTTGATTCGGATCGTTTTTTAAAATATGCAAATGTCCTGCGCGACATATCCAAAAAACATACACTGCTTGTAGTAACTGGCGGGGGGGAAGCGGCACGGAACTATATCGGTGCTGCACGAGCTATGGGAGCAGATGAAGTAACCTGCGACTACATAGGCATCGAAATCACTCGCCTGAACGCAAGACTGCTTATTGCAGCCCTCGGAACCGACGGATACCCTGAGATCCCTTCAAACTATCTTGAAGCCTCAAAGGCCATGAACTCGGGAAAAATCGTGGTAATGGGAGGGGTCACTCCCGGCCAGACAACGGACGCCGTAGCTGCAATCCTTGCAGAATATCTGCGGGCAGACCTCCTGACAATTGCAACCTCAATTGACGGAGTTTATTCCTCAGACCCGAACTGCGACCCGAGTGCAGTCAAATACGACACGATCTCTCCTGAAAAGCTCATCAGCATCGTCATGGCAATCGAGATGAAGGCAGGCTCCAAATCCCCTGTAGACCCCGTAGCCGCAAAGATCATCGAACGCTGCAAGCTCGATGCCCTTGTTATGGACGCCCGGGACCCTGCCCTGCTTGGAGAAATTCTGGGTGGAGAGGCAGCCAAGAAATCTCCGGTCTCCTGCGGGACCTGGATTACAGCAAGAAAATAAAAAGCTTGCAGCCAGGGTTTTTGAGCCCTCTTGAGGAGAATCAAATCGAACTCAAATATATAAAAAAACCAGATTCAAATACATCAAAACTTAAACATAGAGGTTCCTACATACATTCATATTGCAGAGAGCCAGATAGGTTCCCGAATCTGGTTCCCGGCAGTTTTTGGAAAAAGGAGGAACCGGGCTTGATTCTGCCAGGAAAAAAGAACTGTTTAAAAAAGAGAGATTCTACTTTCCGTTTATTTTCTTTAATCGCACTCCTGATATTCTTCTGTGTCCAGGCAGGGCCTGTTTCAGCAGCAGCGAACGGGACAACTGTCGGAGCAGAAAATACCCTTATTATTGATTTTTTTTCAGACCATGACCTGAGCGATGCAACGGTCAGGTTTGAAGAGCCCCTTGAAAACGTTTCTCTTGTATTTACCCTGAGTTCGGGAAAAGAAATTCTGAAATCGGAAACTTTCCACCTCAGCTCCGTAGATGCGGGGCAGGAGATTACGAAAGTCCTTTTCTGGGGGCTTGAAGAGGACTTTGGAAAAGACAGGGACTCCTATACAGCACAGCTTTTTGTAAAAGACGGAAGCAAAACTCTTGAATCCCGGAAACTTTCCTTTTCTTACCGAAACCAGTACCTCTCAACCCTTAAAATTGTTGATTTCTCTGCGGACTCCGAAAAAGCTTCCGTTCTGATAACCCTTATGAGCTCCGCAAATCTCGGATTTGTCCAGATGCCTGAACCCGGCATTGTAGACCTGGACCTTAAACTCCTTTCCGGCACGGACATAATATACTCCGAGAAGATGGAAAACATCCCTGTAACGGACGCATATTATAAAGCAATGACATGGCCCTTCCTGCTCGAAAAAGGCAAAAATTACACAGCCATCCTGAAGGTACATTCCCATTCCCCTGACATTACTACAGCCTATACCTCGGACTTCAGAGCCGAAGAAAAAGTGGAAATCCTCGATACGGACATCGATGTGGACGAATACGGAGCAAGCGTTACGGTCGTAGGAAAATCCCAGGTGCCCTTTGACGGGATCATCAGGGTCGTGCTGACTCCTGAAAAAGGGGATGTGCAGGTCTTTGAAGAAACTGCCGATATCCTGACCGCAGGAAAAGAAGACACCGTGGGAATTATCTGGCAGGGAGCCCCCAGGGGCGACTATAATGTGAAAATATATGTGCTAAACCTGGGAGGCGAAGTCCTTGACAGCCACGAAACGGTTCTGCGGGTATTTGAACCAGTAGCCGAAATAACCCCTTCGGAGGAGTCTCCAGCCTTCGGCATTAAGGCAGCGTTTGGAATTTTCCTGTGTTTTGCAATTTTGCTGGGGAGAAAAAAGAGAGGGAAAAAAGAAGCGTGCTAGGCATCTCGATAAACTCTAAACAACAGCTTACGTTGGCAGCTTAAAACGCATCCTTATGCGGGATTATTATGTTTGACCTGATCATCCGAAACATAACGAACAGGAAAGTCCGGAGCGCACTGACAATCTGCGGGATAGCCCTCGGGATTTTTGCAGTTATAGTTATGGGCGCCATGTCTGAGAATTTCCACCAGACTTTTGAGCGTTCTATGAGTGTAACCAGCGACAAGATCCGGGTTTTTGCTGAAAGCGGGGTCTTTGGAGGAGGGCTCACGGACGATAAGGTAAGCGATGTGCTTCGCGTAGCCGGGGTAAAAGACGCCTACGGGCTTCTGATGACCACCTTTGATGAGGACAAGATGGGCATGACCGGAAAGCAAATCCTCGGCGTTCCTCCCGAAAAGTCCAGCGTTGCCCTTAACCCGGTGGAGCTGAAAGCAGGCCGCTTCCTCAATCCGGGAGATTCCTACAGCGTGGTCGTCGGAAACAACATCAAAAGAGAATATGGACTTCAGGTAGGCAGCAAATTTGAAATCCATGATAAATATTTTACCGTTGTCGGGATCCTTGATTATACCGGTTCTATCTTTGATAATGCCGTGATCATTCCCCTTGAGACTGCCCAGGACCTGTATAATGTGGGCGATTCGGTGTCCTACATCTTTGCCGTACCTGACGAGAGAGTGGATGCCGAGATGCTCTCCAAGAGAATCGAGTTAAGCGTAAAAGGCACAAGCACCCTATCTCCGGGAGAACTTGAGGTACAGGCCAGGCAGTCCTTCATGATTTTCAGCGTAATAACGATCAGCTCAGGGCTCCTTGCAGCTATCATAGGCGGGCTTTGCGTGATGAATACGATGCTGATGTCCGTTGCCGAAAGAACAAGAGAATTTGGAATTTTGAAAGCCATAGGTGCAGAAACCCGGGATATCCTGCTCCTGACGCTTGGAGAAGCTTCACTCATGGGCCTTTTGGGTGGAATCCTTGGAATTTTAGTTGGTGTAGGGGCTGTTGAGATCATGAATGCCTGGCTTGAAACAACAAGGATCGTCCTTTTCCTTATAACCCCGAGGCTTCTTATTATTGCAATGCTTTTTGCCCTGTTAATAGGTGCACTTTCAGGGCTTTATCCGGCTTACAGGGCTTCGAAGATGAGTCCTATGGAGGCTTTAAAGCATGCATGAAATCGGAATTAAAGAAAAATGGCTTAAGACTCCAGAAAAGCTGGAAAAAAACGCATGAGCGGGAAAAGTCCTCCTTCTCCTAGGTGGTCGAGGACAAACTCACTGTTTACCACGCAGGAGACGCAATGGTAATAGGCCAGTGGATGAGGGGGGCAGGGCTTTGAGATGGAATTTGCGCATTAGTCGGTGTGAAACAGGCGAAAGAGGAGCACCTTGCACGAAAAAGGCAAGGATTTTCTTTACTATCAGTATGTCACTATGTTTTAAAATTTTGGGACACCACTGAAAAAATTAAGCCAGCAAGCTTCGAAATGAAGCAAAGTCTTATCCAACGATCAGCCGTCAAGGAAAAACAGTAAGCGTGTGAGGAAAATTATGAATCACAAGGCCCTTCACGAACCATTCCGAAAAAACCTCACCCCTCTCATTGAAAAAAGTGAATACACCCCCAGACCTGTAGAAAAAACAAAAACAACAACTTCATTCTGTATAAGTTGCACCTTTTGCCGCACCGGCTGCATCGCCGTCCAATCCCCCTTGAGTAATACCCCTCGCTTGGTCAACCCCTGGAGGAATAGGATTAGGGTAAGAAACTTCTGGGACGGCAATCTGAAGGGAACTATATTGGTCAATCGGGAGGCTTGTTACATAGGGCGAATCCCAAGCAGCATTTTCATAACTGTGGATCCAGGCTTGTCTGTATGCATATAAATAAGCTCTGCCAAAATCAATCCTGCTGACAGCTGCGTCCCTTCCGTTCTGCATGGCAACAATCTCATTAAAATCTTTTTTGGCTTGATCTGCTGTGAAATGGCTTTCATTCCATGGAAAAGTAGGAGGTGCGGGAGGCACAGCATCCCCTAGGTTTAATTCTGCATCTCTAATAGCATCAGTGTAACCCCTAGTGAATGCAGGTTCATACAAACGTTTGAACTCAGTCTCATAAGCGATCCTTTCGGGTGTATCCACCAACTCAGCAACAGCGGCAGCAGGTATCTCTCGTAGCACAATTTCGCGGTTGCGTGTGACCGTTTCATTGGCTCTGGTTGTTTCCCATTCAAGTGCTCCAGAATGTGAACCCCGTCTTCCCACCGCCGCGAGGAGATATCTTGAATCGAATTGGCGTTGCTTGTAATGGTGCAAGATAGCAGCAGCCGGTACCTTCGCGAGATCAATTTTAATTTGTCCAAAACCCGTAAAGGCTTTGCCATGATTGGAAGTTATCGGTTTATCTGTAGAAGTGGCAGAAAGTAGCTTTCCCACACCTTTGCGGGTTTGTAGAAACGAGAGCAATTGCGGATCTGTGGGGACTGTATCCAGTTTTGTACCAGCCTTTTGGTTAAGCCACTCGAGGTCTGTGATTTTCGATGATGCTGGATCTGTATCATGCTTCCTTTCCCCAGGCTCACCGGTAGCCGGATCAAAATTGTAGCCCATGAGACCTTGTGCCTCATGTCCTCTACTCATAGGCCTCAGCACGTGACCTGCTCGATATGCCGCTCTTTCTGGTGGCGTAATGCCACGGTACGCAAATCTCCGCAGTTTATGTCCGTACACATCTACATATTCTTTAGTGCTGGGGCCATCCAGCGTACGCCGTTTAAAAATCGCAGAACCTGCCATCTGACTGGCTCCCCGGTCCAAAACATAAGCCTCAGCACCTCTCCTGATCTGCGCGATCTCTGTGTCCTTGTACAAAATTACGTCGTCTCTATTAGTAAGCCCATCTCTAAGCCTAGTCAGCAAGCCTTCCGGTGTCATCTCAGCCGTAGTAAGTGCAACAGTGTAGACCCTCTGCCTCTCGATAGCTGCTCGCCTTCCTTCTTCTGTATCCCTTGTTTCACCAGCTGCCCTTTCTTGTTGTTCGAAAACGGCGCTTGCGCGTTGTTTGTCGGTTTTTACCGCAGCCTTGTATTCTGCCTGGATGATACGGAGTTTTTCGAGGCCCCCCTGCACATCTACATTTTTTGTATCGCCTGTCACCTCCATCCCAAACTTGAGCCCGCCCACACACTGCACCACAGTTCCGGAAGGTGGGGCCGATCTTGAAAAGGTTTGAAGTGACCAGAGAGACACCATATCAGTGGTGTGGTGGATAGGAAATTCACACGCACTTTTTTCTGAGCTTCGCATCTGAATGGCTTTTGTCCCCATCACATCAGCTTCATGCTCCAGCCCCTCGTCATCGTTGACCGAAACCCCGCCTTTCAACTGTATCGTCGGCCTTACCCTCCCCTGAGCCTGCTGCACTACATGCCACGCCTCATGCGGCAAATGCCTCTCCTGCCCCGGAGCTACATTAATATCTGTCCCCTGAGTATAAGCCAAAGCCCCTACTTCAGCAGGTTTCTCTGAACTATAATGCACTCTCACATCGCTCATATCAATTCCAGATAAACTCTCCACACCAGTCTTAAGGTTATCAGGTATCCCGGTATTGTTCTCTCTTTTTGTCTGAAGTGGCTCTTCTTCCTCAGGGATTTCCTGACGCTGGATGATTCCTATCATTTTTCCTTGAAGAGGTTCCTCTTCTTCTGGTATCTCCTGCCTCTGCACTATAGGAGCTACGAAACAAGAAGGACAGATTTCAGGTTTGTTTTCAAACTTACCTTGAAGAGGTTCTTCCTCCTCTGGAATTTCCTGGCGCTGGATGGTTTCAATCATCTTACCCTGAAGAGGTTCTTCTTCCTCAGGAATCTCCTGCCGCTGGACTGGTGCCTTTTGAGCCGTGGAAGAACTTCTGATATCAGAGATCAATCTGCCAACTGCCCTGTTTCCGATAGTTCTCTGGAGTTGTAAAATGTCAGCCGGGGTAAGGGATTTTGGATTGATTCTGGCACGCTGGATAATAGAAAAAGGATTTGAGACAGGAGTCTGGATTCTGGGAGTTGCTTGCCTTTGAGAAGTAGTTTTTGATTCTGTGGATTGCTGAGTTTGCTGATGCTCTGGCATTAAAGACATCCCTTTGGAAGATGACTGTATAATTCTTCAAAAAAATTGATAATATGAATTCGCGTCCGAGTATAAAATACTCTCTTTTTTGACTAATTTTTTCGAATAAATCACTATAGGGATGACACTGAGATTTCATATGCTGTTTTCAGGGAAGGATCGTGATTTTACACCCAATACCGATCTTAAAGAGTTAAAAAAATTAAGAATAAAAGGAGTAAAAGAAGGAAAAGGCATTAAACATTAAATATTATAGTTGGAATACACAAATTCGCTAACCTCCGGTATAGTTCTGAAACTGATCACATGGAGGCTTTGAAGCATGCCTGAAGAAAAAATGGAGGGCCTGATGTCGGCAGAAAAATCCGGAACTGATGGACATAACGAAGGACAGAAAGTTATCATGCAGATTGAAAACCTCTCCAAGACTTATATGCAGGGCAAAATTCCTGTCCATGCTCTTCGCTGTGCCTGCATAACCGTAAGAAAAGGAGAGCTCCTTGCCATAATGGGACCTTCGGGCTCAGGGAAATCAACTCTTCTTGCTCTGATCGGCACACTTGAAAAAGCCACTGACGGGAAAATTATCCTTGACGGAACAGACCTTACTTCAGTGCCCGAAAAGCTGCTCCCAGGCGTGAGAAGAGAGAAAATCGGTTTTATTTTCCAGCACTACAACCTGATACCTACCCTTTCAGCCCTTGAAAATGTGGAACTTGCAATGCGCTTTTCCAGGGTACCAAAAAAAGAGAGGAAGGAAAGAGCAAAAGCCCTGCTTGAAGACCTTGGCCTGGGAGACCGCCTCAATCATAAACCCACAGAGCTGTCCGGGGGAGAGCAGCAGCGGGTTTCGATTGCCAGAGCCCTTGCAAACAGGCCTGCCCTGATTCTTGCGGACGAACCAACCGGAGAGGTGGACAGTAAAACCCGCGATTCCATTGTCCGTACATTCAAGGAGTTGAGCGAAAAGGGGCAGACAATTCTCGTGGTTACTCATGACCCGGAGGTTGCAAAGGAGTGTTCAAGGGTGCTCAGGATTACGGACGGGATGATCAAAGATTAAAGAGAAATAAATAAGTGAGAACCCTTTAACAATTATTTTTACCCTTCAAATCTCTCCAATTTCCCATCCCAGATGCTCTTTTATTACGGTATATGCCATCGCAGGCGGGATGATTCCGATATCGGTTACGATCATATCGATGTATTCTGCGGGGGTAAAGTCAAAAGCCGGATTTCTTACCTGCACGTGAGGGAGATCTGCAAGAACGGAAGGGGCGACTACTTCGTCTGAAGCCCTTTCTTCGATTTCTATCGGGTTTCCCACAATGGTGCTCGGGCTGAACTTGAAGGTCTCGGCGGCTACCATAAAACTTTTTCTGGCTTCATGGGCAGCAAGAGCGAGCTGAGAAGTTCCTATCTTGTTTACAAGAGCCCCGTTGGCTGCAATTGCGTCCGCTCCAACGATGACTTTGTCCACGTCTTTCATGTAGTAACGCACGGCAGAGTCCACGATCAGGGTTGTTGGGATGTTAAAGCCGTTAAGGTGCCGGATCGTCAATAAGCCCTGACGCCGCGGGCGGCTTTCGGTAGCGATTACCGAAATATCCTTTCCGGCTTCAAAAGCTGTGGTGATTATGGAAAGAGCAGCGTGAGAGTTGCAGTGGGTCATAATAACGTCTCCGTCCTGAATTCTTCTTGACCCTATTTTTCCGATTTTTTCAAGTGCGCGGTCTGCTCTTTCAATAAAAAGGTTTGCATTTGTGATGATTTCCTGTCTTGCTTCTTCCACATTTCCCGAAGAATACCTTGAAGCAAGTTTTACGGCGTTTGGAAGGGAAACAGCTGTTGGGCGGGTACTGATAAGAAAACTCGAAACTTCCTGAATGCTGGCTGCAAACTCCTCCATTGAAGCTGCTTCCAGCCCTGCAGCATAATCCCTGATGGCTTCGGCAGCCGCTTTTGCAATTCTGCCTGCGCCCCGGATTTCCATCGTCCGGATCTTTTCTGCGGTTTCCTGAACTTTTTCCATAATATAAAGGATAGATAGAGTCCGATTTATAGCTATCTTCCGGCAGCATCCGGAGATTTAACCCCGGATTACTCTAATTCAAACCCCGGTTATTTCTTCGGACCTGTCCCTGTAGTAAGCAAAAAGGTCTTCTCCCCACTGAAGGCCGGCGGGATCGAAACACAGGACATCCTGTTTATGGTCGAACGTGCCGTCTGAAAAAGGAAGGGTTAGAGAAAGGAACCTGTCAGTAACAACATGAGAAAGATCTATTTTTTCGTCACAGACATAGAAACTTGAATTCGGCAACTTTAGAAATTTACTTAATTCAGTCTGGTATTCCTCTGTAATTCTCCCGTAAACCGCACGGGTGACAAGAAGAGAGATATCTGCTCCTTTTGCTGCGAAAGAGAGAAAAAGATACGGGTAAAGAGGGTGAAAAATAGAGGCAATACCCCGTATCCGTCTTGATATTGCAAGTTTTTCCATAAATTCCCTGTGAGGTTCAAAGAGGTGGGTCCTGTCAGGAGGTTCGGAAAATGTACAGTTTTCCAGATCTCCAATCCTGTTTCTTAAAGGAAGTGGGATGCACTCAACTGCATGTTTTGCCCAGTACTCATAGTCTTTGCCAAAAACATTTAATAAACTAACCATTGCCTGCATTCTCCCGGCTACCGCTATGCCAAGAGGAGACAGGATGTAAACATCTTCTGCCTTGAATACCAGAGAATCTTCCCTCAATTTTTTTAGCTGAGGAAGCACAGCTACAGCACTGGCATTCAGATGTTTTTTTATTTCTCCAGTGGTTTTTGGCCCCTCCCTCAAGAATAAAAGAATATCCTTTCTTTTCTCAGAGAGGAAAATTAATTCAAGAAGCTGGCTGTCCATGTTTTTGAGATATACGTAAGCACTTGATAAGTATCTTTCGTATTTTTCACCTTTTTTTCCCAAAAAAACATTATCAATTAATTAAAAATTACCATGTGTCTATAAAAGAAAATTTAATTTCAGACACCCTGCAGAAAAGTATAAATCTAAAGAAATTTTGCATAGTAAAAAATCAGAAAAATTGAGGATGTAAAATCGAATATTCACGTCAAATGAACTTGATTTTAAGGCGGCTAAATAATTTAATGAGAAGCAAATTTTAAGGTCGTATAGGTTATATACCTCAATAACATAAAGAAGAAGTTGACGATTAAGAGTTAAGGGGTTTTTCTCTTAATCGTAGGGGTTGAATCACACAATTGGGAGCCGAATCAGAGGTGGCAAACGGCTCCCAATTCTAACACCAATATTTTTTAGGAATTCAAATCCATAAAAAACTGAGTAATTCAGACTAGTCGAGCATTTAACTTTTTTAAAAAACAGTACAACTTGATAAAATAAATTCCATAAGTTTTGCAGGTTGGAAGAGCTATGAAAATGGAAGCTTCTGATTGAGAAAAATCGTTAGCTAAAAACTCAGACTTGAATTTTTTAGTTCAAAAAACTCTAATTGTGAATTTTCAAATCCTGAAATAAATTTTCAGGAGGAAAGAAAAAGAAAAAATGTTGATCTTTTTCAATTGTGTTGAAAGTTTTAATGGCAATAAAAAATTTGATATAAATAAATATTTCAAAGTGATATAAAAAAATAAGTCCCTCAATTTTTTGATGAGTAAACAATTTTTCATGTCGTTTATGTTATATAATTAGAAACCGTAAAAAAATAATAGAGATTGAGAAGGGGTTTACTCTCAGTCCGACGGGGTTGGATCATCGGTAGGGACCTATATAAGGGAAAAATTACGGTCCCTATTATCCTAATTATGAAATAACGTAAAGTCTGGGCTCTTTTTTACTAAATGAAAAATATTTCTCAAGCCAGCTTAATTTATCTCAAACAGTGTTATTTTTTTATTAAGCACTTATTATTTCTTTTACTATAGTCTCAGACGCAAATGTTTACACTTATTATCTAAAACGAATTCAAAATATAATGATCTAGACTGTCTGGAATAGGTCTTTTCAATTTTAAGTGTAATTATTTGCGGGAATAACTATAAATATCAATCATATCGATGTGGGCAAATTCGAGGACGGTACACTTGAGATAAATAGGAGAAGAGAAATAAAAAGGGAGAGGAAAAATCCGTTTCTTCTGATGCTGAGATACATAAAGAAAAAGAGCACAGAAAAAAGGAGTGCATCACATCTTTGCAGCTGTTAAAAAACAATAAGGGGATTGACCTGCGATTAATACTTCATACTTTTTTTGTAACATCAACGAAATACAGAATTTATAAATAATAGTCAGGGAATATGAAACTGGTCGATTAAATTAATCAGAGAGATCAGAAAAAGGAATTAAAGTAGGAGCTGAAAAACTGGAATTCAATAACGCTGATTTTGATACTGCTGTAAAGTTCCACGGACATGTCTGTCCGGGCCTTTCAATAGGGTACAGAGTGGCCATGCTGGCTGCCGACCGTTTCAAAGACAGGAGCAAGGACGAAGAACTGGTTGCAGTCGTGGAAAACAGGTCATGCGCAGTGGATGCGATTCAGGCAATCAACGGTTGCACCTGCGGGAAAGGGAATCTCATCTTTAAAGAACACGGGAAGCATGTATATACATTTTTCAAGAGAGGGGATAAAAAAGCCCTCCGAATTTCCCTGAAACCGGATGCTCTCCCGCAGGACGAAAAACACACGGCGCTCTTTGCAAAACTGAGGGCAGGCACTGCAAGCCCCGAAGAGGCAAAAGAGTTTCGGGCTTCCCACGAAGCAAAAAGCCAGAGAGTGCTGGAAATGCCAGAAGAGAAACTTTTCCGTGTGAGTGAAGTGGAAATCGAGCCTCCGGAAAAAGCCATAATCTATCCTACCCTGATATGCAGCAGGTGCGGAGAAGGCTTTATGGAGCCCCTGGGAAGGGTGAAAAACGGAGAAATAGTCTGCATCTCCTGTTTTGAGGCAAAAGATGAATGAAAATACAGAGCCAATTCCCGAAAAAGTCGAATTTACCCCCATAGGCTATGTTGAGAATGACTACCTTGAGCCCGGACATAACGAAGAGATCTACGAGAAGATATCAAAAATTATCATAAATAAAGACCTGGTAGACGGGCTTTACAGGGTAGAAGAGCTTGAAAAACTGTATATCCTCTTTTACTTCAGCAAATCAAAGGGGTATAAACTGATCCACCGCCGCCATTATGACGGAGAGATGTCCGGGATTTTTGCGAGCAGAAGCCCGTTCCGACCTAACGGGATAGGGCTGACCATTGTAGAACTCTTAAAAGTAGAAGGCAACGTGCTCTACGTAAAAGGCCTTGATGCCATCAACGGGACCCCTGTGCTGGATATTAAACCCTACATAAAAAAACTCGAAGAAAAAGGCGAAGAAAGCAAGGACTGAAAAAGGTATTAAAGGCAGAAAAATCAGGTGTTCAGGAACAAAAACCAGGCATTCAGGAATAAAATAGAGAACTGGAAAAGGCCTGCCCTGTATAAAATAGAAAGGAGAAGGGATTTCCCCTTTTCCAGAAAGCAGAGCTGTTTTTAAGAATTCAAAATTTTTTATATAATTAAAATTTTTTCTTCCTCATACCCAGGTAAATTCCGCCGGCTGCAACAACCACAAAGAGGGTCCCCAGGATATCCGCACCCGAGAAGGACATGCCTCCCGCATCCTCATTTTCAACAGCCTCTTTCTGCATCTCATAACCCTCCACGTAATTGGAATCTGCAGCTTTTCGGACCTCCGGGGCAGGTTCCGGAGAATCAACGCCATACCCGGCATCGGAATTCTGGACAGTCTGATTGCTGGCAGACTCCTCGGGGCTTGACCTGGCAGTCTGGTTGAGTTTTTCGGCAACACTTGTCTGGTGACCTTTGCTGCTGTGCTTTTCAGGTTCTTCCTGCTCAAGGGATTCCTGCGTAGCCACTTCGATTGCCTCGGCAAAACCGGGAACAGAGACCAGACCCGATACGTAGCTGTTAAGGAGAGAATTCCCGCAGGTGTGGTGACAGCAGGTGACCCCGTCTTCAACCACGGACTCTGCGTAATCCGCAGCCAGGCTTTCGAGAACCTCATCCGAAGCATCCCAGTTGCCCTTACGGGCCGTCTCAAGCATCCGGGCTGTCATGGACTGGTATGCATAGGGGTTGTTCTGCTTGATCCAGTCGCTGAGTTCCCGGTCTGCCATGTAAGTCCGATACACCTGGTTCCACACATCATCACTGATCAGGTCCGGGTTTGTGGCTTCCCAGCCCCAGAGGTTCTCAATGAAATCCGCCATTTCCCTGGCTCCTGCATAGCCGTTACCCTGCATGCCTTCGATCCATTTCGGGTTGAAATAACGGGAATAAGTTTCCCTTGTAAGGAACTCCTCCAGGGTTTCGACCTTTTCGTCCCCTCCGGTCAGCATGTTCGTGATAAAGGAATCCGGGTACTTCCCTCCCGAAACGGAGCTGATTGCGAGATTCAGCCCTCCCAGGTACTGGAAGAAATCGTCATTGTCCAGAGTCCCGTAAAGGTTTGTGCTCCGGCTGTGCACCGTGGCTTCGACTCCCTCAAGGTTCTTTTCGAAAAGCTCCCTCAGGTTTTCACCCCAGACGTCTTCTCCATAGGCATTGCACATCTTGCTGAGATAAAGTTCTGCAAGCGCATCCTTACTCTCCCAGGTATCACTTGCAGCGATCGCATTGGGGAGCCCCGTGCCATAGTCCCCGTCCGCAGCCCCGAAAATCCTGAGCAGGGCCAGGTCCAGAGCTTCGCTTTCATTAAGGGAGCCTTCACTCATCAAAGAGGTTTTCAGGGCGTCAGCATTTTCCCGGACATAGTTGGGAGAGTCTTCCTGGGCATAAGCCAGTTTTACCGCTTTGTCCAGCAGGCGCACCTTGTCAGGGTACATGTCCCTGTAAAGGCCTGAGATCTGGATCACGACATCAATTCTGGGCCTGCCCAGAGTGTCCATAGGGATAGCTTCCACATCAACTACCCTGCCGCTTTTCCACACAGGCTTGACCCCGAGCAGGTAGAGGATCTCTGCCTCCATGACTCCTTCATGCCTTGTGGTCTCCCCGGCCCAGAGGATGTAAGCAACCTTTTTCGGGTAGGCCCCGTGCTCCGCAATATAGGCTTCAAGCACCTGGTCAGCCATCTCCTGCCCGAGCGCCCAGGCAGCTTCTGTTGGCACTATCCGCTGGTCAAAAGCGTAGAAGTTTCTTCCGGAAGGCAGAGCCTCCGGGTTTCTGACAGGGTCACCCCCCTGATTTCCGGGAATGAACCTGCCGTCCAGCGCGTTTAGAACCTGCCGAATTTCCTCTTCTCCGAGAGCCAGGTTTGCAGCATATTCTTCCGCACTGGAAAGGAAGGTCCCGACGGTTTCATTCTCTGTCCCGAGGACCTCTATCTGAGCCTCCGTGGAATTGACTCCCAAGTTCAGGAACAGGTCCAGCAGATAGAGCTGAGCACCTTCGGTTTCGTTGAATGCGTTTACAGAATCGGCAAAGTCAGTGCCTAGCATCGAATTTACCATACCCACAAGCTGTTCCCCTTTCGGGCTTGTGCCCAGGATGTGCAGCCCGTAAGGCATGGACTGGCTCTTATACTCATCCAGCAGTTCCTCAAGACCTTCTAAGAAAACGGTATCAAAGTAAGTTTCATTGTTTTCCGCTTCGGTCATGTTGAACTCATTGCTCAGGGAAAGGGACAGAGTCAGGTTTAAAACTTCAGACCTGTGAGCCGCTTTAAGGGAGGCATCTGCCTCTGCCTGTTCATAGTTAAGGATCGCTTCGCTCAGGTTTGCATAGTCCCCATAGCTTCCTGCGGAAACAATCGGAGGTACAAGGTGATCGACTATAACTGCTCCACCTCTGCGTTTCGCCTCATTGCCTTCTCCAAGCCCGTCCATAACGTAAGGATAAATCACAGGCAGATCCCCGAGCATCAGGGAAGGCCAGTCGTACCGAGAAAGCCCGAATTCTTTTCCGGGAAGCCATTCCTGAGTCCCGTGCCTGCCGAAATGCACAAGGGAATCACTGCCAAACCCACCTTCCTCTTCGGAGTGCTGGAGCCAGAGGTAAAACGCAATGTACTGGTGATGGGGAGGCAGTTCCGAATCGTGGTAAAGGGCCTCGTTGTCATCAAGCCAGCCTCTCGAAGGCTGAGGAGCCAGAAGCACATTTTCCCCAACCTCAATTCTGGGGATTACAAGGTATTTTCCACTCTCGTTTTCCCAGACCATGATCTTCCCTGGAGCCGGTCCCCACTGGCCAATGACCTCCTGCTGCCTCTCTTCGGGGAGCTCCGAAAACCATTCCTCATATGTGCTTTCAGGGAGGAGAACGACTTTGCCCGTATCAACCATCTTCTCGAGTTCTCCGGGAGCCCAGGTCCCTATGTTTATGCCCTGGGTCAGCATCAGGTTAAGGAGTTCGGTCTCGTTCGGGGCCTGACTTTCGTTCAGGGCGTATCCTTCGGCAGCCATAGCGTCAAGCAGGCCGGACAGGCTGGGAACGACATCAAGATAGGAAGCCCCTATGTTGTCCTTTCCCCCTCCATGGTTATAATAAATTATAGCAACTTTTTTCTCGGATTCGGGAATTTCCCCGAGCGTGACCCAGCTTTCGACACGGTCAATGAGCCAGTCCACCTGATAGTCTATGGAAACTGACATCTCGGTCTCAGTCTCGGGGTCTACTTCCGTTGCAGCCATTATTACCGGGTCAATAACCCCCCAGAGTTCCTGCAAATCGAGTTTCATCATCTTATCTGCAGGAAGCGGCCTGCTGCTGGCTTCATACTCGGTCCTGTTCATGTAATTGTCAACGATGCCGTTGATTACGGGCACATCAAGTTCTTCGGCATCAAACTTGTTGCCAAAGTACGTAAACGAGATGATGGCATCCACAAGGACTTCGTCCCCCTGCTTGAAAAAGTCTCCAGAGGAAAGATCATCAGACCCGTAAGTGGCAATAACATTATAGTCCCTGGCTTCCAGTTCCGATATCAACGCATCAATGGGCTCAATCTGGAAGGGGAAATAGCTCTGGTACATGGTAATTGCAACTGTGGGCTTTGCCGGGTCGTAGACATGCCCGCCGTCGCTTCTGTTTGAGTACCAGGCAAGATAGTCATCCAGAGAATCGGTGAAATACCCTGTCATGTTCGTATGATAGATCGCCCTTTCGGGAAGCGTGTGCGGGTCCTCATACAGGAGGTCAGTCCTGCCGCAGCAGTCGCTGGAGATGCAGAATACAAGGTTTTTCAGGTTGCTCTGGTCGTAAGCCCCGTTAAGCCAGTAATTGTTCAGTTTTTCCCTGAAGCTCTCTACCTGGTCTTCAGGAAGAGGAATACTCTCGTTTAGCAGGGTGTCGTCATCAATAACCACACATCCGTTAGTAATAGCACCGTCCACCGTGGGTGTGAGCTTCTGGGCAGTTGAGGGGCTTAACATGTTGATGTAGATAACGTCCATCCCGCTCAGGTCGACGTCATTTTCCATCACGTAGTCCGCCATAAAATAACTGAAAGTGAGGTTCAAGCTACTGTTATTGTTAAGGTCTTCCATCAGGTTCTTGAGGGGAAGTTCATGGCTCCGGTACCCGGTCACAACGGCAATATCCAGGTGCTGGCCGGGACTGGAGACAACCTGAGTTTCTTTTACCGCTTCCCTCAACAAAAGAACATCTGTAAAGCCCAGAGACACAGGGTCGGCGTTCATCTGTTTCTGGCGGGTGAGCCCGCTGATTACAGCACTGCCTGTAAGGTCAACCCCGCTGCCCTTAAGGTCAAGAAGCGCCTGGGATTCGTTTGCATCGATATCCCTGCTCGAGGTATCAAGATTCACCGAAAGATCCGTGCCCCGGACCTGGATCTGTTCGTCAGCACGGCGCCATTTGTCCTCGTTGTAGAGAGCTACAAGCGTATAGTTTCCGTCCGGAATCCCGGAAAGCACGTAATTGCCTTCAGCATCACTGGTAGTGTTGGCAACAAGTTCGTACTGAATGTCCGTACTGCAAGCCGCCGGGGTTGCAGAAAACAGCATTAAAAGGATTAAAATTGCTAATCCGGAAGCTTTTATTTTATTCAAAGGGTCTATTTCATTATTTATCCATTCTTTCATAATCCCTACTCCAGAAGATGATTAAGTTTGGCATGTTGAAAGCTCATATCTTAATCCTGATTCTGTTCGCCGTTTGCAGTAACTCTGAAGGTTCAGCTTTAAATTCCCACCAGCAGACATGGCAAATCAGACTAGCAGGAAAAAACGAAGTACACAGCAAACAAATAACTAAAGTAAACTTTACTTAATTATGGAATGCAAACACCGTTTAAATGTAAATAATTGAAAGGTGTTTTGGAGATCTGTAGCCTTAATAAACCATAGACTGTTCACCTCAAAATATATACAATGCCAGAACATTTGAACGCAATTTTACTTTACTGACATAAAAAACTGAGATTTTTGGTAATAATTATTAGCCGTGAAGATAACAAAGAAGTACAAAAAACAAAAAACAAAAAAACAAAAAGTACAGAAAATAAAAAATACAAAGAACTGAATGAATATTGCCCATTAAAACCGGAAAAAATTAGCAGACTGGATCAAGGGCCATGCCCAGAGTCTTTTTAAATAAAAGGGAAAAAGAAGAGCACAGATGAAAAGTACTCCCCTTCAATACAAATTTTACATCTCCTTTTACATTTTCTTTTTCCGCATTCCCAGGTAAATTCCACCAACTGCTACCACCACAAAGAGAACTCCGACTATATCGGACCCCGAGAAGGACATGCCTCCACTTTCTTCTTCAACAGGGTCCCTCTGCATCTCGTAGCCTTCCACATAATTGGAATCTGCGGATTTCTCAGGAGAAGAAGATTCTGGAGAATCCATGCCATATCCGGCTTCAGAATCCTGAGTAGTCTGGTTACTTAACTTACTTTCTTTTGAGACTACGGTAGCATTTCCAGTACTGTGGCTGCTGTGACTGCTGCTACTGCTCTGAGTCTCTTCTATGGTCTCCTGAGTTTTGGCCTGGGTTGCTGCTTCCAGTTGTTCGGAGTAGCCGGGAACAGAGGCAATCCCGCTGACGAATTTGTCAAGCAGGGGATTTCCGCAGGTATGGTGGCAGCATGTAGCTCCGTTTTCAGCCACGGATTCTTCATATGCTGTTGCAAGGCTCTCGATAATCTCCTCCGATGGCGTCCAGTAACCGTGCCTGACAGCTTCGAGCATCCTGGCAGTTATGGACTGGTAAGCATCAGGGTTATTCTGCCTGAACCAATCTTTCATGGAGGGGTCATTGACATATGTCTCGTATACGTGCTCCCAGACCGTATCGTCCACAAGGTCAGGGTCGCTGACTTCCCAGCCGAAAAGGTTGTTCACAAACTCGGACATCATCCTTCCGCCCGAATACCCGGCGCCCTGCATCCCTTCAATCCACTTCTCATTGAAATACCTGGACCTCAGGTTCTTGCTCAGGTACTCCTTCATTCCAACCATCTGAGCATTTTCGGGGTCTCTGGTGTCCGAAACGTACATTTCCGGAGTTCTGCCGTCTCCCCTTACATACCTCGTTGCCAGGTTAAGACCTCCGAAATACTGGAAAAAGTCATCGTTGTCAAGGGTATCGTAAAGGTTTGAAGAATCCGAATGTACGGAGGCTTCTACGTTTTTAAGGTTCCCTTCAAGGAGTTCTCTGCATTTTATGCCCCAGAAATCTTCTCCGTAAGCATATCCCATCTTATCCAGATACACGTTTGCAATTGTCTCTTCATCGTCCCAGCTCCCACTCGCACTGATAGCGTTTGAGACCCCTATTTCATAAGTCCCGTCCATTACCGCAAAGCAGCGCATTGTGGAGAGCTTGGCTGCGGTCTCACTGTCATATCCTGCCTCAAGCAGGGCATCGTAGATTGCAAGCGAACTCTGGTTAACGTAGTTGGGATAGTTTACGGAAGGAAGCGAACTTGCAAGTTTTACGGCTTGATCTACCATTTTGATCTTATCCGGGAAAGCGTCCCTCATGCCTGCGGTAGTATAGACGATATCTATACGCGGCCTCCCTGGCTTTGAAGTATCATAGTTCGGCAGCAGCTCTTCTTCAGGGATAGCCTCAACCCCGGTTACGTAACCGTACTCGTCCCAGACAGGCTGCACCCCGAGCAGGTAGAGCACTTCGGCTTCCAGGGTCCCGTGGTCGCGGATAAATTCTACCCCGAACCTTGAGAACGAAACCTTTTCCGGATATTCCCCATACTTAGCGTGATAGTCCTCAAGCAGCTGGATTGCAAGGGATTTCCCGAGCTCCCAGGTTGCCTTTGAAGGGTAGAGCTTTGAGTTGATCCCGTAGAAATTCCGTCCCGTTGGTACTGCATCAGGGTTCATAACAGGGTCCGTACCCGGCCCGGGAGGGATAAAGCCTCCGTTTAAGGCCGAAAGAACTCTGTCAATCTCCACATCGCAGTCGAGAAGCCGACCCCTGTACTCCAGCCCGCGTTCAAGGTCAAGGGTAACCGAACTGTCACTTGACCCGTAAACGTCAAGCTGAGCCGCGGTAACATCCGTATTATTGGTCACCACCTCCCAGACAAGCCTGTCAACATTCGTATCATTTGATGGGATCCCGAGAGGGTAAACAGACTCAGGATAGAAGGCTGTTGTAACATTATCCTTGAAATCTCCTCCGAGCATGGACCTTACCATTGCAGAGAGCTCGTCTTTCTCAGGATCTGTCAGGTTTGTTGAGGGCACCTGGCCAAGGACATGCATTCCGTAAGGAATGTTTTCTCCCCCAACATCTTCCAGATACTCATGCAGGACATTCTTTACGAAAGCCGTAAACTCCTCTTCGTCATAGCCCTGAAGCTCGGTCACATTCTCGATTCCCAGGTCAACATCCAGATTGAGTTCAATTATCTGGTCAACTATGGCTTTCTGGTAGCCTGCCTTTGTCTGTGTGGAAATTGCAGGATCATAATACTGCTCCACACTGAGTGAAAGGTTGAGCAGGTCTCCATAAAGCCCGCTGCGCTCAAGGGTAGGAGTGAGGTGGTCGATAATCAGGGCATTGCCCCTGTACTCGGCAGTCAGTCCTTCTCCCACATTGGCAACTATATAGGGGTAGATATTCGGGATGTCCTGCAGGAGCAGGGGAGACCAGTCAGAAGTCCTGTTCATACCGTAGGTAGAGCCCGGAAGCCACTCATGCGTACCGTGAGTTCCCATATGAATAAGTGCGTCAGGCTGCCATTCATGGTTCAGCCAGAGATAGAAAGCTATGTACTGGTGCGGGGGAGGTACAAGGCTGCTGTGGTAGAGGGTGTCGTCATTTTGCAGGAAACCCCTTGCAGGCTGGGGCATGAGCCAGACATCTCCGAAACGCACTGCCGGCATGACAATATATTTTCCGGTTTCGTTCTCATAGATCATAAGGCTCTTATTCTGAGGAAGGTCTTCAGCCCAGGGCTCGCCCCACTCCTGTATTACCTGAGACCTCAGGTCTTCAGGAATTTCCGACTCAAACCACTCTTTATAGGTCTCCACAGGTATGAGGTGCAGTCCCCATTCCGTCCTGTTTTCGACCATTTCGTTCATGACGCCCGGAGCCCAGGACCCGGCATTAATCCCCTGTGCCTGCATCATTTCCAGAAGCTCGCTGCTGTTATCCGGAATTCCGGAAACTTCATACCCGCTTTCGTTCATCGCATTGAGAAGGTCCAGCATGCTTTGAGTCACGTTAAGGTAACTTGCCCCGATGTTGTCTTTTCCGGAGGGGTAGTTGTAGTATATTACGGCGACTTTCTTGTCCTGAGTATCCTTCAACTTCAGTTCCGCCCAGTTTATCGCCCGATTTGCCATCCAGTCGACCTGGTCAGGCAGGGGTTCATAATTGCTTTCTCCGGTTTCGGAATCGTAATTATCAAGCCCTATTACAACATACTCAAAAATTCCGTCAATGCTCGGAAGCAGGGTCTTGTACACAACTTCGCTGTTGGGAATACCCCTGTTGCTGTCAGCCGTATCTGAAGAATCGGCAGGATTTGAAACCACCATACCTCTCAAGACCGGGACATCAAGGTCTTCCAGTTCTTCTATCCCTTTATCAGGATCCTGGTAATTTAACCGGAAACTCTTGAGAGAAATTACGCACTGGACCAGAGGTTCTCCATTTTCATCAAAGTAAAAATTATGAATATCATTAAAAGTTTCAAAACCTGCAATTACGTTGCAACCCTTGCTTTCAAGATCCCGGATCAGGTAGTCTACGACTTCAAGGTTGCCAGCCGTATAATCGGAAGCATGGAACCAGATCCCTATGGTGGGTTTGCTCTTATCGTAAACATGGTGAGGCTCATCTACAGTTGAGTTAGAGTACCATTCAAGGTAATCAGTTGTATTTTCAAACCAGTCAGGCTCCAACTCATTCGAAGAGGAACTGGCATCCGGATGATAGAGCGCAGCTTCGGGGAATTCTATGGGATCATCGTAAACCCAGCTGTCCGTAAGCTCAGGTTTATCCCCGTAAGTTTTTGCCAGATATATAAGGAAATTTTCAGTGTTTTTCAGCAAAATTCCTTTTGGACCCATGCTGTAGAAGTACTTTTCTTCAGTGGAATTATAAGGCTGGGTCCCGGGAAGAATCAGGTCGTAACTTGAGGTGTTGATGTATGTCGGGTCCACCATAGAGGTGATATCTATGAGAGCGGTGCCGTTTTCATGAGCCCTTTCAAGGTCGTCCCCGATATACTGGTACTGAGACCATAACATATAGGTAAATATTACATCCTGATTTTCAAAGGTTACATTGGAAAAATCCGAATAACCCGAAATGTACGTAACATTTATACTTGCATTATACGGATTGGACTGCTCTGCTGCATTCAAAGCGTTTCCGTCATAACATATAAAAGTGATATTTACCTGATTTTCATCAGCCGATACATTCTGTGCAAGCAGTAAAAGAACCACCGCACATAAAACCAATAACCTGCTTTTCGCCGTACGCATATTATCCCCAGACAATATATCATGAACCCTGGGGCACCCCAAAAGGAAAATAAACAGGATGCCTGGCCTACTAGTCGAGTTTTGAGTGAAAGTTTACTACTTTTAGAAACTTACAGGAAAACAGCCGTCAAGTTTTTGAAATGAAATTGAAAGCTCTCGATTCTAACAGATAAATCAACCCCGGAATCTCCAAAAACTAATAAGCAGCCGATTCTGTATTATATCTTCAACATTCGGAGCATTAGGGAATAAAATACATAAAAAGCGGTTTTTGGCTTACAATTATTAGCTGTTAAGGTAAAAAGGTCGAAGATAACGTAGTTAAATCAAATTAAGAGATCATATTCAATTCTTTAGTAACCTCCTCTCTGTTGAGGGAATGGTTATTCTTACACTCAAGCGCGGGGATCAAAAAATTTCAATGCATAAAAATCTCAATGCATAAGATAGAGGCTCAAAGCAACCACAAGCATTCCTGAAAAAACGCCCAGGAAAGCCAGATGCTCGTCTCCATACCTTATGGCAATTGGCAGCAATTCATCAAAACAGATAAAGACCATAACCCCGCCAACTGCAGCGAGCATGAGGAAAAGAACTTCCGGAGTCAGGAAACGGAAAAGAAGAAAATATCCGATCCCCGCTCCCAGAGGTTCGGTGAGCCCGGCAAAGAAAGAATAAGCAAAGGCTTTTTTTCGGTTACCACTGGCATAGTAGATAGGGACCGAAACTGCAACCCCTTCAGGAATGTTATGGATTGCTATGGCTACTGCAACCGAAAACCCCAGGTAAGGTGAACTGAGGGATGAAAACAGAACTGCCATCCCTTCGGGAAAATTGTGCATGGCAATCCCCAATGCCGTTAACATGCCTGCTTTCCGAAGATTGCGGTTTTCACTTATGGGCAAAGTGTTCCCATCAGGAAGGGTATCCATATGGATGTGCCCAACCATACGGTCCAGAAGCCCCATCCCGAAAATTCCCAGGAAAAAAGCAGCGTTTGCCTGGAAAAATCCCACCGCACCAACAGACTCAGCAAGTAGTTCCACGAATGAGATATAAATCATAGCCCCCGCCGCAAAACCAAGTAGCACGGACAGCCAGGTAAACCTCAGATTGGGAACTAAAAAGGCTATAAGACTGCCAAGCCCGGTGGAAATTCCTGCAAATGTTGTGAGAAAAAAAGCAGTTGTTACATCTCCCATGCCGTTTCCCCAATAAAGAAAATATGCGGGATAGGATTTAAAATACGTAGGAAAAAAGATTAAGGGATCTATATTCCGCAGATATGCGCAGATGAAGAATTAATTTGCCTTGTTCTAAAAAAAATACGGCGGTTATATTGCGCCGTATTTCACTGGAGATTTAAAACTTCTTTTTCCTGAATCCCAGATAAATTCCACCTGCTGCTATCACCACGAAAAGGGTTCCCAGAATGTCAGCACCCGAAAAGGACATCCCTCCACTTTCTTCTTCCTTTGCAGAGTCTTCTTTCTGCATCTCATAACCCTCCACGTAATTGGGATCTGCAGCTTGCCGGACCTCCGGGGCAGGTTCCGGAGAATCAACACCATAACCTGCATCTAAATCCTGAACGGTCTGGTTGCTGGCAGTTTCTTCGGTGCTTATAGAAGTCTGGTTGAGCTTTTCGGCAACACTTGTCTGGTGTCCCTTGCCGCTGTGGCTGCTGCTCTCACCGGACTGCTGAGAAGACTCCGTTGCCTCCTGCATCAATTCCTTATATTTTTCTGCTGTTTCCTCATCAACAACACCTGGAACTGACATTACACCCTGGATGTATTCGTCAAGCAGGGAATTCCCACAGGTGTGGTGGCAGCAGGTGACACCATCTTTAACTACGGATTCCGCATATTCTTTCACCAGATTCTGGATGACTTCATCTGAAGCATCCCAGTAGCCTTTTCTTGCAGTCTCAAGCATCCTTGCAGTTATTGACTGATACTGATAGGGATTATCCGTTTTCAGGAACTCGTCCAGACCAAGATCATATTTGTCGTTGACGTAGATGTCATATATCTCATTCCAGTCAGAGTCTGTGATCAGATCCGGGTTTGTGACATCCCAGCCCCAGAGATATTCCGTGAATTTCATCATCTGCCGTGCACCTGCATAATCTGCTTCCATCATACCTGTGATCCATTTTGGATTGTAGTAACGTGCACGCAACTCTGTCCTCAAAGCCTCTTTCAATGAGATGATCTGGAGACTATCCACATTTTCCAGACTGGCGATGTACATTTCAGGAGTTTCTCCTGTCAGTGCTCTCACTGTAAGCCCGATACCTCCCAGATAGCCGTAATAGTCATCACCGTCAATGATACCGAACAGGTTTGTAGAGTCGCTATGTACAGCTGCATCTATATCCAGAAGGTTCATTGTAAGCAGGTCTTCATAATTATCGCCCCAGAGACCATTGCCACTGAGATCCTGCCCATATATGTAAGAGGTTTTTGAGATAAAGAGGTCAGCAAGTTTTGTTTCATTTTCCCAGGTATCACTTGCAGCTATTGCATCAGGCATCCCGTTTCCATAATCCCCCACCGCCTCACTGAATATCCTGCATTTTGATAGATACTTTGCAGTGCTTTCATTGTAACCATTGGTAAGAAGTTCATCCTCCATCTTCAGAGAGTTCCACCGAACATAGTTAGTCTCGTTAGTCTCATTAAGCTCTGCAACTGTTCGAATGGCTGTGTCAATCAGAGCAAGCTGGTAGGGGAAAGTATCCCTGTACATTCCGGAAGACTGGATGAGTACATCAATCCTGGGATGATTCATTTCTTCGAGCGGGATAACAGTAAACCCTGTAAGTACTCCATTGTTCCTTACAGGCCTTACACCAAGCAAAGAGTAAATCTGGGCTTCCATAAGCCCATTATGGCGCATTGTTTCCATAGCCCAGAGAGTATACGAGACTTTTATCGGATATGTGCCATTATGGCTGTTGTAATAATCCTCTACCAGCTGATCCGCAAGTACTGCACCCATCGCAGTTGTTTCCTCATCAGGGAACTTTCTCTGGTCAAAGCTGTAAAAGTTCCTGCCAGTTGGCAAGGCTTCCGGATTACGTATGGGATCGTTCCCTGGGCCGGGTTCGATGTACTCTGCATCAAGTGCCCGCAGGGTCTGGTTTATCTCACGTGTTGACTGGCTCAGTTTGTCAGCATATTCCATTCCCAGATTAAGATCTTCTGTAATGGTATCATTAGTCAGGCCAAGAACCTCGAACTGAGCAGCGGATACGTTTGTCCCGTTGAGCAATGTGGCGTTCAAAAGGTCCATTGCGAGGGAATCAGCCTGATCTTCCCGGTCGTCCTCAGTGCCGCCGTCCCTGGGAATGACATTATAGATATGGTCTATGAAATCACCGCGAAGCATTGATTTGACCATACACACCAGCTTCTCATCTTCCGGTGCAACTCCAAAGGTATGAACTCCGTAGGGCATCAGTGTGGACTGCAGGGTATCCAGGTACTCATGGACAATGTTGCTTATGAAATCTCCAAAATCGTCCTCTGACATTGATCGAAGTTCATCAGGGGTTACTCCAAGGTCATTTTCCAGTGAAAGATTTGTGTAAAGCTCGATAGTACTGTTGCGATAGAGTCCCATCATGGCAGTGTCATTTTCACTTGCAGATGTCTGATAGTTGCCGATCTTTTCGTCAATTGCGGCAAGGTCACCGTAGATACCGGCAGCTACTATAGGTGGTGTAAGGTGGTCTATGATCACGGCATTCCCGCGGCGTTTGGCCTGAGTGCCTTCTCCCACATTATCCATTATATACGGGTAAATAACAGGAGTGTCATCTACCATCAGAGCCGGATAGTCGTATCTGGAAATACCGAGCTCCTTTCCTGCAAGCCATTCCTGAGAACCGTGCGTACCGAAGTGAATAATTGCATCGGCATCATACACCCTGTTTATCCAGAAATAGGTTGCAAGATACTGGTGCGTGGGCGGGATCGAGGTGTTATGGTATATCAGAGTGTCATCGGAAAGTCCAGCTTTGGATGGCTGAGGGATGAAATTGACATTCCCAAGCTGCACCGTTGGGATCACGAAATATTTCCCGCTACTGTTCTCATAAACCATTATATCGCCGGGCGCTTCACCCCATGTATCTTCAACCCCCTTACGCACACTTTCAGGCAGGGTATTATACCACTCAAGATACTCATCTGTCGGCAGGAGGGTGACCATACCGGAATCAACGACTTTCTCAAGTTCTCCCGGAGCCCATGCGCCAACATTCCTGCTGGTGATGAACAGGTCCATGAACTCACTCCCATTGGGGATAGTCCCATTGCCTACATCATAACCTTCTGCATGCATCTGTTCAAGCAGTAACTTGAAACTGGACCCGATGTCAAGATAACTTGCACCGATATCGTTTTTGCCTCCTTCATGGTTCCAGTATATGATACTGACCTTCTTATCAGCATTATCGGTTCTTCCAAGCTCTGCCCAGGAAATAGCCCTGTTGCACAGCCAATCAACCTGATCCGGGTGTGGTGAATAGTAATATTGCTCTGTCTCCGGGTCCTGAACATAGCCTGATACCCAGATATAATCTATACATCCATCGATCTCAGGCTGGATCACCGAAGAAGGGACCATAATAAGTCCCAGTCCGCGTTCACTCTCATCGAACTGGTCAGGAGACTGGGATGCGTCCTGGACGGCTTTAAGTACCGGGACATTGTACTTTTTCAGAGATTCAATACCCTGCTCCTGGTTTCCATAATTCAGTGCGAATCCTTTCAAGGAGATTATGCAGTCCACAAGTACTGTCCCGTTATCGATGAAATAATCCCCATCATCTGCAACGACCTTGTAGGTCGAACTGATAACGTTGTAACCTTTGGATTCAAGGTTCCTGATTATGGCATCCTCCGTAGAGAGGTATATGCGCTCTTTTGGAATCGTATTGGTTATGATTATGCCTATGGTGGGCGCAGAGGCATTATAACCGTTATCCGCATACCATTCGAGATACTCGGTACTGTTTGCAAAGATCCTTGGGTAAGCATCCGGGTGGTAGATCCCGTGATCAGGTATCAAAGGAGCTGCAGCAGGGGCATATTCTATGTATATATTTTCAAATACCGATCCAATTGAGCGGACAAAATTCTCCATATTGGTATACCCATCTCTGTAGATGTAGCTCTTGATCGGGCTGTACGGCAGGTTATCCATGTTTACAGTAGCAAGCCCATAAACATCGCTGGTCGCAACAAGTCCTATCTGAGTACCATTTGCCTTGGCACTGAGAAGTATGTCTTTGAACTCCGGCAAATCGTTGTAGCCAATCATGTACAGTATGATAACATCCTGCGGGGGGAGACCGGATAGGCTTTCAGCAATATTTGTCCCGTTCATTCCGTTGATCACATTGACATTAAACAGATCGGTGATAATGCTCCTCTCCGAGAGGACATTCCCCAGATAATAGATGTTGGTGTGTGAGTTGGTAATGTAAGTGATATTGGTTTTAGGCTGTAGAATTTCAGGTTCTGAGAGGCTTTCTCCTACCCATGCACCGGAGAACTTCTGGCCCATTAATTTAAGCATGTTTTCCATGTTTGTTTCGCCGCCCTGCACCCAGTACCTTTCGATGTCTGCATATTCGGAAGAATACAGGTCAACATTGGGGAGAGTGATGTTTGAGGATAGGTTATAGCCTATAACCATCGAACCGTTTGCTTCGGCAGAAGCTATGCCTGTCTCCCAGCCTTCTACCAGGGATTCGTCCTGAGATTCAATAAAGATCATCGAATATTTAGAAAAATCAAACCCATCAGGAACAGCATCGTTTTTTGTGAAAATAGTTATATTCAATTCCGATGAAATGCCGGAATTTAATGCAGTATTACCAAGGGCAGGCTCATTGAATTCCGTGCCCAGAATAAACAGGAATGCATTACCCAAATCCGCGTTTGTACTGTTAGAATAAGTCGTGGAATCAGTAGTATTCTCAAGAGAATACTCACTGCTAGAGTTTGTATTTGTGTAATTCGTATCACTCGTAATTTCATCAACAGCCAATACATTATGTGCTAGCAGTAAAAGAACCACTGCACACAAAACCAGTAACCTACTTCGTGCCATATGCATCTTATCCCCAGACAAGATATCATGAACCCTGGAGCAGCCGGAAGAAAAAAATAACCAGGATGTTGGGCCCACAATATAATTCTAATTTCAAATTATTCTAATATCGAAACTTACACCGAAACAGCCGTCAAGATTTTAAAGTAAGATTGGAAGCTCTCGATTCCGACTTTAAATTCAAACCCGGAACTTCCTCAAACAAATGAGCAGCCGACTCTGTTTAATAGATTCAACATTCGGAGCATTAGGGGATAAAATACATAAAACACGGTTTTTGAGTCATAATTATTAGCTTTCAGGGTAAAAAAGGGATTTTATAACTTTTTTACTAAAATTAATGATGAAAATAGGTTCTTTAATTCAAAAAAAGACAAAAATTAGCTGAATATCTGGAAAATTCGGACTCAAAGCCAGGAAAAAGAAAAAAATACGGCGGTTATATTGCGCCGTATTTTCACCGGAGATTTAAAACTTCTTTTTCCTGAATCCCAGATAAATTCCACCTGCTGCTATCACCACAAAGAGGGTTCCCAGGATGTCAGCGCCAGAGAAAGACAGGCCTCCGCTTTCGGGTTCTTCGACAGATTCTTTCTGCATTTCATACCCTTCAACATAATTGGAATCTGCGGCTTGCCGGACTTCCGGGGCGGATTCCGGAGAATCCACACCATAACCTGCATCTGAGTCCTGAACAGTCTGGTTGCTGACCGATTCCCCGGTGCTCGAGGTCTGGTTGAGTTTTTCGGCAACACTTGTCTGGTGTCCCTTGCCGCTGTGGCTGCTGCTCTCACTGGAAGACTGAGAAGCTTGCGTAGCTTCCTCCATCAGTTCCTTATATTTTTCTGCTGTTTCCTCATCAACAACCCCCGGAATTGACATTATACCCTGAACATAGTCGTTAAGAAGGGAATTCCCACAGGTATGGTGGCAGCAGGTAACACCATTTTCAGCCACAGATTCTACGTATTCGGCTACCAGGTTCTGCAGCACTTCATCCGAAGCATCCCAGGAGCCTTTTCTTATAGTTTCGATCATCCTCGCTGTTATGGACTGGTACTGGTATGCATTTTCCTGAAGGAACTCATCCACACCAACGTTCTGGGAATCCAGTATCAGGGTCTCATATATTTTTTTCCAGTCCGAATCCGTTACCAGGTCAGGGGTAGTCGCCTCCCAGCCCCACATATACTCAACGGCTTTCATCATTTCCCTGGCGCCGGCATAATCATATTCCATCATCCCGTTAAGCCATTCCGGGTTAAGGTACCTGGCTGCCAGCTCTTTACTGAAGGCTTCTCCAAGAGTGATTATCTCGGGATTGTCCACACTTGTAAAGTCTGCAATAAACAGTGAAGGAGCCACACCACTCACAGTTTTTACGGCAAGCCCGAGTCCGCCGAGATACTGGTAGTAATCATCGTTGTCCATGAGGCCATAGAGGTTAGAGGTATCACTGTGAATAGCTGCATTTACGTCCGCCAGGTTGAGCTTGAATACATCCTCATAATTGACTCCCCAAACATCCGCTCCATAAATATTTGACATCCTGGAAATGAACAGGTCGGCAATCTCGGATGTGTTTTCCCATGTGTCACTTGCCTCCACGGCTTCCACAACTCCGGTACCGTAGGTGCCCGTGGCTTCGGAGAAGATCCTGGACCTTGAAATATAATGTGCAACGCTTTCATTGTATCCGCTTTCCAGCATCGCACTCTCTATTTTCAATGAATTCATCCTGACGTAGTTCGTTTCATTTGTCTCATTAAGGTCTGCAACCGCACGCACTGCATTGTCCATCAGCTCAAGCTGGAACGGGAATGTGTCACGGTAAAGTCCTGAGGGTATGAGCAGCACATCGATCCTGGGGTGGCCCAGTTCTTCTATAGGGGTCACATTGAACTCTCCGGTGAGTCTGCCGGAGCTCCTTACTGGTTTGACTCCCAGAAGCTCATAAATCTGGGCTTCCATTAATCCCTCATTACGCATGGTTTCAACAGACCAGAGAACAAAAGCCACCTTGTTGGGATAGGTGCCATTTTCTGCATAATAGGAGTCAAGCCATGTTTTGATAACTGTGCGCCCCATGGCTTCAGTCTCTTCATCCGGGATGGTCCTCTGATCAAAGCTGTAGAAGTTCTTTCCTGTGGGTAAAGCATCAGGATTACGTATGGGATCGTTTCCGGTTCCCGGTTCAATGTATTCCGCATTAAGGGCTCTCAGGGTCTGGTCAATCTCGCGGGTTGTCAGAGCCAGATTATTGGCATACACTGTTGCCAGTTCAAGGTCCGATGTGATGGTATCATCGGTCAGGCCGAGAATTTCAAGCTGGGCTTCTGACACGTTTGTCCCGTTGAGCAAAGTAGCGTTCAGAAGTAAAAAGGCATCTGAGTTAGCTTTGCTTTCCCGCTCTTCTTCATCTTCGGACAATACAGTATAGATATGGTCTGTGAAGTCATCACCAAGCATGGATTTGACCATGCAGACAAGTTTATTGTCTTCCGGTGCAACACCAAATACATGAAGGCCGTAAGGTATGAGTTCTGATTTCAGTTCATCAAGGTACTCTCCCAACACGCTCTCCAGGAAGTTCTCAAACTCGTCATCTGTCATGGCAGACAATTCCGCGGTTGAAACTCCCAGGTCTTCTCCGAGGGTGAGGTTTTCATACAGCTCTATCGTACTGTTACGGTAGAGTGCCATCATTCCGGTATCATTGTCTGCTTTTGCATCAAGATAGTTGCCAGTCTTCTCCTGCATTGTAGCAAGGTCACCATAGAGGCCGGCTTCAACAATTGGCGGCGTCAGGTGGTCTATGATGACGGCATTCCCACGGCGTTTTGCCTGCGTACCTTCTCCGACATTATCCATGATATATGGATAAACAACCGGCGTTTCGTTTACCATGATAGACGGATAGTCATATCTCCACAGGCCTACTTCACTGCCTGGTAACCATTCCTGTGTACCGTGGGTACCGAAGTGAATAATGGCGTCTGCATCGTAGATGTTGTTGATCCAGAAGTAAGTTGCAAGGTACTGGTGTGTCGGAGGTATGGAGGAATTATGGTATATGAGCGATTCATCGGAAAGTATCGCCCTCGTTGGCTGGGGGATGAAATTGATGTTGCCAAGCTTTATTGTAGGTATTACAAAATATTTCCCGCTTTTGTTCTCATAGGTCATGACGTCTCCGGGCGCTTCTCCCCATGTTTCCTCAACTTCTGCGCGGACACTTTCAGGCAGCGTGTTGTACCATTCGAGGTATTCCTCTACAGGGAGCAGAGTTACATAGCCCGACTCTACGACTTCCTCAAGTTCTCCAGGCGCCCATGCCCCTACATTTCTGCTTGTTATGAACAGGTCGATAAATTCGCTGCCATTTGGAATGCTGTTATTTCCAAGATTATAGCCGGCCGCCTGCATTTCCTCTAGCAGGAGAGTGAAGCTTGAACTTATATCAAGGTAGCTGGCACCGATGTTATTCTTACCGCCTTCATGATTGTAGTAAATGATAGTGATTTTTTTATCAGAATTATCCGTTTTTCCAAGTTCTGCCCAGGAAATGGCCCTGTCACATATCCATTCGACCTGGCAAGTGAGAGGTTCATAGTAATATGTTCCTTCATCGTTTTGAGTCCGTCCTGCTATCCATATGTAATCGGTTAGTCCGTCTATTTCCGGTTGTGTGACCTGGGAAGGTATAGAACTGGAACTAAGCCCCTCTACATTTTCAAGGTATTCTTCGGGAGATTGATAATAATCAGTGATCGCTTTTAATACAGGGACATTGTACGTTTCCTGCAGGTATTCTACTGCTTTCTCGTGGTCATTATAGTTGAGGTAGAAGCCTTTCATTGAAATGATAGCATCAACCAGCACTTCTCCATCCCTGGTGAAAATATCCGGATCTCCGGCGCAAACATCGTCTGTCGTGTGAATGACATTGCACCCTCTTGACTCGAGTTCCCTGATGAGTGCATCCTCAGCCGTGAAGGAGATTGCCGTCTGGCCGAAATCATTGCTGATAATGCCTATTGTGAGGGCAGAGGAATTGTATCCGTGGTCGGCATACCATTCAAGGTATTCCGTACTGTTCTCAAAGATACGTGGGAAGGCATCGGGATGGTATATACCGTTCTTCGGAACATCAGGTTCCTGTGCAGGAGCGTATTCTATATAGACATCCTCAAGCATCGCACCAGCACACCTGATCCAGTTCTCCATATTCTCGTATCCGCTGTTTGTGCGATATTCTTTTAATGCATCATATGGAGATACTTCCATGTCGAATGTTGTTACTCCGTACACGTCCGACAGGGACCCGAACATCCCTATTTGGGCACCGTTGCTTTTTGCTGCAAGAAGCCTGTCCTTCAGCTCAGCCATTTCGGCAGATCCGACCATGTAAAGTATGATGACATCATCTTCCGATACATCAATTCCACTGTTAATGGCCTCTGTGCAGGTCATAACTTTGACATTGAACCTGTCTGTAATCACAGCTCTTTCGGCAAGTACATCCTTCATGAAAGAGATTTCAACATCGGAGTTAATGATGTAAGTCACATTAACCTTTTCCTGAACTATTGCGGGTGTAAAGGTCTCAGTTTCCCATAAACCCGAAAACTTCTGCCCCATTACTTTGAGCATGTTTTCCATGTTTGTTTCGCCGCCCTGCACCCAGTATCTTTCAATTTCCGTGTAGTTATCAGAATACAGGTCAACATTCGAGAGGGTGAAATTGGACGAGAGGTTGTAGCCTATGACCATGGAACCATTTGCTTCGGCAGAAGCTATGCCTGTCTCCCAGCCTTCAAATACGGATTCTTCCTGAGACTCGACAAAGATCACCGAATACTCAGAGAAATCAAAGCCTTCAGGAACCGAATCGTTCTTTGTGAAAAGAGTTATATCCAGTTTCGATGAAATATCGGGATTTAATGCAGCATTACTCAGGGCAGGGTCATTGAATTCCGTGCCCAGAATAAACAGGAATTTATTGCCTATGTTCATATTCGTGCTGCTGGAATCAGTAGTGCTGGTAGTGGTGAGAGAAGCAGTGGGAGAAGTAGTATTCACCAAAGACTCGTTCCCGGAGTCATTATCAGTATTGTTCGAATCAATACTGGTCTCTGAGAGTCCTCCGTATTCTGTTGCAAGGTAGACCAGCAGGTTTTCTGCGTTCTTGAGCCCTTCTCCCTCAGTGCTCATGTTGTTGTAGTAATTGCAAATGGGGTCATCAATAGAACCATTTGTATCATAAGCAAAATAAGAAGGTGTATCTGATGAGCGAATAGCCAGGAATACAGTTCCGTTGTCAGAAGCTGCTTTGAAGTAATCGTTCATGGGGGTATATACAGGTTCCCAGAACATATCACAGAGAATTACGTCCTGAGTCTCGAAAAATCCGCTCTCACCCGCAGCAAGCAGCTCATCGCTTGCCCCAGAGGTGCTGGAATTAAATGCAGGGATCCAGGTGTAGCTTATGGATCCGCTGTACGGGTTGGTCTGACTGGCAAGCTCCAGTGCATCGCTCTGTGAAAGTGAAATATAGGTAATATTTATCTTGTCATCTTCTGCCGATACGGGTGCTGAAAATAATAAAAACAGGATCAGCACATAAATTATATCGTTTCCAGGTTTTCCTTTCTTTTTAAACATAGATACAACTCGCGAAATGCCGCCATCAGTTCTTCAAAAAAATGGCAGCAGGGGTTTTGATAATTTATAATTTGTAGGGTGGAACTGAAGGGTTGAATTAAAGGGGCAACTAAAGAAATATTTAGATAAAACAATCAAACTTGCGCAAATTCTTGAAAAAAATTAATCTGAAGCGGACGTACCGGTTGAAGTAGATGTACCACCTGAAGTGGAAGTCTCATTCCCCTCAGAATCTTCAGGCACGTAAATCACCCTGCCATCAGCCAGCTTATAAGCCGTTCCCAGAGCTTCGCCTGTGCCTCCCCCGATATTGTCGGTCATGTTCAGGACTTCTATGGGTTTTCCCTGGTCCTTGATGATTATCTTCATGTCCTCTGCTCCGGGATTTTTTACAATTGTAATATCCTCGTTCGAGCTCAGAAGTTCGGGGAGATGGTAAGACATCACCAGGGCTACGAGCAGCGCCACGGAAAAGACCATTGCTACGTCAAAGAGGTTGGCAACCCCTGTCATGGGGTTTTGCTCATCAGGGTCATTTAAAAGCCCGGTCCGTCTGTACCGCCTGGATTTTCGCATAATATTCCTCCGTTTAAAAAAGCGGTCAATTTCCGCTTTTCTCCTCGATAATATCCAGAATGTAATCGATATCCGACATGTCCTCCCAGTACCAGCGCCTCCTGACCTGGGTAAGCACATAGGCTATTCCGGCGGAAAAGAGCCCTACAACGGTAGTTGCAAAGGCAATCATCAGGTTCTGTGCAAGAGTTTCGAGGTCTCCCTGTGAAAGCCCTATCAGGGCAGGCCCGAGAGGGATCAGGGTCCCCATAAGCCCGAGCATGGGAGCAACCGTTGAACTGATTTTTGTGTTTTCAAGGCGCTTTGCCATTTTTATCTCGTATTCCTCAGAGAGTTTCTCGATTGCAGGAAAGTTCCGCTCATTGAGGTATTTTGCAGCCTCTCTTGCAAAGGACGTGACCAGGTAATTTTGTTTTATATTTTCAAGAGCCCCTGATGCTTCCGAAAAAGCCGAATTCAGAAGACTGTGCCGAATTTTATTGCAACTAACTTCCAGGTCGTTCCGATCCTTGGCCCTTTTTGAATATTCGGAGAGGAATTCTCCTAACTGAATAAGTGAAAGAAAGACCAGGAGAGTCAGAAGTATCATTACCGGATACAACAAAGCCGAGGAAAATACGTATATCGTCCGGGATAACAGATCCATGCTGCTCATTGACTATACCTCACACGGCCAAGGAAAAAACCTGCAAGGACTAAAACCCCGAAGGCCAGGAGAGGAAGAATGCCCGTTTCTCCCGTTTGCATAGGAGCCAGGTTCATCTGTTTTGTTTTCATATATGCAGGGATTAGCAGAGCCCCCAGAAGATAATAAATTCCGAGAAGCATCATGGCGCTTCCCATAGTTTCGGGGGTTTTTCCCAGCCGGGTCTTCCCAAACCTGAAAAGAAAAGAAGAAGCTACTACTGCAGTAAAAAAAGCAATTCCTACAAGAAGCCCTATTTTTATTCCGGAAAAGTTGAGGCTTTCCGAAAGCAGCATACAGGATACCGCAAGAGCCCCCAGGCAGACAGGGCAGGGCATGGATATAGCCAGGAAAGTGTGTCTGGAAACATCCTTTCCGGAATTCCACTTTTTCTGGGTGTAGATGCCAGCCCCTATAAGGAGCAAAGAGACAAGAACGTGGAACCCCATGCCCATTGCAGAAAGACGCTCAAAGGCATCCAGGCTCAGATGGTCAGCAACACTTCCGAATAAAAGGGCAAGAAAAAAGTAACTTCCCGCAATTGTAAGAATCTCGCGTGTAGTGATGTTTGAAAATCCACAGCCTAATCCAGTTTTAATCCCGAAGATAAGAATACCTATCAAAATACCGATAACAGTCAATGTCGAAGAGTCCATAAACACCTTCTGAGCATCTATAGTAGAATTAAATAAAAACTGGTTTTTGGGTAATGATCGTTAGTCTTTCGGATAATAAGTTCAATTGATGACGTTTTTTAGAAAATAAAGGTAAAATTCCCGGCTCTCAGCGACAGGAATTACAGAGAAAAAAAAGTAAAAGTGAGGAAACAGGCATATGAGTACATTAATATATAATTTGCCTTAAAAAAATGCCAGGGGAGAAGGAATAGCAAATGAGAGTCAGAATTTAACAAAAATTATGTGGGAATTCACTCTGTTAACCATTGAATATTTTTGAACAAAAGGAGATGGAGAAGAGAAATTAAAGTAAATTTGTTATAAGACTGAAGGAAAAAAGCAATTAGGAGAGATTATAATCTGATTTACTTGTTTTGGATTGGGCAATAATTATAAGTACTGGAGGTAAAATAGAGAGTAATCATGGTAGTAAGTATCAGAGGGATTAAGGAATGAACGGTGGCGGAGAAAACCTCTTCAAAGCGATCTCAAGCGACACACGCCTCTCGATTCTTGAAAGCCTGAGTGAAGGGGATAAACATATATCAGGGCTTGCAAGGGAAATAGGGATTTCCGTGCCCGTTGCTGCAAAACACGTGAAAGTCCTGGAAAAAGCCAAACTTATAGAAAGGAAAAAGTTCGGAAATACTCATATGATAGGCATAAAGCTGAACAATGTCTATTCTTTCCTGGACCATTTCGCAGAAAACAGGGAGCTTGAGGTGGAAGAGGGGACGAGTTTGCTTGAAGCCCTGAAAAGCGTAACCGCTGTAGAGGTAAGGAAAATGGGGGACAGGATAAAGGTTGTCTCTACGGACGGGGAAGAGGGCTTTTATGTCTATGAAGTGGACGGCAAATTCTCGGATAAAACTGTAGACGAATATGAGTTTTACGAGGATGCCATCGTTGAATGGAAGAAGCTAATTCCGGTCACGAAAAAAAGGCTGTTTGTAAATATAAGAAGATAAAGCAGCCCTTCCCAGAGCTGTTTTTACTATAATATTTTCCCAGGAGGTTCGCTCATTATAGAGGTTCACTCCTTGTAGAGGTTCACTCCTTGTAGAGGTTCACTCCTTAACTTTGCCAGGACTCCAAGGTGGTCTTCATGGTAGGGCATAAGGTCCCTGGCAGCAAGGATTTCGAATCTGGGTTCGAACGCCTGCTCAAGCTTTTTTACTTCTTCCTTGAAGATCTCCTTCGGGCTTGCCGCAGTGTCGATGCTGCGGGCCTTGATAGAGAGCAGGAGATATCCGCCTTTATTCAAAAAGCGTGCCGCGTTTCTTGCAGCGATTTCTGCCTGGTTGGGCTGGGCAACATCCTGAAAGATAAGGTCTACGGGTTCAACAATATGGGCGTAACTGTCCGGCTTTCCCGCGTCAGCAAGAATAGGAAAAATGTTTTTGCGCCTGGAAGCAAGCCCTATGAAGTCACGCATACTTCTCGGGGCAAATTCAACAGCATAAACTGCCCCTTCGGAGACGATATCGGAGACGTGGCTGACCGTTGTCCCGGAAGCCGCCCCCAGATAGAGAACCTTTGAGTCTTTTCTCAGAGGGACGTTGAACTTTTTGAGCACCATGGCTCCAAGCTTACTCCTGCGGGGGTCCCATGTCCGGTATTCAGTCCCTTCAATAGAGATCAGTTTTTCTCCGTAAACCACTTTTCCGGGGTCAAGGTTCAGGGTAGCAAGCTGCTTTTTATCCTTCGTAATCTCGAAAATCCCTTCGGAAAGCAGCCTTATATCGGGCATTTACTTCCTCCTCTTCTTTTTTGGTTTTGCCCCGCCTTCCTGCCGCTTCTGGGGAGGCTTCGGGTTTGCAGCCCTGATCTTCCGGACTTTTTCTTCCAGTTCCCCTGCAAGGGAAGGGTTTTTTTCTGCAGAATAAAAGTCAATTCTTGCAGCAAGGGAAAGTTTTGCTGCAAGGGCTCTTGCAACTTTTCCCCGCACCCACCAGGGAGAGGTATTGATAAGGGGGTGGCTGTAGATTACCCCGTGCTTCGGGGACGGGGCCCGGGCACGCAGGTGTTTGAAGAGGGCTTTACTGGCGCCTATTACCTGAATGGTACTCGAAGGGAAAGAAGCGAGTTTTTCAAGGCTGCCTGCAATGCTTATGAGCCTGGCTCCAAGCATGGGGCCCGCAATCATGGTCAGGTTGGGAGCAAGGGCTTCCATACTGCTCTCGATGTAAGCTTCGATCTGCTTCCGCCGGGAATAGAGACCGCATACGCTCTCTGCAAAACCCTTAAGAAGCGCTTCATCTGCAGCTTCGAGTTTTGCCCCCATGGAGTCCCTGGCTTTTAAGTAAAGAGGATCATCAGGAGGAACATTTTCCCGGGAACCATATTTTACGATAAAAAGTGCAAGAGCCTCTCCATTGAGCCCGCTTTCGGGGAAATAGCCCCCGTACCACTCAAAAAGCCTTTCCGAAAGGGAGTTGGTGGTTTCGTTGATGTCATCCAGGGCTTCTACTGCCTGGACTATGCGCTGGTCAGGGGTAAGAGCCTCTGATACCTGGAGTTTTGCGGCTTCCAGCGTGACTTCATGTAAAAGGGAATAATACTCCGAGAGGGAAGCTACAAACCCGCACTCAAGAGCTGCAGCTTTCAGATCAAAACATTCGGGAGGAAGATTCTCCCTGCTGCCCCTTAAAGAGAGGGAACGGAGCGCAAGCTCTCTTACGTCTTTTGGAAAAGGATCGGAGGCAAGGATTTCTCCGCTACTGCCGACCTCGATGCCTCCAAACCAGGTGTTGATTTTCAATCGGAGCCTCCGAAGATGTCCGCACCCCGGTTCTTTGCCTTTGTAAGCAGTACTTCTCCGCCAAGGGATTCGTCAAGCATACGCTGGACTTCTTTCTGGAGTTTTTTGCCTTCGCCCGGACTCCCGACAATCCCGTAGACTACAGGCCCGAAAGAACTGACTCCTGAACCGCTGGCTCCGTTGTCCTGCATATATTTCATGGCCTTGAGTACGGTTTCTGGCTGAAGCTCTACTTCCCGCTTTTTAAAGCCCACAGTCTGGAAATGATTGATTGCCCTGCCGAAACTTTCCAGGTCCTCTTCGATTATCGCAGGGAGCATCTGCATGAGAATCACATGAGATATTTCCTGGACTTCCCTGAGAGGGATGGGACAGACTTTTTTGAAAATATCGACTTCTTCGGCGTCATGGACTCCTTTGGTATTGGGAATTGCAAGGACGATCTGCCAGTCAGGGAAGTCTCTCCTGAAAAGCACAGGACCCGGAGGCATATGACTGGCTGCCGACGGAGAAAATGCTCCTTTATCCCTGAACCTGTGCCCACCATCCAGGATAAAACCTCCATTTTCAAAAGCAGCAACCCCTATTCCGGAAGTCCCGCCTCGACCTACGGCAACTGCGAGTTCCCGAACACTTTTTCCAAGCCCGTAAATCTCATTTACGGCTGCTGCTGCCGAAAGTGCAGCCTGGGTCCCGGAGCCAAGCCCTACATGGTCGGGGAGGTCCTTCTTAATATGAATCCTGATGCCTTTCCCTTCCGGAAGCAGAGCTTTTGCTGCTTTTAGCATCCTGCCTGCGAGAAGAGAATCCCCCACAACTTCGACAGCATCCGCTTCAGCTGCCGAAATTTCCAGGCCGGGTGACTCGAGAGTAATCCCTACCCCTCCATCGACCCTGCCGATCTCTGCATTAAGATCGATAAGGGTAAGATGCAGTCTGGATGGAGACACTACATTAATCATGTTCATCTGTATCCTCATTGCTTATTCATAAAGCTTAGGAGTTTATCTTCGAACTACCCCGAAGTTTTTCCTTAACAATCGAATAAGTGAAAGATAAAGTTTTCCAGTTAAATATAAATTTAATGAATGGGAAAATCAGCGAATATATTTTTATACGGATCTCCGCACTCCCCCGGAAATCCAGCAGTGTCTCCATAAAAACAGGACATACGGAAAAGCTGCAGTTCCGGCAGCGGCTGTAAACCGTTCCCAGAAGGGCATGTATAAACCCGCAAAGCATTCCCGTATCTGCGGGATCGGAAAGCCCGAAAGTAAGGTCAGCCTTCAGGTTTTTGATTTTTATTGCATTAAATGTGTCGGAAAACAGGCGGAACAGAGGTTTTCGAAGGGCTTTGTAAGCTTCCAGGCCCCAGTGGAGTTTTTCTCTGGTGCTCATCCCTTTCTTTGCCTCAACCTCAGCTTCCGGAACAGCTCTTTTTTTCCTTCTTATCCGGGCAAATATTCCTCTTTTCTCTTTGCCTTCAGTTTTTTCTTTAAGCGTGATTTTTTCTTCAATCTCGGCTTTTTCTTTAATTTCAATTTTTTCTTTGCCTTCAGCCCGTTCTTCAATCGTAATTTTCTCTTTGCCCTCAACCTGTTCTTTAATCCCTGTTTTCTCTTTGCCCTCAAAAATTAATGGTCCCTCTTCAGGTTTCGTTTCTCCAGGCTCCCTGTCTTTTTCCATCTGCATCCTGAGTTCTGCCTTTAGAAGGTCTTCTTTTTTGCTTTCAGCCTGCCCAGATCTTTTTTTGTCCTGCGGAGTCTCGGTTTCCACTAATATTTCTTTTTTCTTTTCAGCTTCTTCCGGCTCTGGCACTTCAGAAAGGGATTTTTCCTCCTCAGGCTCTTTGATTGAAAAGGTATAGGAAAAAAGCAACCATTTTATAGTAAATATGCCTCCCAGTTCTTTCTTTTCTTCCACTTTCAAAACCTTGAGCTTGAAAGTGAGAACTATCGCTGTAAAAAGTATGAATAAAACAAGCAGAAAAACCAGAAGAAAGAGATAGATGACAAGCATGCTAAACAAGTTGAGGGAAAAAGATAGCTCTGACTATCTATCCTGAAGACCCTGACCGTTAGTTCTGGTTCCTGGGAAATCCCTTAAAAAGGTTTAACCCGGAGGGATTTACTGGAAACAGCCCCCTTTCTCTTCGGGTTCCACATGCTCTTTAATTTCCGTTTTGCCGACTTCCGGGCCTTCTTCTTTTTTATGTTTGCCGGTAACGCCTTTGATTTTCTCCAGAATGTCAGGCACGACCTCCTGAAGGGAACTGAGGATTGACCCTACATCGCTTTTCTCAGAGATCCGGAAGATTTTCGCATCATCTTCGGAGAGCATAATAAAAGCAACAGGTTCGATCTTCGCACCTGCGCCCCCGCCTCCTCCGTACCCGGATTCGGTCTCCTTCTTGCCTTCCCCGCCTGCGCCCCCGAAACCCATTGTGAGTTTGGAAACAGGAATGATTGTTTTCCCGGCAGCTGTAATAGGATCTCCTACAACAGTTTTCGTAGTTGCAATTCTTTCAAGTTCACCTGCAATTTCTTTAATGGTCTCTTCTACGCCCATCTTTTTTATCCCCCGATTTGTACGGTATCATTTGTCTATATGAATAATAAATGTTGTCCATCTTTGAGATATTTCTGATATAGTTTTTGTAAATATCAACTTCATTATATTTGAGTAATCCTGTACTTCACAGTTCCCCTGTATTTACAGTTCCGGGTGTAGCTCCTGATCAAAATGCAATTTTTTGAGTAAGAATTGTAGTTTTTTCGGAACCCTCGGAGTCTATGTTTTTTCTCTTCCGGCCTGTCTTTCCGGGTATATTTTCTCCTCAGTCTGTCTTTTCAGGTATATTTTCTCCTCAGTCTGTCTTTTCAGGTATATTTTCTCCTCAGTCTGTCTTTTCAGGTATATTTTCTCCTCCAGTTCTTCTCCCCTGATTTAAACCAGATATCCTGACTGCTTGAGATTATTTTCGAAAATGTATGGCGCTTTGTATTGAGACCTTTTCATTGAGAAACATACACCATAAGAAAAAATGGAAATACTTATTGAAATAATATGAGACTATTTAGTTAATATTATATAACAGTACTAATTCTCTAAAAGTAATACATTTTAAAAACCAAAAATTCTGGCTCCGGACTTTGTTTATATACTATAAAAGCAACACCGCTACCAGATTGGAACATATGACAGGAACCGGAAGCGAGAACTTGTAATATTAATTAAAAGAAACGCAAAAATATATTTTGAGGGGTTTATTGTGTGGCAAGCAAAAAGAAATAGTATTCTTTTATTTGCAGTAATTTTTGTACTTTATCTGTCTGCAGGAGGCAGTGCATCAGCTGCAACAATTTATGTGGGCGATGACGGGTCCGCAGATTATACGACAATACAGGCTGCTGTGGACAATTCAAGTTCCGGAGATAAGATAATTGTCCTGCCAGGAACTTATTCGGGGAACATTACCATTACAGTACCAGACCTGGTTCTTGTATCAAGCAGTCCATATAATGCTGTAATCAGAGCTACGGAGAACGCTTTTAATTTGAATGCAAATAATATCACAATTAAGAGTTTCAATATAATTGGTACGGACAGTGCAGGTCACTATGGCATTGCCGATTCTTCTCCTTCCTGTACTATTCAGAATAATAAAATTTCTAATTTTTACACAGGCATTTTAGTTTCCACTGACTGGGCGGGAGCAGCAGGTCCGATCATTAATAATGATATTTTTGATTGTGGCGACGGAATCTTCGTTTATTCAAGTAGTATTAATGTAATAAGTGGGAACAGAATTTCAAACTGTGGAGTCGGGATCGATATAATAGATTCCTATGGCGTTGGGATGTATAATAACAATTTTAACAATACTATGAACGTACAATATGTGGATATACAGTACTGGAATACTACAAAAACATCTGGAAAGAATATTATTGGAGGCCCGTATATTGGCGGGAATTACTGGGCAACACCTGCAGGAGATGGTTTTTCCCAGACTCATTTTGATACCGATGGAGACGGCATAGCAGAGGAACCATACTATATGAATGAGGTAAACATTGACTACCTGCCTCTTGTAACTCCCGGGACGGAACCTGAACCTGTCCTCCCTGAAGCAAATTTCAAGGCAAATAAGACCAGCGGGAATGTCCCTCTTTCTGTCCTCTTTACCGACCTTTCACAAAACGCAACCTCCAGAAGCTGGAACTTTGGAGACGGAAATACTTCAACCGAGCAAAATCCGGTGCATTCTTATTTCCTTAAAGGAACCTACACCGTTAACCTGACGGTAAGCAACTTGAATGGCACTGATTCAGAAACTGCTGTTATAACTGTGCTGGAACCAGAGGAAGAAGAAAACGAAGAAAATGAAACTGAAAATGAAAATAACAATCTGCCCGTAGTAGAGTTTACAGTAAATAAAACCAGCGGCTATTACCCCCTTACTGTTCTCTTTACTGACCTTTCACAGAATGCAACCTCAAGGAGCTGGGATGTAAACAATGACGGAGTCGAAGACTCTAACGAGGCAAGCTTCGTTTATACTTACACTTCCAGAGGGACTTATACAGTTAATCTAACAGTAAGCAATGCAAAAGGTACTGTTTCGAAAACTGCAACTATAGATGTTGAGAGGAAGAGTAGCGGTGGGAGCAGTGGTGGTGGAGGAGGCGGTTCTCCTGAGCCTGCAAGAAACGTTGAAACAAAGGAACTTTCTCAGGCTTACATCACAAATGGAAAGGCCATAAAGTTTGATTTTGCAAAGAATGCAACCTGTGTTATGTATGTGAGTTTCGACTCAAAAAAGACCGCCGGAAAAACCACAACGATTGTTGAGCAGTTAAAAGGCAAATCCGCACTCGTTTCCGAACTGCCTGAAGGGGAGGTCTATAAGTCCATTAATGTGTGGGTTGGAAACAGCGGGTTTGCAACTTCAAAGAACATCGAAAACCCGGTAATCGGTTTCAAAGTTGCAAAGGCCTGGGTACAGGATAAAAAGATAGACCCGCTTTCCATTACCCTGAACAGGTATAGCGATAAAGAATGGGAACAGCTCCCAGCCAACCTTTCAGGAGAAGACGATGAATTCCTGTACTTCACAGCCGAGGTCCCTGGCTTCTCTTCCTTTGCGATAACAGGAACAGCAAAAGGGCTATCCAAAGAAAATACAACAGAATCGGGGCCGGAACAGGAAACTCGCTTCGCAGATGAAGATATGAAAAATATGGGAGAAGAAGGGGAACAGAGCGCTGTGCAGGGAGAAGACACAAAGGCTCCAGGATTTGAAATAGTGTATGGGATAATCTGCCTGTCCGCCATTTTTCTGTATAAAAGAAAGTAGAAAAGTTAAGAATACAAAAGAAATGAAAGTGGATCAAAAGCCCATTGCAGGTTTTGATACAGAGAAATGATTGATGAAGGATTCCCCCTTCATCCTTTTTTTGACATTTTCAAGTTCAGGCGAGCCTATTATCCTCATTTATGTTTTTTCAGTCTTTTGTTCGGACGGCTCCGGACTTCAACCTCATATGACATATTTTATATCTATTTAAAAGTATTAATCTAAATCAGTATATTTATATCTGTGTACATGCTTTCCAATTAAATTAAAGTCCTTAATATAAAGAAATAAGTCTGTTTATAAAAAATGTACTTGTTAAAGAATTATGAATCAACTATATACACAGATTAACTCTTAGAAATTTTCGAGTCACTGTTAACAGATGAAATTTTATCCGTAATACAGATTTTACCCCCAATTTCTTGAATGGACGGAGGAGTTAGAAATTAAGAATAAATTAACTGTTTTGCTAATTACTTTTCTCATTTTAATATTAATTTCAGGTATCGGAGCCGCGGCTGAAATTATAGTCCAGCCAGGAACTTCGATACAGGCTGCCGTAAACACTGCAAGTTCAGGGGACGTAATAACCATTAAAGCCGGGACCTATACCGAAAATGTCAAAATATATACAGATGGCATCACTATCCGGTCAGAGTCCGGAAACCCTGACAATACACTGATTATGGCTAATGACTCGACAGACGATGCAATCTTCGTGGATGCAGACAATGTCAAAATTAGCGGCATTAAAGCTTCCAGAGCAACCGCGTCCGGCACCTCAGGGATCTGCCTTTCGGGATGCAATAATTGTGTAGTTGAGAATAACATGCTCACACTCGACTCGCAGGGAATTTATCTTGTAAGTTCCAGAGGGTGCACTGTCTCGAATAACCTAGTAATAAACAATTATGTGTATGGAATTGTGCTCGGGAGCTCCAGTGGCAATACCATTTCCGGAAATGAGATTACCAATTCCGAGCGCGGCCTCTATATTGGCAACTCTGACGATAATACCTTTTCAGGCAATACTGTCAGGTCGAACAGCGTTTTAGGGTACTATAGTTGTAGCCTCTGTGACCGAAACAAGATTTATAATAACTACTTCAACAACACCGAGATATCCGTTAAAAGCGGGTCAGGAAATTCCTATAATACTACAAAAACCCTGGCCACAAATATCATTGGCGGTTCTTATATCGGAGGGAACTACTGGGGAAAACCGGACGGAACAGGTTTCTCCGACACAGCAGTAGATAAGGATGGAGATGGAATTTCCGACTCCACATACACTCTGCCGGGCAGCTCATACGTAGATTACCTGCCTCTTGTATACCCGTCTAACTCACCTGAGCCTGTACCCCCTGTTGCGGACTTCGGCAGCGATGTTAGTTCAGGGAACGCCCCGCTGACAGTTACATTTACTGACAAAAGCACAGGAAATCCCACTGCATGGAACTGGGATTTCGGAGACGGAACAGATTCAACAGACAAGAACCCCGTACACACATACACCTCAGCAGGAACTTACACGGTAACGCTCACAGTAAGCAATGCAGACGGGGCAGCTTCAAAAGAGGGGACGATAACGGTTCTCCAACCCGCTGAACCGGTTGTTCCTGTTGCGGACTTTACCAGCGATGTTGCCTCAGGAAACGCACCCCTGGAAGTTTCATTTACCGATAAGAGTACGGGCTCTCCAACAGCCTGGAGCTGGGATTTCGGAGACGGAAGCGCTTCAACAGACCAGAACCCTATACACATTTACTCCTCAGCAGGAGCTTACACGGTAACTCTTACAGCAAGCAATGCAAACGGGGGAACTTCAAAAACAGGTTCGATAACTGTCCTTCAAACCCCTGAACTGGTACTTCCTGTTGCAGATTTCGGCACCAACGCCACTCAGGGCCCTGCCCCTCTTGCAGTCCAGTTTACCGACCTTTCCCAGAATGCAGTTTCGTGGAGCTGGGACTTTGACAACAACGGTCAACCTGATTCCACCGACAGGAGTCCGGTTCATGTGTATGAAGTCCCGGGAGACTATACCGTCAACCTGACGGTAAGCAATGCAAACGGTACGGCTTCAAAAACCCTCGGAATAGAGGTGCTGGAGCCGGAAGAGGATGACGGGCTTCCTGTTGCAGACTTCAGTGCGAATGTTACGAGCGGGTATGCCCCCCTTGCGGTCCTCTTTACAGACCTCTCTCAAAAAGCAACCGAGACGGGCTGGGATTTTGACAATGACGGAGTGGTTGACGTAAGCTCCAGTACCATAGGTTATGTGTACACATCTCCGGGGACCTATACCGTAAACCTGTTTGCAACCAATGAAAACGGCACGGTTTCAAAATCTCTCGAAATAAGGGTGAGGAAAGAGAGCAGTGGAGGAAGCAGCCACAGCAGCGGTGGTGGCGGTGGCGGAGGTTCTCCTGAGCCTGCAAAGAATGTTGAAGTAAAGGAGCTTTCACAGGTCTTCATCACAAACGGAAAAGCTGTAAAGTTTGACTTCACAAAGAATGCAACCTGTGTTGCGTATGTAGGCTTTGACGCAAAGAAGACTCTGGGAAAAACCACAACTATTGCTGAGCAGTTGAAAAATAAGTCCGCACTTGTTTCCGAACTGCCTGCAGGTGAGGTCTACAAATCCTTTAATGTCTGGGTCGGAAATGGCGAAATTGCAAGCTCAAAGAATATAGAAAACCCTGTTCTCTGTTTCAAGGTTGAAAAGTCCTGGATGCAGAATAACAGTATAGACCAGGCTTCCATCACCCTGAACAGGTATGAGGACAAAGTCTGGACGCAGCTGCCAGTCAACCTTTCAGGAGAAGATGATGAATTCCTGTACTTCACAGCCGAGGTTCCGGGATTCTCTTTCTTTGCAATAACAGGAACGTCAAAAGGCACGTCTGGAGAAAATGCAACAATAGACCTTGAACAGGAAACTCGGTCCATTGACGGAGAAGCTGTGAAAGGTACGGAGCAGGAAGCAGAACAGAACTCTGAACAGGAGGGAAGTACAGGCGCGCCTGGATTTGAAATAATCTACGGAATAGCCTGCATGCTTGCAGTTTTCCTGTATAAACGAAAGTAAAAAAGCTAAAAGAATACAAAAGAAAGAAAATCAAAGCCAGGGTCGGTTTTGATGCAGAAAAACGATTGATGAGGGGCTTACCCCTTCATCTTGTTTTTCTATACCTTTCCCATTTTTACAGATTCAATTATTACAGCTTTTTATCCTGTTTCTTAAAAGTCAGTTTAACTGGCAAAGCTGAAGGAAAGGAGATTACCTTTCAGAGCTTTTCTGCAAGGCTCCCGAACTCCAGCCGGCGTGAAGCCGGAGATTCCTGCCCTTCTTTTTCAGTCCTTTTTATCTCATTTTCTTTATTTTCAGGGTAATAGGGCACTATATTTGCAAAAAACTCTTCTACAAGGCTTCCCACGTCCCTCGGAGCTACATCGAGAAACTCCTTACTTTCCTCGGGCGGGAAGTAGCCGAAAACCGAAAATTTGCCCAGCTTACGCATCTGGGAGCCCTGGTAGCGGGCATCAAGAAGGATCCTTACCCCGAAATCTCCCGGGGAGCGGACAACCCTTCCCATTGCCTGCCTGACTTTCCTGATAGTCGGCACCTGAACTGCGAACTCCCAGCCTTCTCCGCAGCCGAAAACCGTATCATATGCCGACTCTACAGCTTTTATCCGGTCATTCAGAGCCGGGTATCCCACACCCACAACGATCACGGTCCTGCCCCGGGAGTCTCGGAAATCAACGCCTTCGCTCAGGGTTCCCCAGAGATAGGTTATGAGCACGGCCTTTCCTCCCTGCTCCCCTGTTTTGAAAAACTTCTGCCTGACTTCCTGGGCTGAGACCCCGATCTCATCAAGAAAAATAGGGATCGAAAGCTCGGGCTCAAGGAGTTTTGTATAGCGGAGGGCTTCCGCATAGCTCTGGAAATAAATGATCACATTCCCTGGAGATGCAGCCGTGGCAGCAAGAAGCGCTTCTTTCAAACTTTCCAGGGTTTCGGGGCTGTCCCTGTTTTTTGCAAAGAGGGGAGGGACCGAAACCGCAAGAGTGAGCCTTCTTTCCTGTGGAAAAGTTGTCCCGTAGGTGATTTCTTCCACTTCCCGGGTAATGCCCAGAGTGGATTTGACCATCTCGAAAGGCCGGAGGGTAGCCGACATCAGTACTGCCGAATAAACGGAGTCAAGCAAAGGCTGGGTCACGTTCTTGGGGATACAGGTGAAAAGTTCAAGCCTTCCGACTACCCTGTCACTTTTGAAGTCCCTGCGCATGTTCAGGATCGGGTAATAGTTCTGCCTGTCCGAAAGCACAAGATAGGAAGAAAGAAAATCCGCAACATACCGGATCTGGGAACGCTTGGGCACGGAAAGCAGCCCTTTTTTGTAGTTTTCGGCATAGATCTCTTCCAGCCTGCCTCCGAACTCCCCGATTTCCCGCAGCCGGGTCAGCACCTTTTCTTCATCTGCAAACCCTTCTTTCCGGGCATCCCGCAAAAAGCGAGCTTTCAGGATGTCGAGGCGCTCATAAGGGTCACTGATCTGGATGTCCTGCCAGTGCTTCCCAAGCCTGTTCCTCTCCCCGAACTTCAGCTTTGAGTCATAGGTATCCCTGATCGAGGTCAGCAAACAGGAAAAGAGCCTTTTTGCATAGAGCCGGGAGGCATAGTCCTGGTCAAGAGGAATCCCGGACCCCGGGCCTGAGCTGCCCCCGAATAAGGGAGAGTTGTCAGGTTCGGGAATTTCCCCGACCTCGGAAAGGGCTTTTTCAATGGTCAGCTCGGAGAGCATTATGGAAGAATGGGACCGGGCCGAAGCTTCAATGTTGTGGGCTTCGTCAAAGATAAGAATGATGTCTTCAGGATCTTTCTCAAGCCATTTGAGGAGGGTCATGAAGATGTCAGCACTGAGTACATGGTGGAAATTGCAGATCAGGAGTTCCGTGTTTTTGAGTTCCTTTTTAAGCAGCTCATACCCGCACATGCCCCGGTCTTCCGCATATTCCATAATTTCCTCGGGGCTCCTGACGTCCGAAAAGAGCCAGGAAGAAAACTCGTTTCCTTCGAACCTGAGGACCTCATAAAGCTTTGAGCAGGAGTGACTCCTCAGGGACTGAGCCTTTTTTCGGGCTTCCTCGAGTTCTTTTTCAAGCTCGCTCCGGAGGGCGTAAAGGGCAGGGTCTTTTGTCCGTTTGTATTTTTCGTAGGCGTCCTTGATTTCTTTTTCCTTTGAAGAGACCTCACGCTCAAACTCAAGGAGGTCGTAGGTGTTTTCCCCTTTCAGCCTGCACTCCTCGTAGTCGAGGTTGTCGGGACACATGGAGGTCTTGCCCTTGAAAACGATTGTTTTTATGCTGTTGTCCCTGTTGATATCCCTGGCTTCATGGATGAACTGGACCATCTGCTGGTGGACATTTGTTACTATGATTACGACCTTGTTGAGCTTCTTGCCCACATGAAGGGCAGGAGCAAGGGAACTCAGGGTCTTGCCTGTCCCGCAAGCCCCTTCAAAAAGTACGATTTTCTCATGCAGGAGAGCAGAGTGAATCTTCTCCATGGCTTCTGCCTGGTTAGGGTAGCAGCTTTGTTTTGTAAAGTACCTCATGTATCCGTTCTTCTGTTCCATGCGCTTAACCCTGTTTTTTGTCTTCGAGATTTAAAATTCCCAGATCCGGGGGCCTTCATCGGGCTTCTTCGAACCTTCTTTGGGCCTTCTTTAGTCCTTCTACCCGGTATAAATCCGGGCTCTACGGACCAAACTAAAGAAATATTACAATGTTCTGAACCCCATACGTTTTACATCCAGATAAAAGTAGAGCCTCAACTTAATGCAGGCGTATGGGTGGAAGACTTATGTACCTGTTGAGTGGTATTATTCCTACCTGCTGAATGGGATTATTTTTACCTGTTGGGTGTGGGTTTCTCATTATACTGGCAGATGAATGTATTTTCCGGATGTTCTTCTGAGGTTTTAATCCCGATTTTCCCCGGATATCGACCTGTTGCCGATAAACATTTAGATAAACCTTATATGATATAGGTGATTTTGAGGGTATTCATAACCCAATATAAAAAAAGAATATATGGAAAAGTTCGAGGAATTTTCAGGTGGACGAAAGAAGCCAGATGCTTGCAAACGAGAAAATAAGTAAACTTCTCTTTAAACTTTCAGTGCCGGCAATTGTAGGAATGCTGGTGCAGGCCTTCTATAACCTTGTGGATACGATATTTGTAGGTCATGCCTATGGAGCAGACAGTATCCAGGCTATCGGAGGAATTGCCGTAGCCTTCCCGATCCAGATGATAGGGATGGCTGTAAGCCTTGCCATAGGGATAGGAGGCGCATCCATAATCTCCCGCCGCATGGGAGAGAAGGAGATGAAAAAAGCCGAGAAAACCTTTTCAAACCTGATATTCCTGTCCATCCTTTCAAGCCTCCTGATCACGGGAGCCGGGATTTACTTCATAGTCCCCCTCCTGAAAATATTTGGGGCTACGGATACTATCCTCCCCTACTCCCTCGAATACCTGGAAGTAATCCTTTACGGGACAGTCTTTTTTTCCCTTGCAATGGTGACAAATTCCGTTGCCCGTTCCGAGGGAAATGCAAAGGTTGCCATGAATTCCATGATGATGTCCGGAGGGCTCAACATAATACTTGACCCCCTCTTTATTTTTGGTTTCGGGATGGGGATAAGGGGAGCTGCCATCGCAACGGTTCTGGCCCAGTTAATAGGAGTGCTTTACATTGCCCACTACTTCCTGAGCGGAAAAAGCACAATCAAGTTCCACCCTGCTGACCTCAAGCCGGACAGCAAAATCATAAAAGAAGTCCTGGCAATAGGAGCATCTCCCTTTGCACGCAACGTGTCAAGCAGCTTCATGGTAATAATCCTGAACAACCTCCTTGCCTTCTACGGAGGAGACATAGCCATTGCCGTTTTCGGGATCATTAACAGGCTCCTGATGTTTACCTTCATGCCCATGTTCGGAATTATCCAGGGTCTGCAGCCGATTGTGGGCTTCAACTACGGAGCAAAAAACTTTGAGCGTGTGAGGGAATCGGTAAAGCTTGCCATCGTTATCACCACAGGCATGTCCATTGCAGGTTTCCTGGTACTCTACCTGTTCCCGGAGCAGCTTTTCGGCATTTTCAGCGGAGACCACCAGCTGATAGTTGAAGGAAAAAATGCCGTAAGAATCGTGGTGCTTGCAACTCCCCTTGTAGGTTTTCAGGTTGTGGGAGGAGCTCTTTATCAGGCACTTGGCAAAGCAAGACCCTCCCTGTTTTTATCCATGTGCAGGCAGGTGCTTTTCCTGATCCCCCTGGTGCTCATACTCCCGAAATATCTCGAACTTTCTGGGGTATGGGCAGCCTTCCCGCTCGCAGATACCCTGGCTTTTACTGTAACCCTGTTCATGGTTATCCGGGAATTCAAACTGCTTGCTGAAAAAGGAGAAACTATGAAAAATGAACTGCTTGCAGGGAACTTACCTGTTCGCGGGGATTGAACAACTGTTAAAAAATAACTGTTGAGAAACGGTTATTACTGCGAAAAAGTTACTGCGAAAACCTTTCAATGGTTTTCACACCTTCATTTTTACCAAGAATGCACTCCCTGCCGAGGTAGCCGTTTCCCCATTCACAGAGCGCTTCCAGAACCGGAAGTACTGTTTTTCCAAATTCGGTGAGAGAGTATTCAACCCGGGGTGGGATCTCGGGATAAACCTCCCTGAGGACAAGCCCGTCTTCTTCAAGTTCCCTGAGCTGTTTTGTAAGCATTTTGGGAGAAATCCCCTGCATATTCTGCTGCAGTCCTGAAAAACGCAGCTTCTCTCCTCTCAATTGCCAGAGGATAAGGGGTTTCCATTTGCCCCCTATGACGTCAAGGGTAGCTTCCACAGGGCACTGATAGTGTTTTTTGTTGTTTCTCTCACTAACCATAAACTCTCATTCTATCCTTTTTGTTACTAAGTATCCGGATTGTATGTATGGTATATAAGTATAGTAGTTGCAAATTAAATAGCAGCACGCGTAGATTACGTGATGCAAAAAGAATTTACAAATCGTTTCTGGAAATCACTTATAGAAGTAATTTATATAGTTATTTACAGATCTGACAGATAAATGTAATTAAAAAAGCATTGAAAGGTGTGAAAAAAATGAAAGTTATAGGTATTGTTGGAAGTCCCCGAAAGAATGGAAACACAAATATCCTCGTCCAGCAGGTTCTCGACGGCGCAGCCGAAGCTGGAGCTGAGACCCGGAACTTCTTCCTTAATGAGATGGACTACAAAGGCTGCCAGGGCTGCAACTACTGCAAAGCCAATGACAAATGCAAGCTTGAAGACGACCTTGTGGAGCTTTTCGATGAACTGTTAGCAGCTGATGGCGTTGTCTTTGGCTCCCCGATTTACTTCGGCCAGTTTACAGGCCAGATGCGGCTTTTCCTTGACCGCTGCTATTCCCTCATAAACGCAGACTTCTCCTCCCGCGTCCCGGCCGGGAAAAAGGCTGTAATCATAGGAACTCAGGGAGCCCCTGACGCTGCAGCTTTCAAAGGGGTCTTTGAGGAGTTCGCAGGGCAGATCTCAAACTTCATGGGCATGGAAGTAAAGGATACGATAGTAGGAGTCGGATATCACGCCCCCGGAGAAGTAAAGGGCGATTCCGGACTTATGGAAAAAGCGAAAAACACAGGCTTAAACCTGTTCAAATAAAGAATATAGAGGAAATAAAGGAAAAATAAAACGGGTAAAGGCAGTAAAACAGGGCGAGAGAAAACTGAAGAGAGATCAGAGAGACAAGAAAGCTTATCCTCGCCCTGCTCTTTTAGAGTTCTTTCAGAGCTCTTTTAGAAATGGATAAGGAGGCAGAATATGGAAACTCTTGAAGCAATCCACACTCGCCGAAGCATTAGAAAATACACTGACAGGCCAGTTCCGAGGGAGCTTGTTACCGAACTGCTGAGAGCTGCAATGAGTGCTCCGTCCGCAGTTAATGCCCAGCCCTGGATCTTTATTGTTATCGATGACCGGGAAATCCTCGATGAAATTCCCACATACAGCCCCTATGCCGGCATGTGCAGGGAAGCTCCTCTTGCAATCCTGGTCTGCGGGGATACGACCCAGGAAAAAGCCCCCGGGTACTGGGTACAGGACTGTTCGGCAGCCACTCAGAACCTTCTGCTTGCAGCTCATGATGCAGGGCTTGGGGCAGTCTGGACAGGGATTTACCCCGTGAAAGACAGGATAGAGGGTTTCCGGAAAGCTTTTGGGCTGCCTGAACATGTATTTCCTCTCGGGCTAGTGCCTATCGGCTACCCTGCCCAGAAACCAGTACTGCAGGACCGTTACAGGGAAGAAAAAGTTTACCACAACAGGTACGGCCAGAAGAAAGAATGAAGCTGTAATACTGACAGAATCAAGACTCTGTACAGGCTGGTGATTTTATTGACGATAAGGGTTGTTGCAAAGAACCAGGTCAAACCTGAAAAAATTCAGGAATTCATGGATTTGTGTAAAAAACTTGTGGAAGAAACACTAAAAGAAGAAGGCTGCATAGAATACGGGGTGTATCAGGAACTGGAGAATTCGGGAATCCTGACGATGTTAGAAGAATGGAAAGATGAAAGCAGCCTTGACGAACACTTAAAATCCAATCATTTTACAGAAATATTTCCTTTGCTTTCAGGATTTCTTGAGAGAGAGACTGAAATTAGTGTATACAGAAAAAAGCTGTGATTTACCTTTTTCATTCTTATCTTTTTCATTCTACGGGGTCTGCTCCATGCATTTTTTTGAAGAAACCCCATCAAACCCGATATAAGGCATGAATACATAAAATAGGTTGGGGGAAAGGAACCATGGCAGAGAAAATCAAGATCAATAACAACGTATTCGTCTATCCGATGCCTGTTACCCTCCTCGGGACAAACGTGAAGGGAAAAGCCAATTTCATGGCCCTGGGCTGGGTCAGCCGGGTGAATGGAAACCCTCCAATGCTTGGAGTCGGAGTCAACAAATCCCATTACACACCGGAAGGTATAATGGAAAACAGAACTTTCAGCGTGAATTTCCCTTATTCTGAGATGGTTGAAAAAACCGATTACTGTGGGATTGTTTCCGGGAAAAAGGTTGACAAGTCAGGTCTGTTTGAAGTATTCTACGGGGAACTTGAAACCGCTCCCATGATCAGGGAGTGTACTCTGAACCTTGAGTGCAGGCTTGCAGAAATCCTGGAGCTCCCTACACACCACTTTTTTGTGGGAGAGATTATTGCAGCTTATTCGGAAGAACAGTACATGACGCAGGGAAAGCCCGACATAAAAAAGATGGAACCCCTGCTCCTTACCATGCCGGATAACAGCTACTGGACCGTCGGGGACTATGCAGGAGCAGCCTGGAAAACGGGGAAAAGCCTGATGGCTAAAAAAGGAACCGAAGAGGATTGACCAGCTGAAGAAGAGAAACCTGAAAAGGATTAATAGCTGAAAAAGAAAAGCCTGAAAAGAATAAACCAGCTGAAAAAGAAAAGCCTGAAAAGGACAAATCAGCTGAGAAGATGAAACTGAAGACAATGAAACTGAAGATGATGTAACTGAGACAGAATGAGCAGGAAATAATTGGGGATACAGACAATGAAAGTCGTCGCATTTAACGGAAGCCCGCGGAAAGAAGGCAATACAGCCACTCTCATAAAACACGTCCTTGCCGAGCTTGAAAAGGAAGGGATAGAAACCGAAATGGTGCAGATTGGGGGAAAAAGCGTCCACGGCTGTACAGCCTGTGCAAAATGCTATGAAAACAAAGACAAAAAGTGTGTAATTGACAAAGACATCGTCAATGAATGTATCGAAAAAATGCTTGAAGCCGACGGCATAATCCTTGCTTCGCCTACATATTTCGCAGACCTGACACCTGAGCTTAAAGCCCTTATAGACAGGGCAGGGTTTGTTGCCAAAGCCAATAACGAAATGTTCAGGTACAAAGTGGGAGCAGCTGTTGTTGCGGTAAGGAGAGCCGGGGCGGTCCATGTCTTCGATTCTATCAACCATTTCTTCACGATTTCCCAGATGATAATCCCGGGGTCCAGTTACTGGAACATAGGGATAGGGCTTGCCGAAGGGGACGTCGAAAAAGACGAAGAGGGCATCCGGACCATGCAGGTGCTGGGTAAGAACATGGCCTGGCTGCTGAAGAAAATAAATGCATAACTCAACGGAAGAGGCAGCCTTACTTTTTTATTCCGGGAAACGAATTCCATAGCTAGAATAAGGGGGAATAAAATGAAAGTTTTGTACATTTACGCACACCAGGAACCGAAATCCTTTAACGCTGCCCTGAAAGAAACCGCTCTTGCTGCCCTGAAGGAAAAAGGGCACGAAGTAAAACTGTCAGATCTTTACGCAATGAACTTCAATCCCGTGCTCACTGAGAAGGACTTCACGGACCGGAAAAAGCCGGACATTTTCAAGCCGTTCTTCGAGGCGATTCAAGCAACAAAAACCGGGGCTTTTGCCCCCGACATACTGGCTGAGATGGAGAAAGTAAAATGGGCAGACCTCCTGATCTTCCAGTTTCCTATCTACTTCACATCCATGCCCGCGATCATGAAAGGCTGGATTGATCGGGTCCTAGCTCCGGGGTTTGGCTTTAATCCGATAACTAACAGTGCCTATGACACCGGGCTCTTCAAAGGAAAATCGGCAATTCTCGCCTTTACTACCGGTTCCCCGAAAGAGACGTATTCCGAAGGTGGGGCACACGGAGATGTCCATAAACATCTCGAATCCATAACTCACTGCATCTTTGAGTTTATGGGAATGGAGGTGTTGCCCTCTTTCGTAGTCTATGAAGCCAGTAGTATGACAAAGGAAAGAGGAGCCGAAGAACTCGAGAGATATAGACACAGAATACTCGACCTTTAAATAGAAAAGAAAACGCCTTTTTTTATTTTTTTGAGATATCAGGACTGGGAGGCAGACAAAACGTAAAAATACTTTTTAATTATATTTATACATGCCGTTTTTATAAAAACCTTTATTAATCGTTATGTATGTTCAGACATATCATCGAATTTCCACCTGAAGAGGTTTTTGAATGAAAAAAGTCTGCGCATTCATAATTATCATGGTACTGGCAATTGCCCTGGCTGGCTCCGGCTGTACTGAGAAAGGAGTATCTACACCTGTTTCGGAAGCCCAAGAAAAAGAATTTTCCGGTAGGCAGATCACGGTTTGCTCCGGCGCCGGACTGATAAAGCCCATGAACGAATTGATCGGAAATTTTGAAAACGAGACCGGAGCGGATATCGAGGTCCGTTACGGAGGAAGTGCCGAAATCTTCGGAATCCTGACCTCAAAAGAATGTGATGTTTTCATCCCCGGGGATTACTTCTACACCGGACAGGCTATGGAAAAGAATTATGTTTTCAATGAAAGCGTAACAAACCTGACCCTGCACGTCCCGGTAATTGCAGTACCCGGGGAAAACCCGGCAAATATAAGCAAGCTCGAAGACCTGGCAAACCCCGGAGTAAAACTGGCTTTCGGAGACCCTAACGGCCCTGCGATAGGCAGAGTCTCGGAAGCAATCTGTACAAAGGCAGGGATCCTTCCCGAAGTTGAGAATAACACAATTGTCAAAACTGCGACCGTAAACCAGCTGCTCATCTACATTGTATCGGGAGAAGCGGATGCGACAATTATCTGGGAAGACATGGCAAGCTGGAGTGAAGCCAGCGGAAAACTCGAAATTATTCAGATTCCCGAAGAACAGAATAAAATAAAGACCATCCCCACAGCGGTTTCCGTATACACCGAAGACCCTGAACTGGCAGAAGCATTCAACACTTACATTGCTGGAGAAGAAGCAGAAGAGGTCTGGGAAAAATGGGGCTTTGAGCCATGCGATTCTTAAAATCTCCAGATGTCTTAAAGTCTCTGGAGATCTTAAAACACCCGGAAGTCATTAAATCTCCAGACATCTTAAAACCCCAAGGAATGAGCCGCTCCTGGTTCAGAAACCTCACCATAGGCATTGCCTTCTTCTTTACTTTGCTTCTTTTTTTATCCATAGGGGTCCTGCTCTTCGTCCTTAAACCCTCGGAAATCCTCTCAGCCCTGCTTTCGGAAGAGATGTTCTATTCCATGAAACTTTCCATGCTGACCTCATTTGCTTCGACCTTTTCGGTCATGTGCTGTTCGATCCCTACAGCCTATGCCCTTTCCCGCTTTTCATTTCCGGGAAAAAGCCTCATAAAGGCAGTACTCGGGCTTCCGATGGCATTTCCCGAACTGGTAATGGGCCTAGCCCTTCTGCTCCTCTTCGGGCACGGTTTTCTCGGGCCTTACCTTGAAGCGGCAGGGATAAAGGTGACCTTCACAAAGCTCGGGATAGTGGTTGCCCAGTTTTTTGTTGCCTTTCCTTATGCTGTAAGGGTTATCTACTCCACCTTCGAAGACATCAACCCGCGGTACGAACAGGTCTCAAGGAGCTTCGGGTACGGGGAGTTCGAGACTTTCAGGCACGTAACCCTTCCGATGGCCAGAAGCGGGCTCTTTGCTTCGAGCGTAATTACCTTTGCCCGCTGCATAGGAGCTTTCGGGGCCGTGCTCGTGCTTGCAGGAGGCTCTTACATGCACACCGAAGTCCTGCCCGTGACTCTCTACCTGAACATCTCCTACGGAAACCTGGAAATGGCGGTTACAAGCGGGATTTTGCTCATGGGAATTGCTTTTCTTGCAATCCTCAGCTTTGAAAGGTTTGAAGGGGGAAGGCTGTGAGTTTCCTGGAAGTCAGGGATATCTGCCTTGATGTGGGGAGCTTCGAACTCAAAGGCATAGACCTGAAGGCCGAAAAGGGGGACTATGTAGCCCTGATAGGCCCCTCCGGCAGCGGGAAGTCTCTCCTGCTTGAAACAATCATAGGGTTTTACGGGCCCCGGAAAGGAAACGTTTTCCTTGAAGGCAGGGACATAACCTTCTTTTCCCCCGACAAAAGGCAGATCAGCATAGTGTACCAGGACAACATGCTCTTTCCCCACATGGATATTTTTGAAAATATCGCTTATGCCCTGAAAAAAAAGCTCAGGGACAAAAAGCAGATCGAAATGGAGGTAACGCAGATTGCCGGAGTCCTCGGGATAAAAGAACTTCTGCACAGGAAACCGGACACCCTGAGCGGGGGAGAAAAACAAAGGGCTTCCCTTGCGAGAAGCCTGGTTGCCAGGCCAAAGCTGCTCCTTCTGGACGAGCCCTTCAGCGCCCTTGATGCAAGGACAAGGGAAAAACTCAGGGAGATGCTGAAAAAGGCAATTGCGGATTACAGCACCACTGTCCTGCACGTGACCCATGATTTCGAAGACGTCTGGGCCCTGGCAAACCGGGTGGTCGTCATAAGAAAAGGGGAAGTTATGCAGGCAGGAGACCCGGAGTCTGTCTTCAGGCGGCCATCTCCCGATTTCGTGGCCGAGTTTCTTGGCACCAACGTGCTGAAAGGAACGGTAAAGGCTCTCGAAGGAAAACTCGCAGTGATTGAAGCCGACGGCCTGGAGATCTATTCCGCAGACCCCGCCGAGCCCGGAGAAGATGTCACGGTCTCCATCCGCCCGGAAGAGATAATTCTTGCCAGAGAGGCTGTGGAAAGTTCGGCCCGGAACACCTTGAGGGGAAAAGTTTCAGGAATTTTCAAAAAGGAGCACCTTGTCGTGGTCGAGGTGAAGACGGGGACTGCAGAAATTAAAGCCGTGATTACGCCGACTTCATGTGAAATGCTCGGACTCGAACCGGGCAGGGAAATGTATGTTGTGTTCAAAGCTTCAAATGCCAGGATAATAAGGTGAACCCGATCAGGGATGAAGTAAACAGCAGTCAAAGTGAATACGGATAGGAAGTAGGGTTAACGAAATCAGAAATGAAGTTAACACGGATCAGGAACAAAGAAATAGATACGAAAAGCCAGCAGCAAGGAAAAGTCAAGCAAAATTTCAAAAACGTCAAGAAAAACGTCAGGGAAAAAAATAGAAACATGAAATAAAAAATGTTGAGGCAAAGCATGATAGATCTTTTTGACCTTTATTTTTACGAGGATTGCCCCTATCAGGATGAAAGCGCAGAACTGCTCAGACTTGAAGGCAGGGGAGAAATGAGGATTATTTCAAGAGAAAACGGGACCTGTGCCTGCGCCGGGGAGCTGGCGGAGTATTATGAAAGAAAAGGCCTGAAAATCCGGAATTACCTTAAAGATGGCATGACTTTCAAGCCAGGAGATGCAATTTTCGAAGCCGAAGGAGACCTCAAACTCCTGTTCAGGTTCTGGAGAGTCTCCCAGACCTTCCTCACCCTCATGTGCGCGATTGCCACGAAAACAGCCTCTATGGTAAGTGCAGGCCGAAAAGCAAACCCGGACCTTATTATTGCAACAAGCCGAAAGACCCATCCAGGATCCCGGATATTTGAGATGAAAGCCGTCCGGGCAGGCGGAGGAGATATCCACCGAAACTCCCTCAGCGATTCCATCCAGATCAGCCAGAACCACCTGGAAGCCGTAGGAGAACTGGGAAGGCCCAGAGCTATGAAGAAGATAGAAATCGAGCCCCGGACAAGGGAAGAAGCATTCAAATATGTCGAGATGGCAGATATAATGCTCCTTGACCACCTTACCCCCGGGGAGCTGCAGGAACTCGGGCCCGAACTTAAGAAACTCAATCCCAAACTCGAACTTGCAGTGGGAGGAATCGAGGCAAAAAGGATTCCTGAATACGCCCCTCTTGTTGATATTATCGTCATAAGCGCCCCCTATTACGCAAGTCCCCTTGACTTTACAACGAAGATCGAAAGGATATGAGAAAAAGAGAATAAGCAGGTAGCAGCATGCCGGAAATAAAATATCTCGGAAGGGCAAACCTCCCGAAAAAAGAGGAAAACAAGGAAAAAAAGGAGGGAGAAAGGACAGAAATGGAAAGAAGGAAAGAGGAAGGAGAAGAAGAAACTGGAATCCTGTCCGCCCTCGTAACTGCGCTTAAAAAAGACCTGGGCCCTGCCCTTGAAGAAATCGAAGTAAAGGATGTAAGGATAGGGCTCGCCTATATCGGAGTCCTGATTTCCGAAAACTACGGTGGTGTTGCCTGCACCCCCCTTTACGAGTTTTCCTGCTGCCCTGCCCTGGGTTTTACAGAAACCCTGAAAGGGAAAACTGCAGATAAGGTGCTCGAACTTGCCCTGTCGGAAAACCCTCTTGAAGCCTCAGTAGGGATTGCAACCGCAAATGCGCTTTCCCACATGCTACGGGACCTGGAACCCAAACACTTCCAGCGCTCCTACCTGGACATCCTGGACCTTATAAAGCCAGGGGACAGGGTTGCAATGGTAGGCTATTTCGGACCTCTCGTCCCGAAAATCCTTAAAATAACCGGGAAACTCACAGTCCTCGAAAAACGTGAAATCGAATCTCCTCAAACCAGGACCCTCCCTTCGGAAAAGGCCAGAGAAATCCTCCCCACATCGGATGTGATCATCCTCAGTGCAAGTACTCTCGCCAACCGGACCTTTGATGAACTCCTCTCCCTCAGGGGAACCGCAAGAGAAGTAATCCTGCTAGGCCCAAGCGCCCCTCTCTACCCGGAACCCTTCTTCAAAAGAGGAATTACAGCAGTAATGGGAACCCGAATTATTGACCCCTGGACAATGCTTACGGTGGTGAGTGAAGCAGGAGGAACAAAAAAGCTGCATCAGTATTGCGGGGAGAAAGTTGCGTTCAGAAGAAGTGAATTAAAAGAAGAAAAGAAGTCCGCTTGAGAGAAGCGAAACGGACAGCGCATCGTCGAGCCACAACTCGACTGAAAAAGCTGCACCGCTACACCAGTACTGTGGGGAAAAGGATAACGTTATGAATGCTTAACGATCAATAACGATAAAAGCCCCAAAATGACCATTACTGAAGTGAAGCCAGGCATCTGGTTGGCGGTCTCGTTACCGGCAATCCCTTCTTCATTACCTGATAAGTTAGTATCATCACTTTCATCCATATACGGGCCGTCAACCTCTGCTAGATCTTCTGTTATGTATCCTATAAACTCAAAAACGACTGGTACGTCACTTATGCCTTCCTGCTCACAGCTTTTGTCTATTATCTGATATATTTCATCAATTAACGATTCATTTACTTTTTCGGAACTGTATCCCTGGAAACCTACCAGTAAATATCCATTGATGTTGGTTCCAAAACTGTTCACAGGGCCACCGAACTCGACAAAATACGGGTCAATTCCCGTATTAGTACTGTAAGGGTTACCAAGCGACCGACTACAAGTAACAAGTGAATCTATCCATTCCGCTTTTTCACTGGCGTCTGTAATTACAGGCATTGTTCCCCGAGTAGCTACACACAATGGCTTCTTCTTAGCTTCTTCAAAAACCTGAGGACCATAATCAGGTAATGGGAGGTCTTCTTCCAGGTGTGACCACATGAAGACCACAGGTACTTCACTTATACCTTCCTGTTCACAGTAGTCATCTATTACCTGATAGATTTCATCAATTGTTGCCTCATTCACTTTTTCTGAAGAATCAGACTCCAATTCCACTATAATATAGCCCGCACCTGCATAACTAAAACCAATCACAGGATCGTCAAATTCAGTAAAAAATTGATCTTTTTCTGTCACATTATCCCAACATTTACAAACTGGATTTGAAAAGAAATCCGTTGTTTCGTAATTTTCTGATACCTCAGAAAATGACCCCCTGCTAGCTATGAACTGTGGATCTTTTTTAATCTCGTCAAGAACCTTAGAACCAGAATCTGGAGATGAGTGATCTTCATCATATCCGGAATCAGTAAAGTTGTCTTCGCTTAAATCAGATGATACCGCCAATCCATCCCCAATAAACAGAACTGATATAATCAGTATGCTTACAATTGATTTCATACTAATTTTCACATAGTTTCCCCTTTAGTTTATCTGGATAAGTCTTAACACTTAATCTCAAAACCACTCACTTGCAAGTTTGTTCAAAGCAATGTGGCTAGATAACCTGGCATTTTATGCTGCTGGAATCAGAGCTCAACTGCATAATTTCCTTATATGAGACATTGGAATAGCATAAAATACTTTTTAAATTTTTGTATTTTTACAGTTACATGCTTAAAAGAGAATCTTTAAAGAACACTTTTTCTGCCTGGTTTGGCTGCGGCTCTGCCAAAAATTGATCTGAGAAGTTGCAAACAACATTCGTCATCTGCAACTCCTGATCATTTGTACACTTCAGTGTTCAAACCGCTTATCCCAATTTTGAATTATAAGGATGTCTTATTCAATGTAGTACGTGACCTGTACTGACATTGAAACTGTAGACTCGCCTGGCTGAATAGGAGTGGAGACTGCTCCTGAGCCCTTTTCTGCTGTTGCCATATCGTATTCGTAATATACTCTGGAACCGCTGTTTTCGCTTACAGATGAAGTCTGCACGCCAGTTATCTCAACCCCCAGGCTCTTAGCAAGCGTAGTCGCTTTTGATGATGCATCAGCTACTGCTTCATTCATCAGGTCTTCACGAAGCTGCTTTTGCATGTCATCGGATACTGAGAAGGAAATGCTTCCAATCTCATTGGCTCCGGCGGCTGTGGACCTGTCAATGATCTCACTCAGGTTGTCAAGCTTAGTGGTTGTGATCTGCACACTGTTGGATGCAGAGTAACCTGTGATTGTTTGTGCATTATCATAGTTGTATACCGGATACACGGAAACATAGGATGTCTGTATTTCCTTGTCCTGCAATCCCATTGCTTTGAGTTCTGCTATTACAGCGCTCATAAGGGCTGCATTTTCATCGGATGCTTCCTTTGCAGTTGCAGACTGAACTACAACACCTATTCTCAATGTTGCCGTGTCAGGGACAACTTTCTGTTCAGCATACCCACTCATGGAAATAGTATTTTCCGTATCCTTTTCGGACCCACTCTGTGAAATGGCGTATATCGTTGCTGACATCAGCACCAGAACAACTGATAGCGCAATGATAACGTAATAAGATTTATCGTTTTTATTTTCCTGTGACATTTTCACATACTCCTTGTTCAATGCTTTGTTAACTGTTTGATTCAGCCAATTCTAGCAAGTAATAGATGTACCCGCACATATTAAAGAATTCCTTAAACTTCAACTACGGCCGCAGTTATGATAGTCACCTGATATTGAAGGAAAAAATAGACATAAGGTAATGGAAAGAGGAAGTGGGGAAAGATAGAGAAGGTTTTCTGTGGAAAATTTATCGGAATTTGGGGGATTTGTACAAAGCCAGGATCTTACTAAACAATATTAATCAGGATCTGTAGAAATGACTCAGTTTCAAAATCAAGTGAGTTTTGCATTTTTGGATCAAAAACCTGAATTTCCAGGAAGAATACATGCTTCAATCAAACTCAATATTCGAGATCCTCCGGCATCAGCCAATAGGTCACATTCAAAGGATTGTGACCATTTTCGAAATCCAGGGATTTTTAATTCTACATTCGTCACCAGATTTTGGCATTGTGTCCACAGGAAACTGAAAAGATAAAAAAGGTGAGAGCTTTAATCACTCTCACGTCATCTGTTTGTTTTGCACTATCCTTTAACTGAGAATCCGTGAAAACAGACGAACTTACTTTCTTGCCTTAATCTTCTCAAAGAGCTGCTTCAGGGTATCTTCGTTGCTCTTTGTGTATTCAAAGGGCGAACTCGTGAAGGGCTCGAAATGCACGGGCACGTCATCGAGCCTGTAGAAGGTCCCGTCACATTCCATGGCGTCAATGACTCCGGGAAGCACAACATCCGAAGCGGCTGTGCTCGGGCAGGGAGCGATGTCCAGGCAGACCATGGGGATTTCGGCAAGGTAGGCTGCACAATCCGCAGGGATGTGGCAGACAAGGTCAGCGCACATCACAAAGGCTGCATCCACATCTTTTTCCCTCAGCACGTCCACTGTTGTATATTCCCCGGGGTTGTAACGCGGGTGTCCGCGCATGAAATCAAGCCCGAAGGGGTAGCCGTACATATAAGAAGCGACCTGGTTAAAGCCTGCCACGTTGCAGTGGCCTCTAAGAGCTCCGAGGGTGAACTTGGCATAGTTGTTCAGCTCCTTTACCAGGTTCATGGCAATTTCGGCGTTCCTGTGCTTTCCGAGGGATGAGGAAAGGCCAAGTCCCACTGAGATGGCCCCGAAGTTGCAGTTCTTCATCATATCGAGCATCTCTTCCATGACCGGGATGGGTACTCCTGTGATCTCTTCTACCGAAGGGTGGGGAGTTTTCCCGTGGAGCAGGGTGAGGAGAGCACTTATCAGTTCGTAGTCCGAGCTGGGTTTGAGCTGCACGTGCAGGTCGGAAGCTACGGCAGTCGGAGTTTTTCTCGGGTCCACAGTGATAACTGTACGGTCAAAACGCCCGCGTTTGGTCCAGTAACCTCTCGGGAAAACCCCGTACCTGGACATCTGCCTGGGCATTGATTCGAGAGGGTTGGTTCCCCAGTAGACTATGAGGTCTCCTCTGTTTTTCTTCTGCCCTTCGGTTGCACCGACTTTTCCGGATTCCTGAATTCCCATTGCTGTCGGGCCGTGGCAGATGGTTGCGTTTGAGTCAACAAGTGCTCCCAGGTATTCCCCGATCTTGAGCCCGATTTCATGGGCTTCGCAGGAGGTCTCACTGCCCATGAAGAGCAGGGGGCGCTTTGCCGAAACAAGGATATCGGCTGCTCTTTCAAGAGCTTCGTCCCAGGCTGCGGGGGTCAGTTTTCCGCCAGCCTTTATAAGGGGCTGCCTGATCCTGTGGGAACTTACGACCTCCTTGAACTTGGCATTCCCCATTTTACATGCATTTCTGGCCTCAATCTTCCCGTCCCCGAACTCAACCTGGATATCATCGCAGGCTGCCCCGCAAACAGGACAGATTATGTTTTTGTAAATCATGCTCGCTGCCCTCCGATATAAACTTTCATCACTACATCTTCGGCGCTAAGAACCTCTTCTCCCGAGGGCTCAACATTTACAGGTGCGCCCTTATAGAGAGGGGAGCCCGTAGAAAGGGTATCAGGGTCAATGACAACATTCGACCAGATAGCCCTCGGCATGAACACCTGCCCTGGCTGGACCGAATCCGTACATTTCGCATAAACGACAATCGAATGTTTCCCGTTCCTGCTTGTTACTTTCACCTTATCAGGGGAGCAGAGCAAGACGAAATCCGCAGGAGAAATCCAGCAGGATGCACACTCTATAGTGTACTCGTCCGTGAACTTGTCCCCGCCTTTGGCAAGCCTGCCTTCATCAATCGTACTTCCGGTAATGAGTATTACTTCCATGCATCTCACCTCAGAGTTCCGGGTTTGCGTCTGCAGACACATAGAGAGCTCCTTTTGCCCTCTTGCTGATCGCATAGTCCCCTGTGAACTTCTTGAATTCGCCTATTAACTCAACCTCACCCGAAGTGACCTTATTTTCCATGGACACAAATTCGAAACCCGGAGCGAAGCGCTGTATTTTGCCCCCGACAACTATGGTCCCGCCTGCCATTTCTGCGCCTACTCCGCGGAGAGCTCCGCCTTTTACAACAATGAGCCCGCCGTTCTGGCGAATCCCGCAGAAGCCTTCAACATTGCCGTCCACCAGAATTTCACCGCCGTCCATGCCGCCTCCGAGATTATGCCGCGCCGAGCCTTCGATAACTATGCGCCCACCTTTCATGCCGTGCCACTTGCCTCTGTAAGCACAGCCCACATGGTCTCCGGCATTGCCCTTAATGTGCAGGAGCCCGCCAAGCATTTCCATACCGGCCCAGGAATCAACATCTCCGTAAACGACGATCTCGCCTCCTTTCATCCCGGTCCCGACGTGCATGCCTGCAGAGCCCTCAATTTCAATTTTGCCTGCACTCATGCCTTCTCCGATTCTTTTGACCCTCATTGCATCGCCTTTTATGCGGATCAGGGTCTCAGCTGCAGAACTGCCGCCATTGCCTATCACTTCAAAGAAATCGGAAAGTGGATAGGTCTTTGGACCCTGCCAGACGGAAAGCGTCCCTATTTCTCCTGCACTTTTGCCTGCAAAGGAGTCAGGAGTGATCACGTCTGCTTCCAGCTTAATGTCGATTTTTCCTTTAGGAATAAGCGTTACTTCTTCCATTTCTCCGGCAATTTTGCCAGTATCGGTTTTTTTATGAATAAGTACTCCCTCTGTCATCACTTCACCTCTCACCGTTAACTTGTATGGGAGTCGGATTTTCCAGGTATTTTTCAGGAGTCGGGTAGTTGGCGAAGCCCAGGGTGTAGTACCTGAACCACTCCTTAACGTCGACGAGCATCTCCTTTTCCCGCTCGTTTTCTACATGTACTTCGGAATAGTAAGTCCGTTTCTCAGGCAGGGAAACTACATCTCCTTTAACAACCACGATTTCGCCATCCTTCACGGTGTATTCTGCCTTTCTGAAGGTCTGGAGGAGAGTTTCGTAATTGTTAGAATCAAGCTGCTGCGGGTTTATGTTGTAGACTGTAACATCCCCGTCTGCCCCCACACCGAGAGAGCCTTTTCTGTGGACCATGCCGATTGTTTTGGCAGGGTTGGCCCTTGTAAGGATCGCAAGGTCATAGAGGGAAAGTTCCCTGTTTACGCCTCCGAGCGCACTCCTGTCGTTTGCCCACTTGTGGCATTCACTGAAGGTCTGCTTCCTGAAAGCCTCGGACATGAGCCAGGTCATAACCTCAGGATATTTAGTAAACGGTCCGCCGTTGGGACTGTCCGTGGTCATGATGGTCTTCCAGGGGTCATTGATAAGCAGGAGACATTCAAGCCCCATTGCCCACTGCAGGCTGTGCACCGGGTTGGACTTGAGATAGGTAAAGGGAAGGACACCTGAACCGCACTCCATCTCAACGTCAGTGTTCGACCACTTGTTTCCTGTAAGGGTGTAAAGGTCGTGAATGGCAGGTCCGTCTCCGGTCATAACCGTTGCTTCTCCGAAGGGAGTGCATCCACTGTCGATTACCACATGGTCCCTGTTGTTGATGTAGTCTGCAATATCTTTTACTCCGGATTCGCAGTCTGCCCAGGTTGTGCCTGCAAAACTGTTAAACATCAGATGGGTGAGGTATACGGAACGGTCCCTTGAAGGGTCCATTTTGGTTTCTGCCCATTCCACATCCATGTTCTGCTTTGTCTTTACCCCATCAGGGATTTTGAGGGAATCCTTGGTAATCGTATAGCAACCGGGGTGTCCCAGGTTGTTTGCGTGCAGGTGGACTGGCATTGGCATGCCGAGGGTTTCGTTGATCTCGGTAAGCCCCTTAATGACTTCTCTTGGGGTAATCTCGAAATGGATGTTAGTTTCATCAAGAGTACTTACGTTTTTACCCCAGGCCCAGTTTTCGACACCTGCAGGGTTGACGCATTTGATCCCGTAGGTCTTATGGGTCTTCATCATCCAGGCAACATATGCAGCTGCCTTTTCCATGTCCCCGTCCCGGAGATAGCGCATCAGGAAGAAGTTGTTTCCGAGCACCAGGTACCCGCCCATGTCAAGGAGTGGAGTTGCACGCATCTCTTCATGGGTGTGGCGGGCTTCAAGAGGAGGAACCGCAGCTTCAAAAACAGTTGTATAGCCCATTGCTGCGTAATCGTACCCCTGTTTGTAGACAGAGGGGACAGTATAACCAGAACCGGCATGGGTGAGAGGAGTCTTCTGAAGATTAGCTTTATAATGGTCTTCAGGGCGCATCATCCTGCCTGCGTTAACCTTTGCACCTGCAACGTGGGAGTGGGAGTCAACCCCTCCGGGCATAACGGTCATGCCCGAGGCATCGATAACCTTTGCCTCTTTCATTTCGGCTGCAGAAAGCTCTTTTACGACTTTTCCGTCTCTGACGAAGATGTCCATTCTCTCCCCGTTTATTTCGTTGAGGGGGTCAAAGACGTATCCGTTCTTGATTGCAATTGTTCCTGCCATTTATTCCACCTCTTTTTTCACAAGCCAGATAGCATTAACAGGGCAGATAAGGGCGCAGGCTCCGTCTGCTCCGCAGCGGTCCTGGTTTACGACCGAAATTCTTCCGTTCTTAACCTCAAGGAGAGCTTTTTCGTCCATATCGTTAAGGTATCCGGAGGCAAGTTCACGGCTATCTAGAGCGTTTACCGGACAGACAATCACACAGTTCCCGCAGCCCAGGCATGCGGCTTCATCCGTTTCCAGACGGGTGCGGAGCAGAGCTTCCGGAACAGGGGCTTCAAGCAGCTTTTTTTCGAGGGGACCCTTTTTCTCCACATCCGGCAGAATTGCGGTTTTTCTGACATCAATGGCATCCACAGGACAGGAAACAGCACAGGCCCCGCAGTAAATGCAGGCGTCCGGCCGGTGACTGATCTTTTCGACTCTTTCTCCGGGTTTAGCCTTTTTATTGAAAATAGCATTTGCAGGACAGACTTCCACACATGTATGGCAGGTCTGACAGACATTTTCATCCCGTGTCCAGCGTCCTTCAAAGGGTTTTTCCACAGAAATAGCACTCACCGGGCAGACTGCGGCACACCAGCCGCAATGGATGCAGCACTCCGTATCAATGAGGGTCTTTCCGACCAGCTTCAGGCTTCCATCCCCTGAAATCTCCCGGGTTACCTCGATACAGCCTCTGGGACAGATATCCTCGCAAAGCCCACAGTGAACGCAGTTCTCGTTTACTGTTGTTGGTTTCATGGCCTCGAAAAGATAGGATTTGTCGTTGAGGGTTTTTCCGTCCTGCCTCAACTCAAGAGCACCTGTGGGGCAGACTCTCGCACAAATTCCGCAGACGATGCAGTTTTCGCTTTCTTTCATTTCCAGGAAATCAGCATCCAGGAGCCCTCTTGCTACAGCTCCCACGGCCCCCACAGCCAGGGTACCTTTGGGGCATGCCTGTACGCAGGTCCCGCAGCCAATGCATACTTCAGGCTTATAGACCAGCTGCCTGTCTTTTTTTTCGGAAAAGACAGACAATCGCATATCATCTTGCATTTTGCTTACCTCTCAGCGTTATTCTGTGCATCCGCCGCACAGCAGCTCATTATCGTGTTGAATGAACATTTCACCGCACTTGTTACAGCACTGTATCCGCTTTTTCTTCCTGGCCGGGACTTCAAGCTCCACAGGTTTCCAGGAATACACCTTTTCTCCTGCAGCCAGAAGGATGGGCACGACCTCTTCATGGGGAAGCTTTTCAGTGTTCAGGTACCAGGCGTGGAGTTTGGGATAGTCCTTTGTCTTCTCAGAGTCGAGGATGATCCGGATACCCTGTATGCTGTGCACCCCTTCAGGAGCCTGTTTGTTTACCGTAACCGCCATCTTTCCCAGGTTATTGATCTTCAACCCGTTGTTTCCGATGGTAGCTCCGGCAAGGATCTGGAAAGGATCAGGCATACAGCTTTTCGTTTCGCAGGTCACGTATATGCGTTCCCCGTTCCGGACATCGAGCTCCCTTTTTGCAATATTGAGCATCTGGATGCCGATTAATGCCCCTGAGGTCAGGAAGCCGTGAAAGGGGACTACCTTTTCAATCTGCGAAAGCAGTTCAGGATCCTTTACCTGCTTTAGAATTGCTTCCATATTGGCTTTCTCTGAATCTGAATTTTTATGCAATGTATACACCGCCACAGGTTTAAACCGTTATGTTTAAGTAAACATAACGACAGAGATATTGAAGTCAAGATAGAGTCAGTACCAGATAGCCATGTTATCTGGAAGGTATTATGTAAATTCCAACATAACACAGAAGGATACACCGTACTTATAGTTGACTTCTTCTGGACAGAAATTTCTCGGATTTAGACGATTCAGATGAATGAAACTCCAGTTTAAGGGATTGAACTCCCCCGAGGGATAGAAACCCTCTTAATTGGCCGGCGAATCGGAAAGAAACCCGGCCAGGACTCTGCAGCTTCCAGATATGTAGAGCTTGACATATCTATAAAAACGGAAGACAGGATTCTTGCGCTCAAAATATATAAACAAGTATTTTATAAAATTATCGATTGAGAAAAGATTTTCCCTCAAAGAACAGGATAGTACAAATTCGATTCCTAAAAAGTAGTTTCTCAGCGGGAAACCGGCACATGGGAGTCATTCCGGAGCAACGGATTGAAATCATCAGGTTTTTTCGGGCCTGCCCCTCAGACCCGACCGGGGCCGACATACTCCGGTCAATTGAAAAAGCAAACCAGCTGCACTGGAAAAAACAAAGTATCATACAAACCAGCGGATCTAATGGCCTCAATAATGGCTATCCGGAATCTTAACCCGGTATGAGAGAGAAAGAATTCTATTTTTGGATAAGGCCTGCAAGTAAGGCCTTCACACCTCTGTAAGACCCCCCCGGGAATCAGTAATTTCCTTAAAATCAGTAAGATCTTAGAGGACATTATTAATCGTTTAGTAGCTACCTGAATTATGAAGCTACAATTAAATAATACAAAAATTAATTTTAATTATAATTAGTATTACAAAATAGAAAATTATTAATTATAAGATAGGCAAGTACTGGTTGATGTCTTCTTCAGAAATCCAGATCAAAGAAATGGTAGCCCATAAATGGGACCTCGCATCCGAGACATTTGATACTCATGTCGGGCACGGGATCCAGAGTAAAAAAGAAAGAGATGCCTGGAAACGTGCTTTTCGGGAGGTTTTTCCGGAAAAGGGCTTGAAAATCCTTGATGTCGGCTGCGGGACAGGAGAATTAAGCTTGCTCTTTGCGGAGATGGGGCACAGAGTTACGGGAATTGATATTTCCGGAAAGATGCTAAAAACCGCAGAATCAAAGGCTGAAGCCTGCAGGGCTGACATAACTTTCAGGGAGGGAGATGCAGAAAACCCTCCTTTCGAGACCTCTTCTTTTGATATTGTATTCAGCCGTCATCTGCTCTGGACCCTTCCGGACCCGAAAAAGGCTGTGGAGAACTGGGGTCGGGTGCTCCGAAAAAATGGGAAGGTTGTGATCATCGACGGAGTATGGGACAGAGGAACCCTGGGAGACAGGACCCGTAAAAACGTAGGCGCCCTTTTGACCCTGCTTCTTGAAAGAAAAGACCCCCGAAAAGGACATGCCGGATATCCCGAGGAGCTCAAAGCCCGGCTCCCGCACGCCGGAGGGGCTCCGCTTGAAAAAGTAAAGGAATACCTGGCAGCTTCGGGTTTTGAGGAAGTCCGGACTTTTGACCTGAAAGAGGTCTTGCAGGCCCAGAAAGAGAACATGCCGTTAGGTGAACGGGTTGTACGCAATTATCAGTACTATCTCATCTGCGGCCGGAAATAAAAATCATCAAAAACAGTGGAGATTCCGAAATGAAGAACAAAAATTCCCCCCTGCTTATATTGTTAATTATCCTGCTGACCTGCGCCGTCCTGATGACTTCCGGGTGCAGCAGTACGGAAGAAAGCGACGCAAAGGAAGCGGTTTCCGGGCTGGAAGTAGCTTCCGGATCGGAGGTAGCCTCCCAGGCAGAAGGTGACTCCGAATCGAATACCCTTATACTTGGAGAGATGTGGGAAATAGACTCGATCGATACTATTAGTGGAGACGGTGGAACGCTGATCTGCGAGAAAGCTGCAGTGACCGAGACTCTCGTTGGCGCAAATGAAGATTTCTCCCTGAAGCCCGGGCTTGCAAGTTCCTGGGAACAGCTCGATGAAAATACCTGGGAGTTCAGGCTAAGAGAGAATGTTACTTTCCATGACGGGAGCCCGATGACTGCAAATGAAGTCAAATTCACCCTGGAAAACGTCATTGAAGCAAACCCGAGGGTCGCTTCCATGCTCAAGATAGATTCCATGGAAGTCGTTGACAACCATACCCTCAAAATAAAAACCACGGAAATCAATCCTATACTGCCCGGAATTCTCCACTACCCCGATACTGCCGTAATAAGCCCTTCTTCTTTTAACGAAGCCGGAGAGTTCGTAAAACCCGTAGGGACGGGCCCGTATAAGTTCGAATCCTTTGACGAGCAGACCAGAGTCCTCACGGTCGTCAAGAACGAAAACTGGTGGGGAGGAGAAGTAGGGCTTGAGAAGATGATCCTTAAAGGGATACCTGACCCGAACACAAGAGCAATGGCAATCGAAAACGGGGAAGTTGACTTTACCGTTGATGTGCCCTACAGCGAAACGGACCGGATTGACGCTATAGACGGCATTACCGTGGAGAAGTACAAGACTCCCAGGGTTTACAAACTCGACGTAAACCTGAAACATGAGCCTCTTGAAGATGTCAGAGTCAGACAGGCTATGTCCTATGCCATTGACAGGGCCGAAATCGTGGAACATGTACTCTACAATGTAGGAGAAGCCGCTGCAGGCCCCTTCCTTCCCACAATGGTCTGGGCAAATCAGAGCCTGAGCCCCTACACCAGGGACCTTGAAAAAGCCGATGAACTCCTGACAGCCGCAGGCTGGGTGGACACTGACGGGGACGGGATAAGGGATAAAGACGGAGAACCCCTCAAGCTCAACCTGATGACCTATTCCGCAAGACCGGGGCTTCCTCCGATGGCCGAAGCTATGGCTGCCCAGTTGAAGGAGGCAGGCATAGATGTAGAGACCGAAGTAATGGAGATGGGGTCAATCGATGACAGAAAGGAAAAAGGCAACTGGGACCTTTACCTTGCAGCCTACAACATTGCTATGGTCCCGGACCCCGAATATATTCTTACGAACTGGTACATGACAGCCGGGCCTGACAACGGACCGGGCTATTCCAGTCCGGAAGTAGACGCCCTGATAACGGAAGCCAGAAAAATAACGGACCTGGAAGAACGCTACAAGAAGTTCAATGAAGTCGAGGCTATCGTGTATGACGAACAGCCCATGATCATTGTGGCTTACTACGGCTGCGCAATCGTGAAGAAAGACTATGTAAAGGGCTATGTTTTCGACCCGACAGCCCACGACTACCGCATAAACGCAGAAATGTATCTCGAGAAGTAAAAGGAAAGGAGGCTCTGAAGGGTGCGGGTTCCGGGCTCGTACCCAGAGTTTCCTTCCACTCAAAGTAAAACGGAAAGAACCGGGGGTTTTGCTCTCTGTTCTCATGAGGAGGAAGCATGAAATATTTCTTGAAAAGGGCAGGTTTCATGACACTTACGCTTTTTGCAGCCTGTGCCCTGACTTTTTTCCTGATGAATGTTATTCCCGGGGGCACGGCTGAGCTGATCATCAAGCATACTTTCGTGGGACTGGAGGAGAGTGTAACCGAAGAACAGATTAGCCAGATCTCAAGCCGGTACAACCTTGATGACCCCCTTTACCTGCAGTTCTTCAGGTGGGTAAAAGAAGCCGTATTGAGAGGGGATATCGGGACTTCCTATGTCTTTAAGAAACCGGTCCTTTACCTCCTGGCTTTGAGGCTGCCTGCGACGATCCAGCTTGCAGGGGCAAGTATGATCCTTTCAGTGCTTGTGGGAGTGGGCCTGGGAATTTATTCTGCCCTCCGGGAAAACCGGATTTCGGACCACATCCTCAGGGTTGCAACGCTTTTCGGAGTTTCGATGCCCGGTTTCTGGGTGGCCCTGATTCTTATCCTGATATTTTCCCTGAAGCTGAAACTTGTCCCTGTGTCAGGTTACGGGAGCCTGGAAAACCTGCTTTTGCCCGCAGCAGCCCTTTCCCTCCATTCCGTTGCTGCGGTTATGAGGGTTACAAGGACAAGCATGCTTGAAACCCTGGGACAGGAATACATCAGGTTTGCAAAAGCCAAAGGGCTCCCCGTATGGAGGATCATAAGCCGGCACGCCCTTAAAAATGCCATGCTTCCCGTTATCACTGTGATCGGGTTTCAGATGGGAAGCCTTCTTGGAGGAGCGGTTGTGATTGAAAAGATCTTTGCCTGGCCGGGGATAGGAAGCCTGCTCGTGGACTCGATCTCGGCCAGGGACCTGCCCATGGTCCAGGGCTGTGTGCTTGCGATTGTTACGATGTTCCTCCTTGTGCATTTCCTTGTGGATATGCTCTATACGCATCTGGACCCACGGATAAGGTACGGCTGATACTATGGATAACGCATTTGCTGATAGATTAAGAAAAAAAAGCTTTTTGCTGCCGGAAGCTTACGGAAGTGAATTTGCAAAAAGAGTTTTCCAAAGAAAAGATATGCTTTTTGCGCTGGCAGCCCTTTTGCTTTTTGCCGGTCTAGCCCTTTTTGCTCCCCTGATTTCTCCTTACGACCCCAACGCAATAGACCTGAAGAACAAGAACCTGAATCCATCAGGAGAGCACCTTCTGGGTACCGATTACCTTGGCAGGGACCTGCTCAGCAGAATTCTGATAGGGGCACAGACTTCTCTTTCCATTGCCTCAGGAGTGGTGCTGATTTCTCTGTTTCTGGGAACGGCTGTTGGCTGTGCAGCAGGCTATTATGGGGGGGCTGTGGACGAAAGCGTCTCAAGGGTTATAGATATATTCCTCTCTTTTCCAGGGGTTATCTTTGCCCTCACCATTATGGGAGTGCTCGGGAGCGGGGTTTTCAACCTGATGCTTGCCCTCTCGATTGTCCACTGGGCAAAGTATGCAAGAATGATGCGGGGGCAGGTCCTTTCCATCAAAAAACAGGAGTTTGTCCTTTCCGCCGTAACAAGCGGAGCCGGAGACCTCCATATAATCCGCAAACATATAGTGCCCAATTCCATTGCCCCTCTCCTCGTGCTTGCCACAATTGACTTCGGGCACGTAATCCTCTCGATTGCCACCCTGAGTTTCCTTGGAGTGGGGCTGCCTGCGAACGTTCCGGAATGGGGAGCAATGCTTTCCGCAGGAAAGGAGTTCATGAGGACAGCTCCCTACCAGACGATCTTTCCGGGGCTTGCCATAACCTTCATCGTGGTCATCTTCAGCATCCTGGGAGACGGCATGAGGGATCTCCTTGACCCGAACCATGACGGAGGGGAAATCTATTGAGCCTGCTTGAAATAAGAGACCTCTCCATAGAGTTTCCTGCGGGGGGAGACAGCGTAAAAGCCGTCTCCAGAGTCTCTTTTGATGTAAGGGAAGGGGAGACCTTCGGGATTATAGGAGAAAGCGGGTCAGGAAAATCCGTGATAGGACTTGCCCTGCTCAGGCTTCTTCCGGCAAATGCAAAGGTTTCAGGAACCATCTTTTTTCAGGGTCAGGACCTTTTTTCCCTTAAACCTTCCGAACTCCGGAAAATCCGGGGAAAACGCATCTCGCTCATGCCCCAGAACCCGGCAGGTGCCCTTAACCCTGTCCTGAAAAACGGAGTTCAGGTGGAGGAAGTGTTTGAGGGAAACAGGGATGAAAAAAAGGAAGGGATGAAAAAAGCCCTGAAGCTCATGAAACAGCTCTTTTTGAGAGACCCCGAAAAGCTTTGTAGCCTTTATCCTCACCAGCTGTCCGGAGGCATGAGACAGCGGTTGATTGCCTGTATGTCCCTTTCCTTTGAGCCCGAGCTCCTGATTGCGGACGAACCCACAAAGGGACTGGACCCTGAGGCAAAGGAAGGAGCGGTGGAGCTTTTCACTAAAATCAAAAAAGAATACGGGAAGACAATGCTCCTGATCACCCATGACCTCGACCTGGCTCTTGAGGTCTGCGACCGCATAGCCGTGATGTATGCGGGAGAGATTGTGGAGCTGGACGGGGCTTCAAAAGTCCTCGGCACACCCCTTCACCCATATACAAAAGGGCTTGTCCGGGCTCAGCCCAGAAACGGGCTTGTCCCTCTGAGCGGACAGAGCCCGAGCAGGATAAAGCTTCCGGAGGGCTGTTTTTTCCATGAAAGGTGCAGGTACTCGGGGGCTGAATGTTCCAGAAAGCATCCTGAAATAAGAAACCACAGGGGAGGCTTGATCAGGTGCCACTTCCGGCCCTTGCAGTAAAAGAACTGACAATGAGGTTCGGGACCTCTGAGGTGTTCAGAAACGTCAGTTTCTCAGTAGCCCGCGGAGAAACCCTGGGACTTTTCGGAAAAAGCGGGTCCGGAAAAACCACTATTGGCAGATGTATTGTAGGGCTTGAAAAACCCACAGGAGGAGAAATCCTGGTCCAGGGGGTGGATATCCTGGGCATGGGCAAAAAAGAGTTTCGGAAACTGCGCCCTAAAATCCAGATGATTTTCCAGCACCCTGAAACTTCCCTTGACCCCCGCATGAAAGCCTTTGAAAACCTTATCGAACCCCTGAAACTTCATTCCGGGCTTAAGCAGGATGCTCTCCTGAAGCGAGGAGAAGAACTGGCAGAACTTACAGGCCTCCGTCCGGAACACCTTGCCCGCTATCCGGGCCACCTCAGCGGAGGAGAGATCCAGAGGATAGTGCTCGCCAGGATCATGGCTTTATCCCCGGATTTTATAGTCGCGGACGAACCCACCTCCATGCTTGACGTCTCAGTCCAAGCCCAGATCCTGCGCCTTATGCAAAAACTCCAGAGAGAAACAGGGGTTTCATACCTGCTGATCTCCCATGACCTTGAAGTGTTAAGGAAAGTCTGCCACAGGATCGCCTACCTGGAAAACGGGACTATTACCTCAATTGAAAACATGAACAGAGGCATTAAAACATGACCATTCAGGAAAACCAGATCAAACAAAATATTGCTCGTATATGGGATGTCTCATCCGAGACCTACGACAGCCAGCAGGGGCATGGAATTCAGAGTGAAATCGAAAGGGAAGCCTGGAAACGTGTTTTTAAAAGCCTGCTCCCCCCGGGCAGGCTAAAGGTGCTGGACGTAGGCTGCGGGACATGTGAAATCGGGCTGTTGTTTGCGGAAATGGGACACCATGTTACAGGCCTTGACCTTTCGGAAAAAATGCTTGCAAAAGCCAGGGAAAAAGCATCTAAGAAAGGATTTGACAGCGTCTTCAAAAAAGGGGATGCTGAAAACCCTCCTTTTGAGCCGAATACATTCGACGTTGTTGTCAACCGCCACCTGCTCTGGACCCTTCCGCACCCCGATACCGCCGTCAGGAACTGGAAAAAAATGCTTAAGAAAGGAGGTGTGCTTATTGTTGTTGACGGGGTCTGGAATGACGGAACCCTTGAAACGAAGGCAAGGAGGTTTGTCAGCGATTTCTGCACTTTGCTTGCCGAGAGAAGGAACCCCAGAAAAGGACACTATTCCAGAGAGATCAATAATGAACTCCCCAACCGTCACGGAGTCCCACCGGAAAAGACTCTCGAATACTTTAAAGAGGCAGGTTTAAAAAATGTAAAGGATCTTGACCTGAAAGACGTGAGGGAAATCCAGAAAAAGAAGATGCCGTTCCGAAAACGGATAGCCTACAACTACGAATATCATTTAATCTGCGGAGAAAAATAAATTGGAGAAAAAAGTAGAAAAAAGTAGAAAAAATGAAAAAGCTGGGCTTAACAAAAGAAGTTCTATTTAAATAGGGCTTACGCACCTGAACCGGAGATAAAGTTGCATGAAATGTCAAGAGTCTGGATCGCACTATACAGCTCTTGTCTATGATAGATCTTCATCTATAGACCTTCATCTACGCAGCTCTCGTCTATGCAAATCTCATCTATGATAGATCTTCATCTACGCAGCTCTCGTCTATGCAAATCTCATCTATGATAGAGCTCATCTACGCAGATCCCGTCTATGCAGATCTCATATGACAGATCTTCGTGCTTCATCTTTGTTCCCCAGGTGCGTAAATCCTGTAGGAATTCGGTTTATTTTACATCCGGGTTTTTCAGTTTATTTCATAGCAGTTCGCCAGCGTATTTTACAGTCAATTATCACGGTTTTCCACATCAATCCTCAATGTTTGTTTCTCCATTTATTATAATTTGCTTCCCATTTTCTGTGATTGACTTCCCATTTGTTGTATTTGCTGAGCCACTTGCAATAGTTATTAAACCAGATATTATATAACCTGTAATCATTGCCCTTTTTCTTATAATCATTGCCTTTTTTCTTCTGATCCCACTTCTTTTTCTCTTCTTCCCACTTCTTCTTATCCTTATCCCAGGTCTTCTTCTCTTCCTCCCATTTTTTATTCTCCTGGTTCCATTTGTTGGCATCATTTGACTCTGCGCTTACTGATGCAGCTGTTAATGACATTACAAAAAAGACCAGTGTAAACATACACATGATCTTTTTTAGCCTGTCAAATGTTAGTTTACCCATATGTACTAACCCCCTAATTTTTGTCATATTCGGTGATCCAATTTAGAGTGTTTTTTATCTCAGGACTTATGCACATGATGTCAAAAAGAAAGCACAGACAATTCTGTCACAAATACTACTATTTCGAATATTACGAATTTCGACTTTCTGGAGTATTTCGACTTTCTGGAGCCTTATGCTGTCGTTTCCCCAACTCAAAAGCACAAGTCCTGCTTTGCTCTAAGTTATCTTGCCGACTATCCGCCGGTTGACATTCCTGAAATTATCCGGGTAAAATAAAAGCATACTTATAAAAACAGAGAGATTTAGCTGATTGAATTTATAAAATAAGCTTTATAATACATTTAATTCATGATCTAATTTCAAATAACATAATTAACCCTTATCAGAGCCCTTAAATGCCTTATATTTGAACAGGGAAAAATGAGCAAAGAATTCAAAGAAGTAAATTTTGAGGTTCAGGATAAGAAATTAAATTAAGTATCAATTGCACGTGTGGTGCATAAAATCAAAAACCTTCGACATTATGACCAAACGTCTTAATTCAACAGGTGATTATTAATGTTATTGATTTCTCATCCCCGTCAGAAGAGTCCTATTTAAGGAAAGAAACCCCGAATAATATCAATGAAGCTTTTTAGGGGAAATTTATTTCAAAAACGCTAATATTAAAGATGATTAAATAGCTGGATCAGAAAAAAAATGTCCCTTAAAGAGTAGATATGAAATTTAACCCAAAAACAGACCTGAAAAAGAAAGCGTATTCTTATTTTCAAATCCAGATACAGCATCTCTATCAGAAACAAGCATAATTTCCGCCCAATTATCCTTACATGAGCCGAATGGAACTGACCAGAACAAAGCTGAGGCTGCCAATGCCTCGCAATGGTTACCTGGAAAAGAAATAATAGATGAGCCCCCCCGGATAGCAAAAAATGACTCAGGAAGACCTGCATGTTAAGCCGTGAAATAAAGAATGTTAAGCTTTTCAAATTTCTGGCCCTGGCCTTCCTTGCGGCAGGCCTGATATACGGATGGTACGAATACAGGGAATTCACGACTATCCCCACTACACGGCTTACTCCCGGCAGTTATTACCCGGAAATGCCGCCTGACAGCCATCACCACTATTTGCAACTTCCCATTGACCATAATGACCCCTACAGGGGAAACTTCACGGACTTCTACATCCTGAGCCCTAATTTCAAACCGGGCGAAAACGTGGTTTTCTGGCTGTTTGACAACCAGCAGGAGGCAGTTGGGATGATAAATTCTTCAGGGGATTTCGAGTATTTTGAAAACAACCTGGGAGGCCTTTCGTATGTACTGATAGGCAACCGCGGCGTAAGTCCAACGCTATTTCCGGAAGTTTACAACAAAGACAGCTCAGTTAACTATGAGCTGGCTTTGGAGTTATATGGTTCGGCCCAGCAAATCGAAGATATCGAAGCTGTACGGCAGGATATGCAAAAAAGGGGACTTTTGCCCCCGGACGGAAAAATAATGCTCTACGGAGGATCAGGCGGAGGGTTTCTGGTGCAGCAATATCTGGACAAATACGGTTCCCACGTTTCCCGCGCATTAATCGAATCCGGTGGAGCCCCAGACCTGGCCCGGCAGCATAACGTTACTTTTGCCAGTAACTTATATGAGTCAAATCCCGAAGCTGCAAACCTCTACTTTGCCTTATCCCGGAATGAAACAAAACTCTCTCTTGCCTATGCCATGTTCAAACTCGGTCTGAAGGGGGATATAGAATCACAGACCAGGATTGCTAAAAGCCAGACTGAAGAAGCTACGTTCAGAGATAAATACCTGTATTTTAAGAACTGGATTAATCCAGCCTATAACTTCCCTCTGGTTCACTTCATAATCGGCATTCCCTCTGAGGTGGAAGTGAAGGTGCGGATCTATGAGCTGGTCGGTGCGGATCTGCGTGAGTATAATCCAGCCTCTTCTCAGGAAGTAAATTTGATGTATGAATGGACCGGGATTGTGATTGCCGACTTTTTGAAGGCCAATGCTGAGGGTATGATCTCCACCCCACATTTCAGCCTGAATCGATCAAACTATACAGGTGAAGTTCTGGTCTGGTCCGGTACCGGAGACCAGGACTTTAACAGACAGATGGGGCAGTGGATTTGCGAGTCCTATCCGCATTCCAAGCAGGCAGTTTTCAGTGATGCGCATGAACGCAAGAAATACGATGATTATTACCTGAATTTCCGGAAAGCATTTTTTGCTACCGGGCTGAACTCAACGGAAACTCAATCTTATTACCAGGATGCCCGACAACTAAACGGGAAATAAAAGAGTATTTGGATTTATCATTTTTACATTTATCATTTAATTACCGGACACAGTTTTTGATTGATCAATCGGCGAGCTTGACAAAAGCCTTTCGTTCAGCAATGACATTTCTGCCTTTACTATCAATAACCTTCAGAGTTATTTCGGTACCGGCTTTGAAACCGTAGTTGTCAGAAGTATTATAGTCTCCGTCCACGCCTACTTTTACGCTGGATTCTACGGCCCCTACCGCACTGTCCTGCCCGCAGAGCACAAGCCTTTCTCCGACATCCCATAAGCCGTCTTCAAGCGTAGCCCTGTTGTGGACAACATAGCAGGTGGAGTTTTTCCCTCCGGAACCCAGGTCCCTGTAGAAGACGGAGAGTTCCCCACTGAGAGGACTTCCCCCATGCCCCGGAATACCCTGATAGGATTTCCCATATCCGTAAATCCTTATCGAGACAGAGTCCAGTGGAAGGGGATCTCCTCCCTCATGCATAAGGATAATCTGATTTTCTTCAAACCTGACTGTCTCAGTTGATCCAGCGCCGTAAATCCCCCCTTCACAGGATTCAAGAGTTAGTCTTGCCATAGGATACTGAAAATTTGTCCTGCAGCCGGAAAGATTAATGCTGCTGGCAATTGCGCCCACGAGCACAAAAACTATCAGTAGAAGGAGAAGGGAGCCGACAACAGGAGAGAGACCTTCGGGTGAAGATTTTAGAAAATACAAATTTCTATGCCGGAGACTTCCCCACTCCTTCACATTAGTATAATATGTCGAACTTGAATAAATAAGTTGGTATTTGACGAAAAATAGACTGTTTTTGAGAAAGGCATGTTAGCAAAAAATAAGGAGAATATTTGCCCTGGATTATTTCTTTTTCCGACGTCCTTTAGCCTCATATTCCTTTTCGAGTTCGAAGATCTCCCGAACACTTTCCAGTTCTTTTTTGCTTCGCGAATAACGCGAAAGCACCAGTCCAACCCCAAAGAGAAGGGCTACAATTGCGGCGAAGAAATAGATGGGTGCAGATTCAGCATAGTATTTAACCTGAATAGCCTCTTCCCGTTGTCCCATCTTAGAGGAGATCCACAGAAGAGTCTGCCTTCCTTCCTCATCGAAGCTTACATCATAAGGTTCGGGCCTTGCTATCCCGAATACTCTGTTCCCTGTGACAAACCCTACCGGAAGAACCACTCTGATGAACTCGGAGTCAGGTTTCATAAAGGTAAAACTCTGAGTTCCCGGGATATCAAGGGTATATGCAATAAAGCCCGTAACAGGTTCTTCAAATTCAAGGTTTATTACTTTCATGTTCCGGGCAATTTCCTGTGTGAGGGTATAATTGAGGTCCGAAACGTTGCTGCTGTTTGCAAGCCTCATAAAAGTCCTTGAACTTGCTACAGTTTCGTTTGCAGGCTCCACCAGAAGTACGAAATTTCGAATCGGTTCTTCATTGGACCCGCCGCCAAGGGAATCAGGCGGGAAAATTTCAAGCTTGCTGCTATTTATGACAATGTTGACGACCTGTACCTCGGTTTTGTCTTCCAGAATATAATATGTGGTGGTATTTGCCGGAATATTATTATCCCAATCATCCAGGAATACCTCAAATTCGTAATTAGAGATATTGCCGGGCTCGTCCAGAACGATCTCCTTTTTCTGATCAATACAGCCCGACATGAAGACCACCAGCAGGGCAAGGAGCAGAAATATACTTTTTGTTCTCATTTTCACGGAAGAATTCTCCCTTGGGCTTGAAGCGATCTCTTTTCAGCCTGCAGGGACTTCACTCTTAATCCTCTTAATGGAATTTCCTCCTATACAGAGAGAAGCTTGCAGGATCTGTAACAGGTCAGCCTTTATCCTATGCTCTCTCTTCTTAATAAACAAAACGGATAACCTTCCAGAAGAAAAACACAAAATAGCTCCGGTTTAGCTGGCAGGAAAGTAAAAACTTATTGTGTAAAAAAAGCTCAGGTTTCTGATTCCCTTGAAGAACTCAATGAAGCACTCAGGTACCTTTCCACCATGGGCCAGTCAATTTTTTTGATATATTTTGCCTGAAGTTTGGAAACGTAAAGAACATTACTTCCAACAAGGATTTTCATATCAGAGGATTTGGAAGGGGACTCCTCAAGCGGAAGAAGTACAGGGCCATCCGGAGAGGTGGAAAGCCTGAAGTCCTGCCCGCTCTTCCTGATGTAAGCTCTGACTTTTTCGTCAATTGAAAACGCCGGAATCATATAATACACCGTGCAGAAATTGTTCGGGGAAGATAAATAGTTACAGGTTATCGGATCATGAGAACACCCGGAACCTTTACATTGATATTTACATTGAAAAAAGAACCTTCGGAACTTAAGAAGCTGCCGGGCAGTTTTAAATTTGATGAAAGCAATTTAGAACGAAGATAGCATGATGATGAAAGATAAGGGAAAACTTGTAATCTGGCCTGCATACATCGACCAGACCAGATCCAGAAGCAGTGGAAGGATAATCTCTCGAAAAAATGCCGTAAAGGAGCCGCACCTGAATGAGATTAAAGAAGCTGCAAAGCAGCTGGGCCTGAACCCTGAAGTGGAGCCTGAAAAAGCCTATCCCAAATCCTGGTGGGAGGTCAGCGGGAGAGTGCTCGTGGACGATAAGGGGCCAAAGTCCGTTATTGCAAAGCAGATTGCACTGGAAATAAGAAAAAAGAGAGGGCAGGAAGTACCTGCAAAAACATGAATAATAATGCTGAGAACTAAAAAGAACGTTTATATCATTTGAAAACAAAACCTGCAGATATGTCTGAAAATAACAAAAAAATACTACCTGTCATTAATAACGGATCAGGTAGTTCCAAAAACATTACCCAGAGCCCATACAAAGAAATAAACCTCGGATGCGGGTGCGGAGCTGCCTCCTGTGCAAACTGTCCCGGTGCCCTTGGGATGAAAGCGGGATCAGAGAAGGATGTAGTTTACAGAAACGTTTTTGCATACCTCATGGTTGTGGTAGTGATCCTCGTTGCTACCTACGTTGTAAAAGAAGTGTTGACCGCGCTGCTTATTTGATCCACGAAGATGGGAAGCAGCCCATAGTCTTTACTTTAACTTTTTATAAGGATATCTCATTTCTTTTCCGCATTGCTCGCAGGATATGACAAGATACCCTTCTTTCAACCTGTAACGGGCGTTGCTCCCGGGCACCAGGAAAGCATAGCAGTGTTTGCAGATTCTGCTTTTGATCTCCCGTGGAATGCTCATCCTGTTTCGCATGGAAATATTTCGTATGAGCTGCACATAACGCCTGCTGCGCTCAGGGTTTTCTGGAAACTCAGCTTTTGCAAGCTCAAAAAGCCTCTGCATGCGCTGGACTGCTACATTCTGAATAAGGTTTTTCTGCTGTTTTCTGGCTACTTTAGGCATTGGTAGACATGTCTCCGGGTTATTATAGTCTGAAAATCCTGTTTCAGCCCTTTTCTCAAGAAGCAAAAATCAGTAGTCAAGATTGGTAGTCAAGATTGGTAGTCAAGATTGGTGGTCAAGATTGGTAGTCAAGGATAATTACATTAATATCCGGGTTCTTGCTGTTTACAAGGGCTTTAAACTTTTCGGGGTCTCCGTCAATTTCGTCTGAACCGTAGTGCATGGGAATGACAGCCTTCGGAGAAATAGTTACAGCTGCCCTGGCGGCTTCCTCTTCGTCCATAGTATATGTGCCACCAATAGGTAGAAGAGCTATATCAGCCCTGATAGTTTCCATTTCAGGGATAAAATCAGAATCTCCTGCATGGTAGATCCTCAGTCCCGCAAGTTCTACGATATACCCCACTCCAGGTCCTCGGGGGTGATAGGGTTTATCAAGGTTATAGGCCGGAACCACCTCAATCCGAACCCCTTTGATCTCAAGCCCGTCAGCAAGGACATCCCCTTCGGCAACTCTTCTGGCATCGCCTCTGAACTCAAGGGAACAGCTCTCAGGGATCAAGGTGGTTGTGTCCGACCTCCGGACTTTCCGTATATCCTCAGGGCTGCAATGGTCAAAGTGCTCATGAGTAATGAGAAGAATATCCGCCCTGTCATCAAAAGCCGGCTCTGCACCGATCTGATAGGGGTCGATGTAGATTTTTTTGCCATCCCCTTCAAGCAGAAAACCGGAATTTCCGAACCATTGAATACTAATGCCTTCAATTTTTACACTATTCATATTATACACCTGCCGAACTTGTTCCCCACACCTGTGAAAAGAACCCTGTTAAAGAACTCTATTTTCAGATCATATTAATAGTATCCGAATATCAGATTAATAGTATCCGAATAATAGTATCCGAAAGTAGAACTTCTTAAGGAGATGCAATCTGTTAAGATTCTCAGACAGAGCTTAGCTCCTTTTTAAGGAAGATCCTTTTTAATGAAACTCGGCTCCAGCACTCTGTCATAGATCATCTTCTGCATGTAACAAACAACTGGAAGCTTAATTACGACTGCTTCCCTTGTGTTTCCTGCACTGTGAACACCTATTGATTCCTTTCCGTCCGCAATCATAAAGAATTGTTCATCATACTGAACCCCATCAATTACAATATTACTTATGAAGTCAGCAAACTCTTTTGTGGTCACTCTAAACTCAAAAGGCAGGGATTTGAACCTTTCCAGGTCATTCACAATAAGGGTTAAACGGCAGGTTTTTTCCAATTTTTTAAGGTCAACCTCAAATTCCTGGAAGAACTCCGGACCGGAGGAGAAAACGATCAACTCTTCCTTGACCCCGCTGAGAATTTCACGGATCCTGTTTTTAATTCCCCACTCACTCTGTATACACCAGACCGGAGAAGTTTTAGGGAGTTCATAACTCAGTTCATTAAGCTGATCAAGTGTCTCAATTGCACAGTTGATGAATTCGTCTTTTATCTTGCCTATTACCTGCTTGGGGTCAACTGCACGGAAATAGGTTGGAGAGCCCTGGCGGACTTCCAGATAACCCTTCTTTACCAGCACTTTGAGGACTTCGTATATCTTGGCTCTCGGCACATTCGTAAGTTCATGAACTTCCCGGGCTGTAGCCTCTCTCAAACTGACAACCCCAACATAGGCTTTTGCCTCGTTTTCAGTTAGCCCTAGCCTCTCCAGATTGCGAATTAACTGAGGATTAATTTGTGAAAACATTTGTTACCCCTAAAGTAACAATAGATTTAAATCTTTTCTACATATTAATATCACACAGAGTTAAGACATTAGACAACTATTCACACAGTATAAAAAGGAAAAATATAGATTAATAAGTCTTGAACGGGGAGCCTCCAGCCCAAAGGGAAAGCCGGCAGGTTGAATATGTAAATCAAGGTCCCTAAATCGCATTTCATACTAAAAAATATGAGAGGAATCAACTATTAAAAAATCTTTTGAAAAACTGGGGTTTTTGATTCAGAATAACCGTTTTTCCGTACTCATGATAGCTTTCCTGTTCATAATCATATCAATGCAGGGAGCACAGCTAATTGAGATGAAATCAGGAACAGAGACCTTTGTAGGAAAAGATTCCCCTCTCTACCAGAACTTCGATCACCTTTATCAGAATATTTTTCAGACACAATCTATTGTTGTAATGGTAGAGGGCAACGAGGTGAGGAATGCTGACCTGATGAAGGCTGTGGACAGATTAGAACATCAGCTGGAGGCAACGGATGGAGTGATTGAAACTACAAGCCCTGCCTCCCTTATCAAAACTGTCAACTACAAGACAACAGGGAGGTATGAACTTCCCGAAACCGATGAAGAAATAGAAGCTATTATAGACGGAAATCCTGCTATTTTCAACCAGATTATCCCTGACAATACCCATATGCTGATTTCCGTAGTCATGGCCGGTTCGGCCAATGACAAAACTCAGCAAGATATCCTTACTGCTACTGAAGATGCAGTCCCGTTTGCGGAGTTTCCACCTTCTTACAATATTATCGTTACAGGTGACCCGGCATTCCAAATCTCCATGAACTATGAGATGAATTCCAGTATGGGTGTACTTTTAGGGCTTTCAGCTATTTTCATGGTTATTGTACTGCTCCTCGTGTTCAGACATGTCCGCTGGTGCCTTCTCCCTCTGCCAGTAGTTCTTCTCGGCATTGTTTACACCTTCGGAGCTATGGGTTATGTCGGGATTCCCATGTCCATGGTTTCAATGTCTGCATTCCCGATCCTCATAGGCGTCGGAATCGACTATGCCATCCAGTTCCATAACAGACTTGAAGAAGAACTGCAGGAAAAAGGGAACAAAACAAGAGCAGTTATAGAAACCGTAAAGCACACGGGTCCTGCAGTCCTCATCGCTCTAACAATGACAGCCCTTGGCTTTTTCTCCCTATTCACGTCTTCTGTGCCAATGATCCAGGACTTTGGAAAACTGCTCCTGATAGGCATTACGATGTGTTACCTCTCCTCCATATTCGTAGGTGTTGCAACAATTTCAATATTTGATAAATATTCAGATAAAAACCCTTTGAGGAAGGTAGCAAATAAGATAAAACCTGCAGATTCGGGAAAGAAGAAAAAGCCCGACGTAGAGGGAGGAAGCAGCCACTTAATAGGAAATGCCCTCCAGAAAACCACGGACCTGACTATCAAATACGATGTTATCGTACTGGGAATAGCATGCTTACTCTGCTTTGGCGGCCTCTACCTCGATCAGTCCGTACCTATCCAGACTGACGTTCAAGAATTTGTACCCCAGGATATGCCTTCCCTTGTGGATCTCAAACACATGGGGGATATAATGGGTGGAAGCGACGAATTAAACCTTATAATAAAGGTTGAGGATACAGCCAGCCCTGATGTCCTGAAATGGATCGACAAGTTTTCCGAACATGAAGTGGCAACCAGTAGCCACATTTACAGCGCCTCGAGTATCGTACCTCTCGTAAAAGAAAGGAATGGAGGCGTGATTCCTGACACCCGCCAGGAGATAGAGGATATCTATTCCGAAATCCCTGAGGCGCAGAAGAACCATTACATGTACGGAAAAAACATGCTTCTCCTGAATTTCAATATAGGGAATGCAGTTTCAGACATCAAGGTAACAGGTATTAAAGAACTTACAAACATCGTTAAGCAGGATCTGCAGTGGATGCCAGCTCCCCCGGGTACCACGGCCACGATTACCGGAAGCTCGGTTGTCTTTATAGAGGTTATTACTGCTCTTACCAGTGGAAGAGTAGCAATGACTTTCCTTGGCCTTGTCCTCGTGCTCGCAGGGCTTTATATTGTTTACAGAGACTGGGTGAAAGCTCTGGTCCCTGTAATCCCAATGGTTATAGTTATCGGCTGGTCAGGAGGGGTCATGAGCTACCTTAACATCAGCTACACTCCTCTAACAGCAACTCTGGGAGCTTTGATCTTAGGGGTGGGGTCCGAATATGCCGTCCTCATGATGGAACGTTACTTTGAAGAAAAGGATAAAGGGGAAAGTCCTATGGAAGCAATCCATATGGCCAGTTCCAAAATAGGAAGTGCAATCGTTGCTTCAGGAGCAACTACCGTATTCGGGTTTATGGCCCTGCTGGCTTCTCCTTTCCCCATGATAGCCGACTTCGGCATGGTTACGGTTATCGATGTCTTGCTGGCTCTCCTGGCAACCTTTGTGGTCTTCCCGCCGCTTATCATCACCCTTGATACCTGGAGGGATAGGAGAAAAGGAAACAGGACGGCAGAAAAAGAAACAGAGATAAAAAAACAAATTCAGGGGGCCGAGATATGATACGAGTGCCCATAAAAAAATTAAGGCAAAAAATGATTAAAAAATTTACTACGTTTGCGTTAATTCTATTATTAGTATCAGTGACTGCACTTCCAGCCCTCGGAGACGATGACGATGACGAAACAAACTTCCTCATTCCGGACTATGGGTACACCGTAGACTATTACAGGAGTTACGGGGAACCGGTCATGCAGGTATCAGTCACAGGAGACCCCGAGTTCATCAGGGGAGAAACTGCAGATCTGAAGGTAAAAATCGCAAATCGTGGAGTAATATATGGTTTTCAGAGGCTGAACGTAAACCAGAAAAAAATAAACGATTCCGTTGAGGAAACGATTGCACTAAAAGAGCTGGAAGAAGAAAAAGAATGCACAACAGCAAAAGACATCGAAGCAACCCTTCAATCGGAAACGGAATACGTTGAAATTGAGTCCACGACCAATGTCCAGAGTGTGGAAGAACTTGAAACAGGACATACGTCAACCCTCAGCTACACGATAAAAATCGATAGCGATACACCTGCAGGAAATTATGAACTCCTCCTGCCTGTAAATTATGAATATCAGGCAAACGTCCGAACTGTAACTGCGGATGTAATAAATCTGGGGCTTACAGATGTGGATTACACAAGAGAGTATAAAAGGAAAACAGAAATTCTCAGAATACCTGTTTCCGTAAAAAGCGAACCTAAATTAGAAGTAACCAATGTATCCGGCAGCCTGGTGCAGGGAGAGAGTAAAGTTATTGAAGTTACTTATAAAAACACCAGAGAAGGCATAGCAAAAGACGCCTTAGCCCGAATAATTGTAATGAGTCCCCTGAGCACTGAGAAACCTATAGTAAGGCTGGGGGATATAGGGCCCGGGGAGGAAAAGACTGCCAGATTCGAGATTTCGGCAGACCAGAAAGCCGTTGTGAAAAACTACGGCATTAACAGCGAAATAAAATATGTTGATGAAGATGGGGAAACTTCCTTTTCAGAAAACATGAAAGTAAATGTCCCCCTTGAAGCCACAGAGAAGAAATTCAGTACAACAGGCATAGCAATCATACTGATTATCCTTATCGCCCTTTACCAGATCGGAAATACACACCGGAAAAGAAACCAGAATAATGAGAAAGAATCAGGTGATGAAAATGAATAAAAATGGATTTTTTATTGCTGTCACGACCCTTCTGATCCTTTGCTGGGCAATCTTACCAGCGCAGGCAGCTCTACCAGAAAATTTCGACATTAGTGAAAACTACTATACAGTATACGGAGGGCCTGACATTAATGCAACACTCATTGGAGACAATGAGTATTCCAGAGGAGATACTGTAACCCTTAATATAGAGATGATGAATAAGGGCGAAATTACCGGCTTTAAGTCTGAAAATGAAATTGATATTGGAGATTATGCGGATGAGATGCTCCAGCAGTCAGAGATGCAGTATGAAGCTCAGGCTGTAACAGCAGTGGGTATTCTTGCAACCCTTAAATCCGACGACCCGTATATTAAAGTCAAATCAGGCCCCCAGCAAGCAGGCACACTCAAGCAGGGAAAACAAAGCTCAAGTCCCACAAAGTTTACTATCGAGATTAACAAAAATGCTTCTGCAGGCACCTATCCCCTGACTCTTGAACTTTCATACCAGTACCAGAACAATGTTCAGGTAGGAGGGGATGAATTTGATAGCACTACAGGCCTTGTGACAAATAAGGAAGTAGGCATCTGGTACGAAAACAAGACTCAGGCTCAGACTATCGAGATAAAAGTCAAAAAAGAACCTTACTTTGAAGCCACAAATGTAACAGGTGACCTTTATCCTGGCGAAAGCGGGATGCTTTACGTCGTATACAAAAACACAGGAGAAGAACCTGCAAAAGATGCGACTGTAAGAGTCAGTGCAGCTGACCCCTTCAGTACCACCGATGACCAGGCTTATCTAGGAACTTTGAACCCGGGAAAAAGCGCTGTTGCTGTTTTTGAAATGGATGTAGATGATACAGCAACTGCAAAGCCTTACTCCCTCAATAGCGAGATTATGTATGAAGACACCGACGGGCATGACCAGACCTCGGATACCGTCAAAATCAATACCCAGGTCCTTCCCGCTAAACAGAATCTTCCAGGATATGGACTGGGGACAGGAGTTGCAATGGCTCTCGGAGCCTGTTTCATCATGTTAAGAAAAAAGAAACAGGTTTAAAGTGAAAGCGAAATGAAAGGGTCAAAAGAAAATTGATACAAAACTCAATCGAGAACCGATATAGAACTCGATCAGTTGCCATCCGGTTTGAGAGTTAACTCAAGCCGGAATGGAGCAATTGATTTTTACAATAGGGAAAACATTTTTTCAACAATTCGTTCTCAGAGAATCTTTTTTTTGAAATTTAACCTGAGAGAAACACGAATAGACTATGAATCCTTGATAAATTTACTCTGAATCCAGAAATTGAATGAGCTTTTAAATTCAAAGGATTTTAAGAGAATAATTTTCATCCAGAGCGATTATTCTTCAGAATCTGCGGACTCGGTTTTTATCTGTCCTTTTTCTCCGACAGCTTTTGCGACCATTACCTCAGTGGATTTTATAACCGCATAAATCCGGTCTCCTGGCTTTACATCCAGCTTTTCCACTGCCTCTTCCGTAACTACGGAGGTAAGGACTGAAGGTTCCAGTTGAATGGTAATCTTGGATACAAGCCCGCTTTTCTCGACTTCAAGTACCCTTCCGGGAAGCTTATTTCGGGCTGAAAGTTTGAAACCCACGTTTTCCCAGGAGGTTTCATCTTCTACGGCTTCATTAATCAGTTTTTTATTAGTATCATATTCGACCAGCAGTTTTCTCCCGAGGTCAGTCAGGAAGGTACCCTGATCCTTCCCCCCGCGAATAGTAATTACCGCCGGCTCGCCGAGAGCTTCATTCATTTTTTTAAGCATCATCCAGGCGTGCTTGTACGAGATTCCGAGTTTCTGGCAGGCTTTCCGAAGGGATCGTTCTTCATCAATTGTTTTCAGCAACTCGGCTCTGCCAGCACCCATAACCGTTTTTCCATCTTCAGTAAACCAGAGCTTTGTTTTCGCTTTCACAGACCTTCACCTTTTCATCAACGGAGCACATGGACAGAACTTGCCTTGAACTGGGCATAGACCTGGATACCCGGAGAGATTTCCATCTCTTCTGCCGACTGCCGGGTTATGAGGACGTTCAGGGGGACCCCGCAGTCGACTTTCACCCGCACAAGAGCTCCAAGCACCCAGATTTCCGTAACCCTGCCCTGCAGAGAGTTTCTGATGCTGGATTGCGTGGAGGTTTTACTTAAAGCTATGTTTTCGGGCCTCAGGAAAGCATATACCTGGTCTCCTGCCTCCATGTCCCCTGAAGCATCGATCACTACTTCCCCGGTTTTGATCCGTAGAAACCCCTGATCGGCAGAGACAACCCTGCCTTTCAGCACATTCTCAAACCCTACGAAACTGGCCACCTGGCCTTCAACCGGTTTTTCGAAGATCTCTTCAGGAGTTCCCACCTGCATAAGCTTTCCATCCATTATGACTGCAATCCTGTCAGCCATTATGCGGGCTTCGGTCTGGTCATGAGTAATATGCAGTACAGTCAGTTTATTCTTTTTATGGAGAAACGAAAGCAGTTCCCTGGCATTTTCCTGCGTACGGGGATCAAGCGCACTAAGGGGCTCGTCCAGGAGGAGAATTTTCGGGTCAGTTACAAGGGCTCTTGCAAGGGCAACTCTTTGCTGTTCTCCTCCTGAAAGTGTCAGGGGGTTGCGGTCAAGAAGATGGGTGATTTTCAGGTCCCGGGCAGTATCCAGAACCCTTTTCGGATCTCTTATTTTTTTCATACGCATTCCGAACTCGATATTCTTTTTCACGCTCATGTGAGGAAAAAGCGAATAATTCTGGTAAACAAAAGCAAGGTTGTGCTTTTCCGGAGGCAGGTTTGTTACTTCTTTTCCATCAACCAGGACCCTTCCGGAATCAGGGACATGAAAACCTGCGATCAGTTCGAGGAGCAGGGTTTTTCCGGCCCCTGTAGGCCCAAGAATCACAAAATATTCCCCTGATTCAACTTTAAGGCTAAGCTCATCCAGGGCAAAATTTTTCCATTTCCGGGAAAGGGACTCAATCTCTATCATATATACTCCAGCCTGCGGAAATGACTCTTATTACAAGAAATATCGAAAGCGTGACCAGTATAAGCAGTACGGCTATAGGTCTGGACGCCGAAAGCCCGTAAGAGAGAAAACGGTCATAGATAAGAGTGGGCCCTATCATAGGGTAGTAGGCGATAATCACAACTGCCCCAAACTCACTTATAGCCCTTGCCCAGGTCATGACTGCACCTATTAAGAGATGCCTTGCCGAAAGCGGGAGAGTTACAAAGAAAAATGCTTTCCAGAGAGGAGCTCCCAGAGAACGGGCTGCATTTTCAAGTCTCGGGTCTACACTTTTGAAGCCTTCCCTTGCAGAATTTGCCAGATAAGGCAGGGACACGAAAAGCATTGCTACTACAATTCCCGGAAGAGCATCGCGGAACTGGATATAGGCTTCAAGGGGGCCGCCAATAAGTCCCCTTGACCCGAAAACCGTAAGAAGGGCAATTCCTGCAACCGTATGCGGGACTACAACAGGCACATCAATTATGCTCTCAACCAGCCTTTTTCCTGGAAAATCGAACCTTGCAAGAATGTAACCTGTCGGGGCTCCAAGGAGGAGAGCTAAAAGGGTTGCAAGAAAACCCGCATATAAAGAGAGGAAAATCGCACCCATTACTGAACGGTTTCCCGCGGCCTTAACCAGACCTGAAAAATCCCCCAACAATTGCCCGAAGATCATGTTTGAAAGAGTAAGGAAAATAAAAATAAAAAGAACAAGCAATATAAGGGAAAAGACGAAAGTCATAGGCTCAATTCTACGGATTTTTCGGGTTGTGGCTTTCATTCTAATACCCTTTTACTGCCGTTTTTGTTTTTAAGTGATTCCCCGAATCCTTGCGATCTGATGTCCACCTTACCAGCGGGTGTTTGAAACAGCTTTCCGGACCAGGAGAATATTTTATCTTTTATTCCACAAGAGCCTGCAATTCTTCAGGCATCGAATCCTTTCCTTCGGCAATGGCAGGGACAATCGGAGGCTGTCCATTCTCAATGAAAATCTGCTGACCAGGCTTATCGAGGAGTAGTTTTACAAACTCGGTAGCAAGTTCAGGATTTTTAGCATTTAGGGGGATAGTTACACCGTACACGATAGGAGATCCTGTAACTACTTCTCCGTTTGCCATTTCGACCTGGACCTTTGAATAATCGTCAGCATATTCGAGAGAGCTCAGGTCAATTTCAGGTGGAAGTTCCACGTATTCAAAGCCGTGCTGTTCAGCTACACTCCGGTAAATATAGAGATAATCTATTTCCCCGGTCTCAAGGGCAGAAGAAAGTTCAACTTCCATGCTTCTGAGCATAATTTTACTGGTATTCGGAGAAATTTCTTCGGATGCAGGAACATGTATAAGGACTGTTCCGTTTTCCTCCGTAGTAAGAGTCATACCCGTATTATCCAGCATCAGGTCATCATAGATCATGTCGTCATTATAATAAGACTCAGCTAACTGGGTTACCATTTGCGACCTGTAGCCTGCAGGGTCATCGTTAGGGTTGGAAAATCCATAGCGAACATCAGGACGCCTGAGGATTTCATACCAGTTGTCCGTATTGATCTCGTCACTGTACTTACTTTCATTCGTGTAAGCAAGTATCATCTGATTCCTTGCAAAAGCGGCGTACCAGTCAGCATACTCAGGTATCATCAAGGACGGGATCAGGGCATAGTCTGCAGATGCAAGAACATCAGCCTGCTTTCCAAGTTCGGTGATCTTTCTTACACTCTGCGCACTCCCTGCAGCTTCCCGCTGAACATCGACACCAGGGTGCTGGGCTTCGAACTCGGCTTCAAGTTCCTCAAAAGGCACACTCAGACTCCCCGCATGGAAAACAGTAAGGACTTCCCCTTCACCTGCAGAGGTATTCCCGGGCTCGGACCGGTTATCAACACAGCCAAGGCTGGCAAATATAGCAATCAGGATTAAGAGAACAGCGATTACCTTTAAAACTCCGATTTTACCTCTCATATTTAGGTGGTCTTTAACATAACAGATATAAACCTTTTGAGTAAAAATGCCGAGTTTTCACATCAAAGAAATCTGGATAGGAAAGAAAAAGTGATCAGAAGCTTAAAAAGCGTTTTCCAGGTGAAAATTCGGTTCACAGAAAAGAAATAATGAAATCAAAAATCTGGAATCAAAAAACGAGAAGTTAAAATGAATGAAAACCAAGTTAACTTGCATTAATTAACAAAAAAGAGTCCATAAGCATCTGAGGAATAAATAAATAGTAGAATTGAAGTAAATTTTACTATTCATGGATAAATAATATGAGAATATATAATACGTAGATTAATAATATGAGAATATATAATACATAAAAATTCCTGAAAGGTTAGTGAAACTTCAGGATAATTTCTATAAAATAGAAATCCCCCCATACATTGTTATCTTTTTAAAGGTGTCCTTATGGATGGTTATAATATCTTCTTGGCGTTGCTTGCGGTCTACATAGCCGGGCTTGTGGCTATTGGCTGGTACTTTAATAAAAGACAGAAATCTGTTACTGACTTCTGGCTTGCGGGACGCAGGATCGGGCCCTCGGCCCTCGGATTTTCAGCTGCAGCCTCCTGGCTGACAGCCGGAGGAATTCTTGCGGTTATCGGGTATTACATGCTGCAGGGAATAGGTTCAGTATGGGCTTTTGTTGCCCCGAACATCCTCGCCCTCCTTATCATTGCGCTGCTTGTGGGAAAAATCAAAAACCTGCCTGCAATCACACAACCCGAACTTCTGGAACAGCGCTATGGCAGCGCAGTCCGATGGCCTATTGCCCTGATCATTACTGTAGTGATGATTCTTTTTGCAGTAGCAGATGTTACAGGGCTCTCCCTGGTGCTTCAGGTCTTCTACGGCCTTGACCCTCTTTATGCTGCAGCCATCGTTGCAATTGCGGTCTCCCTTTATGTAACCCTGGGAGGGCTTTCGGCGGTAGTCTGGACCGATGTCGTCCAGTTTGCTTTCCTCTCCATATTCACAATAGCAATGGCTTTTGCTGCAGTAGGAGCAGTAGCTGACGGAGGCTTTAATACTCCTGCAATAAGCAGCTCAGAGCTTTTCGGAAACGTACCTGATGTATGGTGGAATCCCTTTTCAATCGGCATTCCCATGGTCCTTATCTTTGTGTTTGCAATCATCCCGGGATGGGTTACGGAACAGGACCCCTGGCAGAAGGTATGGGCTGCAAGGGATGCAAAATCAGCCCGGCTTGGAATGATCATAGGGTCCCTTATGATCACTGTAGTTTTCGCAGCATGTGCTGTAATTGCAATAGCCCTCAACAACATTTACCCCGACATCGCAGGCATGGGCTTCCCTGCCGGTATGGCTCTGGCAGAACCTGCGCTTCTTGCCTTTGTCAGTGAACGTTTCGCCTCAGCCCCCCTGATAATAGCCCTCAGCGCAATAGGGCTTGCAGCAGCTTCCATGTCATGTGCCGACACTTTTGCAACTTCCGGAGCTTCCTGTATTTCAAGGGATATTTTCCAGAGGTACATAAAGCCCGATGCTACAATGAAGGAGATGCTTGTTGTAAACAGGATCAGCGTGCTTATTATTGTACTTGCTGCAACCGCAGGCTCCTTTGTTATCCCCAATATTATCGATGCAATTCATATTGCAACCTTTATTGCAAGTGCTTCCTACTTCTTCCCTCTCATGGGAGGCCTGTACTGGAAAAGAGCTACAAAAGAAGGAGCTTTTGCAGGGATGCTGGTAGGATTTGTTGTTCAGGTAGCCCTTGTAGCGCTGGACCTTATAAAGACCCCACCTATGGCACCTTACTACCTTGAAACAGTCCATCCGGCACTGATGAGCCACGGGGTAATCGTGGGAATGGGGCTGAGTGCCATTGCCTTCTTCGGAGTCTCCCTTATGACAAAGCCCTCAAGCAGAGTTAACCTTGCACCCTTCTTCGAAGAGGAGGCCGAAGAACTTGCCCGCTACGAGACACGCGAGATCAATGAGAAGGACCCCTCATACAGCGCTTTCCTCAAAAACGTTGATGAGAAAGTTGCAGGAGAACGCACCCACCTCCAGCTCAACCTCAGGGCATCAGGGACTCTCAGCTGGCACGAACTTGTAGAAAAGCTGAAAAGCAGCTCTCCGGCATGGGTCACCCCAACAGGGCTGGATTCCGTATACAGGCTCACTCACGGAGACATGCTCGCCTGCGTCACGGTTACAAGAGGAAGCGAAGAGAGAGATATCTGGCTCAAAGCCGAACCAAAACTTGAAACCGTTGGGAGGCAGAGAAAAGAGCTTTTTACAGCTTATGAAGAGCTGAAAAAAGTGCTTGGCCAGAAAGGGGTTAATCTGGACTTCTACTAAAAAAGATAATTAAAAGGTGAGGTATTGAAAAAGGCTGAGGTTCCCAAAAGGACCCGGCCATAAATTTCTTTTTTTTAGATATAATTCTAATTATGAAGTTAATTCCAATTCTGAAGTTTAACTCCAACTCTGAAGCTAATTCTAATTATGAAGTTAATTCTAATTCTGAGGTTTAATTTTAATATAGAGCTTTCTCAATGATCTGTTTTCCAAGCTGGACATCCTCCAGGGAAAAAACTTCCAGATTATAGACGCCCCTGTAGCCGGAAAGCAGTTTAAGGACCGAATAGTCAACGCATCCTTTTCCCGGGGCCATATGTTCGTCCCCATCATATTTTTCAGTCCACTGCCCGCTATTGTCATGCAGGTGAATGTGAATAATATGTTTCTGCAGGGTCCGGACAAAAGTCCTGAGTTTTTCAGAGTCACCCCCACAGGTGAGGTTTGCGTGCCCTATATCAAAGGTAGCTTTCAGATGGTCGGAGTTCACAATTTCAATGGTTCTGGAAAGTTCCTCAGCTTCACAGCAAAAGTTCGAGGGGTCAGTCCCTTCCTTATTCTCCAGTCCCAGCATAACTCCATAGTCTTCAGCCCGAGAAGCAAGAAAGCTGAGGTTGTTGACCATTGAAGTAAAGGATTTATCTCTATCAGGTCCTATCCTGCCAGGGTGCAGCACCACTACATGGGCTCCTATCCTGTTTGCAATAGTCATGGACTCTTCAAGGAGAGTAAACTCTCTGTTTCCCATTTTTGCAGTATCCACCTGCAGAGCTGCAGGATACCTGGGATCTGCTGCGGAATAAGGGGCGTGAACAGTGCCTGCAAAACAGTATGCTGACATTTCGTCAAGGATACGTTCAAGCTCTTTTTTTTCAAGTACCGAACCATTGTAAATTCCCAGTTTAGGGACATATAATTCTACAGACCCTACGTTTTCCTTCAATTCCTGCAGGGAACCAGCAAAGGATGATGCTCCGAAAATCACGCATTAAGCAAGGAGCCCAGATATAAAGTTCTTTTGCGATGCCCGGAAAAATCAGGACACCAAAAACTGTACAAATTTATAAAATATGACCGAACCCCGAAGGGAATAAAGATCAGATTTACATTTAACCCGGGGCAGAAGGCTTTAGAGTAATATAAAAACCGGGAAATAGCCAACATATTTATATATAATAAATTGTTATCAGACCTACTCCCAAAAAGAATTTATAGATAGTTCCGGACCAAATATATAGTTAAATCATAGAAAATATACTCTCAAAGAACAGAGGAACAATAAAAAAATAATTGAAATTTCAGAAGTGGGAAAAATGCCCTTTTTGTCCCTGAAGAAATGAAGGGAATTACGGGGATTTACATTATATAAAATTTAGAAATATAAAAACCACATCAGGAAAACTTATTATTATAAAAATGGTTAATATATTTTTAAAAATAAATAAAAAAATTCATTAGTAAGAATCGGAATCTTTATATGATACTGAAAGAAGTATAATTTATTTTCTTTTATATATATAGGATTTTGTTTATTTTAACCAGTATCACACATCTTATAAAATTGATTGTATATTGTATAAATATATAATAATATTTTAAAAGCATCCTTATTTCGAAAGGTTTATGAATGATCCTCTCTAATCCAAATTTTAACGCTCGTCATCATCATTTTTCTTTGCAATGATGTGGCAGACGATTTTAAAAAAATGTTTGACGTTTTTGAATCCAGCTTATTAACATGTTAATAACTATAAAGGAGGAAAATGAATGGAACCACTCATAGGCATGGGAGTGCTGGCACTTATTGGCGTAGCTGCAACCATTGCAGGTGCCTCAGAAGACCTAGAATCCGATGTCGGATCCCAGAGTAACCCGAACTCACAGGTCCAGTTAGCTCCCCAAATGATGTTTCCGCACAGAATATATAACAAAGCGGTATCAGGGGAACCACCCTCAAATGCATTGATGTGCTCGGTCGGTGCAGCCGTAGCTACAGTATTAATAAGTGAATTTACTTTATCTCCGCTCTTTGCACTGGTCTTAGGCTCCCTTATTGCAGCATGTGTCCACGGCACCTTTGCCGTAACCGCTACAATGGGCAGATGTGCAAGCCAGAGGCGTTTCAAGCAGCCAGTATATCTGGATATGATCAGAAGCCACACCCCGGTAATTATGGGATACGCGTTCATAACGACTTTCTGTGTCCTTGTGGTGTCTTATCTGATGACCGTCGTACTCGGGCACCCCTTCCCGCTAACCATGCTGGCCTTTATCTGGGGTATCACAGTAGGTGCAATCGGCTCATCAACAGGTGACGTCCACTATGGTGCAGAGCGCGAATTCCAGCAGTTCGAGTTCGGTTCCGGGCTCAACGCTTCAAACTCGGGAAACATTGTCAGATATGCAGAATCCGGGCTCAGAGACGGGTATGATAACTCCTGGTTCTGTGCCAAGTTCGGAGGCCCTGTTACGGGTATTGCTTTTGGTATGACTGTATTCCTTGGTAGCTGGGTAACAACCGTTTTTGATCCTGCAGTAAGCATTACCAGAGGCTGGCTCTCTGTTGTTGCAGGTGTTGTCATTGTCCTTATCTTAATTATCTGGAACTGGAAGATTGAAGTCGAAGCCCGTAATGCTTTCGGACCCTACAAGGAAGACAAATCAGAGGAGGCTTCAGCATGATTGACGCTCTGATGGCAAACATCACATGGATGATATTCATTGTAATTGGTGGCGTCCTTATTTCCTGGAGTGTCCACTTCGTGCCTGTGGGCGGTGCACCTGCAGCTATGGCTCAGGCAACTGGTATCGGTACAGGTACTGTGCAGCTGGCAGCCGGAGCAGGTCTGACAGGGCTTGTCAGTGCAGGATTCATGATGAACGTAACAAAGGATCTTCCCCTAATTCTTGCCTCAGGTGCAGTAGGGGCAATGATCATGATTGCTGTAACCATGATTGTCGGAACCTGGGTCTACGTTTATGGTGTGGGCTGTGTGCCTTCCTCAGCAAAGGTAAAAGTCGACCCCATTACAAAATACAGACAGGACCTGTACGTGTCCCAGGGTACTGAAGGGCACGGACTTCCAACAGTCTCTTTTGTCAGTGGTGTTATTGGCGGCTTACTTGGTGGAATCGGCGGAGCCCTCGTATACTACTCTCTTATAGAAGTAGGCGTTACTGCAGGCCTCGCTGCGAGCGCGAGCTCTTCGGTTACAGGGAATGAACTTGTAGGAATTGCTGCAATGTTCGCAATAGGCATCTTCTTCGTGAACGCTGTGATTCCCTCCTATAACATCGGAGGTACAATCGAAGGGTTCCACGACCCGAAGTGGAAGAAATGGCCAAAAGCGGTAATATCTTCCTTTGTAGCAACGATATTCTGTGCCATCGTGGCAGTAATCGCAATTTCACAACTTGGAGTGATCTAAAATGTCTGCAGGTGGAGCAGGAGGAGGAGCCAAAGGCGGGTACCCTCCACAAACAGTAATGGCTATAGGTGCAATCGGCGGCCTTGCAGGGATTTACCTGGGTCACTTTATGCCTCCAGCGTTTTCCTTCTTCGGAGGCCTTGGAGCAATCTGCGCCATATTCTGGGGTGCTGACGCGGTTCGCCGTGTTGCAAGCTATGGGCTTGGTACAGGAGTTCCGTCTATCGGTATGATCGCCCTCGGTATGGGTATTGTCGCTGCCCTCTTCGGCCTTTCCGTAGGAGGCATTGCAGGGCCCATAGTGTCCTTTATAGCAGCCGCAATTATAGGTGCCATTATCGGTGTCCTTGCAAACAAGGTAATAGGAATGGGCATCCCCATTATGGAACAAGCCATGGTTGAAATTGCAGGTGCGGGAACCCTGGCGATTATCGGATTAAGCGTCGTCATTGCCGGATCCTTTGATTACGCTGCTGTCGTTCAAAACGTAGTTGCCAATGGATACATTGCACTGATTTTTATCATAGGCGGTATGGGAATCCTTCACCCCTTCAATGCAAATCTCGGCCCTGACGAGAAGCAGGACAGGACTCTGTCTGTAGCTATTGAAAAAGGAGCCATCGCACTGGTAATTACAGGTTTTGCTTCTTCACTCCATGAAGGACTGATGGCAGCCGGATTAAACATTGCCGTAGGGCTTATTATCTGGGCCTGGGCCTTTATGAAGTACTATGGATACATTAAGAGAGATGCACACGCGGTTGTTGGAACCGGGCTGTTGCCAAGTGCGGAGGAGTTACAATGAGCATGATTCGCATAGCTCCCGAAGTACATCTGGTCATGGACCCTGACACTGCAGTTGTGGCAGAAGAAAGGGCTGACTCCATACTCTATTCCATGGACCCCGTTTTTGAGAGAATGGACAAACTGGACGCAATTGCAGATGATCTGCTGAACTCACTTTCGCCCAGTAAACCGCTCCTTAACTCATGGCCCGGCCGTGAGAACACCTCCTATATGGCAGGAGTTTATGGGAACGCTTTCTATGGGATCGTTGTAGGTCTTGCCTTCAGCGGGCTGCTTGCCCTGATCATATTCATACAGAGACTGATCGAGGGAGGTATGTAAAATGGTAAACAAAAGAGAACCCGCACCAGGATGGCCAATCCTGAAAGGAGAGTATGAAGTAGGCGATGTAAAGAGCTGTGTTGCAGTAATTACCTGCGCATCGCACCTCCCCGGAAAACCCATACTCGATGCTGGAGCAGCAATTACAGGGTCCTGTAAAACCGAAAATCTGGGTATAGAGAAGGTCGTTGCCGACATAATTGCAAACCCCAATATCAGGTTCCTGGTCGTAACAGGAGCTGAAGTCAAAGGGCACGTTACAGGACAGGCAATGCTCGCTATCCATGAAAATGGTGTAAAAGATCACAGAATTGTAGGTGCGATAGGTGCTATCCCTTATGTCGAAAACCTGAACGATGAGGTAATTGCCCGCTTCCAGCAGCAGGTCCAGACCGTAAACTTGCTGGACACAGAAGACATGGGTGCAATCACAGCCAAGGTAAGGGAACTTGTATCAAAGGACCCTGGTGCCTTTGATGCAGAACCAATGGTCGTGGTAATCAGCGAAGAGGGAGAAGAAGAAGAAGAGGGCGGTGTCGTCAGGCCGGTCTCCGGTGAGATTGCAGTCATCCGCAGCAGGCTGAAAGGCATTGAAGCCCGGATGCTTGACATAGGAAACTTGAACAAGTTCCACTCAGGGGTTCATGCAGGAAAGATTGAAGGTGCCATGATCGGGTTGACCGTAACCATATCCCTGCTTGGGTTATTACTGCTCGGGAGGTAATGAGAATGGCAGAAGAATACGGAAAAGGAGTGCCAATGGTGCTCAACCCTCAGATGGGTGCGATTGACGCCACTGTTGAGAGCATTCGGTACAGAGCACAGCTGATTGCGAGGAACCAGAAGCTGGATTCCGGGGTAATGGCTACCGGAATAATTGGCTTTGGAGCAGGCTTCCTCTTTTCACTGCTGATGGTGATTATACTCCCGTTAATGGCCGGTCTCTAAGCTTGAGAGGTGAAACTATGGATGGAAAAGCACCAACAGCGTTTGTAGATCCAGCTGAGTTTAACGAAGTAATGAAAAGGCTCGAAAAGATCGATGAAAAGGTTGAGTTTGTCAACAGTGAAGTTGCACAGAGAATCGGAAAGAAAGTAGGAAGAGACATCGGCATTCTGTACGGTGCAGTTGTAGGACTGCTTCTCTTCCTGATCTATGTCTCGGTATCATCAATGTTCACAATATAATGAGGGATCAAAATGTTCAAGTTTGACAGGAAACAGGAAGTTTACGAAGTAGGTGGAGTTAAGTTCGGCGGACAGCCGGGCGAATACCCAACCGTGTTAGTCAGTACCATGTTCTATGCAAGGCACAAGATCGTGACCGATGAGGACAAGGGTCTCTTTGACAAAGCCGCTGCAGAAACTCTGTGGAACACCCAGGTGTCAATGAGCGACGCCACCGGAAACCCCTATGTAAACCAGATCGTGGGTGAAACCCCCGAAGCAATCAGGAAGTACATAGACTGGTTTGTTGGGATCGATGACAGGACCCCCTTCCTGATCGACTCCTCAGCCGGAGAAGTGCGTGCAGAAGCAGCCCGGTACTGTACTGAAATCGGAGTTGCAAACAGGGCAATCCACAACTCCATCAACGCAAGTATCGAACAGGCTGAAATGGACGTGCTCGCAGAGAGCGATGTGGAAGCCGCAATAGTTCTGGCTTTCAACGCAACTGACCCAACCGTAAAAGGAAAGATGGACATCCTTGAGGTAGGAGGTTCAGGACAGACAAAGGGTATGCTCCAGGTCGCCAAGGAATGCGGAATTAAGATTCCCCTCATCGACGTTGCTGCAATGCCCCTCGGTGCTGGATCAGGAGCAACAATCCGCTCAATCCCGACCATCAAAGGCAAGCTCGGCCTGCCTGTCGGCGGTGGATACCACAACATGGCATCCGCATGGGACTGGCTCCGGAAATTCAAGAAAACCCAGCCTGACCCAAAGGCAATCTACATGCCTACTGACATAGGTACCAACCTTGTCGCCCAGATCGCAGGTTCTGACTTCCTGCTCTACGGCCCTATCGAGAACGTCAACCAGATTTTCCCTGCTGTCGCAATGGTCGACATCATGCTTGGAGAAACTGCAAAAGAACTTGGCGTCGAGATCGCTGACCTGGACAACCACCCTGTGACTAAACTGACATAAGCTCAAAATTCGTAAAGGATCATAAGATCCGAAGCAAAGAGATATTTTCTCTTTGCTCTTTCTTTTTTAGATTACTGGAATTCTGTAATTAATTTCAAATTCTTCTCATCATTAATTCTCTTATCATTAGTTATCTTATCATTTGTTATCTCATCATTAGTTATCTCATCATTAGTTATCTCATCATTAGTTATCTCATCATTAGTTATCTCATCATTAGTTATCTCATCGTTAATTCAGAGTTCGTAGAGGTGACTGTGAAGTTATACCAGCCCCTAAAACAGCTCTTTTAAACGTATCTTTCTCTTGTGTTGTATTTCCAACAATATTTAAAGAAAAATGAGAGTGGAGATAAGGAAACTTAACCAGAGAAAAAACAGAATAAGAAACTAAAGGAAAACAGAATAAAGGAACTAAAGAAAAAACAGAATAAAGAAACTAAAGAAAAAACAGAAAAAAGAATGGACTTAAAAGAGATTTTTATATTCTTATGTTGTTTTTTGGAAGGAATGTACCTGGCAGGCGAGGAAGTATAAAACCTGCCAGATACGATGAATCCACTCCCAACTCGCTTTCTAGGGAAACAAATATGCCCCGGAGAAAACCAGATTATTAAGGATGTTGTAGAGACCTGACTGAGTGTAACAGAACCCCCACTCAATCAGATGTATACAAATCCGGCTCCAGGCTCACCACTTGTTAGAGTTAAACAATGTCTTCCGTAACTAGAGAGGACAACAAAGACATGCAAACTGTGAGCATACAGGGAATCAGTAACCTGATTTTCAAGGCTATTTGTGCCCTATTCACATTCTAATTTATTTGATTTACATTGCGTACACTGTCTTACATATATATATAAAGAATTGTGAACCGATATTACCTGTTTTAGACACTTTGCCACTTTGCCACTTCAGTACATCGGGAGAAAGTTACACCTGATGTGAACCATAAAATAACGAACGGAAAAGCATTAATCAGAAAAATTCCCGGGAGTTCCTAACAGGGAATATTATGTGCAACTGCAGATAATTGACCTGCCTGAAAAATAATATAAATTGACAAAAATTCTCAAGATAATGGCACTAAACAGAAACATTTAATATTCGGTAGCACTTACCAATATATAAGCTACTGACGAATGTTTTTAGGCTTATAAATTATATTTTGCATCTGAAAAAAACAACTTTTCTAAGCTTTGAATTGGAAGAGAAAAAAGCCATTACTATCAGGGGCACAGATTATGGATCGTAGCATAAAGGACCGGAAAACCAGACCATCTTGGGTGAAAATATGCTGATCAGAAAAAACATATCCCTTGATGATAAGTACCTTAAAAAGTTGCAGCCCCTCCTGGACGCTAATGACGGAAATCTCAGCGCCGCAGTAAGGGACACAATTGAGATTGCAGATACAGCACTTACATATCACAAGAGCATTGACGAAGCAATCAAATTCTTAAAAGAAATCCCTGCAAAAGAAGAACTGAGTGACACAATCAAGAACGGTGAAAATACCATAATAAATCGAACAATGCTCGAATGGCTTTTCAGGTATACAAAAGGAAGGCTTACGGATGAAGAGCTGGTTAATGAGCTCATCAATCCTTTTGAAATAAGTGATATGAAAGAACTCGAGGACTACCTTAACCGGATTTCCAAAAACTATCAGTGGACAATCAGAACATCAATAAAGTGTGAAGATATCTACAATCCGGAGTCTGCCCTTCTACTCCTTTCCAATTCCACCATAAACAGCAGGGAGTTTTTTGCCCAGCTTATAGCCCATTTTCTGGCCAGATGGAAACGACTGGATGTGGAACACATTTTCAGGCGGGCAAATTCGACCCAGATTTCATTCAAAAAGAACCTTTCGGTTTCTCTTAATGAGACCATGCCGGGAATCCGAAAACACTTTGGATACCTTGACATCGTATGCAGAGAACTTGACGATAATACTGAGTTCTGGACCCAGCTAATGTATACATATAATGTTGAAAGGTACAACCTTGTAACTCTGCACAGAACCCAGTTCGAAACTTTTGCAGCCGGAGAGGTCCCGAACCCAACAAAGATACTGGAGCGCCTGTGCAAACAATCCGTAAGCGAAATGGCTCTTCCCGATTTACTGATGTACTTCAGGAAAATGTACCTGGCAACCCAGCTGGTAAAGAATATAGAAATCAGCCTCGAACCCGGGAGAGAATCGGTAACGATCTTCCATGATTTCAAAAATGAAAAAGTAATCAATACCCTTGTCGAATACTTCTCAAACATATTCAGAGAACAGGGCACACCTTTTGTAACTTTTTCATATTCAAGCATGATCGTGTTCAGGTTCTATAAGGAACAGGAACCTGCAGACAGCCACGACTTAGCCGGAGTGGAAGAATTCAAAGAACCCGGCTTCTTTTCAAAAGAGTGAAGCTCCTGAGAAAGAAGGGGGGCTCAAAGAGGCTGCAAAAAATTGAAGAAAAAGAAGTTAAAAAAGTGAAAACTAAAGAATTCTGAAATTCCAGCCAGTTTAGCCTTTTGCGACCCCAAGCGGGATAACTCTTGCAACCTTACGGGCAATACCAAGCTCGTGAACGACATTTACCACCTCACTGCTGGACTTGTACACCCCGGGAGCTTCTTCCGCAATTACGGAGGGGTGAGTTGCCCTTACAGTGATTCCGTGGGCTTCAAGATTCTCTTTTACACTTTGCCCGTGGAACTCTTTCTTTGCATGGGCCCGGCTCATAATCCTGCCGGCCCCATGGCAGGCACTGCCGAAAGAAACATCCATGGCCTCTTTTGCCCCGCAGAGTATGAAAGAAGGCGTGCCCATGCTTCCGGGAATTAAAACTGGCTGTCCCACGTCCCTGTATGCGACCGGAACTTCCGGATGCCCGGCGGGAAATGCCCTTGTTGCCCCTTTTCTGTGCACGTAAACCTCTTTTTTCCTGCCTTCAATGTTATGCTCTTCCAGTTTTGCCACGTTATGAGCAACGTCATACAGGAGGCTCATTCCCATGTCATCGGCATCCCTGCCAAATACCTTTTCGAAAGACTCACGCGTCCAGTGAGTTATCATCTGCCTGTTAGCCCAGGCATAGTTTGCAGCGCAGAGCATGGCTTTGAAATAGTTCTGGGCTTCCCTTGACTGAGCCGGAGCACAGGCGAGCTGCCTGTCCGGGATTTCAATCCCGTACTTCTTCACAGCCTGGGAAAGTTCTTTCAGGTGGTCAGTGCAGATCTGATGTCCGGCCCCTCTTGACCCGCAGTGGACCATGACCGTAACCTGGCCCTCTTCAAGCCCGAAAGCCGAAGCCACTTCCCGGTCATAAATCTCGTCCACATACTGGACTTCAAGGAAGTGGTTGCCGCTCCCGAGAGTTCCTAACTGGGGTTTCCCGCGGGTCCTTGCCTTTGTACTCACATGAGAAGTATCTGCTCCTTCCAGGTAGCCATTCCCCTCACAGTGTTCCACATCCGCTTCGACACCATACCCGGCATCTACTGCCCACTTTGCCCCCTCAAGAAACGCACTGTCCAGTTCCCGGTCAGAAGCTCTGAACCGGCTTTTGGACCCGACCCCGGAAGGCACATTGGTAAACAGCTCATCGGTCAGCCTTTTGATTTCAGGAACCACATCTTCCTTCTGGAGGTTTGTGCGGATTAGTCGAACCCCGCAGTTGATGTCAAAACCCACTCCACCGGGACTGATAATTCCCTCTTCGGTATCAAAAGCTGCAACGCCCCCTATAGCAAAACCATAGCCGAGATGGGCATCAGGCATTGCCATGGAATATTTCTGAATGCCAGGAAGAGTTGCAACGTTTGCAATCTGGTCGATAGTGCCGGGCTCAATGCCGTCAAGCAAACTTTCAGATACAAACAGGCGCCCTGGAACCCTCATATTGGGGATATGCCCTTTCGGGATTTCCCAGTCATTATCAGAAAGCTTCCGGACCATGCCTCTTATGTCCCGGTGTTCACTTCCCTTGCCCGATTCCTCAGTACAGATGTCTTCACTCTCTACCATAATTGATGCTCCCTGCTCCTTTACGTGTTATGAATATAATTTGAATATTATAACCCTGATATAATATAATCCAGAGATTACTCATTTACCTTGCGTTCCCCTGAGCACCTGCAGGTTACTCCGGAAACCCATAGGATACATTTTCAGACTGCGTAACTCACTTAATCGGTTAAAGCGTGAGAGGTTAATTTAGAATATCAAATTTTATTCCGGATTTGTAGCGCAGGATAGGATAATAATTCACGTACATGAAGATTTGTATGGCGTAAAGTAACAGAAATGAACAGGATGCAGACATGAGAGTCATGCATAGAAGCTATACGTTCCAGCCATACATAAGAAGATCAAAAGCAACTGCTCCTTAAATATCAACAACAACCTGAGCCTTCCAGCCTTCGGCAGTCTTCTCGAGTTCCAGCTGGTTATAAGTTACAGCCTTAATTTCAGTTTCAAAGGGATGGCTCTCAGGATAGTATTGTTCGCCGGATGCTACGGCTTTTATTGAGTATTCCCCTTCTTCTCCCCGGATTTCCTCTACCCTGAACTTCCAGAAAATAATCTCATCGACCTCGAAAAGATACAAAAGCTCGGAAAGCCAGTCCACAAGCAGGGATTCGAGATCCGGAGACGTAAGGCAAACGTCTCTTGTCGTCTCTCCTGAAACCTTCCCGGTATCAATTATAACATTGAACATGGCAAGAGCTGCGTTTTCAAATACCTCTTCCAGAGTATTTCCGTAGGCCAGGAACTTTATGTCTGCGGTATGTTCCAGATACTCATACTTTTTTCCTTGAGACGGCATATTCCAGTATTGGGTTTTGTCTTACATTAAGCTATCCGCCTCAGAAACCGGTTTTCAGGCGTAAAAAAGAATTAAAAGAGATTTAGCAGGCTGAAACTTAGAAGGCTAAAATTCAGCAGGTAAAATTAGCAGGCTAAAACTCAAAGACTAAAACTCAAAAAGCGGAACCCGGAAGCCGGAACAAAAGCTGAAAGGTATCAGTCCAGCCTTCTCCAGATATACAAAATCCGCTGGATTGCAGTAATATGGCTGGTCACAGCAATAAGGATAACAGCCCAGCCCAGGATGGTAAAGCCTGCAATCGAAGCCGGATAAACCGAGTTGGAAAAGGCGGCAAGGATTATAACTACAAGACGGTCAGCCCTGCCCATGATCCCGCCGTAATACCTGCCGAGATTGAGGGCCTGAGCCTGAGTCCCGAGATAACTCGTAAGAAGCACGCCCACGATTGCCGCAACCCCTATCTGCCAGGACACATAACCTGCAAAAAAAATGCTGCAGATAATAAACACGTCCGAATAGCGGTCGATTACGTGGTCGAGGAAATCACCCCTCGGGGTTGCCCTGTTGGACTTGCGTGCAATTACCCCGTCCAGGGCATCGAAAAGAGAGTTAAACACTACCAGGATGCCTGCTAACAGGGCAAGTTCCTGATATACAGGAGAGTAATAAAAACTGAGCCCCGCAAAGAAAGCACAGATCAGGGAAACTATGGAAACCGTATCAGGAGAGACCTCATATCTTATGAAAAAATCTGCCAGCGGGTCGATAACTCTCGAGGCAACGGGTCTCAGGGCATTAAACGTCATGGTACTTGGAATCTTCCTTTTTAGTTGTATATCCGTTATAGAAGACAGGCCTGAAAGAAGAGCAGCTTTATCCTGCGTCTTATGCCGGGTTGAATCTACTTAGATTGGATCTACTTATTTATATTATTCTTTTGTGTACCTGTCTTTTGATATTTATACTTAAGGCCTTATGTTTGATTATCAGTGCACTCCATAGATAATACTTACTTATATCACTTTTTACTTCTTATTTTCACTTTTTTACGGCTGCAAGCTCATACAGGTACTTTATTCTGCAGGAGTGCTCAAGCTGCGTGGTCACAATATAAGCCTCTCCGAGAGTCCTTCCGATAGCAAAAGTCCCGTGGCTGAAAACCACAGCCCCCCTGTGTCCTGAAAGCGCATCTGCCAGGTTTTCGGCAAGTTCCCGGCTCCCGATCCCGCCGCCTACCACCGGGATATTCCCGAGGAAATACTGGCCTTCGCTATCCACAGGGACAATCGCTCTCCCTGGACCGGCAAGCAGGGACTCCACAACCGAATAAGGGCAGTGGGCGTGAATTATTGCCAGGGCAGAGGTCTTCCTGTAGATCTCCCTGTGCACTACCGTCTCGGAAGACGCAATGATATCCAGGGACGATGTATCATGAATCTCCACCTCAACAACGTTATCCCCGGTGATTTCATCAAGGGCAGTCCCGCTCCGGGTAATAAGCATCCTGTCTCCGGCCCTGACGCTGATATTCCCGAAGTTTGATTCCACAAGCCCGTGTTCCACCAGCTTGCGCCCGTATTTTGCCATTTCCTGCCACATCTATGCGAGATATAGCTAAAGAATGCCATAAGGTTTATGCACCATCAAACCCGCATAAACCTGCGAAAGCAGATCAGAAGCCTACAGTTGAAGCAATTTATAATATGTCAGAAAAGAGGATTCTGCCATAAAGTTTATCTGTGAGTATTGTATTTAGATAAGTCTGCAATCAGCTTCATTACGCCTCGTTGGCTCAGCCCGGTAGAGCGAGTGACTTGTAATCACTAGGTCGCGTGTTCGAATCACGCACGGGGCTTCGCAAAAAAAGTGTTCAAAGCCCACTTTCCAGGTTGTGGAAGTGTGGAAGTCGCAATTTATAAACTAAGTCTTCAAAAGAGGTTAAAATCTTTAACCTCTGCTCCGATTTCTGATGTAAATAAAAAATTAATTTTGAATTTTGTAGACCACTGTTTTACTGAGAGCAGGTCTTAAAATTCAGTCTCATTCGCATAAAGGTTTGACCTTAGACAGTCTTCTAATCATTATGTGAACATAGCAACAGAAATTAATGTTTGACTTGATTCTGTTAATCCTTCGTAATCTTTAATCAACCATCTATACCTGCCTAACCATCCAAATGTCCACTCTACTACCCATCTGTGGGAAGCACTTTAAAGCCTTTGACATCATCGCCCCGCTTAATCATTTCTAATACCCTACCACAAACTACTTAATCGAGAAAATGTTCCTTTAACTTGTTCCAGAATAGTTTAGCTCCATCTCTACCCTAGATATCTGCTGTATGAACTACAACTATGAACAGTAACCCTATGTATCCACTAGAATGTGGAGCTTTCTCCTATTATTTTCTTGCCAGCATCATACCCGCGTACTCCAGATGTTTCTGTAGTTTTAACAGACTAACTACTAAAATCGCTGTACTAAGCTCTGTTTTTCTGTAATACCAGATTCTAAGTTCAGTTCTCAGTGCTGCATTTATACTCTACCTCGATTATACATTTAGGAAATGGATATAACCTACTTTCGGCAGGTAGCATGTATATTTTGAATAATTTTTTCCGATGCCGTTTTTCGCCTTATTTCTGAAACAGCATCTAAAATCTATAGATTCCATACAAGTGCTCTTACTTATATATGGACCGAGATTTCGAGTATATGTAAACCTTATCATATGATTTCAGTCAGAAATTGTTTCCCCAAAAACGGCATCAGAATAAATTTATAAATTATTATGTCGACATGCCGAATATAGGATATAAAATTACTCACTCGAAATCGCAAAGAACCTTTAATTTAAGACACCCTCCTAGTCATAAAATTTGAAAATGTTTATATAGATAAAAAAAGACTGGCTATTATGTTAACAGTGAGTATTAATACTCTAATTGTACTATTTCTGATTATAAGTATTACAGTTTTAGTTCCATTTTTATATGTAAAAGTAGTTTCAGGACTAGTTAACCGTGTGTTAAGTAGAATAATCAGCACTAATTTTACAGTTTCATTAGATAAAATGGGATCGCTTATATTCGGCTACTCAGTAGGGACAATAATTTTTGCGTCCATAATCTACCATTTGTATTTGAATAGATTTATATCAATTAACCAGTCTTTAATTCCTACTGTAGTCTCTGCATCAGCTTTATGTTTTTGTTTTACTGCAAGAGTTATTACGAGAGAATATGGACATACTTATGGAAAACAGTACCTTTCAGTAGTAAGTACTTTATCCTCGATCCTTTTGATCATAAAAATCCTAATTAGTGTCAATTCTCTTGATATTTCAACAATAAATTTATCTGCTTTTGACATTCAACTGATCCAAAATATTTATGGTGGAATGTACAACGTCACAAAAGAAACTCTAGAACTTTTAAAAAATTGTTTTGGATTTATTGTTGTCGGAGTTCTTTCGAGTGCATCTGTAGGGGAAATGCTACTAGGCAGATCAAACGCTCACAATCGTTCTATTACTGCAGCTTTTGAGAAACTGGACTTGGGTTTAATTCCAATTCCTACTAAGAAAGAAGCTGATGAAATGATGAAAGAAATAACTTCAACAGATGTGAAGTCTATAAAATTAATCACGAGAACTCTTACTAATTTAGAAACCTTAAGTAATAATATCAGACCGGGTATAGAATTTAAAGTAATAGCTCCAGATCTTTCAGAACTTCCAGAGTATAGCAGCAACAAAGGTTACATTATCAGACTCAACAATTTGAAGGAATATTCTAAAAACGATGACGTTGTATGGAGCAGATCTGATTTTAATAGTTTAAGAGCTTTAATCGTTAATGATAAGAAGTTAATGCTGATAGTGAGAAGCGGTGATACTAGAGGTAGAAAATGCTGCCTTTATTCAGAAGATACTTATGTGGTGAAACATTTCGTTCAGATTTTCGATGGATTTTTTGAGTCTTCAAAAACTAGTAAGGAACAACCTGGGAAAACTAGTAAGGAACAACCTGGGAAAACTAGTGGGGGAGCAACTAAAGAATGAAACTTTAGTTAGCTTCTAATTTTGTGTTTAATCCATTAATTTTGTGTTTAATCCATTCATAGATGGATCTTATCGAGTATACATGATCTTTTTTTGTAAACACTTGAACAATGGCAAACAGGATTAGCGCAATCAATACAATATGAGCTGCAGATTCCACAGTCATAAGATCAACCGAATATAATGTCAAAGAAGCCAAGATCACTGCAAATAAAAAAGTGGATATGCAGAATTTCCAATCAATTATATATTCTAGATACAATTTATTTTTAAAATCCCCCGATGTCATATTAACAAGCCACCTTAAACATGTTAAAACACAAAAAGACAAAACTTGCCTAGTAATTCCCTCTAATAGAAACTCTCATATTTCCTAAATTTAGAACCAAGGAACAAAAGTAGTGAAATCAAACTCCATCTTACTTAAATGATTTTTCACTTGCTGTATGTTCCTCCGCAAAGTCTGTCTTTGTACTTCACTCACGCAAAATTTTTTTTGCGTTCGAACATTCTGCCAGCTCAACACAAAGCCCAGTAGAGATAGTGGGCACGTTAGTCCATAAGACCGACAAGCGATGCCGAATTCCCATGGAAAACTTAATATATTAACACCTCATTGCGTATAGATATACATTAGACCACGTTATTGTTTATAGTTCTTTCTATGTGTATGTATGCATATAAGAGATCTTTTGTTTAAGACCATACAATCGTTATTCTTTCAGGATGAATTCACTTTTTGACACAAAGCGATGCAAATATAAAGAAGTTCATAGAGATTTTCGTTCTCTCTCAAAATGGAAGTATTGGTATTAAAATATTGCTTTTTGATTCAGTCCCCCAAGGACATTTATATCATAATACTTGTTTTGCTTTTGAATAATTCTGAGACATTAGATTTTCTTCTCTAATAATATTTTACTTCAGAGTTATTTTCTCTATACTTTTCGAGCCATAATGTGATAGTTTACTCCCCACATAAGAATTAGTTTTTTATCAATGTTAACGTGAAATAGAAAGAGTTTCAAACCAAAATCTCTTTACACCAAAGACATTGATAGAAATATGATAATGGCTCTATATTATAAAGGCATATTTGACTATTTAAGAGTTATCTAGATCATGAATATTGAAAGGAACTAAAGACATAATGTGTCGATCAAAATGCATATATATCGCCTAGTTAGACTTACAATAAATATAACAAATTAACGAAAAAAGGGCTTTAAACACTTTGTCTGCGGGTTTGCGGAGGCAAAATTGCGTCCCGTTGGCTCAGCCCGGTAGAGCGAGTGACTTGTAATCACTAGGTCGCGTGTTCGAATCACGCACGGCGCTTTTTACTATTTTTGTTCGGAGACTATTTCCAGAGGAGTTTGTTTGATGGGAACAGGCATTTATGATAATAGTTTTTTTATTTACGATGTGGAAAGTTTCAGGAACTTTTGTGACAATATTCTGAATCTGTTTTTTGATTCCGAGATTTTTTCACTGCCGCATAATTCGCAGAATTTTCCGAGTTATACTTTGTAGTCCGGTTTCAACCGTTGTCTTCTGTTCAACTGTCCTGATCAGGTTTTGATCTGATTTGTTAACCTGAACTCGGACCAGATTTTAAAACACCCATTGAAAATATGGAAGTGCCCGACTTGAGGATATCGAACCTTATTGAGACCAAAGTCTGGAGAAAAGCAATTTAATTGCGAACCTGCTTGAGAAGATTATTGTATAAAGAAACTTATTATATAAAAATTGTATATACAATTTAACAAGAAGTTCCGGAAGCAGTATTTAGATCTCAAAATCTAACGGTATGAATGAAGCTTTACAGGAGTATTGCAACCCGTATCCAGAGGACATTGCCGAGATGTTACATTAGAATAAAGGAGTGGAGTATATGTTCTGGAGTAAAGACAATATCATCGAAAGGTTGAGCAAAATACCTCGAACTCTGGAGGATATTTCAATAGATATCTTTGAAGGCATGCCCTCAACGAATGATTTCATACATAAAGTAAATCTCCCAAGGGGAGATTCTACAAACGCCTCGTATATCTGCAGGGATCTGCTAAGGAGTGTAAATATAGAACAGGAACTTATGTATCCTTATATGGACGACTCTCTGTCTAATGAATTTGCCATTAACTCTAGCCAGTACCGGTTTATGCTCCCCTATGAAATTCTCGGTAGCAATGTAAGAAAAGAATACAGAATCTTTCAGCCAGAAGAGATGAAAACAAGGTTTCCGATGGCTTATAAACGGCTTATGGAGATCAAACGTAAGTTCAGGACAGAGGGAGAAGAGCTAGATTCGGCTGATTGTTACCGTCTGAAAAATGAAAGCTTCCTGCGTTACATTAACACGCCTAAAATTATCATTACTAACCACTACCGTTTGCAGGCTTCATATGACTTTGCCGGAAACTATGTATTTGCAGACGGAATTGGAATTGTCCTCGGAGACCCCACAATCTACCATTATGTAATAGCGGTACTTAACTCCTCGATATCAAGGGTTTTTCCGGAGATCTGGAACCGCGAAAAAGTGCGAGATAACAGCAACCTGTATCCGAAAGTACTCAAAAGGTTTCCGATTGTATTTCCTGAATGTGGGACCGTGGAGACCCTGATAAACACAATATCGCGCTACCTGATTTATCTTAACATTCAAAAACATACAGCAAAAGTTTACTCCTTATCAAGCTACCAGAGACTAATCGAGTTTTATAAAAGAATTGCAGATCTTTTGATCCTGGATACTTATATTACAAATGACCTTGATCCAAGATTCATTGAAATCCTTGCCGAGAATATAGCCTCATCAGAAGATGAATTCGAGTACAGTAACGATATGAGCCTTTTAATCGCACTGCAAGAAATAAAGAAAAATATTCTGGGAAATCCTGATTTCCGGAAATGTAAGTTCAGCAATGAGTTCACAAATATTCTTGCTACACTGAAAAACAATGGGGTCTGGTAAAAGGAAAAATTTCATCTAATCAATATAATATTTACATATTTTTTTTCAGATATCCTGGTTTCTGACTTCACCTTTGAAAAGTCAATGATTGTAATCAATAACAGGATATAATAGATAAAAATCACTGTTTTCGAAAAATACTCTCCTGTAGATAACGGTTAAGTGGAAAACAAAAATCCTGGTCGGGAGAGAAAACAGATTCCATAGATTGCCTGAAAATCCTCCTGATGTGATTGCTCGCTTGAATAGATTAAAAAAATTCAGGCAACTCATATAGAGGACAAGATGTAATTTTAATTTTATAGCTGCATATCACTCTACAGGAGCCACGATAATTCTTCAGTTATTAGCCAAAAAAGATAACCCTTCAGTTATTCATTACCTTCAAGGTAGTCTCTCATGATCTTTATGGCACAGTATTCGCCACACATGGAGCACGGGCCTGTCATGGGGCACATATCCCTTGGCCTGTCAGAATCAAGGGCAAGCTCCATTTGCCCTTCCCAGTCAAAGCGGGCGCGTTTTTGTGCAAGCAGCAAATCCCTGTTGCTCATCCCGTATTTCATGGAGTCCCCTATATGGGCAGCTATCTTGAAGGCGATCAGCCCTTCCCTCACCTGCTCCGGACCTGGAAGGGAAAGGTGCTCTGCTGGTGTAATGTAGCACAGGTAATCGGCTCCCGCCCCGCTTGCCATGCTGGCCCCCACCGCACCTGCAATATGGTCATAACCAAGGGCAATGTCTGTGGGCAGGGGCCCTGCAACAAATAAAGGAAAACTTGATTTAGACTTATATAACTTAACGTGAGCAGGAATATCGGCTGCCTGTATGTGCCCACCCATGCCCTCTATTATGACCTGTACACCCGCCTCATTAGCTCTTTTCGCAAGCTGGACATTGGTATTGATCTCCATCATCTGGGCACCATCTCTCAGGTCATGGATGCAACCGCTTCGCATAGTGTTTCCGAGGGAAAGGACCACATCCTTCTTCCTGAGAACATCAATTACCTCGTCAAAGTTCTCTATGAAAGGATTCTCACAACCGTTTATGAGCATGTAAACACTGGTAAGGGAACCTCCCTTGGATACCATCCCCATTACTCTGCCCGTTCCTTTCAATTTTTCAAGGGTAGCTTTTTCCACACAATGCAGGACCACAGAACTCATACCTTCATCCACATGAGCCCTGAGATATGACAAAATATCGTCAGCAGTAACCTCCTTCATCCCGCATTCAACAATAGTTTGATAGATCGGAACCGTGGTAATGGGGAGTTTGCTGTTTTCCAGTACGCCCGTACGTATGGCCCGGATATCCCCTCCCATAGAAAGATCGGTAATCGTATCCGCTCCATATTTATCCGCGATTCTTACCTTTTCCATTTCGGCATCCACATCGATTTTTGCAGCAGATGTTCCCAGGTTAACATTTACTTTAGTGCTGACACCTTTTCCTATAGCTACAGGAGGACAGCCTTTCCTTGTCATTATAACAAGACTTCCTTCAGCCACGCGGGAAAGCAGCGTATCCTCATCAATATTTTCTTTCCCTATAATTTGTTTCATCTCGGGAGTAAGTATTCCATTACGTGCGTAATCAATCTGTGTGTGTTTCATGGGATTTTCCGCTCTCTGTAGTTAATAGTATAGAAATACCGGATTGTCAGTTCAACCGTGTAAGTTTAGTATTATATTTATTAAGCGTATAATATGAGAAACGAGTCCCTGATTATTAAGGCATAGGTTAACAATATGTCAATAACAGGTTAACAAAGAACTTCAGGCTTATTGGTTCCGGACAGCAGAGTGGCTTAATTTAACATAAAAAGAATTAAAAAACCACTTAAGAAGAGACTATTTTTCCTTTTACGCCCATAATTTTTAAAAATGTAAGTAGCGAAATCGTTATCGCTACTTCGCTTCACCACGAGATATTTACTCCGGATCTTCGTTAAGGTACTGTTTCATGCTGCGTTTTTCGCTATTGAGCTGACAGTAGATTTTCCAGCTTTGGTAAAGATATGAGCCGTAGTGACGGTGTTTTTAGAGTTTACCTCACCGACGAAATCCCGATACAGGAGTCCTTTTTTAAGCATGTACCCCTGTCAGGGATGTAACATATAATACTACCACAATCTGACCAGACTACGACGTTGCCGGAAACAACCGGGGTTTGTGCAGTGTTACCTGAAGACAGTTGTGTGCTCTTTCCGGTAGCTATGTCGTATACATATACATCACCCGAATTCATATCCGCAAGGTCATTGTGTTTTAAATACACAATCTTATTGCCGTAAATGTCAGTTGAACCCCCGGTGTCATAACCTGTCATATCGTCCCCGGTTGTGACTTCTGTCTGTTGCCGGGCAGCAAGGTCATACATGCGGATATTGCCAAGTCGGGTGTAAAAATCCGACCATATGATGACTTTGCCGCCATAAATGTGTGAAAACATGTTATCGCCATACTGGCTGATGTCTATTGATTTTTTAGTGGTAATATCATATACATAGATCTGCGGGGTATTTTCAGCAGAAGCGTAGTCATATGAGATTTTGCTACCATAAATGTCAGGATTATTCCCGGCTGCTATCCCGGTCTGTGCGGATGTGGAGATATCATGCAGGTAGACACAGGAATTTGCACTCCACACGATTCTGCTGCCGGAAATAGCAGGAACGCTGTCGCAGTCCACATCCTTTGTAATGTAAGACCTGGCTTGAGTCTCAAGATCACATACAGCAAGTCTCGGCACTCCGGTACTCCTGTCATGCCACACCAGGCTGCTGCCCGAGATAGCCGGATGAGATGCCGCAGAAGAATTGATAGTAGTATCTTTTTTGGAGGCCAGGTCATAAACGTGGACAACTCCCCCACTTATCCACACTACATTATTAACATCAATAGCAGGCTCAGATCCACTGCCAATTTTTGTACATTGAACGGCTGACGCCGCAGTCGATGCCAGAATCAAAAACATAAGAACCGACGATATGGAAAGTAACCTACCGTTCATCTTTTCCCCACCATATGACAATAAAGTCCAGATCTCCTCGCTTATAATAACGACATAAGCCAACATTAATATTAGGATATTTATAATAACTCAATTTATGTATTGATTTATTTTGCCACCGATAATATTAGAAAAATTAGTCGCCAATTTTGGGATACGGCCAGATTTCATTTTTACACATAATTCTTTTTAGAAACCCACAGAGGTTTTTTGACATCCATTGCTCTGCAGGGAATGAGACTAAATTTATAGAATTAGCTTAATAATTAATATAATAAGCCCTCCAAAGTTCTACCTAACAATCCACTCAAACGTCTACCGTTGCCGAAAATAAGAGCGAACTGTATTAATTTTATTATTAAAATACCAAAAATATTTTATAATAGGACTGCGTAGACTTTGGATGTCAGCTCGGTAATTCAATAACAGATGAATGAAAACTTCTTCAAGAGAAGAGTTGACCTGGCTAAAGGCCATGACTAATTGAAACAGGAGGTATTGACCGGAGGAGTAATATCCAGATGGTCAGTAGCAAATTTTGATTGGTAGAAGTCAAAACTTCCAACTCCGCCACCTCCAGTACTGATCCCTATAATGTAATTGGAGAGTGGAGACTCTGTGTTCAACGTGTCCGCCCTACATAAATCGCAGAGAACCGAATTGGATAGGTTCAAAAATATTACGCAGACGTAGTATAAATTTTTGAATAAAAGCATAGAGCTGACCTGGTTAGATAATTTAACCCAATCTAATTAGAGATGTCGGAAAAAAGGTATTACGAGTACGTAATATGGAATTTTGAAGAAATATTTGGGGAAAGTAAAAAATTACCCTATAAATTTTGATTTTACTTAAATCCCTATGAAAATCCAACCCAAAGGTGATACGATGCTGAAAAAACAGCTAGGAACCCTATTCCTGGTAACATGTCTTATTTTAACAACCGTACCTACTGTATTAGGCGGCGAGAACACAAAGGTGATAACTGTTGCCGGAGACGGAAGCGGAGACTACAACTGTGACGGAAAGGACGATCACGTCCAGATTAACCAGGCACTGGAATATGCAGCAAATAATCCAGGTACAACTGTCCAGCTTAAAGGCCCATTCACTTATGTTATAGGCGACAGTCTTCTGATAGGCAGCAAAACAATCCTTGAAGGGGATTCCGGTGTAACAATTAAGCTTGCCTCAGGATTACCCGTATGGGGTGGGCGTGAAAGCAGTATTTCAGAAAAGAAAGCTATGCTTATGATTAGAGGCAGTTCTGCAACCGATGTTACAATAAGAAACTTAACCGTTGATGGCAGCCAGAGTGACTACTACCCTAGCGTCAGGCTCGGAACTTCCTGCTATAACATGGCAACTATAATAAATTGCAATGGGTTAACAATTAAGGGTGTTACATTCCAGAACGGATGTAATGATGCCATGCTTATTTCAAAATCCAGCAATATACTGATAGATACGGTGACCGTAAACAAATGTGGACACGATGGGGTATATGCCTATCATGTAACGGGCATTACAGTTAAGAACTCTAAATTTATTAACCGAACTAATTCATCCGTTCGGTTCGATTCCGTTACCGATGGAGTCATGAAAAACAATGAATGTACTACATCCGGCGGCGGATATGCAGGCCTGGAATTACAGGGAACTATTAAAAACATAGAAGCTTCTGGCAACTATTTCCATGACTTGCCTGCTCCTGCAATAGTTCGTTTGAATACAAAAGAAACCAGTGTAAACATCCACGATAACAGAATTGAAAATTGTGGATAAGAAAACCTAATTACCCGGGAAACTCTCAGTTCGTTAACTGAGAGCCAATCCAATTTATTTTTCAGAAGATATTAGTTTCCGGGTTCAATCATTATCGTTGGATTCGATCATTATCGTTGGATTCGATCATTATCGTTGGATTCGATCATTATCGTTGGATTCGA